>Ga0326728_10018929_pt1 | contig 13461 bp, 14 predicted proteins | sample MB3enrmetagenome_FD_207602 | JGI IMG/M metagenome (GOLD analysis project Ga0326728, IMG submission 207602) | Lab enriched peat soil microbial communities from McLean, Ithaca, NY, United States - MB31MN | ecosystem: Environmental > Terrestrial > Soil > Wetlands > Peat | place: USA: New York... | reverse complement strand
TGGCTGCAGCCCAGAGGCCGGTTCGGCCTCAAAGACTACTTCGCCCTGGGCCTTATGCCAAAGACAAAAGGTCTGTACAACAAGGAAGCCCTTGGGCAGACCAAACTGGTCTACACAGAGCCAGAATTTGATGCGATTATCCTCTCCCACCCCCACTTCGACCATACGGCCCATCTTCAGTACATAGACCCGAAAATCCCCATCTACATGGGCGAGGCATGTAAGAAGATTTTGGATTCTGTCCAGGCGACGACCAATTCCTTTTTCTTCAGAGAAATGGAAGAAACGGACCGGGACGGCACGGTCCATGATGCGAATACCGTGGAGACCTTCAAAACAGGAAGTAAGCTCAAAATCGGCAGTATGGAAATAACGCCAATCCATGTCGACCATTCGGTCCCGGGTGCCTATGGCTTCATAGTAGAAACCAGCGAAGGTACGATAGCATACTCTGGCGACCTGAGAAAGCACGGTAACAAGCCGCAAATGACCGAGGATTTCGTCCAGAAAGCAGTAAAGAGTGACCCCAAGGTCCTGATAATCGAAGGCACCCGTGTGAGTTCGTCTGAGAAGAGGAAGAACCATACGGAGCCGTTTGTCTATTCCGAAAGCCTGAAAATCTGCCAGAACACGGATAAGCTCATCCTGGAGATGAGATACCCTAAGGACCTAGACCGATTCCGGTCGTTCTACAAGATAGCGAAGGAAACCGGGAAAACGCTCGTCATAACCCTCAAGACCGCCCATCTTCTCCTGACACTCAAGGATGATGAGGCGTTGAACCTTCCGGACCCCGTAGCTGACAGCTCAATAGAGATTTATGCGCGCGAAATGAAGAGGTACAGCGCCTGGGAGAAGCCCCTGTTGGATGACTGCGTTGATTCGGATTGGGTCAAAAGCAACCAGAAAAGCGTCATCTGGGAGCTTGATTTCCCCCAGCTGCAGGAGCTCATAGACGTTGAACCAGAGCCAGGGGGCGCATGCATCCATTCCATGAGCGAACCGTTTGAGGAGGACCCCAGCTCGCAGCTTCAGGACGAGGTCATGCACAACTGGCTTGACCGCTTCTCAATGGAGCATCACCAGCTCCATGCTTCCGGCCATGCTGCCAAGGACGAGATATTCTCCATCATTGATGAGGTAGGGGCGAAAAGCCTGATTCCGGTGCATACCCAGGCAACGGAGCTTTTCCCGAAACATCTGGACGTCAAGAAAGGGAAGATGATAAAGCTATGACGGTCTTACCCCCCTCACAATCTGGCTGGTGAAAGAATGAAGATGTTCGAAACTAAAGATTATTTTGGATATGTCGAATATGCAGATAGAATACGTAAAATGATCCATCCTTACGTAGAAAAATGTCTAGAAGAAGGCATATTTCACGATTTGGATGCGATGCCAATTTTATTTATGTTTAGGCACTGTCTTGAATTATATATAAAAGGTCTAAACTACCAATTAAAAAAAATGGGTGAAGCTAGTTATACTCCTAACCATAAGCACGACATTCTAATTCCATTTTCGGAACTGCTAAAAAATAAGCGTATCCGAAGAGATTCTACTATCGAAGAATTTGTAAGACAAATTGGAACTCTTGATAAAGACGGACAAAAATTTAGGTACCCTGAGGACAAGACGGGTAAAATATTTGAAGAATCAATTAAGTTCTCTCAGGAAATAAAAAAATCCGATAACACAACCTTGGAGATGATTCTTAAGACACTTGATTATTTTGAAAACGTATCCGGTGATTTAGAGTATCTTGAATACACCAAGTACATGGAGCATGATTCGGATCCATAATCCACTGAAAAATCGCTCGTTTTCTTCCATCAGCCATTCGTAGCCTCCCTTTTCATTATGACATTTCCCTTCCACATCCCCTTCGCCAGCCCCAGGGGCGTAATGCCAGGAGGTCAAAGGCATAATCGGCTTTTTGGTCCCAGAGGGGCGGCAGTGCGTGCCCAGCAAGCTGCAAAAATCCGTTAAGCCTTCACCTCCCGAACCGGGGCATCCCCCTGGGCAAGGTTCTCAGGGGGTGGAGGTAAAAGAATGTCAGAGGAAAAAATGCAGTATGGGCTGATGGAGGCGTTCTCCTTCAGGAAAGGCGTAGTCAGGATAAGCGGCAGGTGGATCCGCTTCGGCCCAGAGGCCGAGAACTACATAAGGGGGCTTTCCATAGGCGACGCCGTGGGCTACCTTGTAGGCGCCAACGGCAGCCTGAAATGGATAGAACCAGGCAAAGCCGGCCAGCGCGCAGCTGCCAGCATAGCGGTGGCGGCCACTGTAAAGGCACCGGTGAAGGCCCAGGCAGTGCCTCCAGCTCCTGCAGCGGCCACTCCAAGGCCTGCGGTGCTTCCTATGCCCAGGATGCCCACGTTTGAGGACCGGAACCGCAGCATAGAGCGCCAGGTGGCCCTAAAGGCCGCGGTCGAGCTCGCCGGACTCTACGGCTACAAGAGCACTAGGGAGTGCCTGGACGTGGCGGCCAGCTTCGCGGCCTGGATAGAAGCGGACCCGGTGGTGGACGTGCAACTGCCTCGTAATGGGGCAGTGGAGGAGGCAAGGGGGCCAAGCCCCCGGCCCTCCGGTTCTCAGGGGTGATGCACATGCAGAAGAATCCCTTCGGGCCTGTGATATACAGCTACACGACCAAGGAGGCCGTTGCAGATGGCGTTCTGGTGGACCTGTCCACCGCCGGACCGGTTCCGGTCTATGCGCCGGTGTACAAGGGCATCAGGTACGCCACCCCCGCGCTCCTGGCCAGGGGCTACATGAGCGATGCCAAGCTCAACCTGCCGAACCTGGCTGACCTTCTGGTGCAGGTCTCCATAGGCATCAAGAAAGGCCTTGCCAAGGGCGAGGACCGGCTTTTCCAAGCCCGGATAGAGTTTCCGGACGGTTCAAGAGGCGAGGTCTGGGCTGCGGTGAACGAAGAGGGCAGCCTGACCATGATGTTGCCTGAGGACTACTGAGGGCCCGTTTGGGCCCTTAAATCGGCCGGGCCGAGTGAAACCTATGCCGGGCACAGACGGTATGGAAGCGAAACGACAATTTCCATCTCCTTAAAGTAATTTTACGGCTGAGCGAGGCCGTTTACGTCTCGGGAAGGCCTGCGGAAATGACCCCCCGGAACGTTTTTATACAAAGAAAGTCCCTAACTCAGACAGGGGTGAAGTATGGCCGAAACATATGTTGGCAAAAATGGGTATCGTAGATTTTCAGATTCAGGTAAACTCGTTCATAGGTGGGTTGCCGAGAACAAGATTGGCAGACCATTAAGAGACGGCGAAGTTGTTCATCATGGTTATCGTGGAAAAAGATGCAATAATCCGGATAATCTGCGGGTTTTTCGAAGTCAACGTGAACACATGCGGAAAAAGCACAGTTACTGGTGAGTTGAAGGCATCGGTATGACTTACCCGCTATATCTTGATACCTCAACAATAGCATATGGCCATCATTGTGACCAGGCATTTATTTTTAGATCGTCAATTGAAAGTATTGAGATAAGGCACTTCACGGAAAAGCATCCGCATCTGTATTTTCCCTTGCCGAACCCGGAGTTAGTTCCCATTGATAAAAAATCCGAAGATATCAAACCAGATGCTAAGGCCAAGCCGGCTATTTCAATGGCTGATTACAAGGACATGCTCCAGGCGGACAATAAAACGCGTGGCTTGATGGCAAAAAGGGCTTGGTCCAAAGAATATCCGCGAGAGGTGCGGATTTTCAAGAACGAGGAATTTACCATAAAGGCAGCGCCGGATGGAGTTGGAATCGATTTGATTTACGAATTTGCAAGCACAAAACATCCTTTATCAACTTGGGAAAGGCATTCAGACTCAGTTAAAACCTGTGAAACTGCTCGCGCAAATCTGGAGGCGTATCTATTCGGTAAAAACAGAGTTCGGGTAGATGTTTATCGTATGTGCCCGGATTATGTACGCCCAATCAAATACGAGGGCGTTGCAGATTACGAAAAAGCTAAAATTCTCCTGACATGTGCATTCAGTCTGTTGAAGAATGAAAGGGAACCAGAACCTCCCACGGATGCTGATTGGAAATGCAGATGCTGTGACTTCTATAAGCAGTGCAAACTAACTCCTCTAAAGCATAACGTTTAACTCTGAGAAAGCGCACAGTGAAACCTGGCGCAGCCAGGATGGAAGCGACAGCGACCACTTGCCTATCCTTAAAAAGGAAGTTATTTATGCGCTCGGCTGGCTATTGCTGGCATGGGGGTCTTCAAAGACGAGCCGGTCCATCTTCACGAGGTGCTCAACGACCAGTTCGCACTTGCGGAAGGTCTAATGGGTGGAAGAACAGCCCAGCCACAGGAAATACATCCGAAGGCAGCAGTCAAACAAACTCCGCCTCAGGAAGACCCTCATCAAAAGGTTATCAGTTCGATGCTTAGGTTGGACCCCGCTCTCGTCTACGATCTTCATATCGGCCCACCGAAGCAGCAAGCATCTTCTCCGAGCTCGGTTGTGGATGAACTCAGGCATATTTATGATGCAATAAAGGCAGAAGGCACTGCAGGAATCAAATACGAATCAGGAGAAGGAAGGGCCGCCCGGTCTCCGAATGAAGTCTTGTCATCTCTGAAAGGTAATTGCGAGGAGCTTTCCCTGCTTTTCGTGGCAGCAGCACGCCAACTCAACATAGCTTCATCGGACATAAGCATGCTCAGGCTGACTTTTGAGGTTGAGAAGGATGGCGTCAAGAAGCCCGTGCAGTTGCACATGGCGCTACTAGACACAGGCAAGGAAAAATATCTCATAGACCTGACATTCGGCCACTTCCAGCAGCTCAATACACTGGATTCCGCCGAGATAGTGCCGTTCTATGTCGGCAGAACCATAATTCCTGATACTGGTGTCATATCGGGTATTGCAAAGGTGGAAAAAATAGGGAACCTAGGGGAGATGGTAACGACCAATCTTATGCAAAGCGTCTCTTTTTATCTTGGAAAAAAGCAGTTAACAACGGATGATTTGACCGCTCTCATGGGTTGCCTCGAAAAGGCATACCAGGCAGATAAATCTTATCCAAATGTGATTCAAGACCTCGTTTTCGTATACGAATCTCTGGCAAAGGCAGAGCTAGACAACAACAAATACGCATCTGCAGCGGTGTATTACGAAAAAGCACTAGGAATCTCTCCTGCTGACCCTAACCTCCATTCGAATCTGGGTTTGATTATGGAACGTCAAGGCCAAACGGCCGAGGCATGGAAAGAGTATGAGAAAGTGCTGAAACTTGCCCCGGACTCATCGGCGTACTGGAATGCCACTGTGATGTCCCTGGAAGTCGGGAACTACCCCGCAGCAGAGGCCCATTTCACAAAACTCCATGCTGTGCATCCAGCCTCTCTTGAAGTTCTCGAACTCGGCATCAACCTCTATGTCAAAATGGAACACGAGCGCAGTATTGCCATGAAAGGAGCATGGATCAGTGACCCAGAGGTCAAACGATGTCTTGTCAATCTGTTATCCATCTCAAATGCAGTCCTGCTCCTTGCCCCATCAGACCCCTATGCGTTGTTTGACAGGACCTACGCAGCCGGAAAGCTTGGGATGATTGCCTCGGCCGGAGGGAATTATTCAGAAGCAAAAAGCCGCTTTGAGGAGGCCATAGCAACCGGGGAAAGAGCAATTACATCTGACTTAACGCCAGGAATGAAAAAGGATCTGATGGACCATCTCGAAATATTCCGTTCCAATCTGCAGATGATTCAGCACTAATCTGTTATTGGTTGGGCTTTAGGTCGTGATACCGGTTTTGGCGGGATTAGGTCGGGCTTCCGACTCTGGCCCCCCGAGCTGAGCTTCTGAATTGATTGTTCTACAACACTGTCCTGTGCCCTTGCTTTGGATTCATCGACCTTTTTCGGTACAATCTGAAGCTTCTTTTCCGCATCGCCCATAGTATCGACCTTCCTTACGTTTTCTATGGCTGGAGATGTAACAATCTTAGGCTTATTATTATGACAGGCCGGACCTGCGGCTAGGATGGCCGCAAAGGCAACTGTGGTAAAAAGCATCTTCCCCATGTTTCATATTATGTAAGAATGAGTATAAAAAACTGCCGTTTGTGCCGCTCGCACCCTGGCTGCGGGGCACGAACCGGTGATGGGAAGCCGGGCGCAATATGGTTTTTATAAATGCGCTGGCATAGAGGCAGACGATGAGAAAGCGCATCACAATCGAAGACGTGAAAACGCTGGCGAGACGCAAGGGCATCCGCTGCCTTTCTACGAAATACATTAATTCAAGGGCTAAATTGAGCTGGAAATGCGCCCGCGGGCACGAATGGGACGCTCCACTGAATGCGATAAACGCGGGGCATTCGTGCCAGGTCTGCGGCCGCATCCAAGCGGCAGACAAGCTGAGAGGCACTCTCAAAGAGATGCAGGCGATTGCACGGAAGAAGCGGGGCGCCTGCCTATCCAAAAAGTACGTAAATAGCCAGGCACACCTGAAATTCCGGTGCAAGGCCGGCCATGTTTGGAAAGCGATTCCATGTTCCATAAAACAAGGCCGCTGGTGCCGTGTGTGCGGTTTTTCGGCCGGCTGGAAGAAGAGGCATGTCGCCATCAAAGCCGGAAGATCAAGGAAATGAGGGCATGGGTGGCCGTGGAAAGCCGGCCGCAGCCGGATTTGTCCGGTATCTTTGCCCTGTTTTGCTCTGGAGGGTGGCCTCCAGGCACCAGAAAGATCGGTCGCAGGGCCTTGTTCGGCATTCTTGCGGCCCTGCGCGCCTCTTAAAAATACGGCCGAGAATACCTAGCTGCTGCAACGCGAGGCGTAATCTATGGGCATCACCAGCATGATAAGCAGTATCATAGTTTCTGTCTTGGGCTTGGCACTAACCGCAGCTGGGGCCTGGTATCTTTGGTGGAGCGTCATAAATGGCAAACCCGATCCTACAGGTCCTAAAAACGGGGTGGCGACCAGCTGGACCAGACTCCTTTATCGGATTATACTAAGCATCGGCAAAATCATCAGCTGGCTTATCGCTCTCATCATCCTTCTAGTCGGCATAAACATTATGGCAGAAGGAATGAGCAGCGTATCTGCATCGCTTGGAACCGTCTGTTATGGCGTCGGGGGCCTGGCGCTCATCGTAGGCATGCTATACTTCGCTTGGTGGTGCCTCAATAGAACCAAGAAAAAGCTCACGAAAACGGCAGCCCGAACCTTGGACAACATCGAAACCGAGCGTAAGAGATAGTGGAACACGGGCCAGATTCGAGCCAGTTATGAGCTCACAGGACCAGTTCCGGACGGGTTTAGGGTTTTCACGGGTTTAGGGTTTGTAGATGGGGCGAGAGTTACGATGTTTGTAATGATGCGAGCGAGCGGGTCCGAACGTAATTGAATGAAGATTTTTGATGACGAAATAATAGCCGCTCGTGGGATGTTTGTCATCCCACTCGGTACTATATGACCGTGACAACGTGACAGCCCCCTTCCTTTACGCCGTAGAATACCCTCCAAGTACGGTAACAGAACGGTACTCTTTGCCGGTAAACCGTTACAGCATCATGCCGTAACCATTCACGTCATAAACAGGGAAATGTGACTGCCAGGACACTCAAAGCGGAATACCTCAGGGTGTCACGGGGTATCCTCTCTCCCTACACCGGAAACGGATCACTGTGGTCAGTTTCGAATGACGGCTCCGGGTATTTGGATGGATGTGGCAAAAGAATGAAAAAGTAGAAAATTTGGTTAATCACCACAGGAAGAAACAAGGTGTTGACAGGTAAAATTTCCTGAAATTGGAACCATCACATAATCGATAGAGGCGGTTTCGAAGGAATTCGCATTTGAGGCTGTGACATTAACCGATCCAATCATGCACGCATATATGACCTCAAAAACCCCATCACCTGGAAGCATTTCCGGATAGGTGTAAAGCTGATTCTGAAGAATATTGTTTTCATCAAAATATCTTACACTCATTTCAACGTCAGTCGCTTTTGTATTCCCATGATTTTCGAGATTTAATACATAAGCAGGACACGTATGTATCTTTTCGTATGAGATATTTGTACTAAAAAAATTCAAATCAGGACCTATAAAAAAAGGAGCTGTTTCACCAGACCTTAGACTGAGGGGAACCCCGCTATAATTTACAATGTAATATCCATACCATGTGCCGGAGTCGAGTACCTGAAAGCTAACGTTGGGCAGTATATACTCTGAAGAAGCATTACCAAGGGAATATTTACCAATATTTAGATGCAAGATTGGTTTGTTTCCTAATACCTCAGAGTTTACCCAAGGCCAGATTATCGGGCTTAATAATGCTCCCAATATGATTAGGATAACGCCGACCATAATTGGAAACACGAAATTTTCCCGCCACGACTTTTGTGAAGTATTTTCCATCCCAAATCACTCTTTCACTCTACTCTTTAGACCAACCCCAGCTTCTTCTTCTCTTCCTGGAGCTGCTTCTCCTGCCTCAGGATATCTGCAGCTTTGATTTTTCATACAGCTTCTTGTTACGTATACTGGCTTCACTTGAGCTTTTTTCGGCATGGCATCTCCCACAAAGCACCTGTAGGTTTGCTTCATCGAATGCAAGCCCGCCGTCGGCAATGGGCAGGATATGGTCCATATACAAGAAACTGGTCTCGTTTTTGTAACGCTTTTTGCATGAGCTGCAGGTATAATCGCTTTTTGCCAAAAACTTGGCCCGTAGGTAGTTCCACTCTGCTATGTGGGCATACATGGCATCCGCGGAGGTGTAAAAACGGACGTTTTTCAACTGCACAAGGCTCTCCTCTAACAATTCATCAGGGTTTGCAGGGGGGGTTTTCCTAGGACGCCCTAAATGCTTACCCTGTGCCTTCGCCCGGGCCAGACCGGCCAGGGTACGTTCACGAATCCGTTCGCGCTCGAAATTTGCAAAGGCAGCCAGCATGTGGGCGTATAGCTGCCCTGCCGCGCTATCAAACCGCAGGCCTTCCTTGAGGCTTATCAGCTGCACTCCTCTTTTTGTAAATTCTTCGATATCCAAAACCAGTTCTGACATCTCCCGACCCCAGCGGTCCAGGGAAACGAAAGCTATGGCATCTATTTCCCCCAGCCTGGCTTTTCGTTTTAAGTCCTCTTTGATCGGCCTGGTGTCCCGGCTGCTTACGGCTTCAACAAATTCCCCGATTACATCAACCTTGGAATTCGCCGCCCATTGCCGAAGCTGAATCAACTGGTTTTCAGGGGTTTGATCTTCGGCTTTACTCACACGGGCGTATAATGCGACTTTCATGCGATTCCCTCAGTCACACGGGTTCATCTTCTTTCAGCAGCATACCGAAAAAGTCTTCGTTAATATCCTCATGCTTTCCATCAAAGTGATAAAACCATTTTACACGAATGGACCTGTTGTTACCGAACCGATCTTTTATCTTCAATATGAGTCCAATTGACATGAGGCTTGGGATTTTACTGCGTTTAAGTATCTGAAACCGCTCATCAGTAAATGCCCCCAGCACATACCCGCTTGCGTGCTCTCTGTCTTCCCATTTCCACCCATTATTTTCTAACGTGCCGTCTTGGCTCTGATGGAGGTTTAAGTAGACTCGGCTAACTTTGCCGATTTTTTCACCAGCATAAACAATATCACCTTCCCCAGTATAATTATAGCGAGCTAGAAGCTCCTTTTCTTTCAGTTCTTGCCGGCTTATACGCCTAACAAAAACTTCGAGTGCATCGCCTTCTTCTATTCCCGTCCGTAGGACAACATCAGCAGGCAGAGTTAGTGCTAAGGAATTACCTGTTTTTCTGGACTGCGCAATAAACTTTTCTGTATTTTCCACGTTATCACCAGCGTCATTAATCTTATTTTAGTATATACGTGGTAATATTTAAATATTTGCTCTGACAATCCAGATTCTAATATATACCCCTGCCATTTTAACGCTTTCATTTTCCTTCTTGGCTGGAAGCCCCCTTTCACAAAGCAATAAGTGCGGTCTGTATTTTCCTTATGATATCCTCCGCTTTCTTTTCGGTAAGCAGACGCGGATTGAAAAATATCGCCTGGTCCTCCTCCCGTATTTTCACCTTTGGATCGGCCTTCTGAAAATCCTGGAACTTCTTCCAGTAATTCGTGCCTTTTATCGCTGAAAACTTGTGTTTGATGCATTTTTGGCCGGATTCGGAAGAAAGGGCCTTATCGAGAATGCCCTGGCTATCCATCATATACAGATCAAAAACGTCACGTAACAGCAGCGACCAGCCTTCTTCAGTGCCTCGTGTTGCAAGCGCCCGGATTTTCTCGGCACAGAGTTCTTCAATCGTCAGAACATTTGCTTCTGTCTTGATCATCTTTGGCACAAGGTCCGGGTAAAGCAGCTTAAATTCCGGTTTTGAAATAGGCACGATCGTCTTGAACTTTTGTTTAACTGGCGGGAAACAAGGCGCAGGGTCAATCGAGCTTATCGAAAGTTTTACCGGCCGCTTCAGGTATTTGCCCCCATCCATTAGGTGAAGGATGAATATCCGGCCTCCGCTGCGGTGCGTTTCCTCTCCTTTTTCGTTAATATTGAATCCCAAAGACGTGAGCTTTTCTTTTAGGCTAAGCTGATACTTCTTGTAATGCTTCCGGGGATCTCCAGGAGCAAAATAAGAAAAGTCAAGGTCATAACTGAATCTATATGGCTGCATCCAGACCTTCACTATCGCGGTTCCCCCTTTCAGAATGAAATCGAATTCTGATTGTATTTCGCCAAGCGTAATGGTGAGAAGAAGGTCGACATAGAGATTATCTGCTGTGAATGGAGGTTCTTTAGCAAGCCTGAGCGCCAGGTCATGGAGTTCGCGGAAATTTATCATCTGGCCACCCATTTCATCATATGCTGCATCTTCAGGGCTGACCGTTTAGGATAGCATTTAAGTAATGGAATTGATTTTGCCTTTGATATCCCATAGGTTTGATAGAAGTCACGAGTCTGCTCTTTGTCTCCGTGCCCCTGGACATAGGAATAAAGATAATCGGTCAGGTTCCGCTCCAGGGTGCATAAGCGATATGCAGTATCATGGTACTTCTTCTCGGCTATGCCACACGAACCCGTGAGTCCTGCTGACGTTTTCACGAAGATGACCCTCCCCATTATTTTCGACTTGATCTCTTTGCTGAGCTTTTTATTGAACACATAGTAAACTGATATTGCCTGGTCGATATTGCCGGAAAGGGCAAGGGAACTGATGCGCCCAAAATACCATTCATCTCCAAAGAGTATGTTCAAGGTACGAACTAGGATTTCTAGGCCGTCCAGCTTTCGGAAACCCTTCTGCCTTTCTTCAGTGTCACAAACATAATAAAATCCCTTAAAATTCTTTATGGGAAGGAGCCATTTTGAGTTGATTAACCGTGATATCGTAACCAGGTAATTCGCTTTGAATATCTTTCTTATGTCACTGGATGTGCATATCTTTTTATCGCGTTTAATCAGAACTTCAGATATAATGTCTCCATTCATGCAAATTTCACCAATTCATTTGTTTGCTGATTTCCTAAAGATAATACATTGGTAAATTTTATAAACTAAACGAAACTGGTTAGGAAATATGTTAAGAAACATTGAGCAGTTACTCTTTCCGGAACTCTTCCGGAACAATATCATTAGTTCCGTTAAGGTTCCGGAAGGCTAGGATGAAGAGTATCTTTTGAGACAATGGTATCTAATGATAGTTATTTTTACTATCATGTGCTATCAAGTGCAGGATGAACTAAGGGCGCTAACTATTCATTGGAAGGGGCCCACAAAGTTTTGGATAGATTCAGATTGTAGAAAAGGTCTCTTGCCATCTAGGTAATCAAGCATCTCTTTCGTATCCATTCCTTGTTTTATTTTATCGAAAATCTCTATGATCTCTCTTTTTGTTAAGAGGGCCATTCTCTCACTTGCAATCTTTTTTATGACGCTTGCATTGGGGTCTCCTTCAAGAAGGACAAACACTCCCAGCACCTCAGCGTCAGTTTGTTTTTTGAGATTGTTTACTCTGCTGATCAGTTTATCAATTTTGTCATCCGTGGATTCTTTTATTGTACATTCAATGAGAATTGTACTCGTTGGATCATCACAGAACGCTGCTATGTCTGGGTTTGGGGTGTCTTGCAACCATAGCGTCATAAAGCCCGCAAAATGAAAAAGTTCAGTTATCCGGTGCTCAAACTGGATGCTGGTTTTAGGTGTTACGACATCGGGATTTTTTGAATACTCGCGGTGTGGATTTTCAAACCATTTGAGCTTTTCGGCATATCCTTCAAAGCTACGGTATGCGTTTATCCGGGGGTTCTTAACGAGACCTTTATCGATGCGGGTTTCCTGGTCAAATAGTTTTTTCCCTCCATCGCCAACAAGCAATGTGGCTCTGAAACAGTCTTTGAGGTAGATTTTCTTCTCAAACAGAACAAAATCCTCCAATGGGGAACCGTCCTTAGATGTGGCTAATTCAACTCGGGCGTTCTCTGCAGGCTTCTCATGGAAGTTCGCTATGTACCCTAGGAAAAGCTTATCTGGGCAATCTTTGTGCGCCAAGGCCGATACGTGAAGCCGACCTTCATCTAGACTTGCAGTTTCTATGCGAATTGGTCGTGGAAGAACAATCTCGAACATGGGTCTTGAACAGTTGTTTAGTTCAGCATTTTTTGCTATAAGAACGCGAGTTGCAGATTCAAGTGATTCATATGGTTTTATCGCGCTTTTCAACTCATTTTCCTTGGCTTCGAAACCAGAGAATGTTTGTTCTAAGGTGATATTGCTTGAAGCTCCATCTCGGTAGTATAGATGTTTCCAGGCAATTTCTTCTGCATGTAGAGTGAATGGGGAGGCTCCATTCCAAATCCAGGTCATACCGGGGTTTTGAACCCCCCCTCTAAAAAAACTCAAATCAAGGTGAGACTTCTTCCCGTTAATCTCGACTTCTTTATCACTGGCCTGCAGGATATCGTCGAACTCATCAATAGCAAATGGCAGAGAAAGGAACGCCAAGGAGGGGGTTTCGAGAAGGACATCTGACTTTTGGGGAACGGGCCCAAATTCAGCCGTTAGTCTTCCAAACACCAATTTAAGAGAATCAGGTTCCTTTGTGCAGAGGCACCGGAGCTGCAACCACTTGTAGGCGTATCGGTTTTCGGTGAACCACGCTTTAACTTTATCTTGTTCTGATATCGGAGCCATTCACACCATCCCTGTTGTGCTAATAGTAAGAGAGGGGTTTTATTCGTATTTGAACTGGATAGCGAAACTCACGCTGAATCAGATTATCGCAGCTGTCTTTGCTAGCTCCGTAAGCTTCAACACTGCAACGTTCTTGACACCGGCCAGCGCCTTCTCATATCTAGCCTTCTGCCTTTGATTAATCACAACTACGATGACTTTTGAATAGCCTTGTCCAAACCTCTTCCTTACTTGTTCCACAAAACCATCAAGAGATG
>Ga0326728_10018927_pt1 | contig 13461 bp, 10 predicted proteins | sample MB3enrmetagenome_FD_207602 | JGI IMG/M metagenome (GOLD analysis project Ga0326728, IMG submission 207602) | Lab enriched peat soil microbial communities from McLean, Ithaca, NY, United States - MB31MN | ecosystem: Environmental > Terrestrial > Soil > Wetlands > Peat | place: USA: New York... | reverse complement strand
ACCAGTTCTCGTGGTGTTCAAGGGTGAAGGCCAGGACAGCGCTCATATAATCAACCGTTACGAACAACGCATAGTAAAACAACACTCGCCGAAGATCGTCAGTGGAAAAGTCCGCCGGGTGATGCCAGTAGTTTATGGCCGTTACCCCTAACGTGCCGAGGAGCAAAAGGTCCATCACCGGTGAAATCAAAGGAAAGAGCACTTGAAAAATCATCACGTTCGGAAGGGCAACAAAGCCCAAAGCCCCATAGCGCATCCGAAACAGTGCATCGATATGCTTCCAGGCCGCTTGCATGGTCCCAAACATCCAGCGGTATCTTTGTCTGATAAATCCTCGCACCGTGTCGGGCGCCTCTGTCAGGGCCACCGCCTCGTCATCATAGACAATGGCATAGCCAAGTTTTCGTATAGCCATCGTGAGGTCTGCGTCCTCCGCCAGGGTGCTCTGGTCGAAACCTCCGGCTCTCTCTATCAGTTCGCGCCGCCAGGCTCCCACCGCGCCGGGCACCACCGTGATACAGTTGAGAATGCTGAAGGCGCGCCGATCAAGGTTTTGGCTGGTTATATACTCCAATGCCTGCCAGCGGGTGAGCAGATTGATGCGATTGCCCACCTTGGTGTTCCCGGCTACGGCGCCGATTTGCGGGTCTGCAAAGTGCCTGACCAGCTTGGCGATGGTGTCGCGGGCGAAAACCGTGTCGGCATCCATCGCCACGACAATCTCGGCCTGAGTATGGGCAATCCCGAAGTTTAGAGCGGACGACTTGCCTGCATTTGGCTGCGTTAACACTCGCACCATCGGATTGTCGGCGAAAGTGGATTTCACCAGGCTATATGTGGCGTCGCCGGAACCATCGTCAACAACGATAATCTCGAACTTGTTCGATATGTCGCAGGCAAGCAGGGAAGCGACAGTGCGAACGATCACTTTTTCCTCGTTATATGCAGGCACGACGACGGCAACGGAGGGCAGGAACGCCGGGTCGTACACAATGCGGCGCCTGCGCCAGTTTTGGTATACGGCCAGTAATCCGATAAACGTCAGTCTTGCGATCCCGAGCACGATGCCCAGCAGGAAAAGCCAGTGGATAATCACCGTTGCCAGGTTGAGCAGGCTGAACGCCAGTCTGTCAGTCCAGATCTGCCATAGGCTGTCCGGGGGTATGGGCGGCATCACCTTATCCCGGCTGAGGCCCATCAGTTCGGAAACGGTGACGAACTGGAAGCCGTAACTACGCAAGGCCTTTATGATCAAAGGAAGCGCCCGTACCGTTTGGCTTCGGTCGCCGCCGGAGTCGTGAAGCAAGATCACATTGCCTTCGCCGCTTACCGCGGTTTTGACAGTCCGTTGAACTATCTCGTCGACTCCCGGTCGTCGCCAGTCGTCCGGATCGATTTGCATGCCGACAATTAAATATCCACGGCTGCTGGCGAGTTCGATTTGATGAAGCTGGTCTGCGGTCTCCGGTTCACTATCCTCACCAAAAGGCGGGCGAAACATAAGAGACTGGCGACCGACCACGGCGGCCAGCAGGCGTTCGGTCGCCGACAGCTCCAGCTCGAACTGAGCCTGAGAGATGAGTGTAATATTGGGGTGGGTGAACGTATGATTACCCAGCTCGTGGCCCTCGGCCACCTCGCGACGCAGCAGGTCCGGGTTCCGTTCGCCATTGATTCCTATGATGAAAAAGGTCGCCGGCGCGCCTGCTTCACGCAGAATATCGAGGATCTGCGGCGTGAAACGGGCATCGGGGCCGTCGTCAAATGTCAGCGCCACCTTGCGCGCCACAGTGCCATGACGTGTGATCACGTAGGGTGAAGGTAACACGGTGAAAGTTTCCGCCGTTATCAGATTTCGCTTTGAATCAAACGTGAGATCCCGGTTCCCCGGCTTGGGCCGGGCTGTGATTTGGAGGATTTCGCCGCTGCCTTCATAGTCCAGTCCATATCCGAATTGAACCTCGCGCAGCTGGGAGGCGATTTCGGCTGTTAGCGGGCCTTTCTTGCCAAATACCCTCCATAGAGAGGGATCTTCGCTTCCCAGCCTCCATATGGCGATGCCTGCAGGATTCACCGAACCTGCGACCACGAGTTGGTTGAATGCACTTACAGCATCCAACATCCACACGTGATGGACATGGTCGTAATCGTCGGAGTAGTCAAAGGTCGGGTTTAAGGACACCGGATCAAGTCTGATATTTCCTTCCGATTCTTTTGCGGTGAGAACCGCTTCCTCGAAGCTGCGCTCCTCTGCGGGCCGGCCCACCTCCCAGTCGTAGGCGTAGTTGCCGATGGCCACGATCATCTTTTTGGCGGGAACATCATGTTGACGCCGGTGCAACACGTCGGCCAACCAGGGCAGACTGGCGATAGGGCCGGACGCGCCGGTCGCCCAGTGTTCGTCATAAGCCATAAGGATAAGGTAGTCCGCTTTGCGGGCCAAGTCGCGGTAGTCATAATTCGGGTCGTCGGCCGGCACGTTAACCGATAACGAAAGGCCTTTCGGGTTCAGCACAGCATAAAGATCGGATATAAAACGCAGAAAGTTGCCTTGCGACTTGGCTCCGATATTTTCGAAGTCTATGCTGACTCCGGCAAAATGTTGGCGCTCAACATAGGCGAGCAATTGTTCTATGGCGCGCTTTCTTGCTGCCGGATCCGCGAGCATGCGGCTCAGCTTGTCGCCTTCCCATTCTTTGCCGTTCCAATTGTTCACCAGAGGCATTATCGGAAAATCGGGACGCCGCAAACGGATGTATTCAGTGACTTGAGCCTGGCGGCCGGGATCGTCTTCAAGCAACAAACCCTTATCATCCGCAAGATGCAGCCATTCGGCAATTACCATATCCAGGCTGTCAAGATTCTGTTTTAACGAACTCATACTCGAATCGTCCCAATTCACGAAAAACCCTATGGCGAGCTGCCGCCGGGTTGAATCAGGACGCATTTTATGGGCTTGGGCAAGCAGTTTCTGAAGATTACGCTCTCGTTCATTCGCGAGCTTTGTTTTCGCATCTCTCAAGGCCCGTTCGCGCCGCGTAAGAGGCGGTTCGGGAGACAAGCGCGGAACGTGGGGCACTGAATGAATACCATGGGGCAAAAAGCTGACACTGGGCAAATTGAGAGACGGCAAGGCCGGTCCGGCCAAAATGCTCAAAACGAGTGTCCCCAGCAACACGGTCAGGATGAGTGCGACGAGGGCCATTCCAAGCCGCAGGCGCGGCCAACGCTTGCTGGTAGGGTCAAAGAAGATCGGCTTTACCTTGGCGGCGCCGGCCGCTATGTTTTGCGCTGACCGGGGATGTTCATCCGGCTCGATAAATGGCTGTGACATACAATTACTCAATCAGTCCGGATTCGACATAAGGCTGAGAGCATATCCGGGAATTCGAATGCCGAGTCATTAAAGGGATAAGTTTTCAATCAGTCTCATCGGAAAAGAATACGCGGAGAGCGATGGGTTGTCAATAAACCCGGCACGAAATGAAGAGAACACACCTGATTGGACTCAATTCCGCGCATGGCGCGTCAACCCTGCAGGAGAGATCTCTACCGTTGTACGTGACGCGATAAATAATTGCGAAAAGATATGAGTCTCGTCATCCACACGGAAGAGATTGTGTCACAAGTGGTTGGCTTCCGGGAAATTCCCGATTTAGGGTGCGCCTGGGTTGTAATTCGGGCAACGCTTTTGGCCGGAGTCCGAGGATAGGAATGCGCCGGTTTCCCCGCAAGAGACCTGAGAATTTAGCACATGCGGTATTGGTACATTTTATGTATTACAATTTCGTTAGGATTCACCAGAGTTTGAGAGTAACCCCTGCGATGAGGGCAGGGGTTACTCACCGCCTCTGGACAATTCGAGATATGCCGTCCTTACAGAGAGAAAACTCTAGCAGGTTTCGAAGATTAGCGCCTTGATCATTTCAATACAATCGTCTACTACCTCAGGAATCATTTTGCAGATAAACGTGGCGTTTCGACTCTTCCAATCGAGGTTTTTAATCTGGTCAGCAAGCACGACGCCTTCCACGCCGGTCCCTTCGGGGATATAAGATTCAAAAGGGTAACCCTTGATTTGTTTCGTTATCGGGCAGAAAATTCCCAACCCTACCTTCTGGTTATATGCTCTGGGGGATAAGACCAAAGCAGGTCTCCGCTCCGCTTGCTCATGGCCACTTTGAGGAGTAAAGTCGAGCCACACCACATCTCCACGTTCAGGAACATACGTTTTTACCAAATTTCAGCTCCTTGGGGTTTTCCGGTATTGATTTCTTTATGCAAATTTTCCTCCGTGATTCCCTCCAACATTTCACATAAGGAGTATTTTCGTTTCAAGTTTGTTGGCTTGACAACCAGTGCGCCCTCAGTTATTGAAAATTCAACAACCGTATTTTCGCGGAAATCTAATTGGTCGGCGAAATGGGCAGGGATTCTCAACCCCAAGCTGTTCCCCCACTTCTTAATAACAGGCATCTGTTCCTCCATTCCCTCCTAGTTGAGCTAGCGGTTTCATCGCAAAAACCAGAATCACCTTCTGAGTATACATAGTGTATACGTCCCCGCTAATTTAGGGCAAGCGGAAAGTAGGGGGAATACCGAATCTTATGTATAAACAATGTATCTCCACAATATTTTTCGGCTACATGAACGGAGAACTTCAACCTCTTCGTAATTAATTGCCATGTCATCATGAATTGCACCGAACATCTCGGTTTGGAATGTAAACATAGAGATGTCACCGTTCGGAGAGACGAAAATCTTAGACGATACTTCAAAATGACCCACTACCTCCGTGTGTACCCCCTTGAAGTTTTCCTGAAAACAAGTTTTATAATTACATTTGTCCGTATGCAATGAGGCTTCAGAGCCCCTTTCTCCATACTCAGAGGCTGGATGCTGCTGGCGCATGTCCCTGGTATCAGGTCGCCCCTTGTCGTTTTCAAACTACGGAATTTATCCCCGCACTGGAAGCGGGCTGTGGATCCACGGTATAACAACATGAATAAAGAAAGTGGTCATGAGAAAAACGCCGTAATGACGGAGGCGGCCATTCCTGTAAAGATCGTTCCCGGCTCGGGTGGTTCCACCGTCTTTAAAGTTCTGGGCGCGCTCAGCTTGTCCCATTTTCTCAATGACATGCTTCAGTCCCTGATCCTTGCAATTTATCCTTTGCTAAAGAGCACTTTTTTTCTTAGCTTTGCCCAGATCGGGCTTATCACTTTAACCTATCAGATCACGGCTTCCGTGTTGCAACCTCTGGTCGGGCTTTATACCGATCGACATCCCAAGCCTTACGCGCTGGCTGTCGGGATGAGTTCCACTCTTACGGGTCTTCTGGTCCTCGCCGCTGCGCGCAGCTACGGCATTTTGCTGCTTGGCGCAGCCCTCGTAGGCAGCGGTTCTTCAATTTTTCATCCGGAGTCTTCGAGGGTGGCTCGAATGGCTTCCGGAGGGCGCTTCGGATTGGCACAGTCCATTTTCCAGGTGGGGGGAAATGCCGGCACTGCGCTTGGACCGCTGCTGGCGGCATGGTTTATACTTCCGAGGGGGAAAGACAGCCTTGCCTGGTTTTCCCTGGCTGCATTGACCGCCATCGTGCTGCTGTGGCAAGTAGGCGGCTGGTACAAGGCACGACAGGTTAAAAGGTCCAGGTCGCCCATGCCTCATGGGCCTGCCGGGGGAACGATCCCCAGGAGGACGCTCATCCGAGCGATGCTCGTTCTGTTGATGCTGATTTTCTCAAAATTCTTCTACCTCGCGAGCATAAACAGCTATTTTATATTTTACCTGATCGGTAGATTTCATCTGCCTGTTCAATCGGCTCAAATTCATCTCTTCGTTTTTCTATTTGCAGTGGCGCTGGGCACCATAATAGGCGGACCTGTAGGAGATCGGATCGGCCGCAAGGCGGTTATATGGGTATCGATACTCGGCGTGGCCCCTTTCACCCTGATGCTGCCTTATGCAAGTCTTGCCTGGACAGGTGTTTTGACATTCATAATCGGGGTTACACTGGCCTCGGCCTTCCCGGCGATTCTTGTGTTTGCGCAGGAACTTGTGCCAGGAAAGGTCGGGATGGTAGCCGGATTATTCTTTGGGCTTGCTTTCGGTATGGCCGGAATCGGCGCCGCGGTGCTCGGGAGATTGGCGGATACCTTTGGCATTGAATACGTTTATCATATCTGTTCATTCTTGCCTTTGCTCGGAATTCTGACTGCTTTCCTTCCCAATATCCAAAAAAGCAAATAGCTGCAATCTGCCTTACATTTGCAGGTAAGAAATCGCGGGGCTTCCGCTCGAGAACCAAGGAATAGAGCGGTAAAACATCTGAGAGGCGTTTTGCTCACCTGACGATTTAAGATATGTAGGCGATAATCCCGTGTCTCCGCGTGAAAAGTATTCGAGGTGCTCGATAAGCGGATTCTCGTTTATTTGTGGCGGATGTGCTCATAAATTGCCAGATACTTCGCTCCTGACCGACTCCAGGAGAAGTCATGCCGCATTCCGTTGAGAATAAGCCGGCGGAACTCGTCCGGATGGTTATGCCACAAGTCTAGCGCACGCTGCAGCGCCGATTCGACAGCAGGATGATCGGTCTGGTGAAAGACATATCCATTGCACTCGTCCGGCGGTCTATCGCCACAATAGTCCCGGTCGAACACGGTATTTACCAGACCGCCGACGGAATGCACGATGGGTATGGTGCCGTACTTCAAGCTGATCATCTGGGGCAAACCGCACGGTTCGAACAAACTCGGCATGATGAGCATATCAGCACCGGCGTATATTATGTGAGAGAGTTCTTCGTTGTAACCAATCTCCAGGTGGCAGTCCGGATGGTCGTTGAGATAATGTTTGAGATGCCAAAAATAGGCGTTGATATCCATCTCAGGGCTGCTGCCCAAAAGTACGAATTGGGCGTTGTGCTGCAAACTGTAAAACAGCGCGTGCCGTATCAGGTCCAAGCCCTTCTGCGGGTCCAGGCGACCTATGTAGGCAATGATCGGTTTGTAGTCCTTGCGCAACAGGAACCTGTCCCGCAGGGCCTCTTTGTTGCGATATTTCTCCTGGACGGTTTCCATGTTGTAATGAGCCGGGATGTGGCGATCGACCTCGGGGTTCCACACCTCATAGTCTATGCCGTTGAGCACCCCATCGAATTTGTCACGGTGAATTTGCAGCGTTTGTTCCAGGCCGAAACCCTGGCCGCTGCTGCACGCCTCCCATGCATGTTGCGGCGAAACGGTCGTAACGGAATTCGAATAGACAATGCCGCCCTTCATCAAGTTCACTGCACCCGGATTGAAGTTGTCGCGTATCCGGTCATAGTGCATGAAATGGTCTCGACGGCCTAAGCCGGTAGCCCACAGCACATCTTCCGTGGTGACGCCCTGGTGCTTGAAATTGTGGATGGTGTAGCAGACACGTTGGTTTTCCATCCCTGAACGATTGTACATCTCGAAGAGCAGGACCGGGACGATTCCGGTTTGCCAGTCGTGGCAGTGGATGATGTCGGGGCGGCGGTTGCTCTTGAGCAGGAATTCCAGTGAAGCCTTGCTGAAAAACGCAAAACGCCTGGCCTCATCCGGGCATCCGTAAAACCGGCCGCGGTTAAAGAAATTATCCTGCGAGTGCGGATGGATAAAATAGCAGCGTACTCCATGCACCTCGCCGGACCACACCGAACAATGAATCCAACCGCTGTACCAAGGTACCCACAAGTCCCGATAGACCATCTCCAAGCCCCAGATGTGGTCATAGCGCATGCAGTCATACATGGGTAGAACGACTTCCACATGGTTGCCGCGCACCTGCAACTCGCGGCTGAGGCCATAGACCACGTCGCCGAGACCGCCCACTTTGGCAACCGGGGCACACTCCGAAGCGATTTGGACAATGTACATTGTATTCTCCTACAATTTGCAGCCCGGACTCCAGGCAAGTCACGGTTTCCCGGACTATCCGGGCCAGGACTGGTTATTGAAAATATCTAGTCGCAGTGCGTTTCTTTTTCGAGCTTAAGGAAGACCACGCCCAAGGGTGGCAGGGTGAGTACGATCGAATGGGGTTGCCCCTGACACTCCCCGGGTTCCGATGTCATCGGATCGGGGTTGATCTCATTGCCACCACTGTAGCATGACGAGTCACTGTTAAGCAGTTCGCGGTAAACGCCTGGCGCCGGCACTCCTACATGGTAGCCGTGGCGAACCACCGGCGTGAAGTTCGACGCCACTATGACAAAATCATTGGGGTCTTGGGCCCTGCGAATGAATGAGACAATGCTTTGGTCGATATCGTTGAGGTCGATCCACTGAAACCCCTCCCAACTGAAATCCATCTCATGCAGCGCGGGTTCGGAAATGTACAACCGGTTCAGATCTCTTACATACTGCTGGAGGTTCCGGTGGACTTCAAAATCGAGCAGTATCCAATCCAGTTCGTGATCGTGGCGCCATTCGTTCCACTGTCCGAACTCACAACCCATGAAGAGAAGCTTTTTGCCAGGGTGCCCATACATATAAGCGTATAGAGCACGCAAGTTGGCGAACTTCTGCCAGGTGTCGCCTGGCATCTTGGACAGCATCGCACCCTTGCCATGCACCACCTCGTCATGGGAAAAAGGCAGCGTGAAATTTTCGGTGAAGGCATAAAGCAAGGAAAAGGTCAGGTGGTGATGGTGATACTTGCGGTGGATAGGCTCGTTTTGAATGTACTCAAGCATGTCATGCATCCAACCCATGTTCCATTTCAGGTCGAAGCCCAAGCCTCCCGCGTAAGTCGGGCGGGAAACCATCGGCCAATCCGTGGATTCCTCGGCAAACGTCAGCACGTCCGGGAACTCCCGGTGCACCAGCTCATTGAATCGCTTGATGAAAGCCATCGCCTCCAGGTTTTCCCTCCCACCGTATTGGTTGGGAACCCACTGGCCCGGCGCCCTCGAGTAGTCCAGGTACAGCATCGAGGCCACAGCATCGACGCGGATGCCGTCAATATGATACTTGTCCAGCCAAAACAATGCGTTGGAAAGAAGAAATGCGCTCACCTCGTTTCGCCCGTAGTTATAGATGAGCGTGGCCCAGTCCTGGTGTTCGCCCTGGCGCGGGTCGGCGTGTTCGTAGAGGTGCGTACCGTCGAAAAACGACAACCCATGGCCGTCTTTGGGAAAGTGCGCCGGCACCCAGTCCATGATCACGCCCAGTCCGGCCTGGTGTGCGATATCGACGAAGTGCCGGAAATCATCCGGAGTTCCATACCGTGATGTGGGGGCAAAGTAGCCGATGGTCTGGTATCCCCACGAGCCGTCGAAGGGATGTTCCGTAACAGGCAGCAGTTGAATATGAGTGAAGCCCATCCCCTTCACGTATGGAACCAGTTCCTCGGCTAGTTCGCGATATGTGAGCCAGCGATGGCCGAGGTCCTTGTGCGGTGCTGTCCTCCATGAGCCGAGATGCACCTCGTAGATGGACATGGGCGCTTCAAATTTTTGGTGTTCTTTACGTGTGCGCATCCACTCGGTATCGGCCCATTCGTAATGCTCAAGGTCCCACACAACGGATGCCGAATTTGGACGCATCTCGGCCGAGAAGCCGAAGGGATCGGCCTTTACGGCGATGTAACACCCGCCGCGTGTCTTGATTTCATATTTGTACAAATCCCCCTGAGCCAGATGGGGAATAAAAATCTCCCACAGACCACTCGCACCTCGCGTGTTCATGGGGTGGCGCCGCCCGTCCCATTGATTGAAAGTTCCAACCACGCCCACCCGCTCGGCGCCAGGCGCCCAAACACTAAAATGGACACCTCTCACGCCGCAGTGATCGATAATGCGCGCGCCAAGTTTGTCGTATAACCGAAAATGATTGCCTTCGGAAAACAAATGTAGATCATAGTCGGTAAGGACTGGAGGGAACCGATAGGGATCTTCGGTCTCATACGTCCGGCCGTCGTGCAAGGTGACCGAGAACCAGTAAGGGAAAATCTCGGTCTCACCGGAGAAGACAGTTTCAAACACGCCGTCGGCATGAACGCACTGCATCCCATGCTCCGCACCAAAGCGCAAAACGGAAACGCTTCGTGCCTGCGGCTGGAAGGTTCGTACAACCAGCCCCGGCCCTCCGGCCAGTTTCACATTGTGCAGCCCGAGAATGTCAAACGGGGTGCTGTAGAAGCCGCCGGCGATGGCTGCAACGGCCTCGGGCTCGGCTGTAGACTCTAAGACAACCCGGAGGATATGCACGGTCGAAGCCGGTGCGGAAAGCAAGGCATCGAGGTTGTCCGGCTCACTCCGAGTCCTGTTGGGAGCACCGGCCGATTCAAGCGCGTTCCGGGTTGAAATGGCAATGTCACCGGGTCTGTTATCCAAATCTTCGGTGTGTTCGACAGCATCGGCTGCGGGAGTGGCATCTGCAACAGTCATACAGCATCTCCTTTGCTTTTCTGCTCCCGAACTCCACCTTTTGGCTTCGAACACTCTTCGCCAAACCAACAGTCTTCAACAGGCTGTCAGAGTTCAATCCGCAGAAATCGCCCTCTTTTTTTCATCGGGGGCTGTAGAGGGAAGGGTCATGCCTGATATGGTTCAGGTCGGGAAAGACGGCGCATTGCCGGCAAAGAACAGTTTCAACATCGGGGGGTCGGGCTGCTCCGGCAATGCGGATTTGGACAGCCTGTCACCCGGGATTATTGGGCGCATAAGGATCTGAACATAAGTTAAAGATGATTTCCCAAAGGCTTCACCAAGCTAAATCATTTGAACCTTAAGCTCAAATCTCCGCGTTTGGTATCTTGGATCATAGAACATATTCGGCCACAATAATCAATGCGCATCTTCGCACCTGTATCCTGTGTCGCTTCGAATCATTGCGCGATCTGCCACAGCGAACACCGATGAAATGCCAAACAAAATCGCCTGAGAAGTTAATGTATCTCTCCTTCGCAGTGAGAATTCACGTCCTGAAATTCTTTCTATTCCCGAATCATGAACCTTCTGTAATATCAACAAGGTGGCGGGGTATGTCGATTATCTGTCCTGCCCATGGATACTTCATAACGGAGTCGGCCAAAACATCAGGCGGTGAAAGTGCGGCCGGGATGCTAAGCGCTGAAGATTGCGCCTCTCTTCCCCTGGAACTAAAAAGTGATGAGAATTTCATGAAACGTTAATACGACCATAACAATAAAATGGTCATGAAAAAGCGAAAAGCTACGACAGTGGCAAGATGCACTGAATGCGATGCGAGCATCGCAGTAACAGGCATCTTTTGTTATCGACTATCCCAAAATCCCGAAAATATCGCTTCCGTGAATGAAATTTCGGCATCCCACTTTATTGGAAAATCCTTATAATGGTTGACCGCGTAGGAGATTTGGACCTCTCAAAACAGGCAGGGAAAGATACATGGGCTATCACGACACACAGCAGGTATGCCTTAATGGCCATCAAATTACAGACAGATATCACCGGTCACCCGAGTTTCATCGCGCGTTTTGTGACAAGTGCGGTGCCAAGACCATTCATCAGTGTCCTTCTTGTAACACAGAAATCAAAGGCAAGTACCACATAGATGGGGTGGTCGCAATCGGCTTCCGGACACCAGTGCCGAAGTTCTGCGTAAAGTGCGGGGCCAAATTCCCTTGGGCGGACAAACTGGATGACGACGAAGTAACAAAGCTTGATCCAGGAGTTTCAGTTGACAGAATCTGCAATCGGATCTCACTGGTTATTCGTCAGCTGCGGGTGCGGCATGGTGATAGGCAAGCGCATGACGTCGAAGACGAATACGATCTCCAAGATCTCCTTCATGCTCTGCTGCACCTCTTTTTCGATGATGTCAGGCCTGAGGAGTACACGCCGAGTTACGCTGGAAAGGCAGCTCGAATGGATTTTTTACTTAAAGAAGAGTCGATTGTCATCGAAGCGAAGATGACCAGAAAAGGGCTAGGCGCAAAAGAAGTAGGTGAGCAGCTTATGATTGATATTGGCCGCTACAAGGCACATCCAAGCTGTAAGACTCTTTATTGTCTAGTTTATGACCCCGAACATCGGATCACAAATCCACGGGGCCTTGAGAGGGACTTATCGAGGAAAAGCGACGGATTGGACGCGAAAGTGTTTGTGGTTCCGAGTGGCACATGATGCCCAACAAGGCCGTGTCCACTACATACAACCACATCGGACAAATACTGGTGGCTCCATCCTGTAGCTCCTTGGCGGAGTTGGTTGGGTGTTGGTGATGGTCAGCCCTTCAGCTAATATTTTCCAGCCATTCGCGCCACAGAAGAGCCCTTTGAAAGTTCTCATATAGCTCTCCTCCGCGATAAGATTTGCGTCGCCGCAATCCTTTCCGTTCCCGGATCATTATTTAAGCGGATGGCACCGGGGGGGATTTCCGGTTTTGGCAAGCTGTTGACTTTAGGGCCAAACTTATTCTTCGGACGGCGTGTCATGCAAGACACGAACACCTCGGCACCCATCAGAAATGACCCTCGTCTCATAATAAGGTCGCTTACATCTCCTTGCCAACCAATTTACCTGCTCGCTGAAACAATTTGTTATTATTCCTTCAAGGGAATTTAATTCTGCCGTAGATAACGCCTCGTTTTTCAAATAGTTTTGCAGCACCCCCCGCTAATTCCGCCAAACAAGAAGAAGGAATTTGGATCATAGTTCCATCCTCTTTCCTGGGTCCAGGGAAAAAACCAACCACCTCAAAGTCCAAGCTGTTATCGAAGTTATCCTCAACTGACAGGTAGATTGTTTTCCCTTGGTAGATCAATAACGTTTGTCTGTCGCACTTCCAATCGTAGCTTGTACTCAAGGCACAAACACGCTTTCCAATGGGGTGTCCCCCAGGGGGTTTCTTATAAAATACAATATTCCCCCAAAAAGTCAGGCCCTGCAGGCTAAAAAGTTTAGTGCCTATCCTACGAACTTCAGAATCAAGGCCATCTACTCTAGTAGCTATTCCGCCTACGTAAGTAGATAGACTAAGGAGCTGACTTTCAGTCTTCTTATTTTCCTCATTGGATTTCTTGATATCTTCTCTAATATTATCTACTCTTTTGTCAAATTGTGAATAGACTAGAGTTATAAAAATGCCCACCAGAGTCATTAATGCAAGTATGACGCCATTTTGGAAAGATATGATATGCGTTTTATGTTCTTTGTCTAAAACATGGCTAGGCATATCGAACTTTTCTAGTTCCGCTCCTACTCTTTTTTGTCTTTCAGACCTAATATTATCTGTCATTCAGAAAAGCTACTTTCACAATAACAAAAATGTGAATAAATATGTCCCTCACGTATAAAAGAAAAGGGAGTTCACAGTCAGACACTCCCTTCATTTAAATAGACCTGCCCTTTGCGCTAGTACTTACTTGCATAAATCAGAGTAACGTTTCTTGAGGCCCTTTGGCCCTACTGATTTTTTCCGCCACAGAAAGGGAGCAGCGTTTTCA
>Ga0326728_10018926_pt1 | contig 13462 bp, 14 predicted proteins | sample MB3enrmetagenome_FD_207602 | JGI IMG/M metagenome (GOLD analysis project Ga0326728, IMG submission 207602) | Lab enriched peat soil microbial communities from McLean, Ithaca, NY, United States - MB31MN | ecosystem: Environmental > Terrestrial > Soil > Wetlands > Peat | place: USA: New York... | reverse complement strand
CGATCCCCGGCAGGGAGGCCAGCTGGCTGAAATTGAACATGACTGCGGAGATGAACATGCTGGTCGTAAGACCATACCGGAGGGCGATCAGTTCGCGGTGCTCCTCGCTCAGGAAAAAGGAGATCAAAGCGACTATGCAGAAGATCAGCGGTGGAATAAGCGTCTGGACCACCGCGTCTGTCGGATTTTTGGTTACCGGGACATTGAAGGTCAATTGTGAGAAGGATTCGCCCCACGGGTAGGAATGATTGATTACGGAAAACCCCGGTACACCAATTGACCAGCCCGGAAGCTCAAACACGGGATCGACCCCGCTCTCATTTACGAGAGGGACATAGATCATATCTGTGGTATCGTGGCTGGAATCTTCAATAACGATCGGCAGGCTACCGGATTCAAACGGGTAATTCCGGTTATTGGGCGCAATGGTAAAATCCGACCTGACCCGGTACCATTCTTCTTTTTCTGGCCCGGATTTGTCCTCATAGTTCTCCACCAGGGCATTTGCCCCCGAGGGTTGGCCGTTCATGACCTCGAACCGGGAGGATGAGATCGCAGGGTCCGTCCAGCGGAAATGGACATAGTAGTCCATGGTGTAGGTCCCCCGGGCAAAGTCGAGATTCTTGATAGAGTTGACAAAGATCCCGACTTCCACCTTTGCGGGAGTGGTGTTTGCCGGGACTGCAGGAGAGGGTGCAATGTCCGCAGCAAAGACCGGGGGGAGAAGGAAAAGTAATGCCAGTACTACAATGATAAGGAGGAATGCGATCTTCCGTGGGATGTGCCGCATAGTAAGATGCTCTCCCCGGGAAATAAAGAGTTTGCGGGTTTTTCCTCATTTTTTTACCGGGCAACTCCCTATACCCGGCGTGGTCGAACGGTGGGTTTGAGCTCATGGCTCTCCCAGGGGAACCCATGAGTCATGAAATGACTTTTCCGGGGTTAATGATTATGATGGTACACACCTGATAAGTCCGCTCAGCCGTTCCTGTACCTGCACGGGTACATCATCGAAAACTATCTTTTCTGGCATCTCGCCAGGGCCGATCCTTATGCCGTGCCGGATGAACGGGTGGTCGCGGACAGGTACGGGTCAGGTGAGGTCAGCGCCGGTTTGAGGAGCCCCGTATCCCCCTTTTGAGAGCCATGAGAGGTTATCTGTCGCCTTGAGGATGACTCTTTTCTAGTCCTGACGCTATGACAATGGCGTGAGGCAGATTAAACAGTATCGATTGAGGAGAATCTGTTGAATCTATGCAATCTGCAGGCGTGATGTTCTGCGGGGGGGTTATACGGGGATACGGGCATAAATTCGTCGGAATCCAAAAAAAGGGCACCCGATCCGATATGACAGTTCCAAAAGGGTGTACCAGTGTGTTGAAGTAAACCCTCTCTCCCGGATCTTTTGTTCCTGTTTTACTTATGAGAACGCAGGGTTTCTTCGAACAGATATCATCAACATTTATACATCGTCCCTGCATATTTTGAAAAGAGGGAATCGGTCTTGGCAACCGGGTATAGCATTCTCTATGTCGATGACGATACGACTCTTCTCGAGATCGCCAAGATGTTCCTGGAGAGATCCGAAGATTTCACCGTAACGACTGCGATAAGTGCTGCCGAAGGGCTCCGGTTGCTCAAAGGGGGAACATTCGACGCAATCATCTCAGATTACCAGATGCCACAGACAAACGGCATTGAGTTCCTCAAAATAGTGCGGGAAACGTATGGGAATATTCCCTTTATCCTTTTTACCGGTAAAGGGCGTGAAGAAATTGTTATCCAGGCACTCAATGAAGGGGCGGACTTTTATCTCCAGAAGGGAGGCGATCCAAAGGCGCAGTTTGCTGAACTCACCCATAAAGTCAAGAGTGCCGTAAATCATCACCAGGCCGCAGATAATCTCAACAAGAGCAGGCATTTGGTCACAACTATTCTTGAATCGTCTCCGGATCTTGTCTATATCTATGATCTCAACGAGCGTCGTAATATCTATGTCAATAGAGAAATAGCGGTTTTTCTTGGATTCACTCAAGAACAGATCAATGGGTTCCCGGTTGTTCGAGATAATTTTACATCCCGATGATTTGCAAAAGGTCTTGCAGCACCATGAACGGATGAAGTCAGCCAAGGATGGTGAAATAATTGAAGCCGAATATCGGATGAAGCATGCAAATGGCACATATCGCGTCCTTCGCAGCCGGGATATTCCATTTCGTCGCGATTCTTTGGGGGGAGTTACCCAGATCCTCGGTCATGCAGAGGATATTACTGATCGCAAACACATGGAAGATGCACTTCGTGACAGTGAACGGCGTTTTGCCCTCTTTATGGAGAAACTGCCGGCGGCGATGTATCTTAAAGACCTCGATGGCCATGTTGTTTTCAGCAACCGCTTCCTCAACGAGCTGTTCGGTTGGACGGATCCTGTGGGTAAATCCACGTTCGATCTCCTCCCGGTGGATGTTGCTCAGCGGATGGCTGACGATGACCGAAAAGCCTTTGATCAGGGTGTAATGTCAACCGTGGAGGCCGTGACTGATATCCATGGACTGAAGCGATACTTTAAAACCACCAAGTTTTCCGTTCCGGATTCCGGTGGCGCGTCACTCATGGGCGGTATTTCTCTTGACATCACCGAACAAAAGCAAACCGAAGAGGAACTCCGTCAAAGTGAGGAAAAGTATCGGACTCTTCTGTTTAGTACGGGTATCGGAGTCGGATACTGGAGTCCGGACGGTATCCTCCTGTACATCAATGAGATCAGCTTAAAGCGCCTCAACGGAATAAAAGAAGATTTTATTGGCAAACATATCCGTGACCTTATTAAACATGATGATGCAGAAAAATACCTCGAACGTATCCACAATGCGGCAATCTCGCCTCAACCGTCAGAATACGAGGATTATGTCACCCTGCCCACCGGAAAAAGCTGGTATTTGACTATCTACGCAAGAATTGTCGATTCGAGTGGAACGGTGATTGGAATTCAGGTGTTGTCCATCGATATTACGGAACGCAAAAAGGCTGAATTGGCCCTTGATGTTGCAAGAAAGAAACTGAAGATGCTCAACACGATCACCAGCCATGACATTCAGAATAGTGCGTTTTCCCTGTCCGCGTATCTTAGTTTGGCAAAAAAAGAATTCAATGACAAGAAAGTCCACGAATATCTCGATAAGGAGACGGATCTTGTCCAGAATATTATCCAATGCCTGAATGTGACTAAAGAATTCCAGGAACTGGGGACAAAACCGCCCATATGGCAGAACGTAGAACTTGTTTTTTGCCTGGCCATCTCTCATCTGGATTTCGGTACTATCTCACAGCATATATCGCTCGATGGCCTTGAAGTTTATGCCGATCCTCTTCTGGAAAAGGCGTTTCTCCACATGATGCAAAATACGCTCGCTCAAGGTGTCCGGGTGACAGAAGTCAGTATCTCCTGTAATGAAATCGAAGGAGGGATCCGGATCATCATTGAGGATAATGGTGTTGGCGTACCCGGGGAGGAAAAAGAGCATATCTTCGAACGCGGATATGGAAAATGCGGGATACCCGGGCTTTTCCTTGTCAGTGAGATTCTCGCTATCACCGGCATCACGATCCAGGAAACCGGGGAGCCGGGAAAGGGTGCACGGTTTGAGATCACGGTGCCAAAAGATGTATACCGACTTGCCGGCAATTCTTAAATTACCGGAAAAAAAAGTACGATCTGGATTATCCCCCCATCCCCGTAATCACCCCCACCCCCTGCCGGGCCGTCTCCGGGTCCAGCACTCTCGCCAAAACCAGTCCGGCCATCGAGACAAACATGGTCCAGAAGACTTTTTTCACCTGCTCGTTTTTCCCGAACGTCTCGATCGCTGCATCCACATCCGCCTTCATCGCCCAACGGATGAGCTTAGGCAGGAACACGAAGAGTGGAAGGAACAGGACCGCAGCACCGATAAATGCAAGCGTAATCTCCGCCCGGCCCGCAAGAAAGATCCCGAGCGGCACGGCAAATACGCCGGCAAGTATGGATGCCATCGCAATCTCGCCAAACCAGAAGTACTGCCGTTTTTCGGCGTAATTTTCCCGCTCTGTACCGGTCAGTGCGGACAGGTCAACGATGCCTATCGCTGAAAGCATCCCGTTCCAGACCGCGTGGATTTCCCCCGGGTCGGCAACAAGACCGAGGAAGAGCACCGCGACCGGCACGACAAGCAGGATGACCGGGAAATGCGCAAGCAGAAAAATTGCGCCGAGCAGGATCCCGGTGCCGCAGATGGCACACCGGGTCTGCACTTCGTTCTCAAACATTGGTTTCCTCCGCGATCCGGAACGTAAAAACCGGACTTGTCGAGCCGCCATTTTCCAGCGAGAAATCCCGGCTCCTTCCGATCTGTGCTAACTTCCGGCAGGCAGCCCGGATCTGGACCGTGTGAAGACCCGGGGCACGCGGGTATACCCGGCGGCCATCAATATCGTGCATCTCATCATACGGCGGGATGTTGAACCAGTCCGGCCAGAACCGGACACCGCGCGGGAGGTCGGTGCCCCGGTACAGGTCCTGCAACCGTATCGGTGAGAGGTTGTCGTAGATCAGGTCAATGATCAGGTTTTCGTTCGCGTATGCGTGGTTGAGGTCGAGCTCGTAGAAAACCGGGTACCTCCGTACCTGGTCCTGCGTGAGCGGCGTGCTTTCCGTGAGCGGCACGAGGCCGGCAAATGTTCCCCGGTACAGGCCGGTAACCCGGGCAACCGGACGGGGAATTCCGTCATCGCTAGGTGTTGTTTCAGTTTTCGGTTCCATGGCAGTTCTCCCGGAAATGCCGGTGCTCGTCCCGGAGTTTTTTGAACTCCTCCACGATCTCATCGTACCGGCCGATCTTCTGGTAGATGGCAAAGAGCAGCGGGTAGAGCGGGAGAACGAGCCCGACAATAATTCCTAAAAATTCGTTGTCCATAGTGGACCTCTTAAAAAACGGTCAGGAGAGAGGGTTAACCGGGGAGGTTAATCCCCGGACCCCGGCCGTTTTTGGCACGATTTTAGGCCAGTTCCGGCACGCTGTCCGTCCAGGTCTCAACCTTAGTGAGGATCGAATCATCCTCGTAGGACGAAAGCGTCACCTTATCTCGGGACAAGAGGAGGCCGTAGATTTCACTGTTCGGGTCGCTGCACTTGATCGTTGCCGAGAATGTGTCGTTCTCGATATCGTGGGCGGCGATGCCGCCGTGTGCAGCGGACAGGGCCGTATCTGCAAGAAGTGCGGAAGCCCCGTTGTTGTACCCGGCAAGGCTTTCGAACCGGTGCATGCCGTTCCCGACAATATTTGCCTCATTGTCCTGGTAGATGAGCCGGACCGTGTAGGCTTCCTTGGTCTTTTCGATACCGGGATGGGACACCCCGGCGCTCATATACGATACACACCCAAGAGGGTTGCTTGCGATCAGGGACTCGACGATCGAGTTGAACGTTGCAATGTCCTGGATCGGGGTCGTGAGAGTCCTCACCGACTTCTTGATCTCGTTTGTCTGAACAAAGTCAGTCATGGTTTTTCCTTCACCCTCGGGCGCCTTTGGGTGAATCAGGATTGGAGCTTGGGGTACTTAGCCGTGACTGAACCAAAAGGGGGGAGGAACAGTAAGGTTTAACGACACCGGATTTTTTTCCGGTGAAATATACCCTCAACTAAAAAAATCATAAAAAAAAAGAGGAGGTCACCCCGCCTCAGGGCCCCTCCCGGGGCACGGCGGGGCAAGTGCGGTTTTTCCATTCCTGATCCGCCGCGGGGGCGTTCTTACGGGGGCGGCGGCGTCCAATATACATTTACATCTCCGATGCATTCAGAGCAATTTTACGAAAATGCTCAAGGATAACTTCTGACTCTTTCTCATCCAAGTCCTTGAAGAGTATTTTGTTTATTCCCAGCCCGATTTGTTCAAGCTCCGGAATAAGTTCCCTGCTTTTATCCGTGAGATACAGCCGTTTTACCCGTCTGTCTGATGGATCGGTTTTGCGCCGGATGAGATCTTCCTCTTCCAGTTTCACAACAGATTTTGCAATCATGGTTTTGTCAAAACCCCGTGACAATGCAAGATCGTCCTGGCTGCTTCCTTCATTATCGTACAGGGACATAAGGATCACAAAATGTCCCCATCCAATATGATAGGGTGCAAGTTCTTTTGCAAATTTTTTCTGGAGAGCGCGGTAGGAATATGAAATCAATGGCGCCGGAATTTTAATATCCTGAATCCATCGGGTAACTGAATTATTTTCTATCGGGCTCACAGTCTGCTAACCTCAAAATTAGTTGAACAATCAACTATTTATAGGTGCACAACTCTCATCTATTAGTTGACTAATCAACAATTTCGAGGAGTCACATTCCATGAAGGTCATAAAAGTAATTGGAATAAACGCAAGCCCCCGCGGAAAGGACAGCAATACCCTCCGGCTCACCAGAGCAGTGCTCGCCGGGGCAAAAGAAGGGGGTGCAGAAACGGAATTAGTTGACCTCTATTCATTGAACATCAGGTACTGCACGGCCTGCGGGACCTGCTATACGACAGGCGAGTGCACAATGCTCGACGATTTCTCCGATATCTTCGACCGGATGATGAACGTCGACGGGATTGTGCTTGGGGCCCCCAACTACATCGACAGCGTGCCGGCGCCGGTGAAGGCGCTCTTTGACCGGATGGCGGACGCGATCCACTGCCAGATGTTCACTGGCAAGTTCGGGTGCTCGGTCTGCACGGCCGGAGGATCCGGTGAAAACGAAGTGATCGGGTACATGAACAAGACGCTCTCGACACTGGGCGCAAACATCGCAGGCGGCGTGGGGGTTGCAATCGGGCGCGACCCCTCTGCCCTCAGGAAGGCTGAAGGGGAGGCCCAGGATCTTGGAAAAACACTCGTGAGAGCCATCCGGGGAGAGGTCTCCTACCCGGATCAGGATGCACTCCATAAACAGAAGCGGGAGTACTTCTGCCAGCTGGTGAAGTACAACAAGGACCGGTTCGCCCACGAGTACGAGTGGTACGAGCAGATGGGCTGGATGAAGTAAGAAGAGGAGATGACAACAATGGAAAGCATCATCGCGCAAAAAGCCGGCCTCATCAACGAGCCGATGGCCATTCTCTGGAGTAACACTAAACCCGAAGGAGCACTTCAGATGAAACCGAACACATTTACCTGTGTTTTGCCGTTTATTGCACAGGTAGCGATCAAAGGAAAAACCGTGGTTTTCGATCGCGAAACCTATGGCTGCCCGGGTGCCCGGGCCGGGCTGGGTTTCGGAAATGGGTTCTACGATGCCTTTGGGGGTGCCGGGATAGATTTTATGTCGGCTTTCTTTGCTAAGGGAATCGAAAGTAGCAAGGATCCGGATGCTTACAAAGCAATTTTGAAGTACATCCCCGAACGGGAGCAGTCAAAGTTTATTCACGGCGAACGTATTCATAAAAATCAGGAAAAAGCCAAACAGTATATGATTAATTTCCCGGTCACGGATATCGCTGAAAAGTACGTAATTTTCACCCCCTTGGGAAAGGTAAAGCCGGCTGAGAAGCCTGTTGCTGTTATTTTTTTAGCCGATCCCATCCAGTTATCCGGTCTTCTGTGTCTTTTGGGTGCAATCCGCGATGAATTGGACCCGGTTTGGGTTCCTGCCCAAATGGCGGCATGCCAGCAAATTGCGGCCGCCGTGTATTTCGAGGCAAAAAAAGAGCATCCCCGCGCCGTGCTCGGGTATACGGATATTGCTGCACGGGAGAATGTAGGAAAGACCATTCCCAAACAGATGTTTACCTTCGGGGTGCCGTACTCTCTATTCCTTGAGATGGAGGAGGAGGCGAAGGATGGGGTATTTGACGGCCCAATCTGGAACGGGCTTGCAGCGGAACAAAAGGGAACACCTGCATGACGAACACGAATTTCCGCGAGATCGGATCGAAACTCGCTGCAGCGTTTTGCCTCTCCACTCGTCCCTTGGCGGTGTACGGGTCAGAAACACTCCCTGCCGGCATCTCCCCCATGGCCGGGATCAACCGGTGCTTTGCAGTCTCCCTGTACCGGATAGCGACCGGGCGAGAGATCCCGGGGAGCTACATCGGGGCCGGTGCAACGGAAGGCTGTTGCATGGGCGGGCTGTTTCACACGGGATACATCACGGTGCCTGAAGATATCAAATACTTCGTCTCGACCGGCAGGAAGGATGTCCGCGGTGGGGCAGCGGAGTACCTGAAAGCAAGCCCGGATCTGGTCGACCGCTGCTCGGCGGCAGCCGGGCCGATCCACCCGCCGGGGAAGTATCTCGTTGTCCAGGCCTGCGAAGCTCTCCCTGATCCTTTGCCAAACGTCCTCTCCCTCTGCATCTTCGGGAATGGCGAGCAGATCCGGAACATGGCGGCGCTCATCCATTTCGACCGGGACGACCCGTTCTCTCCGGTCATTGTCCCGTGGGGGTCGTCCTGCTCAACGTTCATCACCTTCCCGGCCGGCCTTGCAGAGAAAACGCCCAAAAACACAGCCTTCATGGGTCCGCAGGATCCCACGCAAAACCATTCGCTCCCGCCGGAGATGATGGCGCTTGGAATCCCTGCAGAGATGGCCGTGCGGATGGCAAAGAATCTCGATGCTTCGTTTATTACCCGGCGGCCTTATGTCGCATTTCCCCGCCATGCGGCAAAGTAAGACCGGCAGGATTTGAAAAAAAAGAAAGGAAGGTTACAATATTATGGGACGTCTCGATGGAAAAGTGGCTTTTATCAGTGGCGGTGCCAATAGCCTTGGTGCCGCAAATGCCAGCCTCTTTGCTGCTGAAGGTGCCAGGGTTATCATTGCCGATGTACTCGAAACAGAGGGGAAAAATCTTGCAAAATCTCTTGGCCCCCGGGGTACTTTTGTTTTTCTTGATGTAACCGACCCTTCCGGGTGGATACGTGCAGCAGAGATTGCAGAAAATGCATACGGGCCGGTGAATATCCTCGTGAATAATGCAGGAAGAGTAAACCACGTGCCGTTCGATGAATGTACCAACCAACAGTTTGGAGAGATTATCGAGGCAAATCTTTACGGGACTTTTTACGGTATTAAAACGATTATCCCCTCAATGCAAAAAGCGGGAAGTGGCACTATCATAAACATCTCTTCGGTATCCGGACTTCGTGGCTACCCTATGATGCCCGGATGTGTCACTGCACATTGGGGAGTACGCGGCCTGACGAAGTCTGCCGCCCTTGATCTCGCCCGTTACCATATTCGGGTAAATTCGGTTCATTCCGGGGAAGTCCTGACCCCAGCCACCAAATCAGGTGATATTGAAACCGGACATGTTGCTATGAACCGCCCGGCTACCCCTGATGAGATCGCCCGTGTCGTAGTATTCCTCGCCACTGATGAATCCAGTTTTATTACCGGGGCAGAGATTGCCGTTGATGGCGGTGAAAGTGCTGGTCTCGCAAATTGCAGATAATAATTCGAAACACCACCAACACCGTCGGGCAGGCCCCGGCTCTTTCTTTCCCGATCCGCCACGGGGGCGACTCTTAGAGAGCGGCGGCGTTTATCGTAATCGTGGAGATATTCCCTTCCGCTCCCTCGCATAACACCCGCCGCACAGTGTTACACCCGTCTCTTTCGATCCATTCCATCTTTACCACGCCCCGGCACCGGGGAGCCTACGATATCCGGGCAAGTCCCTTGTGAACGGTAAAAAAGGTAGTAGTGCCGCGCTTAGGGTACCAGGAGAGCCGGCAGTTCTGCCAACCGGTCTGCACCGTACGAAAACTCATATGGAATCAGGTAAGACATGTCTTACTGATCTGTTATGGATGTTGCAATAACCAAGATGAGTTCCAAAGGCCAGATTGTCATCCCCGCCTCGATGCGAACCGATCTTCCCGAAGGCGAAAAGATCCTGATCATCAGGGAAGGAGAACGGATCATCCTCAAACCACTTACTGAGATTGAACCGGCGTTACGGGAAGATATCCTGTTTGCAGAAAAAACCGAAACTGCATTCGGGGAATATGCGAAAGGAAACTTTACGAAGAAAAAAGCAGGTGACTTCATCAAAGAGATGGATTCATGGTAACGGTTGCTTACCACCCGCATTTTGAGAAGACAATCCGGAAGATCAGTGATGCCCGGGTCAGGGAGCATGTGAAGCAACAGATCATCAAAGTTATTGAGAATCCGTCGACAGGAAAACCGATGCGGTATTGCCGGAAACAGACCCGCGAAGTTTACATTCCCCCGTTCCGGTTATCGTACTGGTATGATAAGCGCCAGGACACGATTGTCTTTCTCGCACTCTATCACAAGGATGAACAGTAGTCACTCCATCCCGGGGTAGTACCCTCAGGACTATTCCTGATGATCCCGGAGGATTGACGTTTGATCGGGTCTTGTCCCGCAAGCGTCCCGTTGATCCTGGCGCACCGGGCACCCGCTTTTGCGTCTTTTTGTGCCATGCAGCCGGTCGGGGAACCATTCCCGGTTCGGAGTCTCTCATAACACCGCCCGCTCAGGCATCACCCCGCTCTCCTCATCGATTCATTCCACTTTCGCTCAGCTGCACACCGGGCATTTCCCGAGATCCTTGGACCCCCGTTCCATCTCCGGGAGATCGAACGTCCCCGGGAGTGAACCACACGCCTCCTGCTCTGCTGTTACTGCCGCTTTTTCCGCCAGGCTTCGGGCGGCACGAGAATCTCAAAACGGGCGCCTTTTCCCGGGGTACCGGTCTCCCTGATCGTAATGCCCGTGATACTGAGGATCTCCCGGGCAAGGAAGAGGCCGGACCCGGTCTTCTGGCCAACCTCCCGCTGGAAGAGGTGGTCCTTATCCCCGGCTGCTATTCCCACGCCGTCATCGGCGACAGCAATGATCAGTTCCGGTGCGGACAGGTCTGAGGTTATATGAACCGTGGTAAGGTCAGGGCCCCCGTACTTAAGGGCATTGTTAACAAGGTTATAGAGCACTTTTTCCAGCAGGGGATCAGAAAAGATCTCCACGTTATCACAATCATTGACGATACCTGCCTTTGTACGGGGAGTTGCCGGGAGGATCCGGGAGAGGAGCACATTAACGTCCTGCCAGAGTGGTGCATGCACCCCCACTTCCTGGTAGCGTCCGGTGAAATCGATCTGCTGCCGGATAATACCGGCCCGGTCCCGGATCTGGGAGAGGAGGTGCGTGCATTCCCCGCTTGTGCTCAGTGATGCAGCCTTATCCACAAGCCCCTGGAGGCCGGTGAGGGTATTTAGGATATCATGCCGGGTAGTTGAGGAGAGGAGGTTGAGTTTTTTGTTTGCGAGCTCCAGGTCCCTCTGCGCTTTTGTCTCTTCGGTTACGTTGCGTACATATTCGATGACTCCGGTCATCTCACCGGTAGCTGAATCGATCACAGGATAGCTGTACAGATCGAGCCAGCCGGTGACTTCCCCGGCATCTACCAGCGGGACACGTTCCTTTGCAGGTTTTCCCTCCTTAAGTGTATGAAGAGTGGGGCAGATATCGCAGGGCCCGGCCCGTCCATGGTATACCTCCCAGCATTTGCGGCCGATAAGGGGCATTTCATGCGAATACCATTCCTCCATTGTTTTGTTGACGCGGATGACCGTCATCGTCTTATCAAGGAGAGAGATGCCGTCTTTGATGCTTGCAAACGCATCGTTGAGGATCTGTTCCTGTTTCCGGAGGGCATCCTCGATCCTTTTCATATCGGTGATATCAACGACCATCGTAAGGACGATCGTCCTTGTGCTCAGGACAATGGGTACGGCGGTAAAAAGGATATCTGCCTTTCTGCCATCCCACATTTTTGCCGTCAGGGGCTTCTGCCGGATGCCACCTTCCCGGATAAACTCTTTTAAGAGCAGCTCATGTTCTTCCGGGGGGACAAAACCGATCTCAGCAGAGGTCTTCCCCAGGATCTCTGATGCTGCAAGCCCGGACCCCTGTTCAAAGAGCGTGTTAACAGAGAGATATTTTCCTGTTGCGCTGTCGGAGATGGCGATAGCATGGGGCGCTTCTTTAAAGATTGCCCATAACTGGGCTTCCCGCTCTTTTAACTTCAGGTCACCGGCGGCCAGTTCCTCGTACTGGCCCCGGAGTTCTTCCTCGGCAGCTGCTATCTGTTCATATGCAGCCTGGAGTTCTTTTTCAGCTTCCTTGCGTTCAGTAATATCCCGGATTGACTCTATTGACCCGGTACATTTTCCTTCTTTGTCAAACAGACGCCCGGCGATCCCCCAGAGATAGCGCAGAGAGTTTCCCCTGATTTGTACGGGCCCTTCAGCGGTGATGCCTGTACCGGCACGCCTGACATTGGTATAGGTTTTTTCTTCAAAGGAAAAATCGGGATTGAGGAGAAGATCGGCAAGCATTGGCCGTCGTTCTCCATAAAACGCCATGCCATCTTCGTAATTTCCTTTGCCTCGGATGTCTTCAGCCGGGGTTCCTGTCATCTGTTCCATTGCCCGGTTCCATGCAATGACCCTTCCCGTTGTGTCGATCGCAAAGGTTGCGTCGGGGAGAAAATCGATGATATCGGTAAGCCGCTGCTCGGAATCTTTTACTGAATCTATTGCCCTGCGGCGTTCTATCGCTATCCGGATCTTGTGTGCCAGCTCGGCGAATTGTGCAGTCGGCTGGCCGCCCTTCTGGAGATAAAAATCTGCCCCGCTGTTGATGGCCTCGATAACTACTTCCTCTCTTCCCCGGCCGGTAAAGAGGACAAACGGGACATCCTTGGTACGCTTCCGGATATTTTTTAAAAACGAGATCCCGTCCATCCCGGGCATCTGGTAATCGGATATGATGGCATCGAATAACAGGATCTCAGGAGACTCCAGTGCCTTTTCGGCAGAGGTCAGTGTACTTACGTCAAATTCCCCGGTGCTATCCAGGAAGAGTTTGCCGATTTCAAGGAGTCCGGGTTCATCATCGACATAGAGGATCCGATACATCTGGCCTCTTTTAAGAGTATATGGTATTCTATGAAAACTCATTTGATATAGTTTTATGTCCGAGCGACCGTCAAGACCTGCAGACAAAAAAACCGGCAGAAAAGGGAGACATTTGTCCACCGGATTTTTTTTAGATTGAAACGGGCAGCAAAACAGCCGGCAGTGTTACATCAGCCTGCTTCCCCCTCCCATAACACCTCCCGCACAATTTTATCCCGCTCTCCTCATCGATCCATTCCACTTTTGCTAAGCCGCAAGACCCGGTCACCTGTAGTGTCCGGCATAACCCTTTGTGAAGGCAAACGAGGAAGGCCCTGTTCGTGGCCGGCTAAAAAAAAGTCAATCCTATTTCCGGAACAGCGCCGGGTTCTGCCTTTCTATCCACCAGCGCCCCCGATAAAAAAAACGGCCACGACGAGTATTGCGATCGCGATACCCGCAATAAGGGAGAGGCCCGGTAATTCGCTGCCGGGACCCGCCCCTTTTGAGAAAATGATGG
>Ga0326728_10018923_pt1 | contig 13463 bp, 13 predicted proteins | sample MB3enrmetagenome_FD_207602 | JGI IMG/M metagenome (GOLD analysis project Ga0326728, IMG submission 207602) | Lab enriched peat soil microbial communities from McLean, Ithaca, NY, United States - MB31MN | ecosystem: Environmental > Terrestrial > Soil > Wetlands > Peat | place: USA: New York... | reverse complement strand
GCGCGCTGGAATTGCGGGCCGACGATCCCGGCTATCTCTCCGCGTTGCGCCCGAAACTCTACGACTTTTTTCTGCGGCGCGGCGTGTTGCTGCGGCCGCTGGGCAATGTGATCTACGTGATTCCGCCATACGTCATTACGCGGGAAGAGCTGCACCACGTCTACGACATCATCACCGAAGCCATCGAAGCCCTGCTCTAGAAGGGTGCTGGAGAATTGATCTGACGTGCTTCAGGGGCTAAAGCCCGACTCATTCTGAAGCTCTTACGTGGAGGCTGAAGCCCCCACCTCCTGAGGAAAGATAGTTTTTCGGTAGTGTCTTAATTTGAAAATTCTGGCACTGGGTGAATTCATTGTTGCTGGCCTTTTGCTCTCCAGCCTGCAATCAGAAATGCCGCTCCAGCGAGGGCACTAACGGAAACGATTTGCAAAATTATTACAAGAACATAAGGTGCAGCATGGCAGTTGTACCCACAATCCGCACCCATGTGGTCTGCATCCGCCCATAGCCATCCGTAACCAATTAACCAGGAGCTAGCTTCCTCAGAGTGCCACGGAACCCATAGGCAACAGTAAGCGAGCGCCACGCAGTACAAGATCAGAATCACCCGTTGCGCTGCGGACAATCGAGGACCATTCATAGTACCCAAGGCATACCCCCGCATTAGGAGCGCGGCAATACAGAATTTTCACACTGCGGCATTTAACGTGCTCCGTATCCATTCTGAGACGGTCTGTTTGCTGGCCTTAACCTTGGACTCAATCGCTCGGAATTCATCGGGCGTAACCCGAATGCGCAACATTCTGACTTTTGCGGTTCCCTTTGGGAGCGGTGGCCGTCCCGCCTTCTTATTCTTCTTCTGTCTGCTCAAGGCTTCTAAGCTCCTGTACGATTGCCGCTTTGACCGCTGCTTTTGCCGATAGGATAGGCGCAATGTGCAGCACCGTCACATGGCGGCGTGGCTTTTTTGGATCGTCCGTGCCATGCGACCATGCGTAAACTCTAGGCGCTCTCAGATGGCCGACAAGCTCGAAAACCTCAACGATCCCTTCCCATATAGTCCTACCTTGGAAGGTCTCTTTGACAGGCACGCTCTCGACATGGCTCGATTCGACGCCGTGCAGGTGCCGAATAACATCACGCAATTCCTCTATGTACTTACTTAGCATTTGGTTCGTCAAACTCTAGGAATATCTTGAAGCCGCAATTCTGATTCATTGGGTCGCGCAGCCTTTTCAGCAATTGCAGCCAAGCCCACATTGGAGAGTCAATCTGAGGCCGATCATGGGAGATTCCCCAATGCCATTCGTGTCCGTGTGGACACCTTTGCGGAATGGTATCAATTTTATCTGGCGAAAATATAGCCCGAGAATTGCATTCCTTGGTTGTGCATTTCAAAACAATAGCCTTAATTTCTTCCAGGCTAACGATAAGTTTGTGTTCAATCGTCATGCCGCTGCCTCCACTAAGTCTCCGACACGCCCAGGTTCATTATCGTATTGCGATTGATCCCCGTCACACGCTCAATCTGCCGGATGGCGGAACCTTCCGCCAGCGCGCCGATTACTGCGATCCGCTTTTCCATCGGTAGCACGTTTGCCATAACCGTTCTCCTTATGCCAATTACTGTATCCCAATAATTATCACTTGTCAACAAATATTTTTGGGATACAATTACAGAATTATGTGGAGATGGCTGGCAATTGTCGGTCTGATGGTACTTTTCCTGCCAGTAAACGGGCAGGACAAAACATCCGATCCCAAGGGCGACAAGGAACATGCCGAACAGAACATAGAGAAATGTGTCCCAACCCCAATAACTGTCAATTGCGGGGAAAGCAATCTTGTGCAAAAACAGGCAGCCGCCAAAGAAACAGATGGGACCAAAGATCAGCCGGAGGGCTATTTCCACACTCTCATTTCGCCTAATAATCTTCCGAATCTTCTCCTGTTCTTGGCAGGAATCGTAGGAATCGGCATTGCTATCGCTACGCTGCGGACGATCAAAAGACAAGTTGATACGTTTGTAAGCAAAGAGCGGGCGAGGATTACGGTTGCTACCGAACCCCTTAATCCAAACGGGGAAGCGGGAAGCCAAATAGTGTACGACAAGAGTCCCATGCTTCTGCCGAGGAATGCTATATGGAATGTCGATATTCATATTGCAAATTCCGGCGAGACTAACGCGTTTATCGGCGCCGCCTTCTGCAAGGCCTGTATCAAGGAATCGAACTGGAATGCGAGAGATGAAATTGTCACTTCTCAGATCGGTCTGCCGAAAGTAATGCGTCCCACAGAGAAACCTCTCCAACATAGAGAACGGGTCGAAATGGATCGGAAGACAGCAACGGCTATTGCGGAAGGCTCGCTTCGATTGTGGGTGATCGGTCGCATCGAATTCGGGGATGTGTTCGGCAACCATTGGACCCTCAAGTTTTGCCGTCAATGGGGAGGGACTTGGTTCGGTGGACAGTGGCAGTTCGCTTCCGTGTGGAAAGACTACGAGCCGCAAACGCCCGGATCGTTCAAGATGAATGGGGAGTTCCGGATCAAACGCCCTTCTCTGCCCAGACAACTGGTCCGCAGAATGCGGAAGAAAGACCCCCAAGCGCCCGTGATCGAAATAACGTAACGAACGCAGGGGGGCAAGGTAGACGACCAGCATCAAAATCCAAACTAAGACACTACCAGTTTTTCGGCAACCTGCGAGGCGATTTGGTCGGACTGTTACACTGAAATTCTCGAACTACGGAGGATCCTTCCTTGAGGGCGCCGTTCAGCGGCTGGAAACAGAAAATCGTGATCTTTGCCGGAGCGTTGGGGGCGCCGGGACTCTTTCTGATCTCGTTTCTCGATTCCTCCGTACTGACGTTTCCCGTCATTAACGACCTGCTGCTCATCGAACTGTCCATCCAACATCCCCTGCGCATGCCGCTTTACGCCACCATGGCCGGGCTAGGCTCGCTGCTGGGTTGCTTACTGCTTTATTTCCTGGCGAAAAAGGGCGGGGAAGCGTTTTTTCACAAAAGAGCGGGTGGCCGCGCGGACGCCATCCGGCGCTGGGTGGAGAAAAACGGATTTGGAGGGATGCTGATGGCGGCGCTCCTACCGCCGCCCACGCCATTCAAGGTTTTCGTTCTTGCCGCGGGTGTGTTTGAAGTTCCGCTGGCGAGCTTTGTTTCCGCCATCGCGTTGGCGCGCGCGATCCGCTACTTTGGCCTGGGCTATCTGGCCATCCGCTATGGCAAGGACGCGATGCCGTTTCTGGCGGAGCACAGACTGGAAGTTGCAATCGCGGTAATTTTATTCGCGCTCGCCAGTTACGCCTCGTCCCGCCTGATCCTGCGCGATAAACCCGAACCCGCCGCGTAGGGGGCCAGCACCGCTGGACCCCATCTCCGCAGCCCGTACACTCTCCCGTCATTCCGAGCGAAGTCCGCGGAGCGAGGAATCTCTCTTCCTTCTTTCTCTTCTCTGTGATCTCTGCGCCCGGCGTTTACCCCGACCTGGCCGGGTTGCCCTCCGCGTAAGCTTTTCTCTTCCCGCGTCTAACCGAGCAACCCCGGTTACCGCAGGTGCACTTCTCCCGCCCAGCTAAATTGTTCACTCACGACGCGCGCGCCAAGATCCAGCCAAATTCGCGCCACCACACGATGCCGCGTCTCCTGTTCCGCCACATCCCGCAAATCGCGAATCACCACTTCGTAGCCATCCTCCGTTTTGTCCACGGCGGCGCGGGGCATTCTTGCCGCGCTCAGAAATTTGCGGCCTACCACGGATTGTTGCACGGCCGTCAGCACCGGGGACTCTTCCGGTTTATGCAGGCACGTGCCGGATTCCGGATCGAAGCTGTCCCCGGAGGTCACCGGAACTTCCACGAGACAAAGGTACGACTGCGTTTCCACCACCCCGTGCCATGTCAAAAGCGAAAGCGTGTCCGCAAACGTCTCGGCGCGGCGCGGCGATTCCCCGTGATAGGAACGCGGTTCCAGCAGCGCGACGCTGTTAAAGTGCAGCAATCCCCGCGCGCCAACGTAAATTCCCATCAACACCAGCGCCACCAGGGCGCCATTGCGGCCCCGCGGGCTTTTGTCCTTAACGCCGATTTCTGAACTCACCAAGCGGAAAAATTCCGGCAGCAAGATTCCAGCAAGAAGTAGGACCAAAATCCACGGGTCCACCTGGGGGAGCCAGTCCAGGGCATAGCGCATGCCACGGAAAGGCCACAGCAGCGCGATGCCGCCCGATTGGCACAAATCGAAGAGCAGATGCGCGAAGGCAGCGCAGGATGTCGCCGCCAGGATGCCCTTCCACGTTTCCAATCGTTTCCCGTCCAGCTTGTGCGCTATCCACGCGGCGATGGCGATGATGATGAGCGTGCCCAGCAGGGAATGGGTAAACGTGCGGCGCGCCGACAGGTAAGCGGCAGGCCCAAACCACGCACTGATCAAATCCACATCGGCAAGCGTGCCGGCCACGAGCATGCCCGCAAGCAGCGGCCACCCCCGCCGCGCGAAAAAACCGCGTGCCAGAGCCAGGGAAAGCAGCGCATGCGTAAGAACGCCCACAGTCAGGATTCGTGCGGGGAAGCGCCGTTGGAGCCAGGCGTGCCCCGCGGCACAAGCAATTTCAATGCCCGCGGCACAATCGAAAACTCCACCGGCAGCCTCACGAACGGCTCGCCATCCAGTTGTGCGTAAACCGGCTGGTCATCCAACGGTTCGCACACCAACGTGTCCGCTTTCCAGAAGTGTACGTCTTCTTCCTTGCGCAAGTTGCCCATCCACATCGTGGGCAGATAGCTGAGGTAGCGCAAGCCGCTTTGCGTGGTCAGCGCGAGCACCTCAAAGTGATCCTCGAAGAGATCGGCCTGGTCGGTAATCTTGAACGGGCCGCCGTAGTGCTTCGTGCGGCCAACAATCACGAGCGTGCCATCGATCTGGCGTTCGCCTGTGCGCACGCGAAAGCGCGGAAAGGTGTAGCGCAGCACTTCGCGCGCGCCCTGCCACCAGTACGCCAGTATGCCGACACGCGCTTTCAGCCCAAGGTCCACGGAGTAGACGATCATGCCGTCAGGGCCGGCGCCGGCTACGCTCAGAAAGTAGCGCTTCTTCTCCGGCTGCTCCAGCGGCGTGGCCAGGCCCAGGGCAATCTCCCGCAATTCCCCGCCAACCAGTTGCTTCGCCGCGCGCGGAATGTCCCAGGGCAGCGCCAGCTCCTTCGCCAGGATGTTGGCGGTGCCACCGGGCAGAAGCGCCAGCGGCACGCGGTGGCCGTTCCTGTAAGTGGCCAGGCCATTCACCACCTCGTTCAGCGTGCCGTCGCCACCGCAGGTGATTACCAGTTGGCGTCCCTCGCGCGCGGCCTGCTGCGCGATTTCCGTGGCGTGACCGGGACCGGTCGTTTCCGCAAGCTCCGTCTGGATCCCGCCAGCGGAGAGAATCCGCCGCGCCAACTCGATCAGGCGCCGCCGCGCGTGTCCGCCAATCCCGGCGTTCGGGTTGTGAATCAACAGCGCGTTGTGGAACTGAGTTTCCATGGTCTCCCGGGCTGTAAGCGCGTGCACCATTCTATATGAAGATGAAGCAAAACAACCGGCGGTGATGCGCCCTATCCCCTGACTCAAACCCCCAGAGAGAATAGAGCAAGTGGCGTGCCAGAGGGAAACACAAGAACCGCGCGGCATTCAGCGAAATGCGCGTGACGATCGCGGACAAAACAGCCTGATTGCTGGCGAGCACAAAAGAGACCGGAGATGGAAAGGCGCAGGCGGTGAAGGATACCAGCGCCATGCAAAAAGAGGCGGAATATCTATGCGTAACGCTTCGGCGCCAGTGGTATTGCTATCCTGTCTTGGATCGCCCGGAGAGTTCGGCCGCCACCTTCGCTCGACTGAACAACCTGCTGCCGAAATTTGCAGCGCCCTATACCAATCTCACGACGCTGGGCCGGCTTTCTCCAACTCCGCGTTCACCTTGATGTCGCCGGTCGACAGTTTGATCGTCCGTTTCCACGGCTCGAACCCTTTTTTGCTAATAATGACGGTATGTTCACCGGCGGCCAGGTCAACCGCGGACGGCGTGTTTCCCACGAAACTGCCGTCTACCTCTATGTCGGCCGCCTCGGGAGTAGACCGGATGGATAGCGTGACGCTCGCGCTCTTTGGAGTCTCCGCGGCGGCAACTAGAGTCGCAGCGGCTGTCGGCGACGGAGTTGCTGCGGTCTCATCCACGTTGGGTTTCCCCAGCATCAGGCTGACCTTTTGGATCTCCTTGGGCCTCATGTCCTCAAACCTCGTCGAGAAATTCTCGCACGTAGGAAAGCCAAACCCTTTGTGCCACACGACCTCGAAATAATAAGTCTGGCCCGCGGTCAAACTGACGGTTAACCCCTTGCCTTTATGGCTGTCGTCGCTGAACTCGTGAGTTCCGGCGGCGAGTTCGGTTTGCCATACATGCCACTGAAAAAGCTCGTGAACGGTTGCGCCATCAATCTGGATGGCTGCCTGTTCCAAACAGTGGTTCAGAGGGACCGGCTTGCCGTAGTAGAAGACCACTTTGGCTTTTGCGGGGGGCTGGCTCGTACTGGTACTGGCTGCGGCGGTTTGGGAATAGGCGCCAGACGCCAGGATTGTTGCAAACACAACGAGCAGACCAACTACCGTAACAAATAATCTACGCATGGGTATGCCTCGTTTCTCTATCAGTCCTAGTACCGCTGTATGAGAAGGATAACTCCGCCCCGGCCGCCATGCGGCTCGCTGCAACAGGCCTTTGTCTTATGCGTTATTGCTGGTTGTAAACCCTCTCTGCCTTTCTGGCCGGAGTGTCGGTGGTGGTCGCGGAGACTCTGCTGGGACCACCGTTTGAATGGGTGAGTTACGCAGACGAAGGGGCCAAAGCCTATATAATACGGGGCGAGTTAAGCCGGGCACGATCCCGACCGGAGTCGGGACAGGTGTATCGTGTTCCTGTGGAGAGGGCGAGGAAGACGGCGATGGCGAAGGTGGCAAAGGCAAGCAGCGCGGTGAGGAAAGAGGCGGAAGGGCTACGCGAAAAGATTCGCTATCACGAATATCGCTATTACGTCCTGGACGACCCGGAGATTACGGACGCGGCCTTCGATCGCCTGATGAACCGGCTCAAGGAGATCGAAGCGGCTTATCCCGAACTGGTCACGCCGGATTCGCCTTCGGTCCGCGTGGGCGGCACGCCGCGAGAAGGCTTCCAGACCGTTCGCCATGACCGGCCGATGCTCAGCCTGGACAACGCCTTTTCCTACGACGCACTGCGCGATTGGGACCGCCGGGTGCGCGAAACGAGCGGCCGCGAGGACATCGAGTACATTGCCGAACACAAATTCGATGGCCTCAGCATCTCCCTGCAATACGAAGACGGCATGCTCGTTCGCGGTGTTACGCGCGGCGATGGCACCACTGGTGAGGATGTTACGCCGAATGTGAAAACCGTGCGCTCCGTCCCGCTGCGCGTGGAAAGCGCCGCGCTGAAAAAAGCCAAGCTGACCGCCGATTTCGAGGTGCGCGGCGAAATCATGATGACCCGCGAATCCTTTGAAGCCCTGAACCGCCAGCAGGAGCAATCTGGCGGCAAGATCTTTGTCAATCCCCGAAACGCCGCCGCGGGCGCCATCCGCGTTTTGGACCCCACAATCACGGCCCAGCGGCGCCTGGACTTCTTCGCCTATTACCTCTACGTCGATGGGAAAGTGCCTTTCGCCAAGCATTCGGACTCCCTGCAGGTACTTAAGCAATTGAGGTTCCGCGCCAGCGATGATTGGAAGCTGTGCGACGGCATCGAAAAGGTAACCGACTATTGCACCGCCTGGGACACCAAGCGCGAGAAGCTGGCCTACGATATCGATGGCGTGGTCATCAAGGTCAACTCCACGCCCTTGCAAAACGAGCTGGGATTCACCGCCAAGGCCCCGCGCTGGGCCATTGCCTACAAATACCCCGCGCGCCAGGAAACCACTGTAGTGAACGACATCATCGTGCAGGTAGGCCGCACGGGCACGCTAACCCCCGTGGCCGTCCTCGAGCCGGTGCAGGTCGGCGGCGTCACTGTCAGCCGTTCCACGCTCCACAATATGGACGAGATTGACCGCCTTGGCCTGGAGATTGGCGACACCGTACTGATCGAGCGAGCGGGTGAGGTCATCCCGCACGTCCTGAAAGTGGTGAAGGAAGGGAAGCCGCGCAAGCTATTTCGTATGCCCAAGGAGTGTCCCGTTTGCGGCAGCGCCATCCACAAAGCCGAAGGAGAAGTCGCCTATCGCTGCGTCAACGCCGCGTGCCCCGCGAAGCTGAAAGAATCGCTGCTCCATTTCGCTGGGCGCCACGCCATGAATATTGATGGTCTGGGCGAAAAAATCGTGGATCAGCTCGTAGAAAAAGGCATGGTTAAGGATGTGGCCGATCTCTACGCGCTGCAGCAGGACGAAGTGGCCAACCTGGAGCGCATGGCGGAAAAATCGGCGCAGAATCTGCTGGAAGAAATTGCCGCCAGCAAGAAGAATCCGCTGTCGCGGCTGATTTTTGCTTTAGGCATCCAGTTTGTGGGGGAGCGCACGGGACAATTGCTGGCGGAACATTTTTCTTCGCTGGAAGATTTTGCCGCCGCCAAAACCGAAGAGCTAGAAAATGTTTCCGAAGTTGGCCCCAAAGTCGCCGCCAGCATCGTGGAATTCTTCTCCGAAGCGTCGAACCGCAATCTAATCAAAAAGCTGAACAAGGCAGGCGTGCATCCCACCGCCGAAAAACGCGAAGTGAAAAGCCAGAAGCTCGCGGGAAAATCCTTCGTCTTCACCGGCGGCCTCGCGAACCGCAGCCGCGAAGAAGCTGGCGAACTCGTGCTGCAGCACGGCGGCAAGGTTTCCGGCTCCGTCAGCAAGAAAACCGACTACGTTGTAGTCGGCGCCGACCCCGGCTCCAAATACGACAAAGCGAAAGAATTAGGCGTGACAGTTTTGGCTGAGAAGGAATTTGAGAAGCTGTTGGGTCTTTAGTCGGAAAGCGAAATAATCCTTTCTGAAGTGGGTTGCTCGACAGGGATGTCGGCTGCGAGCCGAGGCGGCAATCTGATTTGAAGTGTCATTGCTCGCCAAGGAAGTTGTTTCCACGAAAACTGTCCTTGGCATCAGCGAGAGGGAGCGCCCTAATCGCACTAAAAGCGTATTTTGATGGCAGTTATACGGGCCGCGCGTGGACCGAGGGTGGATTTTTGACTCTAGCCGGCTTTGCTGCCGAAGAATCGATTTGGACTGATTTTGATTGTGAGTGGCAACGCATTCTGACTGATGACCGATCCAGGCCGAGGGCGTCCTATCTGCACATGCGAGAAGCCGCCCACCTAAAGGGAGAATTTAGCATCCGTAACGGGTGGAACCTCAGAAAAGTTGAATCCCTGATTGTTGACCTGTTGCGGTATTTTCAAACGTTGGATAAGCAAAGGTTCCGCCAATTCGCGTGCACAGTTGATTTGTCCGCGCACGAGAGACTAGCAGCGGAAGGCCTGAAGTTGGAGGACCCAATCAGTAGGTGCAATCGCTCGTGCCCCGAGATTGTCTTGGCCTGGTATGCCACCAAATATCCCGGAATCGTTCATAGCCTCCATTATTACTTTGACCAAGAGGAGCCATTTGAGGAACGATTTAGAGAAAAATGCGATGAAGAAAAGAATAAGAAACTCGGTGTCAGCGCGTCCGAGATGTTCTGGTCACTGATACGGACCGTCGCTAACGCTGATATGCGAGTGACGCCGCCGCTACAGGCCGCCGATCTGCTGGCCTGGGCCAGCAATAGGAGTGCCTCCAAAAAGGTCGGTGAGGCGAGTTTTACTCAAGTTGAGCCTTTCATGAAAAATCTGATCCCGTCTACTTGGTCATTCTGGGGTGAACCAGAACTTCGTCAGGGACGGATGATAAAACCATGAAAAGTCAATGCACAAGGTGTCCCAGACTGACCAATATCACCTAAACCCTCTTCAGGTTTTCAACTGTTGAATCAATAGTCGCGATATAATTGATTTGGCGGGTGAGCCGGACGATCACTGGTCCCGCGCATGTGGGACGGGAGGAAAGTCCGGACACCACTTCGCGAGAGCGAAGAAGTAACCCTACGGCTGAAAGGCCAATGGGTGAAGGGCAACGCGCCTGGTAACGCCAGGGGACGCTTTTGGTGGCACAGTCACTCCTGACTGTGCTCTCCAACCGCGTCACGGACAGTGCCACAGAGAATATACCGCCAGCGGAGCAGCCCGGTGATATCCCGGAGGAAAACCTTCGGGACATCTTCCAACGGCTACCTTCGCCGGTAAGGGTGAAAAGGTGGGGTAAGAGCCCACCGCCCCGGTGGCAACATCGGGGGCACGGCAAACCCCGCGAGGTGCAAGACCAAATAGGAGGGCAGAGCTGGCCCGGCTCGCTGAGCACTGTGCGCAAGCGCAGCGGCTCCTTTCCCGACAGCGCAAGCCACGGGAACTGACGAACCCTCGGGTAGGTCGCTGGATCCCGGCCGCGAGGCCGGGGCTAGAGGAATGATCGTCGCGGCGCACTGCTGCAAAGTGGTGCAGCGCACAGAATCCGGCTTACAGGCTCATCCGCCAATTTTTAAACCGAGGGATTGCCCGCCTATTGAGCGTCGCAGATTATGTTGACACCTTCTGAGCATAGGGAAGACGCTCAACAGGAGTAGGCTGTCATTCCGAGCACGGGTTTGGCGCGAGGAATCTGCTGTATCTTGCCTTCAGGCAAAAGCAGATCCCTCTCCCGCTTCGCGGGATCGGGATGACAATACGAGTCTTGTCCCCATACACCACGAAGCTCAGTAGAATCCTGCCGCGGAATTTGCCGGAGGTTCTTCCGTCGCCCGGGTGCCGGCCAGATAAAGGCACTCGCTTAAATTCTCACAGACCTCATCAATTTGTTCGTCCTGCAATCGATTGAAAAACGGCAAGGCCAGGCAGCGCGAGGCCTCAAACTCCGTCACTGGCAAGTCCGCCCGGCGCACGTTCGCAGAGCGGTATGCCGGTTGCCGATGAATCGGCGCAAAATACCTTCCACAACCAATCCCACGGCGATGCATCTCGTTCATGATCCAGTCGCGATGAATCTGCGAGAACGCTCCCGAGAGCCGCACGACGTACACGAACCAACTCAATTTGCGCCGCGGCACTTCCAATGGAGGAAGCCTGAGATTTTCAATTCCCTTTAATTTGTTGCGATATTTTCCGCCGATTTCCGCGCGTCGCGCCAGCATCGCATCAATCCTTTTCATCTGGCTGATTCCTAACGCACAGTTCATTTCCGACAAGCGGTAGTTGTATCCAACCTCGGAATGCTCGAACCAGTCGTTAGAGTACGTCCGGCCTTGATTGCGCAGCGCCTGGACCATGGAAGCGATACGCGGATTCTCGGTAACCACCATTCCACCTTCGCCCGTGGTGATCTGCTTATTGGGGTAGAAAGCGAAGACGCCGGCATCACCCCAGACGCCCACTTTCCGGCCGTCGAATTCCGCGCCAATGGCCTCGCAGGCATCCTCAATTACGCAAAGATGATGTTGCCGGGCGAGCTCCAGGATTGTGGCCAAATCCGCGGGGCATCCGAAAGTATGGACAACCAGGATAGCTTTGGTCCTGCTCGTGATGGCCGATTCAATTCGACTGGGGTCGAGATTGAGCGTTTCAGCCTCGATATCCACAAAAACAGGAATGGCTTTTTCGTAGCGCAAGGCGTTGGCCACGGCGATGAAGGCAAAGGAAGGCACAATCACTTCGTCTCCCTCGCCGATGCCTAGGGCGCGAATGCACAGATGCAGACCTGCCGTGCCGGAACTTACGCCAATGGCATGGGCAGCGCCGGTGTAGCGGGCAATCGCGTGTTCAAATTCCTCCAGCTTGGGACCCAGACTTAGGTGCGGAGTGCGCAGCACTGCGGCAACGGCATCCATGTCTTCTTGACTGATGTCTGGAGCAGAAAGCGGGATTCTCATGAGGCACTTGTTCCGGCGGCGCCATCCTCGGAGTTCGTCAGCGGTCTATGGCGCTTCACCAGGAGTTCCGGTGTCAACGGCACGGTCGTCAACACCTGGACGATCTTTTCGGAAGCGTGACCGTCACCGTAAGGGTTCGCCATGCCCGCAAGCGATTGCCGGAACTCCGCTGTTCTTGCAATCCCGATTGTCTTTAGGATGGAGCTCTTATCCGCAGCAGCGTCCAGCACATTCCTGGCGCGCTCGCGGCCTTGTTGCCGCATGCCGACATTGACCGTGGGAAGCTGAAAGGATGCCGTTTCCATGATTCCGCTGCTGGAATTTCCGATGAGCATTTCGACGTGACGCAACAAACTCCAATAAGTGATGGCGTCGAGGTTTGTGAAGATGGCTCCGCGGCTGCGAGACGCCAGGAATGCTTTGCTTCGATCGATGAGGGCGCGGCTTCCAGCGTCGGCATTCGGATAACAAAACAGGATGTCGTCGGGAAGGGCCTCGAGCGCCGCAAACAATGCGTCCGCCTCCGCGAGTGTGTCTGGCGCGAGGGTGACGGGATGATAGGCAACCAGCAGGGGCGGGGTGGAGAGATCCCTCTGCAACCTGGATTCCAATTCCACCCGGGTGAGCAGAGTTTGCCGCCGCAAGTGATCCAAAGACGGCGCTCCCGCCCGGTGCACGCGCCATTCTTCCTCGCCCATGGCGATTACTCTTTGTTTGGCAGCGTGCGTGGAAGTGAAATGAATGTGACTCATCATCGTTAAGGCGTTGCGCACGGCGTCGTCAATCGCGCCTTCGCTGATTTCGCCGCCCTCGATGTGCGCGATGGGAATGCGTAATGCCAGAGCCACGGAAGCGGGGGCCAGCATCTCATAGCGGTCCGCGATCAAGAGCAGCAGGTCCGGCCGCAGGCGTCCAAACAAGTCGGCCAGGCCGAGGACGGCAACGCCAATGGTCTTGGCCATTCCGATGTCGCTATCGGAACTGAGCAGGCATTCGACGCGCGCGTGGATGGGGAAGCCGTCTTTCTCGATCTCCTGGAACGTGTGTCCAAACTCCGGCGAAAGGTGCGGCCCGAGGGCGATGATTCTCAGATCCACGGAGTCAGCTTGCGACAGATCGCGCAATGGCCAGTAGAGATGACTGTAGTCGGCCCGGGAGGAAGTGACGACTGCGATGGTCCGCTTCATAAGGCACTCGGCTGCGGCGCGCGCGCGGATGCCAGAACCACTTCACTGGGGCGATATTCGGGCACGAGCTGGCACAACTGTTCGAGGACGCCCGCAACGTCGCGCCGCGAGGCACTTTCCTTCAGCGCAGCCATTGCGGCGTCAAATTGTTCGTGAGATGGCTGAGGAGTTTTGATCAAGCGGAGCTTGCCATTGTCCGCGGGATCGAGCGATTCGTGATCCGAAACAATCTGTTCGGCCATTTTGTCGCCCGGGCGCAGCCCTGT
>Ga0326728_10018921_pt1 | contig 13467 bp, 9 predicted proteins | sample MB3enrmetagenome_FD_207602 | JGI IMG/M metagenome (GOLD analysis project Ga0326728, IMG submission 207602) | Lab enriched peat soil microbial communities from McLean, Ithaca, NY, United States - MB31MN | ecosystem: Environmental > Terrestrial > Soil > Wetlands > Peat | place: USA: New York... | reverse complement strand
CGCACATCATCATGCAGAATGACAAGGTCTTCGCAATCAATAGCACGACGCAGATGGATCTGCAGGGACAAGCCGCCTCGGAATCCGACGGTCATCGCCATATTTCCGGGACGGGCGGCCAACTCCAGTATGCCCGCGGCGCCTACGCCTCGCGCGGAGGCAAGTCCTTCATGTGCCTCCCTTCGGTATTCGAAAAGAAGGGCATTCGCAAGAGCCGCATCGTTCTCGACCTCACGCCGGGCAACATTGTCACCACTCCCCGCACTGACACCATGTATGTCGTCACGGAATACGGGATGGTCAATCTGAAAGGCAAATCGGTGCCGGAACGCGCGCGCGCGATGATCTCGCTGGCCCACCCCGATTTTCGCGAGGCGCTGGAGCGTCAGGCCTACGAGAATCGGTTGATCCCGCGCGCGATATTCCCGCGGCAGTACGAAGAAACACGAGTAGAATCGCCGATTTTGATCGTCACGGCTTCCTAAAGTCCCACCGCGCCTTGTCGCTCCTGGGATCGAACCTGGCCAGCGTCGGCGTACTGCCGCCCACCGCGGTCAGGGCCATGGGTTCCTTGGAATCGGGCACCGACTTGGGCATGATGCGGTAAGTGCCATCGGTCAACTGGTCGATACGCCACAGTTGTTCGGGACTGCCGGTAAAGGCGGGAACCGCGACAACTTCACCGTCGGCGGTGGCCGCCAGCGTGCGGTCCGTGCCGGCGATGGCGATCTTGAAATAGGGCGAGCCGGGATAGCCGCCGGCATTAGCGACGGGAGTGACGGTCCACTTCTGATGGGGCCGGAACAGATAGTCGCCGAGGCGAATGTCGAGGTTGCCGGCCGGCCAGTTCGGCGCCACCTGGGAGAGCTCCTGGACCGGAATCGGTGTCACGGGGCCGGCAGGGGCGCGGAAACCGCCGCGTCCGCCGCGGTCCATGCGCACGAAATCCACCGCCAGTTCCAGCGCATAGCCTTTGCGTTCGGACTGGATCTCATAGGTCCCTTCCTGGAAATTGTCGCCGGCAACCGGCCATCCGTCTTTCCACAGCAGCGGGCGAATGTCCAGCACGCTGCGGCCGCTGCGGTCCAGGTCGGCCTCGTAATGACAGGAGAATTTCTGCACGCCGTCGCCCAGGTCGAGCTGTCCGAAGTGGCCGAGCCCGGCAAAGCGGCCGCTGGCGCCCGCAAAGAGCTTGCCGCCGCCTTTGAGCGTGTCGATGCCCATGTTGTCGAGGTAGGGGCCGGTCACTTTCCGGGAGCGGGCCACGCGGATGTTGTAGGTGGAGTTGGCGCCGTCGCAGCATGTGCCGTGAGTGCCCAGAAGGTAGTACCAGCCGTCGCGATACATCATCGCGGTGGCTTCCATGTCGATGGCGATGTTGACGGGCTGGTTGCCGGCGATGCGTTTTCCCGTTTTGGGATCGAGCTCCACGAGGCGGATGTAGCCGAAGTAGGTCCCGTAGCTGAGCCACAGCCGGCCATCGGTGGGATCGAGTAAGAACGCCGGATCTATGGCATCGCAGTCCTCGATGCCGTCGGATGAGGCGACGATGGTGTCATCCTGAAATCCGAAGTCGGGGGATTTGGGGTCGAGTGTCTTGCTCCACATGACGTGGACACCGCTGGCGTGTCCACCAGCTAATCCGCCTCCTCCCCTGGCATAGCTCATGTAGTAGCGATCCGCGATGTGGATGACGTCGGGGGCCACTCCACCGCCGGGGCGCACCGCCCCGCTGTGCCAGGTCCAGCCGTCGTCGGATATCAGGCCGCCGCCGCCGGTGCCGAAAACGTAAAACTTGCCGTCGCACTGAATGACGGTCGAGGGATCGTGAATGTAGGGTTCGCCGTCCACCGCCAATGCCGGACTGAACACACAAAGCGCCACCAAGGTGGGAACGGCCGCGGCCAGAATATAGGATTTCATAGAAGCTCCGGGAACAATTATTTTCCAGTGTTTTCAAGGCTCAAGGTGATATCCTTGACCGGATCGCCGTTCTCATCGATAAAGCGGACGCAGAAATCGCTTAAGCCGGGGCCGTTGATTACGGCTCCGCGAATGACGTTCTTGCCCTTATGAAGCGTGAGCCGTTTGGAGACGCAGTCATCCATCACCATACGCCGATCGCCGAAGAGATCGACGGCTTCCTTGCCGTTGAGCCACCACATGGACGCCGAATTGGAGCCGGCGGCCAGGCGAACGTTCTGAATCTCACGCGGGCTGTTGACCACGGTGACGGCCCAGAAGAGGACGCCGTAAGTCGGCTTGTTCAGGCCATACGCGAAGCGAAAAAGCTTGACGTTCCAATTGGCGGAATCCAGAGCATGCCAGGCGAGTTCCTGGCCGCCGACCGTCACCTTGTCGCCGTTGTGCGGAATGACGGTGAACTGGTTGGGGAAGTACTCGGTATTCATGGCATTCCGGACGTAGGTGTCGGTAAACACGGTGTTGGTGCGGTTCGGCTTGTTGATCGGCTCGAGAAGCAGCCAGCGCTGGAGGAAGCCGTCGGTGTCCGGCGCCTTGGGGGACGGTGTGGCCGGCGTGAAGTAAGGCGCGATGCTGCGAGCGGCATCCTCGGGCGCAGCGGCGGGAGCCGCACTGCCAGGCGCGGCTGAAAAGACTTGAAACGCCAATACAGCCACGACGCCCATTCCCGGCATGGCAGTTTTGCGGAGCGTGTTCATAGTAGGCCCTTCGCAGGATTTCCGGTTCTTGTACGCAACGACTCTTTTCTGAAGCGACCAATGTAAGCGGTTTCGTGCCGCAATGTCCAGCCTGCCGCAACGGTGGCAGCGATTCCGCAACCCCGGATTCGGGTCATCGGTAAGCCCAACCATGCAATAGGGGTTCCCGGCACACAGCACGATTACACTGTCTACGAGCAGTGCCGGGATGCCGGGTAGCGCGACTGTCGAGGCGGGTGGGAACACTTCGGCCCAGACAGAAGGTCTAACCGGGGCAGGGTAGTCAGGAGCGAAAATGCAGGGACGCGCTCAATTCAAGTTCCGGCCTTCCCTCCCGAAGTTGGGGTTTCAGATTGCGAGCCAGAAAAGCGTGGAATACGTTGTCGGCCAGGAACGCCGGGTAGGAAAGCCTCGATAGGCTTGGGGTTCGCGACTGTAGGTGTGGCCGGCCAGGCTCAACGGACTCGTCAGTTCAGTGCCGGACGCCTTTACGGAGGAACGACCGGCGCTGGGGGGAAGGCGCCTTGGCGCGATTCATCGTGCTTTGGATCTGGTAACCCGAGGCTTCTTCGGCCTGTTCGCCCGGGGCTTTCCCGGATTCTTTGGAGCTTCCGGAAGGACCTGCACCAAGTGCCCGAATCGCGGAGGCACGGCGGCGGCACTGACGATCGGACCTGCAGCCACCAGCCTTTTCCGGCGTGAATCCACTTGCAGGTTCAGTCCTTCCAGCGCGCGCGCGCCGAGCAGTTGGAGATCGCCCCGTTGGGCGAAGACGACTTCATCTACGGTCTCTGCCTTATCGACCCTAAGCACGGCATAGCCGACCGAGCGCGTAACGATCTGGCCGTTCGCTAACTGAAATTGGAGATCCTTCTTGCGCGGCTCTATCCCGATCGCCTCCAGCACCGCCGCGTCGATCCACGTGGACTCAGCACCTGTGTCGACCATCAGCCGCCGCACGACGGTCGACTTGGAAGTTGCCGGATTGAGAACCCGGCACCCAACGTGGAAGAGTCCCATGTATCCGCAATGATAGCGCAAGGAAACCGGGCCCCGCAGAGTCACGGAACCGGAGCGACGGATCAGAGGAAGGTTGGGCTCGCGCGGATGCAATCTGAGCAACGGAGGGTCAATCCGAGGGTTGCGCGTTTTCCGTCAACTTGTGCACACGGCGGCGAACTCCCGCCTCGCCGCGCCATGCCCCGCCGCCTCGCTGTGCACTTGAGCTATTCTCTACTAGGTGAAGTCGGGTACGGTGAGCACAATGGAGAATCTCAGGAATCCCCTGCTTGACAAGGAAATCCGCCCCGAGAAGAAACGGGTTTTGATGCTCGCCGGTTCTCATTTAGACTTCGCATTCCCGGCATTTGGGCCCGCTCCTCACCGTCTGTTAATCTGCGAGGACTCACCCCCTGAGAGTTGGCAGCAAGAGAACATGGTCGGGTGGCAAATTCGACGACTGGCAATCGAACCGCGTTGGCGATTTGTCGTTTCCGACGACAGTGCGATTCTCACGGAACTGGACGAGGCATACAATTTCAAGGGCCTGTATTCCGCGCGTGGCGAAGCCGTCGAGCCCATCGTGAAGTATTTTAACGAGCTCTGGGAGTCTGCCACCGACTATGTCCCGAGGGGCCTAGAAATCGTGAAGGTACGACGTGCCGGGCATATAGCCGTCCTGCGTAGGTGCGACCCGTACATGGATGATCGGATACAACAGTTCGCCAGAAATCCGCAGGATCTGCGCAAGCTTGAACCGAGCGACTTCGAGCAACTTATCGCTGAACTTCTGCGCCGCGACGGAATGAATGTCCAATTGACCGGACGTAGTCGCGACGGGGGCCGTGATGTGCTGGCTTGGCCGAGCAGTGCGCCTTCTCGGGCGCTGTGGCTAGTTGAATGCAAGCGGTACGCAGCGCCACGCAAGGTCGATGTTCGCATGGTACGGGCGCTTTACGGTGTGCTCGAGGCGGAGCGTGCCACTATGGGAATGCTTGTCACTACATCCGACTTCACGCGGCCGGCCCGTGAATTTGAACGAGGTGTCAGTAATCGGCTAGTGCTTCGGAATTTCGGCGAGGTAGCAAAATGGCTGAAACGCCTAGCTGAGCCCTGACCGAGTACCGCGCCGTAGCGGGTGCCAGTCGGCCGGCTGCGCAAACTAGAGTACCTGCCACATCCATGGATCGGTTTTTGCGGCCAAGTGGGTGGCGGGTCGAGGGGGGGGCGCCGGATGCTAACGACTTGACGTTCCTAATCCTACGATAGACTGCTACAATCGCGTGCTAAATGGAAAGCAAACGACGAAGTCGGAAGGATACCGGCGGGGAAGCGCCAACGGCTGAGGATGTCGAGGCGTGGTTCACTGAGCAGAAACGTTTGGGGCGACTTGAGCCGCTCACCAGCATGTTCGCGACAGAAGTCGGGATTATTCTTGGCAAGGCGGTCGGTGTCCTCCCAGATGGCCATCCCCTAAAGGCGAGAATCATCCGGTTGCCGGAATACTTTGCCCGGGCCATAGAGGGGACGCTCGAACCAGGAGAGGAACAGGCAATCGCCGCCGAGATGACCGAGGTCGTCACGGCTGCGCGGAAGCTCATCCAGTGATCACGGGTGAACGGTGCCGGCCAGCGGACCAAGTCGGTCCAGCCGGTGGTTCGGGCGTTATGGGTCAAAGTGGAGCGCCGCGTCAACGGTCTCCTTCCTACCGATTAAGCTTGCCAAAAATCCACTACCTCGGGTCCTTGGCCTCCATGCGCTCCTCCAGTTGTACCGTGGTTTCCATAAGGGAATGCGAGCCGACCGGCTGGGTGACGCTCAGCATGAATATCTTCTCGCCGACAAAGAACGCGACGGTCCGGTTGCCTGGGGCCATTTCTTCTGTGACGAAGGCCACGTGGCCGCGCTCAGATCCGTCCGAGCGCAATAGGCTGAAAAGCGTGGTGACGATTGATGCGGCATTCGGGGCTGGCTCAGCCCCCTTCTGGATGGTGACCGTCCTGCTGACGATCCTGAGCTTCCCGCCGCTAAAACTCATCATGCAATCGCGGCCACTCGGGCTAGCTTTGCTCCCCATAACGAACCAGTCTGCATCAGGCCCATCATTGGTGCGGGTAATGCCAGCTCCCGTTTCGAGTAGCGCCGACTCGACCTCCGCCTGCGTCATACCTGGGCGTAGAAGAGCGCCACTGACATTTACGTAGTCCGCGGCTTGGGCCGGCATGGACAGAAGGGCAAGGGCGAAAACAATTAGTGGTAGCCGCACGTTCGAAACTCCTTCCACTGGATTTTAGCTTCCAGCACGAGCGCGTTGCGAAGGCGCTCTCGCACTCCGCCATGCCCGTTCTACTTTCAAAAGGGCAGATGCTTGCCACAGAGTCTGGCACGGGAATAGGATAGGGCCATGGCTAAAAGGTTGTACCAGTGCGGCGACACTCTTTGGTCGAGAAGCCTGGAGGATGGCCACACGATAAAGCTCCCGGCCGGGTCGACATTTTTCTATGACGAGGGTCAGATCAGTGACGATGTCTTGATTACAATCGATAACCACAACTATTCAACAGAACGAAGTGCGTTTCTGGCCGCAAAGTGTGCCCCCAAGAATCAGTAGCGGCTACACAGGAAACTGCGTCGTCGAGATCGTATTCCTGCCCCGGATCTTAAACGGGCTTCCGAATGAACGCTCAGTCGACCCGGCGATCCACAGTGCTCTGCCACTTGGTTGTAAAGTCGCCTTATACGGCCAATCGTGATGCCCGCGCACCGACAAGCGATGTCGAATCTGTGCATTAGGGGCGCGTGCACAGATTGGACCGTATAAGGGCACAATAACCGGCCAAACTGCTTGACTCTAGGTCGCTTACGCTCAGCTTATCGCGCAACCAGATTTGGCCGGTTATTTTACTCTACTCGTTGATTGACCCAGACGGCCATCCGGGAAGTTGCGACCACGCGAACCCGAGAGCGGATCGTGCGCCAGCGAAGTGGTTTTGCCAACGGCCTTTTCTTAACGCATGCCGGGAAGCGCCTTCGTCGCTCGCGTCGGAAAAAGCGCCGAGTGCGTTACGCGACGAGCACCTGAGAGACCCAATCGATCGGCTTGTGATGTCCAAGCTTTAGGTGGAACGTCACCGGCTTGCCTTCCGGCAAGTGTACATTGACGTTGGCCTTGCCAGCCTGGAGGGGCGCCGCCAGGATGCCCGCGGGCGCGGAGATCGCCTCGATCCCCTGCCGGGCAATCAACGCGATGTCCTGCTTTCTCACCGAAGTGACCGTCAGGTCCACGGTCCGGGCTTCCATGTCCCAGGCCAATTTGTCGATCCTCGCGAAGGTCCGCGCTAGCATCCCGTTAATCGATCCCCTTACCAGCGAGGGCGGGAGGGCGGGAAGCACCTCGATCACACCGGGACGCGTGTAGGCCAGCATTTCCATCATGATGGTTTGAATCCCGCCCTGTGCGTCCGGCATGGGAAACGCCCAGGGGTCGTGAGAACACCGGAGCGTCGGGGCGACGTAGCCCTGCTCGATCAGTTGCCGCAGTTCGGTGTCCACCATGTAGTCGTCTTTGAGCCGCGCCCCTACCAGAGCGCGATGGCAGCGGCCATGCGCGGCCAGCCTCTCCGGCACGCGCTTCCGGTCGGCGATCATGGCGGCGCGAGCCAGCTGCGGCGTGCGGTCGGGATCGATCTCGTCGCCGGGCCAGGCCCCATAGAGATGAGAGATATGCCGATGGCTGTAACGCTCTTCCAGTGTGGGCCAGGCCCATTCCTTCATGGTGCCGTCCTGTTCGAGCAGGTAGGGCGGCAACTTGGCCAGCATCGCCTTCCATTTCGGGATGCTGTCGGCGTCCGTGCCGAGGAGTTCGCACGCCTGGATCAGGTTGGACAGCACTTCCCGGCACACCGAAATGTCCATGCTGGCATTGATCACGGCCATGCTCGCAGGGGTCAGATTTCCGGGATTGTTCTCCGGCGAGAAGGATGGGGCGAAGATGTAATTGCCATTCTTGTCGGTGACGGTCAGGAAATCCTCGTAGAACAGCGCCAGTTCCTTATAAGCGGGCACCACGCGGTTGCGGAGGAAGTTCACATCGCCCGTTACCAGATAGTGGTCCCAGAACGGGCGCACGCACCAGCCTCCGGCGGAAATCCAGTAGGGATGCGGCCACATCTCCCCGGTCGATGAGGCGCTGGCCCAGTGGAATACCACGCCTACCCCTTTGAGCGGCATGAGGGGATAGTGTGTGCCGCGCATCCCGAAGATGTTCCTGGCGTTGACCCGGAAGTCCGGGGCCAGGCTTTCCATCCAATTGAAGTAGGCGTCCATGCCTTCCCGCAGGTCGCCCTGCGGACCGGGCGAGATCTGTAGATTGATATTGGCATTGACCTCGGCCGCCATGCTGCAATACTTGCCGCTGGTGAGGATGAACCAGTAGCGCCCCATCTCAAAGATCTTCTGCAGCAACGCGGGCGAATAGTCCTCGCGCGACCTCTGGTCGGACAGAAGTTCCTCGGTAGACATGCCATATTGGGAGGCGCCTCCGAAATCTACGGTGACGCGGTTGAGGGCCTCCGACTGGACCTTGCGGTGCCGCTCCAGCAGCGCCGGATAATCGGGGGTGAGCGCTTCCACCGCCGTCCGCAGAGCTTCCACCTTGTCCTCGCTGTAGTCGGCGAACCATTCGATGCGCGTGAGCAGTATCGCCGCCGACGCGTTCTCGATGACCAGCGTTCCGTTGTCTATGCGGGCCGAGCCGCCGTTGCGTACCACGCGAACCACCCCGGCGTAGCCGCTGTTGTCCACCGAGGGATCCAGGCGGCACTTGTAAATCAGCCGCTGCTCATTGAAGTCCTGCTGAACCTCGCTCGACCCGCTGCCCGACGGGGCGCGCCCTGCGCCGCCGCGCATCCCTCCGCCGGACTTCTGCAGCGCGATGCGGACATTCACCGGCTGTCCTGGCGGGGCGGTGAGCCATTGGACCACGACGTTGTCGGGCCGGGAGGTGAACGTGCGGCGAAGCCATTCGCCGCGCTCATCGCTCCAGTGAACCTTCACCTCGCTGCACTCGAAATCGAGGGTGCGAAGGTAGTTGTTGACCGACGCGGTTTTCGGAAAATCCAGGCGCATCGAGAATGCCGGGATTGTGGGGTGCGGATAGGTATTCCGCTTGATGGGGCCTTCCTCCATTTTCTGGAAGGCGAATTCCACGGCTTCGCGGTATTTCCCGTCGAGCACCATTTGCCGGACCTGCGGAAAGATGCCCCCGACCTTGGGAGCTTCGTAGGGCCTCTTATACGGCATCATCAGGCTTTCGTGGTGGAAGAGGATCTGCTCCGAGTACGGATCGCACGTCATCTCGATATTCATCGCCCCATTGCCGGAGGTGAGACCTTCACTGAACGACGCGCCGGGCACGATGCTGCAAAAGCCCCGCCGCGGCACAATCTTCCGCTTGACCCTTTCCGCCAGCGGCATCGGCGAGACCGGCACGCCCGCCGGCCCATCCGATTCCCGGAGCGCCGGAGCCTTAGGCAGGAACTTGTCCTCCCGCGCACGTTTGAGATACTCGGCGGAACGAATCTCTTGCTGCGCCGGCTTTGCTTTCGCCGCGTCCGGCGCCGGCTTCGGGGCACCGCTTTGGTCCGCCATGAGCGGCGGGGCCAACTTCGCGGAACTGACCAGCCCGGCAACCGCCGTACTTTTCGTAAGAAAATCTCTGCGCTTCACGATGCTCTCCTTGGGCCGGAATTCAATCACACCACCACGATGCAGCCCATCTTAGGCCGCGGAAAACGGATGGCCAGCTTCCCGTCTCTTCCCTGGACATCGATGCCCAGGTTGTCGGGATAGAGGACATGGGCATTCGGCGCGTTCAGCGGAAGCTCAACGGTGTCCGAGCCTTCCAGTCGCCACACCGCCACCGCCGTCCAGCCGGGCGCGCGCATGCCGAGCGCCACCGGACGCTCATGGTCGGTAACGTCCGGCATGCCCATCGGGTAGAACGGTACCGCTAGCGGAATGTGCTTCCGGATCGCATCCTTGTATAGCTTGATGCCGTTGCTGACCTGCGCCGCGGCGTCACCCGAGATTTTGTCCAGTCGTCCGCTCTGGTGGATGCGGCAGAGCATCGCCGTCACCATATTGAAGCTGGCCTGGTCGGGATCGGAGGTCGCCAGCGGATAAGACCAGCAGGCCATTTGCTCGGGCAGTACCGCGGCACTGGAACCCGTGATAACGGCCGGCAGCCGCAGATAGTCTTCCTGGTCCGTGGCCGATTGCACCTGCAGGCGCGAGAGCATGGCATAATCCATCCGCCCGCCGCCGCTGCCGCAATTCTCGATCGTCAGCGTGGGGTGGCGCTTCAACAGCCCTTCCAGCCAGGCCAGAAGCGCGCGATTGTGCTCCAGCAGGCCCTGTCCGGGACTGTCGGCGTTCAGATCGGTGCCCTGCAGCGAATCCACGTTGTAATCCATCTTGATGTATCCGATGGCAAAGTCGCGGACCAGGCGATCGATTACCTGGTCGAGATAACGGGTCACTTCCGGATTCCGAAAATCGAGTAGATACCGCGAGTTCTTCAGCACCCGTTTGCCGTGGCGCATCAGAAACCAGTTATCCGGCCGCTGGGACAACTCCGATTTCACGCCTGCGACCTCGGGCTCGAGCCAGAGGCCGGGGATCATTCCGAATTGCTTAACCCGGTCGAGCACGAAGGCGAGGCCATGCGGCCATCGGTCTTGCGAAGGCTGCCACGCTCCGATGGTCTGGCTCCAATCCTCGCGGAGAGTGGCGTACCACCCGGCGTCGATGACATAGTATTCGCAGCCGGCTTTGGCCGCCGCTTCGATCATCGGGAGTTCCTTCTCCTCCGTCGGATTGCCAAACAAGCAATTCATGTAGTCATTGAAAATGACGGAGCACCGTTGGTTATCGGGATGCGGCAGCAGGCAGGCGGCGCGCCGGTATGCCGTAAGCGCTGCCACCGCTTCCGTGAAGCCGCCCGCGACGCAGCCTACCGCAACCGGTACCGAGCGGTAACTCGCTCCCGGCGCCAGATTCTTCCAGGCGGCCGAATGCAAATCGTCCGGCCCGCCCAGCCAGGCGTACACATCGTTGGCCCGCTGCCCGCCGGAAGCGTTGTTGGAAATTTCCCAGTACCACGACCCGTTGTGCTCGATCTGCCAGAACCACGTCAGCCCCAGCCGGGTGTTCTCCACCATCGCCATCGGCAGATACTTCTCGGTGGACCAGCTTCCGATGCTGCCGGCCGAAGCCTGCGACCAGCTGGTGCGCTCATTCTCCACAAATCCCAATTCCGAAGGGCGGAAAGCATGCCACTGAGCTTCCGCCATCCAGCTATTGGCCGCCAGGTGGATCTTCAGCTCATGGTCGAAGCGTTGACCGTCGCCCAGAGCATGCAGCATCGCGGAGCTCAGGAACTCGATGCCCAGGTTTGCGGCGCCGTCATTGGTTGCCCTGGTCCATCGCCGAACCACCGGCACGCCGTCGAAGGCCTCGTAGAACGACTCCACCCGCAGTTTCGTCACCGGGTCGGAGTGCGTGAGCGTGAGACGCCGGCCCTTGCCGGCCGCCGCCTCTTTTTTCTCTGCAAAAACGAGTCGGGCGCCGGGCTGGCCGGTCCCCTGTTTCATGCCGGGATCGGGCGAGTTCTCGCCGCTGCAGTGGATGGCGGTCTCGACTCCGGAAGAGGCCGGCGGTCGCGGCGCCGTTTTCGGATAGGTGGCGGGCAGCAGGGATTTCTGGCGCAGCTTGCCGGCGGAAAAATCGAAGGAGAACGTCAAATCGGGCGTCGTCCACTCGAACGGCTCCGGTGTGGCGACTTCCGCCTCGGTCACGGCGACGGCGTCGGGCAACAGCGCTCCCATTGCCGTCATACCGGTCGAGCACAAAAAAGTTCGGCGTTTCATAGGATTCTATCCCCTGCGATCACATTTCTATTAACGACTACCGGCTCAAGCCCGTAGGTTGGGCTTGCGTTGGGTGGGGCGGACCCCCTGGTCCGCGGCCCACGCCCCCGCCGGCCTGTTCGGTAATGAAGAATTTTGTACCATTGGCTTAGAGCGGGTCCAGGCGGACCCGCGCGGACCAGGGGGTCCGCCCCACAAAGGTGAAACCTGTCTTCGTTTAGTTGAATACGCTCCTGGGCGATGCCGCCAAACACCATTCCGCCCAGTCTGCTGTTGCCGACAGGGAGCGCGTCTCCAAATCTTTGGGCCGGATGCCGGTACCAGAGCACGGGGTCGGCGGCCGAAAGCGGGGCCGCGGCCAGACACCAGAAGAGAACCGAAGGAATGAAGGCACTTCTCACAAAGCTCTCCCAAGCCGGCAACCGTGCCGGTTGGACCTACTCCGGGCGGCGGGTCAAACCGGGCTGCACGCCTTGGCCGACCCGCCCCCAGTCGTTACAGCGAACCCTTTACATGTGGCGTGCTTCCCACGGGCTGTCCGCCGCCCACGCTGATCTCCACCTTGTCCTTGGGCACGTCTTCAGCCGCTACCGTGAACTTCACCTCGCGGCTCTCGCCCGCTTTCAGATGAATTCGCTGGATCCCGCGCAGGCTGCGGATGGGCGCATCTTCCCCGGATCCCCCGGCGATGTACAACTGCACGACTTCGTCCCCTTCGCGGGTGGAAGTGTTCTTCACCGTCGCCCGGATTTCGGCGCCGGCCGCGGTCCGCTTCGCGGTCAGGCCGGAATACGCAAACGTCGAATAGCTCAGCCCGTAGCCGAACGGGTATAGTGCCTCGCCCGTGAAGTAGCGGTAGGTGTGGCCCTTCATGGAGTAGTCGGTGAACGCGGGCAACTGATCGGTGCTCTTGTAAAACGTCACCGGCAGGCGGCCCGAAGGGTTGTTGACGCCAGCCAGAGTGTCGGCAATCGCCGTGCCGGCTTCCTCGCCGCCATACCATGCCGACAGCACGGCCGTGGCGCCCGATGCAGCCGAGTTCACGGCAAGAGCGCTGCCGCTGGTCAGAATCACCACCACCGGTTTGCCGGTGGCGACCATCGCCTTCACCAGGTTCTCCTGCGGCTCGGGCAGTTCGATCGCGGTCCGGTCGTGCCCCTCGCCTTCCTGCGTTCCGTTCAGGCCCACAAACAGGAGGGCCACATCGGAATCCCTGGCGATTTTCTCGGCTTCCGCGAGCATTACGGAGGCCGGCGGAATCCAGTTCAACTCCGCTCCCCCGCCGCGGCCTTTCTGCTGGTATTCCACTTTCACGGCGTACTTGCGGCCGCCCTCCAACTGCATCGGCGGCGGACCGCCGCGCCGCGGTCCCTGCCCCTCTCCCGGCCCCAATCCGGCAGGCCGGGCGCCGCCAGGTCCGCGTCCGCCGACTTCTTTCTCGTCGAGGAACAGCTTGATTTTGCCATCGCGATTCCAGATGCCGGTCCGCGCCGACAGGACGTAATCGCCGCTGGCCGGCGGAATCAAAGTGCCGGTCCAACGGATGGAGTACTTGTCGCCGTGGACTGCCGTGACTACGGCCGGCTCTTCCACGTTCTCGTCGAAGTACACGCGGGGCTCAGTCCGGCTGAGCTTCGGCTGACCCTGGAAATCGGGATTGTCGAAGTACTCGGCCAGCAGTCCCGCCCCCTTTCCGCCGGGCGGAGTCAGAAAACCCGAGGACACCAGGGCATTGGTGGCAGCCGTGTAGGTGGCGCCCAGAGCGTATTGCACCTTCGCCTGGGAGAACTGCTGTGCGATCCCTTCCAGCGGAGTCACCTGTTTCGAGGAAATGCCGTTGTAGTTGCCCAGCAATCCGA
>Ga0326728_10018920_pt1 | contig 13468 bp, 10 predicted proteins | sample MB3enrmetagenome_FD_207602 | JGI IMG/M metagenome (GOLD analysis project Ga0326728, IMG submission 207602) | Lab enriched peat soil microbial communities from McLean, Ithaca, NY, United States - MB31MN | ecosystem: Environmental > Terrestrial > Soil > Wetlands > Peat | place: USA: New York... | reverse complement strand
CGCAGTTTCACATCCCGGCCAGAGCGGTCCAGGACCCGACAATAGGTCCTGCGAGAGTGCGCTCCTGACCGATCTCTACCAGCTCAATATGATGCAAGCCTATCTCGATCACGGTAAGACCGGCACCGCCGTGTTCGAATTCTTCATGCGCAAGCTTCCCCCAGAACGCAGGTTTTTGATGGCCGCGGGCTTGGAGCAAGCGCTTGAGTTTCTTGAGACGCTGCGCTTCTCCGCCAGCGAGATCGAGTGGCTTTCGGCCACCGGCCGCTTCCGGAGCAACCTGTTGGATTACCTCGCCCAGTTCCGCTTTACCGGCGACGTCCACGCGATGCCTGAAGGGACGGTCTTCTTCGCCGATGAGCCGATCCTTCGCGTCACCGCGCCTTTGCCGCAGGCGCAGCTGGTGGAGACACGGCTTATCAATCTCCTTCATTTTCAAACGCTTGTGGCGTCGAAGGCCGCGCGGCACGTCCTGCTGGCTCCAGGCAAGCTGCTCGTCGACTTCGGTCTGAGGCGCGCGCATGGCGCCGAGGCTGGGCTGCTCGCTGCCCGGGCGAGCTACATCGCCGGCTATCACGGCACGGCAACCGTAGAGGCGGGCGAGCTTTTTGGCATCCCGCTTTACGGCACGATGGCGCATTCCTTCATCGAATCGTTCGACGATGAAGCTGCCGCCTTCGAGGCCTTCGCCCGGTCCCGGCCGCAAAATCTTACGATCCTGATCGATACCTACGACACCGTAGCCGCGGCGAGGAAGGTGGCCGCGCTTGCCAAACGGCTTGAGCCCGAAGGGATTGCGGTTAGCGCCGTGCGCCTCGATAGCGGCGATCTCATCGAACTTTCGAAGGCCGTTCGGCGCACTCTCGATGCCGGCGGCTGCCCCGGTATCGCCATCTTTGCCAGCGGCGGCCTCGACGATGGGGAGCTTACCGCATTCCGCCGGAGCGCCGCGCCCATCGATGGGTTCGGTATCGGCACGAGCCTGACCACGAGCTTCGACCGCCCGGCTCTCGACTGCGCTTACAAGCTGCAGGAATACGAGGGCTTGGCCCGGCGGAAGCATTCGCCAGGTAAAGAGACTTGGCCGGGCCGCAAGCAGGTTTGGCGGCGGTATGGGCCCGGAGGCCGGATTGCGGGCGATGTGCTGTCGCTGGAAGCGGACAGCCAAGAGGGCGAGGCTCTGCTTGGGCTTGTTATGAAAGAGGGCCGGCGGATCAATGCGGCGCCGGCATTAGCCGCTATCAGGGCGAGCGCCGCAAAGAGCCTCGAAGACTTGCCGGAAGCGCTGCGCCGCCTCGATCCCGAAGCTGCCTACCCTGTGATTGTCGCGGAGGCTTTGCAGCGGCTTGCTGTGGAAACGGACCGCCGTCTTGCGGGGGGCGGAGCCGCAGCATCATGACGGGCGCGATCGTACCGGGCGCGCAAGATGTTCTGCTGGTGGTCGACGTCCAGAACGGATTTTGCCGCGGCGGCTCGCTCGCAGTACCGGGCGCCGACGAGACCGTTCCGCTGATAAACCTGATCGCCAAGCGGTTTCAGCATGTTGTGTTGACGCAGGATTGGCATCCGGCGGACCACCGCTCCTTTGCCTCCGCATATCCCGGCCGCAAACCGTTAGAAACGGTCGAGCTTGCCTACGGTCCGCAAGTTCTTTGGCCCGACCACTGCATCCAGGGCAGCCCGGGCGCGGAATTTCATCGAGACCTCGATATTCCCCATGCCGCGCTGATCTTGCGCAAGGGCTGCGACCCGGACATCGATTCCTATTCGGCATTTTTCGAGAACGACCGCACGACGCCCACCGGGCTTTTAGGATATTTGCGGGAACGCGGCTTCGAACGCGTTTTTCTCGCCGGACTCGCGCTCGATTTCTGCGTACGCTACTCGGCCGAGGACGCCCGGCGGAGCGGCTTTCGCGCCGTGGTCTTGGAAGATGCTTGCCGCGCCATCGATGTGAACGGCTCGCTTGAGGAGGCGCGGCAAAGCTTTGCCGCGCTTGGCATCGCTTGCGTAACGAGCAGCCGGGCTTAAAGCACATCCAGCCATCTTCGTGTCATACCGAATCCGGCTCAGCCGTTCACGTCCGTCATTGCGAGGGGCTTTAGCCCGAAGCAATCCAGGAGCTGGAAATGCAAGCGTAAACAGCAAGTTGCACTGGATCGCCACGGCGCGTTCCGCGCCTCGCGATGACGATTTTGGAACCCCCGCCGGAAGCATTCAGCCGGACTGGTGTCAGCTATCTGCGGAACCGCAAAGAGGCAACGTCACCCGGAAACAAGCGCCGCGGCCCTCGCGAGGCACGTACTGAACCTCTCCTCGATGCCGCCCGGCAATTTGCCTGACAAGCGACAGACCAAGGCCCGTCCCGCCATGACCTTCCGGGTTGCCTTTTAGCCGGTAGAAGGGTTCAAAAACGCGGGCCCGCTCAGACTCGGGAATCCCCGGCCCGTGGTCGCAAACCGTGACGATCGCTTTGGCTGCAAGGGATGTGACAGAAACCTCTATCGGGCCTTGCCCGCCATGGCGGCGAGCGTTTTCGAGAAGATTGCGAAAGAGGCGGCGCAGAAGCCGGGCATCCCCTTCGACAAACGCCGATTCGCCTGAAACGGCGTCAAGGTCCGCGTCGAAAGGCGCACATTCTTCGGCGAGCAAGCCAATAAGATCGATGCGCTGCCAGTCGCTTGTGGAGCCTTCACCGGCATCGAGACGGCTCGCCAGCAGAATTTCATCCACAAGCCCATCCAATTCGGCGATATTCCGCGCTATTTCATCTTTTTCCTGCTTGGGCGCCGCAGCGCCAATCGCCTCAGCCGCCATCCGCAGCCGCGCGAGAGGAGACCGCAGCTCGTGAGAGGCATTGGCAAGAAGCGTCTTTTGAGCTTTGACGAGCGCTTCAATGCGATCTGCGGAGGCGTTGAACGTCTCCGCGAGCTTTCCAACCTCGTCATGCCCCCGGACAGCAACGCGCGCTTTAAGATCGCCCTGGCCAAACGCGGCGACACCTTGCTGCAATTGCTCAAGATTCTTCGTCAGACGGCGTATGACTGGATAGGCGGAGACAGCGACCGCCAAGCCGATTGCGAAGATAATACCGAGCCATCGCAAGGGCGGCGGAATGCCAAAACCGCTCGATGGCCGGACAACGAGAAGCTGCCGCCCGCCGTTGAGCTTGACTGCGAATGCACCGTGCCGCACATAATGGTGAAAGCCTCGCGGACCGGTATTCGCTAAAGCGGCAAGCGCTTCATCTGGCACCGGGCCGGCCTGCGCGATTACCTTACCAGCCGGCGAGAGCAGCGCCAGATCGAACCCGGTTCGATCGTGCCAAAATTGCAGTTCCTGGCTGAGAGCTGCCGGGCTCGCGCCGGTCGGCAAAAGGTGTTCCGCAGTATCCGATACGAATGGAGCATGCAGGCCAGCGTTGCCTAGCTCTCTCAATTCCCGGAAGAACCAGCCCGTGAGGCCCACGAGTACGGCAAACAGTGCGAGGCTTCCCAGGACCGCAAGGTAAATCCGGAAATAGAGGCGCCGCATCAGTCCCGTCCCTTTGCGAAAACATAGCCGGCGCCTCTGACCGTTATGATGTGCCGCGGATGTTTGGCGTCTTCCTCGATGGCCGCGCGGATGCGGGCGATATGAACGTCCACCGACCGGTCCAGGCTGGGATCATAAGGCTGTCCATGGCGGCCGGCGAGCTCTGCCAGCTGCTCGCGCGAAAGGACCCGCCCTGCCCGCTCGGCCATAATCGCCAAAAGATCGAATTGGTAGCTTGTCAGAGCTGTGGCCTCGCCATCCACGCGAACTTGACGGGCGCCGCGGTCGATCTCAAGCCGGCCGAAGCGCAAGATGCCGGCAGCAGAGCCTGGGCTGGGACGCCCCCGGCGCAAGACAACCCGGATTCGCGCTAAGAGCTCCCGGGGCTCGAAGGGTTTTGGAATGTAGTCTTCGGCCCCGATTTCGAGGCCCACAACGCGATCCATGGGATCGCCGCGTGCGGTCAGCATGATTACAGGGACGGCCGCCGCGGTTGGATTTAAGGCGCGAATTTCACGGAACAAATCGAGGCCATCGGCATCGGGTAGCATGAGGTCGAGAATGACGAGGTCCACTGGCTTTCGCTTCAGCACCGCCAATCCCGCCGCTCCATCTCCTGCGTGGAGCACCTCGAATTTGCTTTCGCGAAGATAGTCCGAAACCATCCTCGCGAGGCGGAAGTCGTCCTCGATCAAAAGAATGAGGGGCATGGAAGCTCACCACTGGCTCAAGATGAAAAAATCCATGCCCATGGGTTAAACGGTCATGGGTGCATATGCCATTGCTCCCACCTCTCGGCAAGTTGCCGCCGCTGTTCCGGCTTCAACACGTCAGCAGCATCGGCGACAGCTTGCAGGATACGCTTTGAGGCGGCATCGGCGCTATTGATCTGCTCTGCCCTCAGAGCCTCCAGTGCAGATCGATCGATGGTGTCCGCCTTCATGATCGTGAGAACCTTCTCGCGTAGGCCGGACCGGTCCTTTCGCATGGCCATGACATCGCCGGCCGCGGCCTTGGCGATGGCATGGATCTTATCGCGTTGCTCGGGCGTGGCATCAACCTTGGACAGAGCCCTGTCGATACGATGCTGCACGATGAAGTTGATCTCCTCGGCATCGAAGGGATGATGGTGACCGGCCCAATGCAGCCAAGGCGAACTGTGAACTTTTCCGGCGGCAAACCCGAGCACGGCCGCGATGCCGATGAAGGCAGCGAAAAGCCAGCGCCGCCTCCGGTAGGGCGCGCCGCCCGGACGATCTTGCAGCCCGCTATTGGATGTTTCTTCAGACATGGAATAAGGCTCCCAATTGAACGTCTCCGCTGTTGCGGTGAGTATGATTTGGGGACGCCTTGTTGCTACCAGCATTACTCGTTGTAAAGTTATGTAAAGCTCGATGCGGGGTTCGCATCGAGCTATTTTCAGCCTCGGTGCGGCGCGAGCGGTGGCGGCCGATGCCTGCTAGGGACCGCGTGCGCCCGGCCGTTGCGCTCAAAGCAGTGTTTGCGTTTTCGCGTCCGGTCACAACCGGGCAATACTCTAAGCGGCGCGCGACGCGGCGTGATCGGCCGTAACCTGCTCGGCGAGCTTGCCCGTCAGGTCGACGAGATGGTCGAACTTCGCTTCGAAGCTGCCGGCGCCCGAGGTTGCCGATCTCAGTTCGATAATGAGGTCCTGCATCTCGGCTTCGGGAATGTGAGCTTCGATCACATCCCAGCCGTCCCACCCAGGGCGTCCGTCGAAGCCCAGGATCTGGCCGCGCCGCGAGGAGATCATTCCGTTGATTTTCGGGGTCGCCTCCGAAGGCACGGCAATCTTGACCGACATGATCGGCTCTAGCAGCACGGGCGAGCATTTCGGCATGCCCTCGGACATGGCGATCCGGCCTGCCGTGCGGAACGCCTGCTCGGAGGAATCGACCGTGTGATAAGACCCATCCTTCAGACAGACGGCGACATCGACAACCGGAAAGCCGAGCGGCCCCGATGAAAGATAATCGCGCACGCCAGCTTCCACCGCCGGAAAGTAGTTGCGCGGCACCGAACCGCCGGTGACGGTCTCGGAGAAGGCAAAACCTTCGCCGCGCGGCTGGGGCGAGATCTCGACTACGACATCGCCGAATTGCCCATGCCCACCGCTTTGCTTTTTGTGGCGGCCGCGAATTTCGACGCTCTTGCGGATCGTCTCCTTATAGGGGATTTGCCGCTTGCGCGTCTCGGCCTTGATTCCGAAGCGCCGCGCGAGGCGCTCCAGCGCTACCCGCAAATGCATCTCACCCTGGCCCCACAGAACCATTTGGCCCATCTCGCGATCTTGTACGAGGGAGAGCGACGGGTCTTCATCGATGAGTTTAGCCAGCGAAGAGGTGAGCTTGATCTCGTCTTTCCGCTCGCCCGCGGCGATGGCCAGCCCGAAGACCGGCTTCGGCGGCACGGCCGGCTTGATCGAGATCGCTCCGTTCTTCCCGGCTGTGATCGTGGTTCCGGTGGGCAGGCTCTCAAGCCGGCCGAAAGCCACCGTCTCGCCTGCGCAGGCGGGCCCGCGTTTTTTCACGTCCGCGCCGGTGACCTGATAAACGCCTGAAATCTTCTCCTCGCCGGACACGCTATAAACGGATGCTCCGTCCGCAAATTGCCCCGCGAGCACGCGGCCGAGCGAAAGCTTGCCCGCATGGGAGGTGTGATAGGTCTTCATGAGGTAGGCGGCGGATTTCGCATCGCCAAGACCGAGCCGGCGTGCCGTCTCCTGCACGAACGGCGCCTCATGCCGGAGCGCCTTCAACAGCCGGCCCAACCCGTTGCCGTGCTCGGCCGATCCGAAGAAAATGGGGCAAATCTGGGCGCGCTTGAATTCCATAACGAGATCGCCGAACACCTTATCGCGGCTCGGTATCGCGTCGCTCAAAAGCTGCTCCATCAGATCATCGTCGTAATCGGCGAGCTTTTCGAGCATGGAGAAGCGCTGGTCGGCCTCGAACTGCGCGAGGTCCGAGGGAATGGCGATCACTTCGCTTTCCGCGTGCTCGCGGTAAACGAAAGCGCGCTCCAGCGCCAGATCGACGAAGCCGCACACCGCGCCGTTCTCCCAAATCGGGATTTGCCTCAGCACAAGCGGAAGCCGGCTCGCGGTCTGCATCATCGTCAAGAGCTGGGCCAAGCCTTGGCCAACCTTGTCGATTTTATTAATAAACAGAAAATGGGGAATGCCGCTGGCTTCGAGGCTTTTCAAGACCATCTGCAGCCCGTGAAGCTTCTTGTCGTCGGCCTCGCACACCACAACGGCGGCGTCGCACGCCGCAAGCGCGGCCATGCCATCGAATTGAAACTCAACTGAGCCTGGACAATCGAGAAGGGTGAAACTGTCCCCGAGATACTCCATGTTGCCCACGTTCAGCTCGACGCTCATGCCGTGAGTCTGCGCCTCGGGGGAGTTATCGCCTATCGTCTTGCGGATATCGGCACCTTCGTGGCCCGCAGCGCCTGTCCGTGCGAGCAGCGCTTCGAAAAGCGTCGTCTTGCCGCTGGCATGAGGCCCGATGAGTGCAACGCAGCGGGGACTTCTGCCGTTCGTAGTTCCTTGATCGCCCATTGTGGTCTTCCTTAGCCGGAATGTGTTCTTTGGGCCGCACGCCGCGGCGGGCGGCGAAGAGGCTATCGTCGCCCGCCGCGGCGCACTTGGCAAGCCTAAACCTTGGAAATCGCCGCTACTTGAGCTGCGCTATTTGCCGCTGCCATAGCGCGGTCGCAAACTGCGCCGCGGCTTCGAAACTATAATGCACGGCCGCGGCCGCATCGGCGCCGGGCCCTAAAACGAGCCGCGCGGATTTCACGGCGGCATTAACCAGCATGACGTTGTCCGCCAGGCCGCCGAACTCCTCGATCATCATCCCATCGCGTTTGCCGCGCTTTAAGGCGCCGTCTTGATAGATTTCCCCCCGGTAAACGTCGGCAACGATGCGCTCTGCGAAAGGGCGCCTGTCATTTGTATGAAGAACCACCGGTTTGCCCAGCGCGGCCATGAAACCCAGCTCATAGGCGGTGCCGTCGTCGGCCTCCGGGCCGCGCCATGGCTGAATATTGAAAATGCCAAGGTCGGCCTTCCTCATCTGGGCTTCGCAGGCTTCGCCAATTGCGAGCCCAAGCTCTTTGCCATCGCGAAAATCGCCGGGGTGCAGCTCATCGTCGAGCGGGAACAAGGCCGCCATGCCGCGCGCGGCGAGTGCCTCCTTCATCTTCGCCCCCCTTAGCAGGGCATCTGGATAGAAGACGTCGGGGCCGGCGAGATAGACATAGGGGCGGCCATGTTCGTCGGGCATTTTGTGCGGGCTCCTAATCCCTCATTGCGAGTTTCGCACAGGCCGGGGCCGGCCCTTCTGGATGAAACTGTTCCGTGCCGCTTCAGCTACACGCCGAACTCTTTCTTCCTAGCGAAGCGAAGACCTTATGTCCCTCTTGCGCCGGGGCAACTTGCCTTCGATGCGAAAGCGAAGCGAGCGCCGGCAATTATGAACGCATTTGACGCCCTCCAAGGCTTTTAATGATTATGTCTATTGTGACCGGATGAAAGTATGACGGCAATGAGGGCGCGGATCGTGATTACATCGCGGAAGGCCGCCAGCCCGGGGTTGACTCGCGGCGCGCAGGATGCTGCTAAAGGGCAGTTAAAATCTTAACCATGCTCGCCCTCCCGCCGCAGAAGGACGCCCGCCATGACCAGCCAATTCGACGCCAGTTTTGCCTATACCGGCCCCATCGGCGCAGAGGTTCAAGCCGCGCACGCCCGCGAGATCGAACACGCCATGTTCATGCCGAGCAAGCTCGCCAACGCGAAGCTGCATGCAAATAACGAGCTGCAGCGCTGGGTGCTCGCCTGCAACCGGCTTGTGTGGGGCGCAATGCCGGCGGACCAGCGCCAGCCGGTGGCCGAAGAGGTCGCTTGGCTCTTGGAGCAGCTTAGCCCGGAGAACCGCGAGCGCCTGCTGAAGGAGTCGCAGCTGGCTGCGGAGGCGCGCAATCTCGTCGCTCTGCTGGAGGCGGCGGAGATCGAAGCGCAGGCACGGCTGGAGGTGCAGCGGGCGGAGCAAGCGCGGGCTGAGGCCGAGGCGCAGGCGCGGTTCGAGGCACAGCAGGCGGAAATGGCGCGTGCCGAGGCCGAGCGCGCTCTTCGCGTGGCGTTCGAGGCCATCGACGAGGCCGGTAAGGAGGCGCGCTTCCAGGCGTGGCGCGCGGCGCAAGGCAGATAAGCGGCCAAAACAGCCATAATATTGCCTGAGGCAACTGCCTCTTTTTGCACGTCTATTCGCGTGAGCAACGTTTAGAAGCCGCCCGCCGGTGTCACCACCGCCGGCGAGGCATATACAGACTGTGAAAGTTGCTTTAAAGCAGCGGCAAACCGCCAAGGCTAACTGATGTCATTCTTCCCCGCCTCTTTACCCGGCAGCCTCGCGCCGTCCTCTCCCGCAGGGGGCTATGCCAAAGCGCAAGCTGCCATATGGATTTTCGGCGTCCTGGCGGCGATCTTCCTCGCCTGGCCGGTTTGGCGTATCGGCTTTCCGCTCGAACTGAGCCGGAACGAGCCGTGGAACGCCTGGTTCACCGATAGAATCTTGAACGGCGGATCGCCATACCCAAGCACGGACGAGCTGATCGTCAACAACTATCCGCCGCTTTCCTTTTACCTGACCGCGCTCGCCGCGAAGCTGACGGGCGATACGATTCTCGCCGGACGGCTGATTGCGCTCGCCTCGACGGGTCTCGTTGCCATCGCCGCCGGGCTTTGCATCCGCGCGCTCGGCGGATCGAGGGCAGCGGCGGCTTTCGGCGGCTTCTGGCTGCTTGCGATGCTATCCAGGTTTTTCACACTGTATGCCGGTGTGAACGATCCAACCTTGCTCGCACTTGCGCTCATGGGCTTGGGCCTTGCGTATTTTCTAATGCGTTTGCGCGCAGGCCGGGCGGTCGAACCCGCCATCGCAGTCATGGTGCTGGCGGGTTTCGTGAAGCATACGATGCCAGATTACCCGCTGGCGGCGCTGATTTGGCTTGCGCTGAGCAATAAGCGCGCGGCGCTGCGAGCGGCGGCCTTCGGAGCGGGGCTTGCTGCCGCCGGGCTCGCACTCTGCGCGATCGCATTCGGGCCGGATTTCGCCACCCAAATGCTGATGCCGCGGGTCATGAGCTTCAAACATATCTTTTTCGCTCTGAACCGCCTGCAATGGATCGCGCCGGCGCTCCTATTCTGGGGGCTTTGGGCTTGGCCAAACCGGAAGGAACCTGCTGTACGGTTTACGGCACTGCTGCTTGGCCTTTCGCTGGCAAGCGGGCTTTTCCAGGCGACAGGCGCCGGGGTCACCTACAATGCTTATTTCGGGGTTGTTTTCGCGAGCGCCATTGCCGTGGCCCTCGCTTTCGAGGGTATCGCCAGCACGGCCATCGCAAGGCGCTACGGTGTGGACACGCTTCAAACCGCAATGATCGCCGTGCTCGTGCTGAGGCTCCTGCTATCGCAACATTTTGAGCCCTATTTTGTGCTCACAAGCCCGTCCTACCGGGAGGAGTTGCGGCAGCAATCGGCCGCGGCGAATGCCGAGGCCGCCCGCATCCGGTCGTTTCCCGGTCCTGTTTACTGTTGGCCCATGAGTGTCTGCTATAGGGCCGGAAAGCCCTTCGTTTACGACAACTATTGGGTGCAGCAGCTTATCGCACGGGGCCGTTGGACCAAGGAGGCGGTGGAGCAAGCCGTTCGGGAGCGTGGCATTCGCTTCGAGAAGATCGATCCACGCGCCTCCCTCAGTAAAGGGCGGCTGTTTTAAGAGTCCCGGCACGGGCGGCGTGCCGGCTACCCGCCTTGCGGCGGTATCATGAAGATGTCGAACTGAACCTCCGGCATCGCGCGCGTCCCCATCGTGCGGGCAACCGCGATCGAGGTTTGTTTCGAAGCCCCCGAAATAAAGCCGGCTGCCTTGCCGAGACAGTCCTTATCCTCATGAGGACAAGCGATGAGCAGGCCGTACCGCTGCAATTTGACTGGCGTCACCCAGCGCGCTCTCGAAAAAGACAGGCCGGGGAAGCTCGACGGATGATCCTTGCTGTAAAAGCTGATGCCGTTGGCGTAATGGATGGCACCGCCGGCATAGCGAAGCGGCGTATGCATCTCGTCATGCCAAAGTCCCGTGACACGCGCGGCAAGCTCGCGGATGGGTTCGCCTGCTGCCGCCCGGCTTTTACGCTCCATGACCTCTCTTTCAAGCGGCGATGTGGCCGCCGCCAGCACCGTCACCGCTATCGCCACCGATCCTGCAAGCTGGAAGAGCCGCCGCGCATCGAGGGGCGGCGCAAATTGGAGGAGAAGAATGGGCATAAGCGGATAGGTAGACGCCGCCATGATCGTCACGATCTTCAACTGAAAGCTCAGGCCAAAAATAAGGGTCAGGATAGAAGGCGTTAGCACGAGCACGGCTACAAAGCGGCGCCGCGATTGCGGCAAGCGCGCCGCTACCTCATGAATGTCTCCGGCTTTCGATAGCAGGCAGGCCAAGACAATGATGGCCGCCATACCGGCTTGATAGAGGACGGCTTCGAGAACGAAGCGGACCGCATAGCCGATCGCGTACGGCCAGCCGTTCCCCGTTATGCTCATGGCGTAGGCGACGGGGGGAGCGTTGCTGTTGAGCGACCAGACGAGATGCGGCAGGACGAACGCTGTAAAAACCGCCGCCGCCAGCCAGGGCAGGGGCGAAAGCAAATATCTTCGTCCGTTTGGATGGAAATACAGCGAGAGCGCGCAGGTCATAAGCAAGATGACCGTATAATATTTGGAAAGTATCGACAAAGCGGCGAAGACGCCGAACCATATAGCGTCCCGGCGCTCCAGGTTGTCGAGGGATCTTACAAAGAAGAACAGCGTCCATGGCCACAGGGATATCAAAATCGTATTGGCGTTATACTTATAAGCCATATAGGTATAAAAGGGCGTAGCCAGCAGCAGAAGCGCCGCGGCATCGCGGGTCCGGCCCTTCGCGAACAATCCGATAAGCAGCCAGGCGCCCAAAAGTCCAAGCGCTGCGTTAATGGCCTCGAGCAGCACAAACGAGGCGTTGGTTTTGGGAAAGAGCAAAAACCAGGCACCCGCTATCCACGCCCAAAAAGGCCCGTGCTGGTTGTAGCCGAGCTGAAACTCCTGCCCCCAGGCATAGGCTTCGAGCAGGTCGAAATGCAGCGCCTTGTGAGATTCGATGACCGCGCCGTGGAGCGTCCAAGCGAGGACGAAAAAGAGAAGGCCCGCAGCAACAACTGCGTTTTCGGGCGAGGACCGCAGAGAGCCGGCTTGACCGCCGGAATTGTTGTCCCCGGTAAGCATCCGGTTTTCTTGCGCGATGCCGTTCATCGTTTCTCCGGCCGCCTTAAAAAGCTCCGCCAATCGGAGCCTGCCCGGGGTCAAGGTTTGGCGCCAAAGTCCAGGGGCGTCAAGCCGCATAGGCGGGCGCTTGGTTAAGCGCTCAGTCCGGGATGCGCGGGAAACGCCGGCCGTCAGGGGGAAGCTCGAAGCGCGACACGTTCAGGGTCATCGCGATCAGCGTGTAATTGCCCTGCAGGCCGATAATATCGATGACGCCCTGCTCGCCCACCTGCTTCACGGCGCGCTCATAGGTGGTGTCGCTCACGCGCTTGGTATGATTGAGCTCGGTGACAAAATCGTAGACCGCTTCCTCGTCCCCGGCCATGCCGTCCGGCCGGCGCCCCACAAAGATGGCCTCGGCGATCTCCGGCTTGAGCCCCGCCTTCATCGCAAGCGGATGGTGCACATACCACTCGTAATCCTGGGTCCATTCGCGCGCCATGATGAGAATGGTGAACTCGGAAAGCTTCTGCCCGATCGAGTTCTTGAAACGCAGATAGTCGCCCATTTCCTTCACGCGCAGCATCAATTCGGGGCTGCGGATGAGCGGCACGAAGGGGCCGAACACCGGCATCTTCCGCGTCTCGAGAAACTCCTGCGCGGCCTTTTTCTGAGCCTCGGTGTATTTGTCTTCGGGAATGGGGGGCATACGGGTTTGACACATGGCGGTTCCGGTCACTAAGCAAAGGATCAGGGCGAAGTGTGCCGACTTGGCGAACATTTTCTTTCTCTTAGCCTGCGTAGTCGTGAAGCCATCGCGAGCGTCTGCCAACGCCCATTTCCCCTTTCGGCGGAATCACGTTAAGGACAAAGGGTCGGCTTGCCAATTACAAACAATGCGGCCGGATTAAAGTTAGGCGGCAGGCCTTCTTTCCCCAATTGAGCTAATAGCCTCGATCGAGCCATGCATATGCGCCAATATCTGCGCAATAATGCCGACATCTGCGCAATAAATATGCATGTCTTGTAAACATGGCACACTGTTGCAGTAAGCCCACCGTGTAAGGACGCTGTCAGTTACAGTTTCTTACAGTCGCCCGGCAGCACCACTTGGGGGAACAACCATGTACTTCAGCTTGCACGGGCGGGGCCCGTGTAATAACGCGCGCCTAAAATCCAGCCAGGGAGCGCGAAACGGCACCCGGCGCAGCGGGGTGCGTAACGGATTGGCCGTCGCAGCCGCTACCCTTGGGCTCACGGTCATCGGCGCGTCCAGCGGTTTCGCTCAGCAAGCGCAGGTCCAATGCGACCCTTACAAGAACTATTCCTGTCTCGATACCTATCTCGGCACCGGCGTCTTGGAGCGTTTTTTCAATTACCAAGCGCTTGAGTGGGGCAAGGCAACGGCGCCCGCCGATCCGAACGCCCCCTCGCCTCGTATCGAAGGCTGGCCCAGGACCCCCGAAACGATACCGCCTATGGCCTATTCGGAATGGCCGACCGGAGCCATCACCAGCATCGGCGTGACTCGTGCGAACTCGGTCGATAGTCCGTTCATGGTAGCAATCGCCGATACGGAAGCCGGTAAGTGGTTGATCG
>Ga0326728_10018919_pt1 | contig 13468 bp, 10 predicted proteins | sample MB3enrmetagenome_FD_207602 | JGI IMG/M metagenome (GOLD analysis project Ga0326728, IMG submission 207602) | Lab enriched peat soil microbial communities from McLean, Ithaca, NY, United States - MB31MN | ecosystem: Environmental > Terrestrial > Soil > Wetlands > Peat | place: USA: New York... | reverse complement strand
CGCAGCTCCGCTGCGACCCCCGGCTACCACCTGGCAGCCCTCCGGGCTGCGAAAAGCGGCCCAGACCCGCTTGGTATCGGTCAGGCCACAGGTTGGGGTCGAATCACCTTGGGCCCCCGAAGATCCGTGCAAGGAGCAGACCCGGCCGTCAACCTCGGGAAAAAGGGTGGCCACGCCGTCGAAAAATCCGTTGCCGGCATTCACCAGGGCGATGACCTTTTTTTCCTACGAATCCACTCTTGACTTACCAGAGCAAAATAGTAGTCTTTAGGTATGCAAACGGCAACAAAGACCGACACGGTTTACTTCTCCGTGAAGGGCCAGGTGGTCATCCCCCGCTGGCTCCGCAAAGAGTTTGAAATCGAAAAGGGCACCCGGGCCAGCGTGCAAGCTACCCCGCAGGGCATCCTCCTCAAGCCCGTTACCCGCGCCTACATCAGGAGCCTGCGAGGCTCGCTCAAGGGCCGCGGGGTCTTGAAGGCGCTCATCGAGGACCGCAAACGGGAAAAGGAGTTGTGACATGGCCGCCAAAGTTCTGGATAGCTGGGCGCTCATCGCGTTCCTTGAAGACGAGCCGGCGGCTAACGACGTGGAGAAGCTGCTTCAGCAGGCCACCCAAGGCAAGCAAAAGCTCTTGATGAGCGTGCTGAACTGGGGTGAGGTCTATTACAACACCATGCGCGAGGTGTCCCAAGAGGCTGCCGAGCAACAGGCCCAGGAAATCGCCGCGTTGCCGATCGACGTCATCGGCGTGGGCGACGACCTGACCCTCGCCAGACAGGCGGCGATTTTCAAAGCCAGGCACAAAATGTCCTACGCCGACTGCTTCGCCGCCGCCCTAGCCAAGGAGAGGAACGCCCAACTCGTTACCGGGGATCGGGAATTCAAGGCGGTGCAGGGCGAGATCCAAATCGGCTGGCTAACATGAACCAGCCCCGACAGAACAAGTTCGCGAACCGCGAGTTGGTGGCGATCGCCCTTTTGTTCAGCGCCTCCAGGGCCCTCCTCGATCCGGCCGCAATCCGTGCTGGCGGCGGCCGGCTCGCGCCGCCGTGGCAATTGCCGCTCCACGCGCTTCGCCACCCGTCCGCCAAGCCGGCCCAGTAACTGGCTCGACGAGCAGCGAGAACTTTGTAATCTGGACTCCATGCGCTTAATCTGGCTCACGATCTGGTCGTGGATCATCGCCGGCTCATCCACCTTCGCGGCTGAGGAGAAGCCGTTCATGTCCTTTTCTAATCCGCCGGTTCAGGCCCGGCCCGCGGAGCGCTGGTCGGCTGTCATCTCACCGGATAATCCGCTCGAGTTTAGCTTCGTGAAGGACCAGGCGCCGGTGGGCCGGCTCGGTTTGGGCGGGTGGGGACCGAACTGGCAGTGGGTTGGGCTTTCCCCGCAGCCGGGAACCCCTGGTGAGAGACTCCTGACCGTCGTGCCATTCGTGGTTGACCAGGGCAGGGGAGAGGTCATCGAGATCGGGTTTCAGGCGGCGAGAACAGGGCCTCGGCAGGTGTCGTTCCGCTACCGGTTGAGCGCGGCCAAAGATGTTCCGCTCACCTTGCTCATCGCAAGCCTTGGAATAGACAAGGCCTTTGGGCGGGGGCAGTTGCGGCTGAACCATGCCGACGGGCAGAAGAGTGAGCGGCCACTCCCCTTCGGACGGGGGACGGCGCCGCTGACCTCGAACCTGGTGCTCCATTTTGAGAAGGGAGGCGACCTGGCGATGGCCCTGGACCCGCCCTGTCCTATCGCGTTCGACGGCGATATGCGCATCGTCCTGGCCTCGGAGGTGTTCAAGGCTGGCTCTCGCACCAACACGCTCACGGTCAGTTTTCCTTCCGAAACCGCCTTGGTGGCCGGGGCCGGAGAATTGGCTGCGTTTATCCGGACTTTGGCCGGTCCGGATTGGTTTGCCTTTGCGCCCGCGGAGGACGCCGGCCCGAGTGTCATCAGCATGAACGAGTGGCTGGACAAGCCCGCCGGAACTCACGGGGGCGTGCGCATGGCCGGCGATCACTTCGAGTTCGAGGACAAGACCCCGGTGAAGTTCTGGGGTGTGAACCTCTCCTACGGCGGGGCTTGTGCGCCGGAGAAAAAGACCGCCGAATTCACCGCCGCCCGCTTTGCCAAATACGGGGTCAATGGCGTGCGGCTGCACAAGTTCTCTTACCCTGCGGACCAGATGGGCATCGGTGAGCTTAACGACGCTACCCAAATGACGCCCGAGGGCCTGGACCGGCTTGATTACTTCTCGGCGCAGCTCAAAAGCAACGGCGTCTATTTCGGCTGGTCGCACACCTACGGCTTCCATGTGTGCCCCGGGAACCGGTCGCGACTCTTGGCCTACGACGAAATCGAGCGCAACTTGAAAGGCAACACCTACGGGTTCATCAACTTCGCCGAGGACGTCCAGGACCTGATGATCGAGATGGTAGTCAACCTACTGCGCCACCGCAACCCCTACACCGGCCGCACATACGCGCAGGAGCCGGCGCTCTCTTTCATCGAATTGCAGAACGAGGACGACATCTTTTTCTACACCTCGGAAAAGGCATTCGCCGCCTGCCCGACCTATCGCAAGCTCTTCACCGCCCGCTTCTCCGGCTGGCTCCTGGCCAAGTACGGCTCGGACGCCAAGCTCCGGCAGGCCTGGTCCGGCGCGCTCAAACCGGGCGAAGCCCTTGCCGCGAAGAACATCGAGCCCCAGACAAACCCCTGGTTTTTCAGCGAGGCCCATCTGCCGGGCCAGACCGGCGGCGCCCGCCAGCGTTTGCTGGATTCGGCGGCCTGGCTGCACCAGACGCAGAACAAATTCTACAGCCGGTTCGTAAAGGCCATTCGTGACGCGGGCTACCAGGGCCCCCTCTGCGGCTCGCCCTGGCAAGCCCCGGCCATGCTCCCGCATTATTACAATCTCCAGTCGGACGCGCTCGTGGGTTATATCGATCGGCACAATTACTTTGGCGGAGGTCTCTTTGATTCCATGCTGGCCCAGCCCGGCAGCGGCTACTTTTCCACCGGCCTGCAGCAGGTGGCCAACCGGCCTTTCGGGCTGAGCGAGTGGATTCATGTCTATCCTTCCCTTTACAGCGCCGAGGGCCCCGCCATCGTCGCCGCCTATGGGATGGGCTTGCAGGGCTGGGATGCCAGCTATGAATTCCAGTCTCAGGCGGCGCCGCGCCTCTTCAGCGAGCGCGTCGGCTGGCCGCCCTGGGGGGTCTGGGAAGCCGACGTGCCGACCCAACTTGGCCAATATCCGGCGCTGACCCGCATGCTCTACCGCGGCGATGTGCGAGAGGGTCAGATTATCTCAACGCGGCGCGTGAGCCGCCAAGAGCTTGCCGCCGGCCGCTTCGGTTTCTCCGACACCGTGGCGCAGCAGGGGGACATCAAGTCCTTTGGCGGCAGCGTTCCTCCCGAAGCCTTGGCCGCCGGACGAGTCGTGGTTGAACTTACGGACCAGCCGCAGCCCTCGAGTTTTCCGGACCTCGCGAGCTATCGGAGCGGCGCCGCTATCACCTCCGCCACAGGGCAACTCCTCTGGGACACTGCGGGCCGGGGCTTTTTCACGGTAAACACCCCTGGCACCAAAGCGGTCGTGGGTTTCGCCGAAGGCAAGGAACTGCGGCTCGGTGAGGTCACCGTCCAACTCGCCTGCCCCTACGCTTCCCTCTTTCTGACGGCCCTGGACCGAAATGTCACCCTGGCAGATGCCAAGGGCGCGCTGCTCTGCGCCGTGGCGCGCAACTCCAACACCGGCTTCAAGTATTTCACCCTCGACTCCCGAACGCTGGACAACGGACACGGCCCCATCCTGCTGGAACCAGTCAGAGCAACGCTGGCCTTCTCCAGGCGAAGCGTTGCCTCAGTCAACGTTCTGGACCACGACGGCCGCCGCACCGGCAACTCCCTGCCCGTCGCCGATGGTCGTTTCACCATCGATGGGGCGCGTGACAAAACCCTGTATTACGAGGTCCAGTTCAAGTAAGCTCCCTTAATTTGAATATGACCACGTCAAACACGAACCCACTTTCTTCCTCACTCGGCGGCATGGATCGCCGTCGGTTTTTGTCCGCAACCGTGATGGCTTCGACGATCACCATTCTCCCCCGGCACGTGCTGGGCGGGGGAGGTCAGGCTCCGCCGAGCGAGAAAGTCAACCTCGCCGGCATCGGCGTAGGCGGCATGGGCGGAGCGAATCTGCAGGCCCTTGCGTCGCAGAACATCGTGGCGCTTTGTGACGTGGACCACGATAACGCGGCCCATACTTTCAAGGAATACCCCAATGCCAGGCTTTACACCGACTACCGCGAGATGCTGGACAAGCAGAAGGACCTCGAGGCCGTGGTTATCGCCACGCCTGACCACACGCACGCGGTGATCGCCATGGCCGCCATGAAGGCCGGCAAACATGTCTATTGCCAGAAACCACTCACGCACGACGTCTATGAATCGCGCATGCTGGCCGAGGCGGCCAAGGAACTGGGCGTGGTGACGCAAATGGGCATCCAGGGCCACTCGACGGATGACCTGAGGACGATTTGCGAATGGATCTGGGACGGGGCCATCGGCGAGGTGCGCGAGGTGGATGCCTGGTGCAGCCTGACATATTACCCTTGGGGGCACGCCTACTGGAGTTCTCAGTGGGGCGTCCGGCCTAAAGAGACACCGCCCGTGCCGGCCAAACTGAATTGGGACCTCTGGCTCGGCCCGGCGCCGTATCGGCCCTACCATCGCGCTTATCATCCGGGCACATGGCGTTGCTGGTGGGACTTTGGTTGCGGCATGATGGGCGATCGTGGCGCTCACACCTTGGACGTGGTCAATTGGTCATTGAAACTTGGACCACCCGCCAGGGTCGAAGCGACCTCCTGCGGGATGGACGCGGAAGTCCACCCGCTTTCGGCAATCGTCACCTTCCGCTTCTCGGCGCGCCACGACCTGCCGCCGGTAAAACTCACCTGGTACGAGGGCACCCGCCCGCCCCGGCCCGAAGATATGGATGCGGACGTGGAATGGCCGGCCGAGGGGGGGACATTGTTCAAAGGCAGCAAAGGCATGCTCCTCTGTGGCGTCTCTGGCAATGCGCCGAAGCTGCTGCCGCTCCGCCGGCATCTGGAGTACAAGCGCCCGGCCAAAACGCTGCCCCGGATAGTGGATCACTGCCACGAACTGGATTGGGTGCGCGCCATCAGGACCGGCCAGCAGGCGGGCGCCAATTTCGCCTACGCGGGCCCTCTCACCGAGACCTGCCTCCTGGGCAACGTCGCCAAGCGGGTGGATGGCCCGATCGAGTGGGACGCCGCCAATCTAAAGGTCAAGAATTCGGAAGCCGCCAATCGGCTCATCAAGACGCAATACCGGGCAGGTTGGAGTCTGTGAAGCATATTCGATAGGCCTCCGCCCGCAGGAACGCAAAAGTGATCCATGAGAATCATGAACACGCTCGGCATATTGGTTTCTACCCTGGCGTTCTGTGTTGCCGGAATGGCGGGCGGCGGCGCGGCGGAGGCCACCCGGGTTTCGATTGACGGCAATCGCTGGCGGATCAACGGCGTGGCCACCCATCCCGGCACGCCGGCCGAGGGACTCCTGCTGAACGTCCGCATGGTCAACGCTGTCTTCGAAGACCGCCGCCGCGCATTTTCGCCTGCCCACCTCCCGCTCAGAGAGCGAAAAACTCGGCCGACCGCCGGCGCCCCGAAGGGGCAGCGAGATAATAGCCCAGGGCAAGGCCCGCCGGCTTGTCCCGCCACAGTGCAACGACGGCGGAAGCGTAGCGCAGGCGGAGCCGCCGCCCTGGGTAAAGGCCCACGCACCTTTACCTCCCCTTTTTTCGAGTTTTGTTTTTCCACGCTTCAAGCCCGGAAAAACAAAACTCGAAAAAAGGAGAGGTACTCACGTTAGGCTCCTTAACCAGGGCGGCGCTCCGCTTGCCCTGGGCTATTATCCTTTGGTCTCTACGGGACATTAGCTTGACTCGCCCACTCGCATAGTGGCTGGGCTGACACAGTCCAGCTAAGTGTCCGTTCAAAAACAAATTCCGATTTCCTCCAACCCGAAGGGTTGGCAGAAGGTAGCCGGTGGTCGTTCGGGGCGGAGGGGAACGACCACCGGGCAGGGCGTCCGCTGCCGATCGCACCCCGGAGGGGTGCCAGAACATAATGTTACGACTACGCCTCGCCTTCGGAACTTATTCTTGCACCAACCCTAAGTCGCGAGAATCCGCGACGTCCAATCAAAAGAATCGAACCGCCTCAAATCTCATGCCGATCCCAAGCAGATAGAAAACGGCGGGAAGCCCCGTGTTTTCCGCGTATTCCGCACTGCAATAGCCGAGGTTGCTCGCGGACTGCGAAGATTTTTCAACCACGGATTTCGCGGATGGCACGGATAGATGAAATCCGTGATGATCCGTGGCATCCGTGGTTCATCTTTTTCCTCGGTTGCGGCTTTGCCGCTCTAAGTTATTCCGCGGTTCCTCAGAACAACTTGGGCGAGGATTTTCCGGGCTTGCATTTGCTATTGACAAGTGCTCTCCAGGCGAATAACATGTTTCTCGCAGTTTCCAAATCCGCGTTGCGTGCGGGTGTTCGTTGCGAGTTTGGAAGATGCAAAACATCAGGAGAATTTATGGGCTTTTCGGAAATTGGCCGCACTTGCGCCAAAGGACTTTGGTGCTCTCGCTCCCCCTTGCGCTTCACACTGCGTCGATCCAAACCGCGCCCTGTGCCCGCAACGGCTCGTGGCTTTACCTTGATCGAGTTGCTCGTGGTCATCGCGATCATCGCCATCCTGGCGGCCATGCTGCTGCCCGTCCTGGCCCAGGCCAAGATCAAGGGGCGCTCGGCCAGGTGCAAGAGCAATCTGCACCAGTGGGGGCTGGCGCTGCAGATGTACATCAACGACTTCGGCCGTTATCCTTACTTCTCCCAGCTTTACTCGACCATGTTCGTTACGAACTGGTGGGGGAGCTTGGAGCCTTACGGCTCGCTTCGATGGACCAACGCCGCGATTCAGTGCCCCGGCTACCGAGGCACGAACGGCTTCCTGCTTTCTTATCCTATAGTTGGTTTCGGGAGCTATGGATACAACGCCGGCGGGATAATCGGCCCAGAGATTTTTCCGGGCGTTGAGCTTGGCCTGGGAAACCTGAACTGGGACAACTTTGGTATGCCAGACCAGGCCAGCGTGCCGGCCATCGCGGAATCACAGGTGCGAGTTCCTAGTGATATGATCGCGATCACCGACGCTCGTTGCGCGTGGTACTATGTAACCACGGCGTATGTGGGCCGCGGGTGGGATATGTCGTTCCCCATGGACTGCCTCCACAACCCCGGTGTTTTTGCACAGAGCCTCCCGAGTCCGCTGCAACACGGCTGGACCCACAATGCGCTTTACTGTGACGGGCACGTTGCCGGCATGAGGATCAATCAGTTGTGGGACATCTCTATCCCGAGCACTGCCCGCAGTTGGAACAACGATCACCAGCCGCATATCCCTTGGGATATTCCTTTGGGACCTTAGCGGGACTCGCGGGTAGCCCTGCCTGAAAACGGCAGCCCGCGCTGGACCCCAGCCTGCGCGCGGAGGTCCAGGCAGGCGCTATGGTCTAGGGTAGTTGTCTTTGAGTTTTCCCGGAGAGAATCCAGCATTGTCGCAGCAACCAGGCGCTCGAAGACGAGTGTCGGCTGCGGATACAGCCTCCGCCGGCATGAGCGGTCTGAGCGTCCGAGAGCTTTGGGCGCAACCGAACGCAGATTCCCCGCAACCGGCCCGGGGCGGGCGCTCGCGGAAAGGGAAGGCTGGACTTTCCCGGCGGGCGGACGCAAGGTCACCCTTGATTGGGCCACGGGTGAGGCGCGGGTGGTCCACGAAGATGCCGCCACTGCTGCCACCGGAGGCGAGGGAACTGAAGTGTCGCGGCCCGCGCCATAAGAATCATGAACACGCTCGGCACATTGGTTTCTACCCTGGCGTTCTGTGTTGCCGGAACGGCGGGCGGCGGCGCGGCGGAGGCCACCCGGGTTTCGATTGACGGCAATCGCTGGCTCATCAACGGCGTGGCCACCCATCCCGGCACGCCGGCCGAGGGACTCCTGCTGAACGTCCGCATGGTCAACGCGATCTTCGAAGACCGCCGCCGCACCGGTTTTGATGCGGAGGCGAACACGGACCGGTTTATCGCCCGCATCCCCGACTATGGCGCCCTCGGTGTGAATGCCTTCACGATCTGCCTCCAGGGAGGCATGCCCGGCTATGAAGGCGCGTTGAACTCCGCCTTCGATCCGGACGGCAGCCTGAGGCCCGATTATCTGGCGCGCGCCGAGCGAGTCATCCGCGCCTGCGAGCGCCGCGGCATGGTCATCATTCTAGGCCTGTATTATCAACGGCAGTCGGCCATCCTGCGCGATGAGGCGGCGGTTCGCGCCGGGGTCGTGAATGTCGCGCGGTGGGTGCTCGAGCGCGGCTTCCAGAACGTGCTGCTGGAAATCGCCAACGAGTATCCGCATCAGGGCTTCGCCCACGCTATCATTCGCGACCCCAATGGACAAGCCGCGCTCATCCGGCTCGCGCGCGAAACCGCGCCCGGCCTGCTCGTTTCCGCCAGCGGCTACGGCGACGGACGTCTTCATCCGGAGGTTGCCCAGGCGTCCGACTTCCTGCTCCCGCACTGGAACAACACGCCGGTCGAGCAAATCCCGGCGCGCATCGCGGCCCTCAAGTCCTTCGGCAAACCCGTGGTGGCGAACGAAGACGACAAGACCGGGACCAATGCCGTGGCCGCCCTGCGCGCCTGCGTCGAAAACGGCGCGGGCTACGGCCTCATGCTCAACCGCCACAACCAGAGGTTCCCGTTCCACTTTGACGGGGCCGAGGACGACCCGGTGTTCTACGCACAGCTCCGCGCGGTGACGACGCCGTGGCCGCCCGCAGCCCCGCCGACGAGCGCGCCGGTCTATTTCCCGCCGCCGGAATCGGCGGGCGGCTGGCGCGCGCTCGACCAGCCCGAAGACATCCGCCGTCTCGGCGGCGCGGACCCGGCGAAACTCGGCGCGCTCCGGGAGTGGTTGTGGCGGAGCGATGACCGCAATTTCGCCGCGGTGGTGATTCGCCACGGTTACATCGTCCTGGAAGTCGAGCGCGGCAACAGCGCCAAAACCGATACGCGCCGCGTAGCCTCGGTTTCCAAGGCCGTCTGTGCCACGGTCCTGGCCATCGCTTCCGAGCAAAGCCAACACGGTCTCACCCCGCGCAAGATGACGTTCGACGATCGCGCCTTCGATTTCATTCCATGGGCCCAACCGTTGAGCGACCCGCGTAAAGCGGCCATTACCGTCAGACAGTTGCTCAACCACACCTCGGGCATCAGTCCCGAGGCCACCGGCGTGCCTACCGACGGCGCCTGGGAGTTCATCCTGGGGCACACGGGCGACCCGCGCACCGCCACGCTGGCCTTTGATCCGGGAACCGCCTGCGGCTATTCCACCCACGCGCTGAACCATGCGGCACTGGTGTGCGAAAACGTCACCGGCCTGCCCTACGATCAGTTTGCCATCCAGACCCTGTTCAAACCACTGGGCATCGAGCGGTGGTGGTTCTTGTTTTATGAGGGCGATGAGAAACACGGACGCCATCCTTCGCAGGCGATGGGCATGTCCGCTCGAGACCTGGCCCGCATTGCCTACTGCATGTTACACGACGGGCGTTGGAAGGATCGGCAAGTCATCCCCAAGTGGTTCGTGGAGGCGACGGCCCGGCCGAGCCACCAGGTAAAGACCCCCGAGATGCGTTGGAAATTCAACCCGCAGGTCTTCTCCCTCGGCTGGGAATTGCCGGCTCTGCACTGGGGACCTGGCGACCGCACCGGCGAGGGCATCCCGGCGGATGCCCGGGAAAAGCCCGGCTCCGGCGGCCAGATCATTGCCTTTGTCCCCAGTCTCGATCTCGTCGTCACACGCCAGACCGGCGGCAGCGGTGAATGGGCCTTCGAGGAATACCTGCGCCGGGCGTGCCGGGCGGTGGAAGGCAATTGAGGGCCGGGAAGCGAACTCGGTAGTGGTCCTGCACGACATCCATCCAAGGGTTGTCGCTTGCTTGCCCCTGGCCGCCGGGACCATGATGACCGCCATGGCGCGCAAAATCAAACTGCTCAATACCTTCCGCATCCTGAGAGGCTTGGGGGTGGAACCACGTTCCATGGCCTCCCTGATGCATATTGCCGGATTCCCTCGGGCAGCGGTGCTCATGGCTGGCCTGTCTGCTGCCCTGGCCAGTCAGCCGGCCCTGGAAACGAAAGGACCTCCCCTGGAAGAACTAGCCGGACTAGTCGGCCAACCGGCCGACATAGCGCCCAGCGCCTATCAATTCCGCGCGGATCGTCCTGCCGCGCAGAACCCGCCGGAGACGGCCTTCCTGTTCACCAATGGCGTCGGGCATAAGCGCGAAGGGGTGCTGTGCGGCCTGTTATGGGAGGAACCACGCCCGGTCAAACGCATCGAACTCATCTGGCCCAAGCAACCCGCCACTCTCCCGCAGCCCGAGGCTCTGGCAGTCAGATGGTTTTCCCAGGGCAATAGCTCGAGTTGGTGGTCCCGCCGAGAGGCGCACAGTGACAAAAGGCCAGGTCTGCTCATCGCTCAGAAGCCGGAGGTATCCGCCGACGGCCGTGTGTTTGCCTATGACGTAGCGGCAGTCAGCCCGGAAAACGCCATGGATAACCTCGTCGTTGCGGTGACGCCCAATGTCCAGCCAGGCCACCCTCCCGTCGCGGTCCCGAGCGTCCGCGTATTCACAACGCAAAGTTGGAAACGGGCGGCCCTTGAGGTTGAGTGGGGCTTCGAGGTTGGCGCGGACCGGAAGGATTTCAGCGGCAGCCTCGAGGCCTACAACGGAGTCATCGGCCCGATTGCTCCCTTGGGCGGCGAGGGTGGAACCCGTGTGACGGGCCAGTGCGCGTGGCGCTCCGTGCCGGGAGGAAACGGGCGGCGCGGCCTGGCCCTTGAGGTGTTATACCTGGGAGATTCCTATAACACCCCTCTGTGGCCTCAACAGGGCACACTCGAGGGCGCCAATCGCACGATCATCACGGTCCGGACCCAATCCGGCAGTTTCTCCTTTCTGCCTGCCGACCTCGAAACCGGCCCCATTCTCGCCCCGGAATTCGGTTTCTTCGTGGCTCCGGCCGGCAGCGAAACCGGCGCTGCCCGTTTCCAGCGGGAATTGGCGGCCAAAGGCCTGAAGACCATCCGTCAGAAAGTCCGCGCGCACCCGGAGCAGACCTGGGAGGAGGCCATGCAGGCCCTGCACCCGGGACCGACATTTCCGCCCTACCCCCGGCCGGAGTTCGAGCCGGTGGCCAGGATTGAGGTGCCCGAGCCACGGTTGGTGGACGCTTGGCGCGTTGGGGCGTGGCACCTCTTGCGCGGGTGCCCCAAGGATGCCCAGGGACGTTATATCATCAAGGACTTCCCTTATGACGCCTTGGCCCACGAAACCGGGTTGATCATTCGCGCCCTGGACCTCATGGGCCTGCCGGAAGCCGCCGCTCAGGGCCTGGCCCGGTGGCTGGACCGGGACGAAAGCAAACCTCTCCGCATGGACGGCCAGTTTGGCGATACGGTGGGGGTTCTGTCCGGGGTCGAGTGGGATTGGCAGCACACGGGCGGACCGGGCCTGATGCAGTGGCACATGGCCGAGCATTACCTGCTCACCGGTGACAAGGAATGGCTGCGGAAGGCGGCGCCCAGGCTTCTGGCCAATGCGGATTGGATGATTCGCCAGCGCAAGAGCTTCATGCGGGACGTGCCCGGCAGGGAACGGGCCTGGTGCTATGGCCTGCTGCCGCCCCACAACATCTATGACAGCACCAACTGGCGCCTGTGGTACGAGTCCAACGCCAATTATTACTTCGGCCTCAAACGCTTCGCCGAAGTGATCGCCGCGCTCGACCCTGAGGCTGGCCGGAAGTATCTCTCCGAAGCTCAGGCATACGCCAAGTGCATCCTGGCGGCGGCCGAGAAGTCATTCGTCCTGTCGCCGGTGATTCGCGTGCGCGACGGCGCCTATCGCTCCTTTCTGCCGCCAGCCCCTTACCTGCGGGGCCCCGCCAGCCGCAGCACGGTGGCGTCCTTCGGCAGCCCGGAGCACACCCCGGGATTGTATGTGGACGCCATTCGGGGTGGCGCCCATCTGATTAACCTCTCCCAACTGCTCCCGCGCGGCGATGCTCGCGCCCAAGGCACGGTGGACGTGCTCGAAGACCGCCTCCTGCTCGAACACCACCGCTTGCCCATGCGCACCAAGGATTACAACCCGGAACGCGATTGGTTCTCCGGGGCCGGCTGGTATTACCAATGCGGCATCGAACGCACCCCGAACATTCACCTCCAGTGGGACGATGTCCCCAATTTCCTCCGCTCCTTTTACAACGATTACGCCGTCGATGTCGTGGTGGGTCCCTATACCTTCAATGAACACACCACGCGCGGTCCAAGCGACAAATCGTTCGAAGAGGCCGCCTTTCTCGAACGCCTGCGAAACATGCTCGTCATGGAGGAGGATGGCTCCCTGTGGCTGGCCCGCGCCACTCCGCGCGCCTGGCTGACCCACGGCAAAAAAATCGCCGTGAGAGACGCCCCGACCCACTTCGGCGCCGTGGGCTTCGAGATCGTTTCCGCAGTCAATGACGGCAGCATCGCCGCCACGGTGGAAATGCCTTCCCGGGCTTCTCCAAAGACGGTCCTGCTTCGCCTCCGCCATCCTGAAGAGACCCCGATCAAGAGCCTCTCCGTCAATGGCCAACCATGGGCTGATTACGACCCCGGTCAGGAACTGGTTCGTCTTCACCACCTCAGCGGAGCCGTGAAGGTCCGCGCGGTCTATTGACAGGGTGGCACATGTTGCGAGAGGTCTTTTTCCTTTTGTTCCTGCTGGTGAGCCTCATTGGACTCCGAGACCGCTCGCCGCCAGGGACCTGGCAAGGAAGCGGCGGCGCGAGGTGGTGGCTTTGAGGAGGAACTGCATGCCCGAGAGCCAAGCTGCTCGAGGCCACTGCGTCAAGGCCAATCCGCCGCCAAGGCAGGTCGTCATAGAGGTTGTATATCTCGCCAGCGAAGGAGTTGCTCGCCCAGAGATGCGGCAGCCCTCGGCTATTGGCTATTGACCATCGGCTATTGCCCTCGCGTCCGCTTGTCCTCACACCGAGGCGCAAAGCCCCTGGGCCGCCCCTCAGGCGCGATGCTGCCCCGCCGTCCACCCTGCTCCTTACACGGATCTGCGATGGCGTGTGCGCGACCCCTTCTCGAAATCCCAAGCTCGCTACGGTCGGGCCATTCATCCCGCAGGGATGAAACTGGAGTTTGGCAAAAGTTATGGGGGTTTGGTTTGCATTTTCTGGGGCTGTTAATCAATTTTCAATTTCGCATCTGATTTAGATCTACTTGCGCCGCCTGCTGCTGGAGTAAGCGGA
>Ga0326728_10018918_pt1 | contig 13469 bp, 7 predicted proteins | sample MB3enrmetagenome_FD_207602 | JGI IMG/M metagenome (GOLD analysis project Ga0326728, IMG submission 207602) | Lab enriched peat soil microbial communities from McLean, Ithaca, NY, United States - MB31MN | ecosystem: Environmental > Terrestrial > Soil > Wetlands > Peat | place: USA: New York... | reverse complement strand
GGTTGTGTCTCCATTTGGAATTCGGATGATTCACGAGGGCAGTTTGAGCCAAGCGTCTTTAGTGGATTGCGCAGAGCAAAGCTCTGCGTCTCAGCCGGCCGCAGAGCTTTGCTCTGCGCAATCCACTTCTGGAGTGCTCTCTTCAATGTGCCCGGTGCGAGAACAGCGCAGCGATGGCGTCCTCTTCAGAAGCGTAAATGTCGAAAGCCTGTAATAGACGATGTGTGAGTAAGATATTATGGACCAGACGCGGAACTCTGAAGAGGGTCAACTGACCGCCTTGCTTCACCGTATAGATGACGGCCTCCACGAGCATGCCGATCCCCGTGCTGTCGATTCGCACCACTTGCTCAAGGTTCAGTGAAACCTGTTTGTGCCCCTGATCAACAAGGTCGTGGATCATTTTCCGCACACTGTCCACTTCTTCGCCCAACTGGATTCTGCCATTTAGTTCCAGTATCACGACTCCCTGGGTTTCCCTAGCATTGAGGGTAAGCTGCATAGGTGAATCTCCTTCTGTTGCCGGCATCTTAGGACGTGCGACATCCCAAGTCAACGCGAAGAAGGTCGGGACGGTCCCAGTGCCGCCTCGGCCGAGGGGAGTTGTTCCGAGGACAATTGGCGGTAAGATAGGCCCTGGCCCAACCAGGGCGGTGGAATCCAGATATGCGAATCAAGTTCATCGGTCGGTTCCTACTCTTCGTACTCTTCGTTTTCCCTCTGCACTTTGCGCGCGCGCAAGGCGAAGTGCCCACCTTCCAGCACAACATCAACCAGCGCTCCTATACTCTGGTCGGCCACGATCCGGCGCAGGGAGGCGTCGCCACCATCCCCGCGATGCTGGTTCCGATCACGCTCGCTTTTGATGCGAAGAAGGCCGCCGGCAAGCCCTCCATCATGGACGCAGCCCCGGACGTCCGGCGCGTCCTCCGCTCGCCCATTTTCTCCAACTTCCCCTTTCCCTCTGGCGGCAATACACAGTATGCCGACGCTATGCTGCGCGCCACCTTCCCCAAGGCTGACGGGTGGCACACGCTGCTCGGCAAGCCCCAGGTGAAGCGGGTGAAGATCACCGTCCCAGTTGGCTACGGTTACATCCTTACCTCGAAACAAACCGGCGGCTCCTTGGCCGTCGTCGACCTGGAGTTTCTGCAAAAAGAACTGTTCAAGCACCTTCCCAAACAGGAAGGCAAGCTCATCATCGCCCTGACGCATAACACCACTTACTACGCCCTGGGCGACGCCACCGTCTGCTGCTCATGGGGAACGCACGGCGTCGACTCCGCCACCGGCAACTCCTTCGTGCTCGCCTCTTATCTCCACGGCGCGCCCCCCCTTGTTGAAGACGATGACGTGCAGCCGCTCACTCAGCAGTTCGGGGAGTTTATCAACGATCCCCTGCACGATCCGCTCCTTGGGGACCGCAACGCGAAAGTACCGGGCAACACCTTCCCCCGATGGATGCGTCCCGCCTCGATGCGTCCGGGAGACCAGGGCGGCTGCGGTGGTGCGGAGGTCGGCTCCACCTACTTCCTTCTCGAACCCACCGATACGAACCCCAAAAATAATTTCCCCGCATCGAAGGCCTTCGTCGCCCACGAGCACGGAACCGCCTATCACCTCCAGAACGTAGCCCTGCTGCCCTGGTATACCGGCCCCTGGGAAGGACCCGTCAGCGCTTACAGCTTCCCGGACGCGCAGGCACTCGCGGAGCCTGCCCGGCCGTGCCCGGCGCGGGGTGGAGGTTTTCGCGCGGGCGGTGGCCCGCCGGTTTCACCTCAACCCACCGTTGCGGCGGTCCCGCGGAGCGCCTCGCCCAACGGCCATTGGCTCATCGGGTACTGGGGCGGCCGTGAGGCGCGCGAGATCTCGCCGCAGTGGGACGTCATCATCGTCGCTTTCGCCACACCGGATAAGAATGCCCCGGAAGGGACCCTGCGGTTCCGCCCGCCCGGCGGACGTGATGCCGAACAGTTCAAAGCCGATATTGCCTACCTGAAGCGCCAAGGCCGGAAGGTAATGATTTCCCTCGGGGGGGGCGGCCAATACTTCACGCTGGCCGATCCGCGGCGCATTCCGGACTTCGTTTCCTCCGTCACCCGCATCGTCAGCGAGTACGGCTTCGACGGTATCGACATCGACTTCGAAACCCCATCTCTCTCGCTCGACGCCGGAGACACGGACTTCCGGTATCCCACCACGCCCTCCGTGGTGAATCTCATCTCGGGCCTTCGCCAGTTGCGCGATCATTTCGGCGCCGGCTTCATGATCAGCCTGGTGCCCGAAGGTACACAGATCCCTGCCGGCTACCCCAGCTATGGCGGCCAGTTCGGCTCCTATCTGCCCATCACCTACGCCCTCCGCGACATTCTCTCCTTCCTTGATGTGCAGGATTACAACACGCCGCCGCTGCAAGGTCTGGATGGCGATATCTATCAGGCCGGCTCAGTGGATTATCACGCCGCCATGACCGAACTCCTCCTCCAAGGCTTCAACGTTGGAGGTGATCCCCAACAGTACTTCCCGCCCATGCCTGCCGATAAAGTTGCGGTAGGCTTCCTCACCGGAGACACCACACCCAGCATCGTCAACGAGGCAATGGAGTACATCATTACCGGCAAGGCTCCCCCGGGAAGCAAATACAAGCTGCGCCAGCCCACCGGCTACCCCGGCATGATCGGCGCCATGTTCTGGACCCTTGACGCCGACCGCCGCGGCAACTACAACTTCTCCAATGTCATCGGCCCACAACTTCACGGCTATCCGGTGACGAAGTAGCCGGAAGTTGTGGGGGACGGCGGGGTAGGGGCGAAGGCGGGGTCCGCTTGATGCTTCCAGCGCCAATAACGGATTCGGACAATAATTCCTCTTGACAGAGCAAGATTTCTGGCCTATAATTTTAGGCTGTACTAGTTGAGGTGCCGCTTTGTCTCTGCGCAAGTCTCCCACCCGCACGCCCGCATTCCTGGAAGCCATCCGGCGCAACGCTCAGCAGTCCACGGGGCCCTGGACCGCGCGGGGCAAGGCGCAGTCCTGCCTGAACCGGCTCAAGACCGGCGCGCGCTCGCGCGTCTTTCGCCGCTTGTGGTTTGGACTACTCAACGCCCCGCCTTGCGCGGTGGAGCAGACGGCCACCGAACTCCTGACCCGCCAGCAGGTGGCGCACCCCGTGTTCGCAGAAGTTGTGGACCTGGCGCTTTGGGCGGAAGCCATGACGGCCTCGGGCCAACGCTGGTTCCGCGAACTGGTGGAACCGAAGCAAAAAGCTTGGGCGACCGGCGAGAATCAACCGCAGGAGTTGACCCCGGCTGGAGGTCCTGACGAAGAATCCCGTAAAGAGCGAGAACATCTCACGCCGAGGCCCAAATGCGCTCAAACGCAAAGAAAACAAAGCACTTTTTCCCTTGAGCGAGGGAGAGTGCCGAAAAAAAAGATGTTAGGAAACGACGTTGGAAGTAGGAATGTTGTTGAAAACAAAGGAAACAACGACATTTTGTCATGCTACCGTTCAGACATTTTAGGCAATTTGAAGCCGATTTTGACGGAAAATGCACACTTCGGTGCGACAAAAATTACCTTTTCGATGGGATTTGGCCGCCAATGCAGGGCGTTTGCGATGCCCAGATTCGAGCCGCCAGATCTCCCCGATACCCGGCGGAGGAGTTTCCGTCAGCTCGCTCCGGATGTAGACCTACTAGCTAGGCTAACGATTGCGCAAGCCGGGAAAGGGGATTCGGGCCCTGCCGCCCCCGCGAGTCAGGGAACAGGCGCTGAGCCAGGCCGGGGGAGGTCGTCGACTTCGGTCACCGCCGAAGGAGCAACCTCCGGATCTGACTCCATGGCCCGGGCGGGGTGAGTAAAGCCATTCCCGGCCAGGCGAATGCCTGCGGTGCGGGCGCCACTCAAGCGCAGGACAAGCGGGGTGTTGGGCGGTGGGTGGCAGCCTTGTAGCAGGAAGTCAACGGTATCCTTGAACCACAACAACGGTCCGGAGCCTGCCACCGTATCCGTGCGGAAGCCATCGAGCGCGGAGTTCCTCACGTCATCTAGAATGATCGCGGGGCGTTCGTCCACATCCTGCCAGCGCATCTGCACGTTGGCCATCTTGAGATCTTCCACGTGCTCGGCCACTAACCCATAGGCCGGCTTGGGGCGGAACGAGTTCCCCGCAAACCTCTTCAACTCGCTCTCTGTCTCGCGCGGCCGCCGCACGGTGATGGTGACATTCCTCAGGCTCACGCCCTGGATGGGGTGATCCGCAATGCCGGCAATCTGCGCCGCCACACTGGCCCCCGTCGCCACGAAGTTGCTGATGGAGACATTCCGAAGGGTCCCGGGCGGAAGCGGGGGGAAGCCGCCGTGGCTGCGGGTGTTCAAGGTAATCGCGAAGGGTTTGTAAACGTCCTGCGCCACGATGTTGGCGATGACCACGCCATCGATGTTCGCGCCATCGTGTGATTCCAGCGAAACCGCGGAAAGGTTGCGCGGGTCGGCGCCTGGCCGCCGATAGCAGGCCGTATTGGTAAACGCCACATTCTTGAAATCCCCGCCGCTCTCGCTGCCGAACTTCAGGTAGCAACTGTTGGTGGTCAGGACGCAGTTGGTGACCGTAAGGTTTTCGGTGGAGCGCTTGTAACCTAGCGCAAAGCTGGCCTTGGCGACGATAGCGTCGTCCCAGCCGTCGAAGTAGCAATTGGCGATGCGGACGTAGCGGCAACTGTCGGGGTCGATGCCATCGGCGTAGTCGTCGACCATGGTGACGCCGTCGATGTCCACGTAGTCCGTGCCGAGCAGGCTGATGCAGTAGTTGGGGGCGCGGCGGATGGTGATGCCGCGAATCGCCACGTGTCGGCACAGTTTCAAGGCGATGGGCTTGGGGCCGCCGCGCACAGGACGGTTGCCGTCAATGACGCCCTGCCCGATGATGGCGATGTGCTCGACATTCTCACCGGCCAGCAGGGCGTAGTGGAAGTACGTGGTCTCGCGGTCGTCGCGCAAAGGGTAGTCGAGCTTTTCGTAAGGATCGAAGTCGGCGTTATCCGCGCTCTCGAGCAGCGTGGCGCCCGCTTCAAGATAAAGGGTGACGTTGCTCCTCAGGTGAATGGTTCCGCACAGGTATTTGCCCGGCGGCAGAAGAACTGTCCCGCCGCCCTGTTTTGCCGCCGCATCCATGGCCGCCTGGACGGCGGCGGTGTCCTTGGCCACGCCGTCGCCTTTGGCGCCAAAGGTGCGCACGTCAAAGTAGGTGGAAGAGCCTGATGCCGCGGCGTAAGAACCAGGCGCTTGCCGGGCCGGCAGCACGACGCAAGACAAGAGGAAGAGCAGTCCTAGCCGGCAAGCGCGCATGGGTTACTTCTTTCCGCCACTCGTGAAGTTTCCGATTTCCGTCGCCGCGGATTTGGGGACGCCTTGGAATTCCACGGGTTGCTGCACTTGAGTAAAGTCGTTGCCCGTCAGTTTGATGTCCTTGGTCTCGCTGCCGCTCAAGCGGAGGAAGGTCGGCGTGGGCACGGGCCGCGAGCCGCGCACCAGCGCGTCCACAACGTTGTTCATCCACACCATGGGCTGCGAACCGCTCATGGTGCCGGCGCGGAAGCCATCCAGGTCGAGCGTCTTGACGTCGTCGAAAATCATGGCTGGCCGCGCGTCGGCATTATCCCAGCGCACCTGCACATTGGTCATGGTCAAACCCGCGGCGTGGCGCGTGTAGAAACCGAACGCGGGGAGGATTCCGAACATGCCGGCTTCGGGATACATGTCGGGGTTTTCGGGAACGTCCAGTCCCTTTGCCTCTTTCTCGCCCCCCTGCATCGTGATGTTGATCCCATCGAGCAGGACCTTCTCCACCGGATAGCCGGGCAGACCGGAGATGTCGGAAGTTATCGTGGCGCCGGTGGCCACGATGTTAGAGATGGAAACATTCTGAATGGTGCCGGGAATGGGATTGGTGAGCCCGCGTCCCCGGTTCCCGCGCCGGATGAAAATCGGCTCCAGGACGCCTTCCATCGAGATGTTGGAGATCACCACGCCGTCGATGTGAGCTCCGTCCACCGCTTCCAGTGAAATACCGGAATGGGGTGGGCGACTCTTTTCGCGCGGCAGCATGACGAGGTTCGAGGCGGCAATATTCTTGAAGTCGCCGCTGCTTTCCGTTCCAAACTTGAAGTTGTTGGAGTTGGTCCGCAGCACGCAATTGGTCACGGTCAGGTTCTCAGTAGGCCGCGCGTAACCCATGGAAGGGCTGGCCTTCGGGCAAATGGCGTCGTCGGAAGACTCGACGTAACAGTTGGCGATGCGCACGTAGCGGGAGGCGTCAGGATCGATGCCGTCCGCGTAACTGTTCAGCACGGTGACGCCGATGACGTTCACGTAGTCGCATCCCCAGAAGCTGACGGAATAATTCGGGGAGTTCTGCACGGTAATCCCCTGGATGGTGACGTACTGGCACATTTTCAAGGCAATGGTCTTGGGCCCGCGGCGATGCGTGCGGTTCCCGTCGATGGTGCCCTGACCCACGATGCCAATGTTGTGCACGCCATCTGCGGTGACGAGCCCGTAATGGAAATAGGTGGTTTCGTTGTCGGAAACGGACTTGAAGGATAACTCTTCATACTTGTCGAAATCCTCGTTGTCAGGGCTCTCGGCCAGCGTTGCTCCAGCTTCGAGGTAAAGCGTTACGTTATTCTTGAGACGGATGGTGCCGCTGATGTAGCGCCCGGGGGGAACGTGGACCTTGCCGCCGCCCTGCTTCTCCGCGGCATCAATGGCAGCCTGGATGGCCGCCGTGTCCTTGGTGACCCCGTCACCTTTCGCGCCATAGTCGCGTACGTTCAGCGCCGCTGCCGCCGAAACGGCAAACGCCAGGGAGAACGCCCCGACCGCGGCAATTCGCAGGAGCCAACGACTATAAACAGTATTGTGCGTCCGAAGATAGATTGGCATTGGGTTACCCTCCGGCGAGTCTTTTACGCTCAATTCGTCCACAATTCAACAACGCAGAGGAGTGTTATTTTCACTTTGAAAGTAATGTCACGGAAGAAAGGTTCTGCGAAAAAAGCCGAGCATCCCAAGAAACTCCGATCCTTTCAAGAAAAGCCACAGGGAAAAGTCCATACCGGGAATCCCGATATCCGATTAACCCTGCACGCGATTTTTTTACTGCTTGACAAAAGGTTCCAGCGAGCACAGATTATCGCAACGATTGGAGAAAGTATGGCTGTACCTCCTTCTCGATCAGCGCGCAGCCGGCGCATCCCCTGGCGTGAGGATGTTCACACCGAACGCTTATTACTTCACCTGATCCACCGCCGACAACCCATCGCGCGGGCGGAGCTCAGCGAGTTTACGGGCCTGCCGCTCAGCACCGTGGCGTTCAATGTCAACCGATTGCTCAAGTCCGGTTGGATCATTGAATCCGACGCCGGCCTTTCCAATGGTGGACGACCCGCACGGCACCTCCACGTGAACGGCGAAAAAATGTACTTGTTCGGCGTCGATATCGGAGTAACGGACACCGCTCTGGCGATTGCCGATTTCAACGCTCAGATCATTTTCAGCCAGCGCCTGCCGACGAAGGGAGACCCACGAACCTTCATTAACAAGCTGGGCGCACGCATTCTTCACCTGATGAAGAACGAGTATGCGGGGCGCCTTTTCGGGCACCTCGGCGTGAGCGTGCCGGCGTTGGTGGACACACAAACCGGCGAGTTGGTGCGGGCGCCCAACCTCGGCTGGTCGAATGTCCCGGTCCAGAAGTGGTTTCAGGAAGTCACTCACCTTCCGGTGTTGGTGGATAACGACGCCAACGCCGCCGCGCTGGCGGAGATGTGGCACGGCGATATCGCCCGCAAAGGCATTGAGAACATGCTTTACATCCTGGTGGTGGAGGGCTTGGGATCTGCTTTGATCGTGGGGGGAAAGATCTATCGCGGTTCGCGCATCGGGACAGGAGGATTCGGCCACATGTGCATCATTCCGAATGGTCCAAAATGCACTTGCGGCGGGCGAGGATGCCTCGAAGTGTTAGCTTCCAACCGGGCCATTCGGTCTGCTTATCAAGGAAAGTCCCGAGCAAACGGGCGGGAGCTTTCCGTAACCGACATCATCAACTTGGCGCGACGCGGAGAGGAGCGCGCCCAAAACGTCTTGCGGGAGGCGGCGGAGAATTTGGCGATTGCGCTGCGCAGCCTCGTGCACGGCCTGGCGCCTCCCGTGGTGATTGTGGGCGGGGAGTTAGCCGAGGCTTGGTTTCTTATCGGCCCTATACTTACAGACAAACTCCAAAGCAATTTAATCGTCCCGGAATTGTCGATGATCCAGGTGCTCCCCTCAGTGGTCCGCAACCGGCCCAGCCTGGTGGGGGCCGTGACCATGGGCGCGTTCCCTGAACTGGTGCACTCCTCGGAACGATATTACGCCGTAGACCTCAGAGTGGAGAGCGATGGCCAGGGGGCCAAATCCGCGCCCCGGAAGGCCAAACGCCCCAGACCGTCACGAGATGAAGAGAACGCGCCGGTCCTCAGCGCCGTCGCGTAGGGTCGGTCGCAGGAAGAAAGGTCGGATAGTCCTTCCCAAACTTGACCGGAGGTGGAAGGCTGCGGAGGTATCGCAAATTCAAGCATCCGGCCTGCACACATGCAGTTGATAGAGGTTGAATGAAATGCCTTCCACGAGAGAGCAATTCCATTTGGTCATTCCAAGAAGAAGGAGGTAGTTCATAAATGAGACGAAAGGGCCTGAAGTTTATTCCCAACCTAACCGTTGCAATTGTCTGCCTCATCGTATTGTTGCCCGGTCAAACCGCGTTTACGCAAACTGTTAACGGAGGCTTTCACGGCGTCGTGGCAGATAGTTCGGGCGCAGTTATCCCCAATGCCACCGTGGTTGCCCAGAATGCGGGGACGAACATGGTTCGCCAGGCGACGACGGACGACGTGGGGTTTTACACAATTTTGCAGCTCCCTCCCGGACGCTACGTTATCACAGCGTCGAAGTCCGGCTTTTCCACCTCCCAGCGAGACAATGTTCAATTGGTTGTGAACCAGGATCTGGCCGTCGACTTCACGCTCCAGGTCAGCGCCATAACCCAAAAAGTGGAGATTACCGGGACCCCGGCAGCTCTCGACACGGCCAGTGCGACGATTGGCCAAGTCGTCGGATCGCAGGAGACCGTCCAACTTCCCCTGAATGGTCGGCAGTTCACACAATTGGTTTTACTTACTCCCGGCGCCGCGCCGTACGAGAATGGCCAACAATCGGGTAACTTTGTAGCGATCGGGGCCGGTGGGATTTCTCCCAGCGTCGATGGAGAACGTTCCAATCAAAACAACTTCACGCTGGATGGAGGATTGAACAACTATTTGATGAACAATGGGTGGATTATCAGCCCTCCGCCCGACGCCATCCAGGAATTCAAGGTTCAATCGCACATCGTGGATGCGCAATTCGGGATTTCGGCAGGAGCTAACGTCAACCTCGTGACCAAATCCGGAAGTAACCAATTGCATGGCAATGCCTATGAGTTCCTGCGCAACGACAAGATGGACGCGACCAACTTCTTTACCAACTTTGCGAGTCAGCCCAAAGCGCCGTTCCAGATGAACCAATACGGGGTCACTCTCGGCGGGCCCGTGCAAATACCGGGTTATAACGGCCGGGAAAAGAAAACCTACTTCTTTGGCTATTGGGAAGGTTTCCGGTCTCACCAGGGATTCACAGAATCCGCGGATGTTCCCCCGGCTGCCGACCTGGGCGGAAACTTTTCCGACATCCTCACCACCACGAAGCTCACCACGGACGCCTTGGGCAGGCCCGTATATACGGGTGAGATCTACAATCCCTACAGCACCCGAACCGTAACCGCGGGAGCGGTGGACTCGGTAACGGGGCTAACGGCGACGAGCACGGGGCCGGTGCGGGATCCGTTCCCGGGAAATGCGATTCCCGCAAACATGCTCAATCAAGCCGCGTTAACCTATCTTAAGGCGTTCTACCCGGCGGCAGACTACGGCACGGGGACCTATCCGAATTATTTTGGGCCGTCGCTGCAGATCGTCCGTCAGGATCAGTTCGGGGTCAAGATGGACCACACGTTCAGCAACAACGACAACTTAACGGGAGGGTTCTATTTCCGGCAGTCGATCATCGTTGCCCCCAACGCTCTGAAGTTGGGGAATCCCCAAAAGTGGAACGATGCGCGCGTTGTGAATCTCAACTATACGCACCTTTTCAGTCCCACTTTACTCGCGACCTTCCATTATCAATACGTTTTCACCTGGTTCAATGGAGCGAATTATCAGCCCGCCGGGGAGGCCCTTCTCGATGCTACGAACCTTAATCGCTTCGAACCCGTGGCCAATGATGAACCGGAGGTCCCGGCGGTCAGTATAAGTCCGCGGTTTACGGGGACGGCGCAATCGTTTATCGCCAACGCCCCTGACCGGACGCACAACTTAACCGTGGATATTCAAAAGGTAGATAAATCACACACGCTCAGCGGCGGGTACATGATTTACAAAATTCATACCTTTGTTGCCGCGGGTAGCGGCAGCGTGGGCTTCAATCAGATCCCGAGCGGCGGGATTGCGGCCAGTGGTGCAAACCAACTATCGGGCGATGGCTTAGCCAGCATGCTGCTTGATGTCCCCTACTCGCTCAGCTCGCAGGTCGGAAATGTGGATGCAGATAATCGCACCACGTGGCAGGGTGGCTACATCCAGGACAAATGGCAAGTGACGAAGAGGCTCAACGTGTCGTTTGGCATGAGGTATGACTATGTCGCTCCGATGACCTGGGCCAATAATCAGGTATCCGGTCCCAGTGTGCAGTGCATGTGCTTCCTGATTTCGCAACCCTACGCCCCTCTTTTCCCGTTTGCGAATGTCCGGCCAACTTTCCTTGATCCCGACTACCATGGGTTTGAACCCCGCTTCGGCATCGCCTATGGCCTGAGCCCCAAGACCGTGCTCCGGACCAGTTTCTCCATATTTGATGATCACAACAACACCTTAAAGCAGGCAACGCAGGCTCTTCGCATTAAGTGGCCCTGGGGTGGTTCGGCCAGCGGCAGCACTCTTAACCTGGGGTATCCCACCACCCTATTTGACAACTTACCTTTGGCGACCACCTATTACGGGCCGGGCTCGGGCGTGACCGCCTCTTTCGGCGAACAGAACCATAAGCCCATAGCGTACTCGATGGAGTGGAATTTTGGCATCCAGCGAGAGATTACGACGAACCTGACGGCAGAAGTTGATTATGTCGGTTCGGGGAGCCGGCATACCAATATGGAGCCTTCCGCTAACACCGTCCCGCCCAACCTCATGGGGGCGGGGGCGACCGCACCCAGGTTTCCCTTTTACGCGCAATACCCCAGCATTGGTGTATTTAGTTACGAGGAAAACGAGGGAAAGGGTGATTACAACTCCTTGCAAGCAAAGCTGCAGCGACGCTTCGCGGCGGGTGTAACCTTCCTCGCTTCCTATACCTGGTCAAAATCTCTGGACTTGGAGTCATCAGCCATCGATGGGTCCATCGAGACTTTTTATAATATTGAGAAGGACTATGGGCCTTCCACCTTCAATTTTCCCCAGATTTTCGTGTTCAGTAGTGTCTATCAGCTGCCCTGGGGGAAGGGTAAACGGTTTGGCCATGACTGGAGCGGGCCCCTCAACGCCGTGGCTGGGGGGTGGCAGATGAGCGGAATCGTGACCGCGCGCAGCGGCAGTCCTTTCTCGGTGACGGTGGGTGACATTGCTAACGTGGGCGGCGGGTCACAACGTGCAAATATCGTCGGAAGCCCATTACCGGCGGGATTTACGCAAACCGTTCAGCAGTGGTATAGCAAGAGTGCGTTCGCAACTCCTGCCAATTATACCTTTGGTAATCTGGCCCGCAATACTCTTCGCGGTCCAGATGATAAAGGGTTCGATTTCAATCTCATGAAGGACTTCCACCTTACCGAGACAAAATATCTGGAGGTTCGAGGAGATTTCTTCAATATCTTTAACAACGTTAACTTTGCTAATCCTAGTGGCAGCGAGCAGGCAGGCAGTTTCATGACCATTTCGAGCGCCGGTGCTTCCCGGCAAATTCAGATTTCATTGAAGCTTCAATGGTAGAATGCCGCCGGTCCTGCCGCTATCGAATCCGCTGGCGGCAGGACCGACGCAGTTAGATCTGGATCATGCGGACATCTGGAACGCCTAAACTTCAGGAGGGGAAGATGGCAGATGATTCTCATGGTCCAAGGCCAACGCGCCGGGCGTTCCTTAGCGCGGGGACAAGCACTCTGGCCGGGCTGGCTCTGGCCCGAGGCACAAAGGCTGCTCCAGTGGCTGGGGCGCTGCCAGGTCGCCGCCCGAATGTTCTATTTATCCTGCCGGATAGTTGGCGGGCGCAAGCCCTGGGATGCATGGGCAACACGGATGTGCACACTCCTCACCTCGACAGCCTTGCTTCGGAGGGCATCCTCTTCCGGCAAACCTTCGCCAACACCCCCCTCTGTTGTCCGGCTCGAGCCAACGTTCTGACCGGCACATATGCGAGCCGGAACGGAATGGTGGCGAATGATCTGCGCTTACGCGAATCCTTGACAACCATGAGCGCCTTGTTCAGCCAGGCAGGCTACCGGACGGGCTTTATCGGCAAGTGGCACCTCACCGGCGGCCCCCATCTCCCCGGTTACACTCCTCCCGGTCCTCTGCGGCGGGGGTTCGAATTCTGGGCAGCCAACGAGGATAACCATAACTACTTCTATAACTGGTACTTTCGCGACGACGGCCTCCCCATCATGATGACCCGATATGAACCCGAAGTCTGGGTCGACCTTGCCGATGAGTTTCTTTATGAGACACAGGACGCGCCTTTCTTTCTGATTGTCAGCATCGGGGCGCCCCACGCACCCTATGTCATGCCCGGAGAGTACCTGAAAATGTACGATCCGGAATCGCTCCATGTGCCTCCCAACTGGGTCGCGGGGGTCCGAGGAGGTGGAAGGAAGGAGATGGCCGCTTATTATGCATCCATAACGGCCATTGATGACCAGATCGGGAAGCTCATGAAGACCCTGGAAGCACTGAATTTGAAGCAAGACACCATTGTGTTTTTCTTTTCAGACCATGGCGAGATGCTCGGTTCGCAGGGGAGGATTTGGAAACGCCTTCCCTGGGAGGAGTCCATTCACGTGCCCGGCATTCTACGCTGGCCTCGCCAAGTCAAAAGCGGACAACAAAAGCAGGTTCTTTTAACCCATGTGGATTTCGCCCCCACCATGCTGTCACTGTGTGGAATCAGCGTTCCCGCAGAAATGCAGGGCACGGACCTTTCTCCGGTCGTCCTGGGCCGCAGTGAAGAGGGGCCCTCATCGGCATTCTTCCAGATATTTGGCCCTTGCTCCGATAATGCGCTGGCTCATGCCTGGCGCGGAGTAAGAACGGCGCAACATATGTACGCACGCACGGAATCCGGAC
>Ga0326728_10018915_pt1 | contig 13470 bp, 12 predicted proteins | sample MB3enrmetagenome_FD_207602 | JGI IMG/M metagenome (GOLD analysis project Ga0326728, IMG submission 207602) | Lab enriched peat soil microbial communities from McLean, Ithaca, NY, United States - MB31MN | ecosystem: Environmental > Terrestrial > Soil > Wetlands > Peat | place: USA: New York... | reverse complement strand
TTCCACGGTAAGGCTATCCCGCCTGGACTGCTTGGAACAAAACCTCCTACGCCGTCGGCTCGGCAGGGTTGATCAAAGTGATGCCGGACAATTGAAGCAGGTTTGGGCGAATGAAGTCCGGCTGCGTTTCTGATTCGACGCGTGCGGCCGGGGCCGCGAAATGGGGGAGGAAAAGGTACCAGAGGAAAAGGTACCAGGAACCTTTCTCTCCTCGAAAATGCGTCCGGTGCTGGTGCTGTGGACGGACGCCGCCGACGTTGTGGTGGCGGCCGTTACTTCGGCGCCCTCCCGTTCCAAGATGGACGTCGCCTTGCAAAACTGGCCGGCGGCCGGTTCGCGTGTGGCTTCCACGGTAAGGCTATCCCGCCTGGACTGCTTGGAACAAAACCTCCTACGCCGTCGGCTCGGCAGGGTTGATCAAAGTGATGCCGGGCAATTGAAGCAGGTTTGGGCGAATGAAGTCCGGCTGCGGGAGGAAAAGGTACCAGGAACCTTTCTCTCCAGGAACCTTTCTCTCCAGGAACCTTTCTCTCCGGAACCTTTCTCTCCCGCGCGGGCGCAAAAGCGGGGTAGCGCAGACTTTGTGCCGTTCAAAGCGGGGTAGCGCGAAGGCATCCTGCTCCGAGCGGGATTCCTCCGCGGCCTTTTCTCATTGCCCGGCAATGAACATGTCGGGATTCTGATTCGGCGAGCCGCAAAGGAAAGCAAAGGGCGCTTACCTTTGCGCTACTGCTCCCACTACGGTACATCCCCTACCGTCCACGGGTTGATGACGGGAACGCCGGCGGCAATAAAGGGCGCTGCGTCGCGGGTCGCCACGCGGAAGCGGCGAGCGGCGGCAATGGCCGCGATTTGGGCATCGGCCACGCGGAGGGGATGGCCACGGCGGCGGGCACGGAAGACGATTTTCGCATAGGCCTGTGCGGCGGCGAGATCGAAGGGAACGAGGCGCTCGCCGAACCAGGCCGTGATCTTTTCCTGGAGCACGTAGCCACGGTCAGTGATTTCCTGACCGTGGTCTTTTCTCCCACGTGTAATACCCCCATCGCCATCACAGCGGATACAATCCATTTTAGGTTCTGCAACCCGGGAAGGGACCACTAGGTTCTGCAACACGGGAAAGGACCACGTGCATTCCGGGAAGGGACCACGGTCAGAAAATCACTGACCGTGGCTACGTGCTCTCGGCGTCACGGCCAGGATGGCCGTGGTACGAGCAGTCGCACGGGCATCTTGCCCGTGTCCCGTCACGGCCAGGATGGCCGTGGTACGACCCCTGCGCGCGAGCACTCCCCCGCTTAGGTTATCGACAGTTTCCGGTTTCTTGTCGTATGCTATTTCACCTGGGGCTGGTGCAATCAAGAGTGCGCTTTTACAAGGATCCTGCAAGGGGGGCTGCCATCCATGCTGGAAATCATCCGTTCGGGAAAAGTGTATGACGTGTGCGTGATCGGCTCAGGGGCGGCGGGTGGAGCGGCTGCCAAGGTGTTGACGGAAGGCGGGCTGAGCGTGGTGATGCTGGAAGCCGGCCCCATGGTGCATCCCGCGACGGACTACAAGGAGCACGTGTGGCCCTATGAGTTGGCGCATCGCGGCGCGGGGATTGGCGGCGCGGGCTTTACGGACTTCGGGCGCACGGAGTTCATGGCCCCCAACGGATCCTGGACCATCGAGGGTGAGCCTTACACCAAGGCGCCAGGCTCCGATTTTGCGTGGTTCCGCTCGCGCATTGTGGGCGGGCGGACGAACCATTGGGGCCGCATCGCTCTGCGCTATGCGGAGGTGGATTTCCGCGCGCGCTCCCACGATGGCCAGGGCGACGATTGGCCCCTCACTTACCAGGACCTCGAGCCCTATTACGACAAGGTGGATCGGTACATCGGCGTCTTTGGATCCAAGGAGAACATTCCCAGCGCCCCCGACGGCATTTTTCTGCCGCCGCCCAAGCCGCGCTGCTCCGACCTGCTGGTGAAGCGGGGGTGCGACAAGCTGGGAATTCTCTGCGTGCCTGCGCGCAAGGCCATCCTGACGCAATCGGTGAACGGCCGCGCACCCTGCCACTACTGCGACCAGTGCGGGCGCGGGTGCAGGACCGCCTCCAACTTCAGCTCCAGCCAGGTTTTGATTCCGCCCGCGATGGACACGGGCCGTCTGACGCTAGTGACCCACGCCATGGCGCGGGAAATCCTGGTGAATGACGAGGGCAAGGTAACAGGCGTCTCCTACGTCGATAAGACCACCCGCCGCGACCAGCAGGTGCGCGCCCGGGCCGTGGTGGTGGCGGGGAGCTCCTGTGAATCGGCGCGCTTGCTGCTGAATTCACGCTCGCCGCGATTTCCCCACGGCCTCGCCAATTCCTCCGGCGTGGTGGGGCGCTACCTGATGGATTCCGTACACAGCGGCGGCACGGGATATATACCCGCGCTGGAGAAAATGCCTCCGCACAATCACGACGGCGTCGGGGGAATGCATCTCTATATCCCCTGGTGGAAATTCGACCGCAAGAACGAGTTTCGGCGCGGGTACCACATCGAGTTCGGCGGCGGGCGCCACATGCCGGCGGCGGGCCAGTTCCACGACGTCTGCCACCAATACGAAGGTTACGGACTCTCGCTGAAGCAGCGGTGCAAGGAAAAATACGGGGCCTACATCCATCTTTCCGGCCGCGGGGAGATGATGCCCAACCCCCAGACCTGGTGCGAAATCGATCCCAACGTCGTCGATGAGTGGGGCATTCCCGTTCTGCGCTTCCATTTCGAGTGGGGGGAAAACGAAATCAAGATGGCGCGCGATATGCAGCAGACCTTCCGCGCCATTGTCGAGGCGGTGGGCGGCACGTATCAGACGGAAGTAGAGACCACCGGGGAATTACCCTATGGCCTGCTGCCCGGCGGCAGCGTGATCCACGAGGTTGGAACCGTGCGCATGGGGAAGGACCCCAAGACGTCGGCACTCAATCAATTCTGCCAGGCCCACGACGTGAAGAACTTGTTCGTCACCGACGGCGCGTGCTTTGTGACCAATCCCGACAAGAATCCCACGCTCTCCATTCTGGCGTTCTCCTGGCGCGCGTCGGAGTACTTGTTGGAGGAGGCGAGGAAAGGGAATATCTAAAACAAAGTTTTCAGTCATCAGTTGTCAGTTTTCAGTAAAAGACACAAGGCCGGTCGCCGTGGCTTTTACTGAAAACTGAAAACTGATGACTGATGACTATCCGGGGAGGAACCACGATGCCCATTAAACTGTCACGCCGTGATGTCTTGAAAAACCTCATGGCCGGCGCTTCCGCGGGGTCGGTGCTGCGGATGATTCCCCTCGAAGCGGCGGAGCATGCGCACCGCATGGTCAGCGAAGAGCGCGCCCAAACGCCCGGCGGCGCTTACACGCCCAAGTTTTTCCACCCGCAAGCGTGGCAGACGCTGCGGTCACTTTGCCAGACGATTATTCCCCCCGACGAGAAAGCCGGAGGGGCTCTGGAAGCGGGCGCGCCGGAGTTCATCGACTTGCTGACCAGTGAGAACCAGGAATACCAGCTTACCCTGGGCGGCGGCATTGCCTGGCTCGACTCCACCTGCAACGATCGTTACGGAAAGGCATTTCTGGAATGCGCCCCGGCGCAGCAGAAAGAGGTGCTCGACCTCATCGCCTATCGTGAAAATGCCCACAAGAACCCAGCGCTGGGGCCGGGCGCGGAGTTTTTCTCCCTCCTGCGTGACCTCACCACCGACGGATTTTTCACCAGCGAAATCGGCATCAAGTATCTGGAGTATATCGGCAACACCTACCTGGCGGAATTCCCCGGCTGCCCACCGCTGCCGGAAAGTTAGCGCCCGGGCTCTCATGGAATTGGGACTGCGCCGAAGGCGCCTTGGACTGCGGCGGCTCGACGCCGCCTTTGTTTTCGTTATTCCAAGGCGGCAACTTTGCGCGGTCTTTTCCTTCATCATACGAGTCGTTCCAAAGCAGCGTCGAGCCGCCGCAGTCCAAGGCGCGCGGAAAGTCTTGGCACTCCGTCGCAATTCCATCTAAAATGCCGCCCATGCCCAAAACCCACATCCTTCTCTTACTCACTTTGCTCCTGTCCTTCCCCGGGGGAATGTTGGCGCAAGAAAATCCGGGGACACCCGCGGCTGCTCCAGCCAAGCCGCTGGCCAAAGCGAAGACCCCGGCGCCACCACACAAGTTCTGGGACAACGAGAACATCGGCCTCTTTGCCGGGGTGGGCGGCGCGCGCATGTTGGACTATGCTTCCACGCGGCACCTGCGCGACCAGGGGAATAACGAATGGCTGCTTTCCAATTCCATTGTCGATAACCGGCCGCTTTTTGTGGGAATCGAGCTCGCCGGAACGGCGGCTTCCATCGGCGTTTCCTATCTCTTCCACCGCACCGGCCACCACACCCTGGAGCGCTGGGTTTCCATTGCGCACATCGGCGTGGGCGTGGGCGGGTCCATCCGCAACTACGCGTTGAAGCCACCGCAGACGTTCACCGCGGTACCCGTGATGACCATAGAACCCGCGCGCTAGGCGCAGGGCGGAAGCAGGCGCAGCGCCCCGATGCATCCTGCCGGTTTGTCCCCTATTAAAAACAAAAAACGCGGACCTGCCGAACAGGCCCGCACTACACTGACACTACATGCTCCGGTCTATTTCACACCCCACTGATCGCGAGCCCGTACGGACACGGCGCGGCCAGTGCCTTCAGGAGCAAGCTTGATCCGCCGGCAGGCGACCCAGCAGTTTCGCGCGGATCGAGCGGGAGAGCGCATGACGCTCCAGCGCCGCGCGCGGCATTTGCGCGGCGCCGGTGATGAAGCCCAGGCACTCGCTCGTTCCGCAGTGGCATTTGAACGGTTCCGTCATCTCCCACTCGGTGGCGGGATAAAAGCAATGCAGTTCATCGCCGGGGGCAATATCGCGCAGCGCGCGCAGTTTCCCCGCCTCGATATCGAACAGCACGTTGGGCGAACACGCATGGTTCACGTAGCGGAGCTCGAAGGGAAGCGGCTCCGCGTGTTCCTGGGGGCCGGTCTGAAGAGTCCAGCGCGAAGGCCGGCTCCCGCGATTTCCCCAGGCGAAGTCCGCCACCGTGTCCCCGGCCCGCCAGGCTCGGCGGGCGGCCAGACCGAACCCTGAGGTGTGCCGCACAATCGCAAAGGGCCGGCGCCCATCGGGTGAGGTGTCAAGCCAGGCCGACCGCACAAAGTCCGAAACATGCCCGCTGTAGCGCCGGCGGATTTCCGGCAGCAGGTAGTCGGTGCCGAGGATTACCCCTCGGCAGTCCGGCGCCCCGCACTGGCACTCGAACCCCGCCATCGCCGGTCCGCAGAACGTGGCATAATCGGCGCTCAGTTCCTCGCCTTCGGCAATGTCGCGCCGCGCCACCAGATTCAAACCCTCCAGCCACGTGTTGGGATTGCAGGCGTGGTTGATGGGCCGCCAATCGTCCGGATTCTCGCTCCAGAGAACGTGCAGGTCAGCGGTCACGGGCCAGGCGTACTGGTCGAACCACCGCCGCCGCAATCCCCGCCAGTGCCGCTCCACGTGTTGCCGCGAGACCAAAGTATGCGGGCGCTCTTCGTAACACTCCACAATCTCGCCTTCGCGAATCGCCCGGCGGGCATACATTCCAAAGCCGCGCCCGGGCTTGAATTGCAATTCCCAAACGCGGCACGCGCGGTCGCGACGGCGGATGGCGCAGGCCAGCAGATGCTCCAGAAATCCGCGATGCCCCCCCGGGTCGCTCGCAAGAATGAAGTCGGCGCTGCCGTACTGGCCTTCCGGATAAAACACCGCGCAATTGGGGTTGATCTCGATCAGGTAGATCGTTCCCGCTGCATCCATGCGGAAATCACACCTTCCATACCCGGAACCGCCCAGTGCCGTGAACGTCAGTGCCGCAGCCTCCCGCAGGCGCGCCGCCAGGGCGGGATCGGAGACCGGGCGCGTCGACATCAATTCGTAATCCTTCCACTTCAGGTCGAAGTGCTTGAACGATTCACCGGGCGGGAAAAGAAACTCCACGGGTTCCAGAACCCAGGCCTCTTCGTCGGCGTGGCGCGGCTCGGCCACCAGCACCGTAAACTCCCGCCCCTCGATGAACTCCTCGATGAGCGCGGCGCCATATTCAACAATGGTCCGTTCCGCTTTCTGCCCCAAAGTTTCTGCGTCGGTCACGCGGCTGTCGCGAAACAGTCCCACGCTCGCGTATCCCTGCGGGTGTTTCACCAGCAGCGGGAAGCGCAGTTCGCGGCCGGCGCGCTCCACATCGCGGGGGTGGCGCGCCATCACATAAGCGGGGAATTTGACTCCCGCGGAGTGGCACGCCATCTTCATGGCTTCGCGCGAGGGATCGTAAAATGAGGATCCCGCACCGGTGAAGGCCACGTTCATCCGCTCCAGCGCCTGAACCACTTCGATGCCCACCGTGTCCTCATCCCACGCGCCGTCGCACAGGTTGATGGCCACGTCGAAGCCCTCGCGAACGATCTGGATCACCTGCCGCACCGCCGTGGCTTTGCGGATGTTGAAGTGTGCCCAAATCTCGTCCGGAAGGAGAAGCGAAAGATCACGGGTCGGTTCGAGTTGGCCATAGGGCGCACTCGAATCTTCATTGCAGGGATGCAGAATGGCAATCTTCATGGGTCGCGGGGCGACCTCGCCCCGCTCGCAGCCATTCTAGACAGAGCGTGCACCAAATGTCAAAACCCCGGGGTGGAATGTAGTGGTATCGTTGGCAAGACACGGGCGCTCCAGGGAAGGCTTAAGAGCGTTTCACACAGAGTTCACGGAGGGACAATCACTGAGCACAGAGAACACAGAGCAAATGAGGTGTCAGGTGCCGGGTGTCAGGTCCCAAGTATTAGGGTTTTACTGGCACCTGGAATCTGGCACCTGACACCGGCTTTGCTCCGTGCTCTCTGTGAGCCAGTTTCTGTGCCCTCTGTGTGAATCTCTCTTAGGGATTCTTTTCCGTGAAAACTCAGCCCTCAAGGGCCAGGGTTTGCGCCAGCCGGCGTACTTTGACTGGGTGGGTTTAGCTGGGAAGTAATGATCGACCCGCGTGACTGATATATGCGACAGAGGCGAGAAAATTCACAGGTCGTGTTTCTTTTAGAGGACAAAAATAAAAAATAGTCTCGATGTCTTTTATATGCGACACAAATTAACCTTATGCGTGTCCACTTGCTCTCCCCCCGAGCGGGCAGGAAAAGCTGCGAGTTTCCTTCATGAACTGGGCCGCAGCGAGACAGAAGCGCCTTTCTCCCATTCCTCCAGCATCCGCTCTGCGACTTCGGCAAACTCAGGATTCTGGCTGACGTACAGGCGCACGTCGGCTTTGGTCTGGGAAAGAGCGTCGTCGATACGCTCCAGGATCTGTTTGATCTTGGAAGGCGTTCCTCCCATGCGAGTTTCGCCAAACCTGCGGAGTTCTTTTGAGCTGGGCCAGCGAGTGCTTCCGTTGAGAGTAAGAGCCATCTTATCCTTGGGCAGGTAGACGGCGGTGGTCACGAGATCGTACGCGGGGGCAAGCCTCGCTTCGCCCATAACCTGGTCGTAGACGATTCCGAAATTCTTCAAATGCGCATCGCCGTTGCGAAGGGCGCAATTGAGTGCAATCAGTGTGAATAATCGCTCCAGATCCTCGTTGATTTGCAGGGAATTCGCGAACTCCTGAAACCGCTTCATGATCGAAGTTTCGTAGCTGCCGCGATATTTCTCATCGGTCCTGCGGGCATTCAGAACACAGAAATCCTCGTAGCCGCAATAGGTGCCATCCGGGCGAAGGTCAAAACGATCAATCACCAGCGCCCTACCGTCTTCCGCCAGCCGGTAAGGAGGCACATTGAGTCCGCACCTCTTTGCCACAGTGAGGCAGAAGTGTTCATTCGCGGCGAGCTGCGGATACTCGTTTGGCTCCCAAAATTTTACGATGTGGGTAGCGCCCCGGAAGCTTTGGGAAAGACGGGGCTGCGAGTCTCTCAAGGCCGTCGCGGCTGCTTCATCGCGTACCAGGATCTTCGGCTGCACGCCGCTGATGCCGGAAGAGGATGCAAACTTGTCGAGGAGGTGGCGAAACAGATCTCCGTCACGCCGACGGGCCAGAATCTCGTCCACGGACTGAAAGGGGACGTCCTCATTCAGTTGTTCCGTCTCGCCGGTGTAGCGGATGCGGCCGATCTGCGAACGCCCGACAAGGGAGAGCAGATCAAACTCGTCGAACGAGCCGGTCGCTTTGGCGAAGGCGAGGCGGAGCCGCTCCCGCAACACGCCCTCGGGAAGATTCATCTCGAAGATCGGGGGCAAGCCGAAGGGGATATCCCAGGATGACAGTCTGATGGGCATGCTGACGGAGACCGCTCGCTCCGCCGCTGCCTGCGGCAAGTGAACAAAAGTGCTGCCGCGGTCGCCGCGCCTGTCAAGCAGGCCTGACTCAGCGCCGTCGGTCCAGACCTTGATCATTGCGATCCTCTTCCATGAGTTCGTCCAGGGTGGGCCGCTTCGAGCCTGACTCCTGGAGCTTCAGCCCGAGCCCGAGCGCGGACAGAAGTCTGGTAACCTTGGAGAAGCCTAGCTCCCCGGTGCGGCCGTTCTCCAGCGCGTCGACTGTCGCCCTGCTGAGCGAGGCCTTGCGGGCCAGTTCGGTTTGGCTGAGGCACAACTTCTTGCGCTTGGCTGCGATCTGCTCGCCTATGGAGGACAGGGTTAGCATATGCCTAATATACTAGGTATTCCTAAGTTCTTCAAGTATTTTGCCTAATATATTAGGCCATTTCAGGAGATAAGATGGTCAAACTCGAGCTTTACCACCAAGCCCACGCTGGCGGGGCCGCTGACTGGCAGATTCTTTAAGCGCAGACAGCGATTGGGTTGCAGTTTTTCGCCTTTCGCCTTCTCTCTCGTAACCCGGGGGAAGTTCATCGCCTTCCTGGGGAGGATTGCCTTTCCCGGCGCGGGCCAGAATCCGCAGAGTTTCCCGGCGATTAGCGCGGCTCGCTCGCTCGCGGAAATACTCCACGGTGCGCAAAGTGGAAACCTTTTCCGCCACCGCCACATTGATCAACTGGTTTAAAGCTACACCTTCCGAGTCCGCCACCTTGCGGGCCTCCGCCATCAGCGACGGGGCGAGTCGCAAGGCAAAATTACTTCTTCTCATGGATTCGAACTCCTCCACTGTTGGAGCGCCGCGCCAGGCAAAATCACTGCGCAACCAAAGTCCCTGCCGGCTGCTTCAAAGTCACGCTGGTTAAAGGTCACAATGGCATCCGCGTTTCCGTTCACGGCGGTTTCCAGAACCATATCATCATTCGGATCTGATAACCTCGGGCACCAACGAAATGAGAGATTGACTGGCTTGGCGACCGCCGCGAGATCGTCCAGTACTCGCCCGATTTCTGCCGCGCTAAGTCCACAGGCGGCCAAATGTTCCGGCCGGTTGAGAACAGCCTCATACTCAAGGATGAGGGGAACGGAAAGCAGTAACTGGAAACCCCCGTGGAGCGCGCCAAGCAAGAGCTGTCGGGATGCACCGCGACTGCTTCGCAAAGCCGCCACCATCACATCCGTGTCGAGCACCAAGGCGAGCCGCACAACAGCAGGATATTGCACGCAATATTACATGTCAAGGGGTTAAGGAAAGGGGTCAAGGATAGGTTTTCCCGGGACGCGCGCTCCCAAACCGATGGGCACGTCCCGGTCTTGGGGACTCCTGGTTTTTGCAAGAGACGAGCCGCGGACCCCAAAAACGGGGGTTCGCGCTACGCCGGCAGATGATCAAACTCCAGCTTCACCACCAAGCCCACGCTGGCGGGACCGCTCACCGGCAGGTTCTTCAATCGCAGGCAGCGGTTCGGTTTTTGTTGCGCCAAGCGGGGTGTGGCGAGAACTTCGAACTCGACTTTCTCACCCGTATTCAGCAGCGTCGCCCTTCGCGGGAGGGCAATGATGAGAGGCAGGTAGACGGCGGGGGTTTCCTGTTCTTTGAAGAGGTGAACATACAGCGTGTCGCCGCGCTGGGTCAGAAGCACATTGCGATTCTTGGTCAACATGCTGGCGGCTTCCACATCCACAAAAGACTCTTTCACGCTCTTGTACCACTTGCCAATCTGGCGCAGGAGTGAGGCGGCTTCCTCGGTTATGGTTCCGTCGGGCTTGGGGCCCACATCGAGCAGGTAATTCCCGCCCTTGGCCATAATCTTGTGAATGCTGCGAATCAAATAGGGGAGCGAGAAGTAGTCCTCGTCGGCGCGGTAACCCCATCCCTGGTACCCCACGGACTGGCAGGCCTCGACACGCTTTTGGAAATACAACTCGGTGTTCACAGAGTTGTCCCAGTCGCGCTCCGGCGTGCCAAAGTCGCCGTCATCGAAGCCCCGGTTATTGATCACCGCGTTGGGCTGAAGGGAGCGAATCAAATCGTTGAAGGAAGGGTCCTTGACGCCCATTACATTCACATCCCACCAGAAGCCGTGGATCTCACCGTAATTCGAACATAGTTCCTTCACCTGACGCTTCAGCAAGGCCAGGTACTTCTCCTGGTCGGGTTCGTCTCCCGGCTCGGGGACCGGCAGCTCGTAAGGCCGTCCGGCATTGGGGTAGATGGGATTGTGCTCATCCACGATGGAATGATAGAGGCAGAGGGGAAAATTCCGGCGATGGCAGGCGTCGGCCAGCATCTTCAGCGTGTCCTTGCCATAGGGCGTGTTCATGACGTTGTAGCGGGTCTCCCGCGTGTTCCACATGCAGAAACCATCAATGTGCTTGGTGGTGATGGTGAGGTACTCCATGCCCGCCTGCTCGGCCAAGTCCAGCCACGCGTCAGGGTCGAACTTGACGGGATTGAACTTGTGCATGTACGGCGCGTACTCGGCGCGCGTCATCCCCTTCAGGTACATCTCCTCGGAATCCCATCCGGCCACGGAAAAGATGCCCCAGTGGGCGAATAATCCGAAGCGCTTTTGCAGGAACCAATCACGGCCATCGTTGAAGCGCGGCGGGCGGCGAGGAGTATTGTCCCAGGGCGCGGCGGTGGGTTCCTTCGGCTTTGCGGGTTCAGCCTGATCTCCAGCGAGCGCAGAAGCCCCTGCCGCACCCTTTGCCCATGCACCCGCGGGCCCCGCCATTACCAGTCCTCGGGCCGCGAGGTCAAGCAGCCGGCGTCTTGTCAACATGAAGGCCTCCCTTCACCATGTCACCCTTACCACGTCATCAAGAGGAGTGAAATCGGATTGGGCAGGAACCAGCAGCACGTCGTCACCCTCTTTGCTCCAGGGAACTGCCTTGCCTGTCCGCAGCAGGGTGGCCGACTTCGGCGTTCCCACGTTCTTCAGTGTTGCGGAGCGCTGATTCGGCGTGAGGAAGTGCACAAACCAGGTGTCGCCCTTCACGGTCACGGGACAGTCGCTGCGGTCCGGATACGGACCCGATTCGACGTCATAAATCGAAACCGCGCTATGCTTCATCCACTCGGTCATTTCCGTGCAAATGGCGTAAAAGCTGGAGGGCATCGTGCCGTCCGGCAACGGCCCGAAGTCCGGCAGATAGTTGCCGCCCCAGGCACGATCCCGCGCCAGGCGCTCAATGAGATACGATGCCGGCTTGCAGACCGCCTTGGGGCCGCGATAGCTCCAGCCGACGCAGATCTGCTCGCACTGTTCCCAGTCGCCGGGTGGACGCGTGGAGGGATCCCTGGCTTCCAGGTCCGTGTTATAGTCGCCTTGCGATTTCTTACCGTGCCAGTGGACGTACCGGTCATTCTGAACTATGGCCGGTTGGAGCTTCCGAACGTATTCCTCCATCTCCGGCCCGTGCAGGTCGACCTCTGTGGGCCAGTCGTAGCCGTCCCACCAAAGCAGATCGACTTTGCCGAAGCGCGTCAGCAGTTCGGTGACCTGTCCTTTTACGTACGCATAATACTGCTCGAAATAGCGTTGTAGCTCCGCCTGGGGCATGTCCACGTAGTTGGGAGTTCCGAACTTCTTGAGCGGATTGGCGGAATTGAAGTCCGGGTCGCGCCGCGGGAAGCCGGCATAGGGCCAGCCCTTGGGGCTGTACGTCCAATCCGTGGGGCAATAATAGAAGCCCACTTTCAGGCCGTGCTTCCGGCAGGCTTCCACATAGGGCCGGACCAGATCCCTACCCTTCATCTTCTGCTTGGTACCGAAATCGCCGTACTCGCTTGGCCACATGGCGTAGCCGTCGCAATGGCGCGTGATGAGGACGGCGTACTTGAAGCCGGCATGGGCTGCTGCTGCCAGCCACTTGTCCGGATCGTAGTTCTGGGGGTCGAACCGGTCCGCGAGGGCCCGGTATTTCTGCGGCGGCCAATAAGGGTTCGGCGCGTCGACGTCCTTGAACATGCCCCAGCCGATTTCGATCCCCCCCACACTGCACGGCCCCCAGTGAATGAAAAGTCCCAGGGCGGCGGGGTGAAACCACGGCTGAATATTTCCCTTGCGCACCGCTCCGGCGCGCTCCGCGGGTTGTTGGGCCGCCAGCGGAAGGCAGGCCCCGGCAGCGAGCGATTGCAGGAATCGACGACGCGGGATGGTAGTTATCATGTCCGTGTGCTCCATGGCGTGAGGTATGGAAGAAGCCGCCGGACCGTTTCCGGTCCGGCGGCTTCCGAGGGGTAGAATGACACAGGGCAAGCAGTCTCTTTCCTAGAACATCAGCTTCAGCGCAAGCTGTATTTGCCGTGGGGTATTGCCACTGGCCAAGGTGCTAACTTGACCGAAGGTCGAGGTATTCAAGTTGACCGTGGGCGTGCCGAAGATCGGCGTATTGAATATGTTGAAGGCCTCGGCCCGGAATTCCAGAGTGGTCTTCTCCCGAATGGGGAATCGCCGCACGATGGACATGTCGCAGGTTCTCGTCCAATCCGCGCGCATGTTCGTGCGTCCCATGGTGCCGAAGGTGTACTGCGGCGGCGCTATAAACGCCGCCGGGTTGAACCACTCGGTCGGCTGGGGGTTGGCGACATGCCAGTCCGCCACCTGGTTCGGCCGCTCGTAACCTGTATTCCCGGTGTTGGCCAAATCGCCCGTCACCGTAAGAGTGAACGGCGGGCCGGTACGGAACACACCAATGCCGTTGAACTCCCACCCCCCTACCATGTAGTCCACCACCTTGTTCCCCGATTGGAAGGATTGACCCTTCCCGAAGGGGAGCGCGTAGACCCAGTTCGCCACAAGCACATTCGTCAGGTCAAAGCCCGCGACGCCCTTGTCATTACTCAGGTTATACGGGTTCTCCACCGAATAACCTTCGGCGGCGAAGAAACCGTCCGACCCCCAGTCAATCGTTTTCGACCAGGTGTAATTGACCCGGTAGGATCCGCCATGGGTGCTGCGGCGCTCGAACAAAACCTGCATGGAATCATAGTAGGAGCTGCCAATGGAGCGGTCAAACTCGCCCGGAGTCATGTAAGGATACGGATACCGCGTGCTGGGCGTGGTCGTACCCGGGCT
>Ga0326728_10018914_pt1 | contig 13470 bp, 11 predicted proteins | sample MB3enrmetagenome_FD_207602 | JGI IMG/M metagenome (GOLD analysis project Ga0326728, IMG submission 207602) | Lab enriched peat soil microbial communities from McLean, Ithaca, NY, United States - MB31MN | ecosystem: Environmental > Terrestrial > Soil > Wetlands > Peat | place: USA: New York... | reverse complement strand
GGCCTGGATTCGTGTCTCAGAATCCATCTCCGGGCTCTTGCTCCCACAACCCGTACCGATTACAGGCTTGTTGGGCCGTTACCCCAACAACAACCTAATCGGCCGCAGACCCATCCTGAGGCGGCGGACCTTTCAGCTACAGAGCATTCCAGCATCCATAGCCTATGGGGTATTATCCCCAGTTTCCCGGGGTTATCCCCCTCCTCAGGGTAGGTTGTCCACGTGTTACTGAGCAGTATGCCGAGGTCTTACACCTCTCGACTCGCATGGCTTAATCGAACTCCGATAGCAGTGGCCTCTGGCAGGATCAACCAGAATTCATGTAAATACGCACACTAAATATCTGAACCTTAAATTCGAGGAATTAGCGGTTACTGAACAAATTTCCGCATTGCCAGTATCAACGTCAGAACCAACTCCGGTCAAGCCGGGTCGCGTTGGATCCCCATCAAATAATGCTGTGTTCGTCGTATTGTTCACTTGAACACGGGCTCATAATGTAGGTCACAGGATTATTTATACCTTTGTACCTGCACAGGTTGTATTCGGAACCAAGCCCCGGACACTCGCCGGTTTTGTCGGTTCTTCATCACACCTTTCGTCGTGTTTTTGATGTAAACACGGGCTTGAAATGTAGGTTTCAGGATTATTTATACCTTGTTGCCTGCACCTGACCCACTTCGGAACCGATACTTCCCTTGCGGGCAGTTTTCGTCGGGTCTTCATCAGAAATTGTGGATCACATTATTCCACATTCGAGCATTTAATGATTACTCCCCTTTCATCCCATTTTCAAAACCTGTAACACGTGCCGGGATTGTATCTGAGGGGCAGATACTTCTTTAAATCGGCAAGAATTGCATTTCAAATCCATATATCCCGATTTCAGGTTTGGAGGGCATTCCCGGCCGGAGCATACGGCGCGACTGACACCGGGTTCCCATCATCGATTCTGAAATACCGCTGAAATCAGGAGCCAATACAGGAAATAGCACATATTTGCACGGGAACGGTATCTTTGAGAACCACCGGCCGGGACAGGTCGCGCAGGAAATACCTTGAACCCGGCCCCACCCTGCCGCATCCGGTACCTGCGCACGCCTCCCTTACTGCGCAGCACCGTCCCTGAACATCCCTTGTTTTAATGCGCCCGCGGGGGCGCTGCCGGCTTTTCAGGCAGTGACCGGTGCAGGTGCCGGCGCCTGCGGGACGCTGTGGTCATAGACCCGGCTGATGTACCGGGCGGAGAAGACCGAAATGATCGGCGTGAGCACCAGCTGGATAACCCACCCGGCAAACGGGATCAGCGCGAAGAGCGAGATGACGAGACTGGCGAGGATGACAAGCACCATCATGATCACCAGGGCGAGGATGTAAACACCCCACCCGATCGCCTGGATCGTGCCGGTGATCGCGGAGAACCTAAGCCCTTCCCTCATGCTGCCGGTGCGGGCAAAGCGTACACTGCCAAGGATCGCGTAGAGGATCGTGATCACCAAGAGGATAAGCCCGATAAGGAGGAAGATCATTGCGGCGCTTATCATCGGATTGCCATGGATAGTGGAGGCAGAGCCCACGAGCAACAGGGCAAGGGCAGCGATAATGACAACGAGGGCAGGGATAAACCAGAGGATACTGACGATCACCAGCTTGAGCCCGTCAAGGAAGAGCGTGCCCCACGCATCAAATAACGGGGGCGGCGTTATCCCGCGGTAGATCCGGACGAGGTATCCCGAGAGGAGGATCCCGAGAACCAGGCCGGCAAGGCAGAGCAGGATGATCTGGGGCCACGGGATAAGCTCCCAGTGAACCCGCGTCCCGGTGATAATTGTTTTCGGATCGCATACGAACCTGACAAGGGCAAATGGCAGGCCACAGATAATGAAGATGAGCCAGGTGATCGGGTTTTTTACAAGGGCAGTTTTTGCGTACCCGGCCGCATCTGAAACGATAGCTCCGTAATCCATAGTATACGATGCCCGGCGACAGATGATAATGGTAGCGAGGGGGCCGGGAGGGAGGGGATTGGCCCCGGATTTCCCCGGACAACACTTTCGGTATGCGTGACCCCCTGCACCGGAAAATTATATATTCGAATGACAGAAGATCAAAAATCTCTTCTGAAAAACAGGTATTTTTGTGCCCCTGATTGAAGCAAAATATGCTCTCAGTACAGGGGGTCACACGATCCATTTTTGTTTTTGGGCCAAGGGCCCATTCTCCAGAATGCCGGAAAAAGTACAAACATCTCCCCCTTTTTTACGTCGAAAAACCTGCATATCCCAGAGGGAGAACTGCTGCCAGAGGAGGACAGGCCAACAACAGTTTTACACCACGTGACCCCCTGCACGACCACCAAGGCTTTTTAGCATCCCAAAAAAAGTACCGCAGTATATGCCGGTCTTTATCCCCAAACCCGGATCCAAGAGTGCCAGCCGGGCCTTAAAACGCCCGATCCCCGATATCGCCACTTTTGATTCTCTTGTCAGAAATCTCGTCCGGTCAAACCCGCTCGGCTGCACCTCGTACTTCTCCACACGGAAGAACTATCCGCCGGTCACGGTTGTCCGTGAGATGTACACCGCAAAGTTCGCGTACACGAACCCTGCGGGAAAACGTATCGGGACCAGCTCGGAGGTCTATGACTCAATGGACGGCTACGAGACCGGGGTTGCTGCCATGATCTCGAATGTGGCAAACATCACCGCCCACCGGGGAAAGATCCGGCACCGGAAGGACGCTGATCTCTTCTCGGCGATCCTGAAATGCAATGACCCGGACGACGGGATCTACTTTGTCAGCTTTGCCCGGAACCGTATCACGGTATCTTCATACAGGGATGATGCGATCAGGAAGAAGGTCGAGGCGTGGGCAGACGTGGCACTGGGAACTGAATAGCAAAGACCCGGGACGGCCCTCATTGCGATGAATAAAGGAAGTTACTTGTTCTCCCGGCGGGAGAGCGAGACCAGGAATCCCGAGAACGGCGGGCCGGATACACAGGCATCGGTCGCGGCCAAGTGTGCCTATGTCAGGGAGCACAACCTTGCCGGCCTCTTTGAGTGGCGGATGGACAACGACATGCGGCCCGACAACAGCCCGCCGACCTACGGGGTGACCGGCTGGATGTCGGACTGCCTGTCGCAATAACCTCTCTTTTTATTCTCCTTTGCAACGGGAACTGCTGCGGCCAAAGAAATATATGATCAATCAAACAAATAAGAAAAGTATGAAAAATATGAAACGAAAGCAGCAGGAGAACCTGGTCGACGAGATGGTGGCCCCAAGAAAAGAGAAGACCAAGCATCTCTTCGGGAGCGTTAAGGTCGGGGAGCGGGGACAGGTCGTGATCCCCAAGGAGGCCCGCGAGATCTTTAATATCAAACCCGGGGACATCCTTCTCGTTCTTGGTGATGTGGAGCGGGGTATTGCGCTCGTGAAGGCCGATACCCTGCAGGAATTTGCACGGATGATCCTGGAGACATCCAGCCATCCCTCCGATGAATGATCCCGCGGGAGGAGCCTGCAATGAAGATTGTTGTCCTTAACGGGAGCCCGAAAGGGGATCTCAGCGTCACGATGCAGTACGTGGCGTACCTCAAAAAGACGTTCCCGGCGCATACCATTGAAACCGTCAACGTAGCGCATGAGATAAAGAAGATCGGGAAGGACACCGCGTATTTTACGGCCACCCTCGATAATGTCCGGTCCGCAGATCTCGTGCTCTGGGCATTCCCGCTCTATGTCCTGCTCGTCCCGTGCCAGTACAAGCGCTTTATCGAGCTCGTTTTCGGGCGGGGGGCACAGGGCGCCTTTGCCGGGAAGTACGCAGCGGCACTCTCCACCTCGATCCATTACGCCGATATGATCGCCCACGACTACATCCATGCGGTAAGCGACGATCTCGGGATGAAGTACCTTGGGGCGTACTCCGCGGAGATGGACGACCTGCTCGACAAAGGCGAACGGGAGCGGCTCGAAACATTCGCATCCCTCACCTTTGCGGCTGTTGAAAAGAAGATCCCGGTCCAGCGCGAGACGGCCCCGCTCGTCCCGCCGTCCCTTGCCTATGTCCCGGGCAAAGGGCAGGCAAGCGTGCAGTCCGGGGCTAAGAAGATCGTCATCCTCACGGACGATGACGGCAGCTCCAGAAACCTCACGGCAATGGTTGCAAGGCTCACCACGGCATTCCCGGGCAAGGCCGAGGTCATCAACCTCCACGATATCGATATTAAAGGCCCCTGCCTCGGGTGCTGCAGGTGCGCCTATGACAACACCTGTGTCTACACTGACGGGTATGTGGATTTCTACAGGAACCGGCTCGCAACCGCAGACATCCTTGTCTTTGCCGGTGCGGTGCATGACCGGTACCTCTCATCGACATGGAAACTCTTCTTTGACCGGAGTTTCTTCAAGGGTCACACCCCCGGCCTTGGCGGGAAACAGATCGGCTTTGCAATCGCCGGCCCCCTGCACCAGATCCCCTGCTTAAAAGAGGCACTCGTCATGTGGGCGGACAGCGGCAGGTGCAATGCCCGTTTCGTGACCGACGAGGCTGCCACATCCGGGGAGCTCGATGCGCTGCTCGATGCAATGGCCGGAAGGCTGGTACAGGGCGCAGAGGCGGGATATACCCCGCCGCACCTGTTCTATGCTGTCGGCGGCCACAAGATCTTCCGGGACAACATTTACGGGAGTATGAGATTTGTCTTCCAGGCAGATTACCGGTACTACCGCGAACATAAGATGTTCGATTTCCCGCAGGCAGACCTTAAGACCCGGCTCATGAATGCGGTCATGATGCTCTTAACAAAGAGCAAAGCGGTCCGGGAAAAAGTGTACGGCGACACCAAGCACCATATGATAGCGCCGTTTGCACCGGTGCTCAAGGACGGCTGATATGGGCACTCCGGGAGCGGGCAGCAGGATGGGGATCCTGCTCGGGTTTGTCCCCCTGATCGTCTATGGGATCCTTGCAGGGCCTTCCGTCCAGAGCAGGGTCCTGGCACTGGGTGCGGCGACACTGGTCACCGTTGTTGCCGGTTTTGGGGATCTCAAAAAAGGCAGGATCCTGACCTGGGCAAGCCTTGTCCTGTTCGGGGACCTGCTGGTTGCCACGGTCGGGCTGGCCCAGACCGGGATCCTCATCTGGAGCGCGGTCCTGATCTACGCTGCGCTTGCGGCCGTTTCGTTTGGCTCGATCCTGGCCGGCGTCCCGTTCACCCTGCAGTATGCCCGGGAGATGGTGCATCTGGAGCACCACAAAAACCCGGTCTTTCTCCGGGTCAATATCCTGATGACCGGTGTGTGGTGCGGCGTCTTTGTGGTCAATACCCTGCTGGATTACCTTGCGCTGGTTCTCCCGGGCCCCGCAGGGCAGGCTGCCACCCTGATCACGTATGGTTTCCTTATCGCAGGGATCGTATTTACCCTCTGGTACCCGGGGCATATAAAGAAGAAATATGCCAAAACGTCGCCGGGCGGTCAATAGACCACCTGCCCCGGTTTTTTGGTCGCAGGATCCGGTCAGGGCTGCTCGTCTGCCTTTACCACGTGGACGTAGATATCCCCGAAGAACTCCTCCTGCCGGAGGGCGCATTGCCCGTCCAGCGCAAGAAACAGCAGCGGGATATAGACATCGGGGAGCCCCCAGTCAAGATCCCTGCAGAGCTCGGCAAGCGTAATCTCGGTTTCCGGGTCGGCATTTGCCAGGAACTCCTCAATGACCTGCCTAGCCGAGTCCTGGTACCCCTCCTCGTGTGCGATTCCCACGACATCGTCGGCTTCGATCAGGGAATCCTCAAGGGGGGGGAGCCGGCGGCGCCTCCGCTCCTCTTTTTCCAGGTTCTTGAGCTCGATGATCAGCTCAAAGAGGGTGACAGGGCTTTTCCTGAGGCTTTTTCTGTCGAGCCGGCGCTGGATCTCCCGCTCCAGCCGTTCGATGGGCCCGAACCGGCCCTCGTCCTCGAAGTCAAGGTCTCCTGCGAGATCGAAGTCCTCCCCGGCATCACCTTCACTGTCGGCGTCGTCCTCCCCGGCTGCGAGGTCCAGCTGCTCGGACTTCATCCGGAGGAGCGTAGCCGCAAAAAAGAGCGTGCGTCCCGAGATCTGGAGGTTGAGCTGCCGGCACCGCTCCAGCTCGGAAAGGAACCGGTCGGTCACCTCGATGATGTTGATGTTCCACGGGTCGATCTCGCCCCGCTCCGCAAGGCCGACGAGGATCTCGACCGGGTCTTCGACGACCCCCGGTTCCGGTTCTTTGGGAGCGTCGGCTACCGCAGGAGGGACACCCGTCTGGGCTGTATCAGATGTATCGGCAGGCCCGGCCGCACCGGTGTTTTCCGTCCCGGGCTGCTCTATGTCCGGGGCCTCTCCTGGGGCAGGTTCGCCGGCCCTGCCTGCCTTTACACCCTTGCCCGACCGAGGTTTCCCGTTGTTATCCGGTTCAGCCATGGACCTTGACTCCGGTAACAAGCGTGCTCTTGTCCGGCCGGCTCGTCACGCCCATGATCCGTTGCGCCGCCTCGATCATGGGTTTGCGCAGCGAGACAATGACAAACTGCGACGAGGGGGCGAGCTCCTGTACCATCGCCGCGATCCGTTCCACGTTCGCGCCGTCAAGCGACATATCCACCTCGTCCAACGCGTAGAATGGCGCCGGGATGAAGTGCTGGATGGAGAAGATAAAAGCAAGCGTGGTCAGCGACTTCTCCCCTCCCGAGAGGGAAGAGAGAAGGTGAACTTTCTTGTCCCGGGGTTTGACCGCAAACGTGAGCCCGCCGGTGAAGGGATCCTCCTCGTTCTCCAGCACGAGGTTCCCGCTCCCGCTGGTGAGCCGGGCAAAGATCTCCCTGAAGTTGGCATCGATCGCTTTAAAAGCGGTCATGAACGCCTCGAACTTCATCTGCTCGTATTTCTGGATACGTTCGATTAAGGTCTCCCGCTCCATTGAGAGGGTATCTTTCCGTTCCGTTCTTTCATCAACCTGCCGCTGGATCTTCTCGTACTCCTCTATGGCGAGCATGTTGACGGCACCTATCTTATGGATCGCGAGTTCGGCATCGGCGATCTTCCCTTCTATCTCGGTGAGGGAGAGATCGGTCTTTACCTCGCCAACAAGAGCCGTAAGCGTTGCGATCTCGGTCGCAAGCACCTGCGCCCGCTCCTCGAGGGCAGTCAGCTGGATTGAAAAACGCTCCTTGTCGGCATCGAACTTCATCAGTTTCAGTTCAGAGGTATGGATGCTCTCGGATACACCGGCCCGTTTCTTCCGTAGTTCTTCAAGTTCCCCGGAGAACTCCTTCTGCTTCTCTTCGAGCTCGGCAATTACGGTTTTATGGGCAGCGATCTGCCCGTTGGATCCGGCGATCTCCGCATCGATCTGCCGGTTGCGCTCGTCCAGCCGGTTGCGCTCCTCGCCCAGTTCCCCGGTCCGGGCCGTGAAGTGCTGGCGCTCGCGGGAGGCGTCGTTCATGTCCGCCTCCTTGTTCCGCAGGCGCCGCTCCGCTTCCTCGATCTCCTTCTTCTTCTTCTCCATCTGGTCGGTGAGCGCCGGGATGTTGGTGTCGTCCAGTTTCTTCTTTATCGCGTCGATCTGGGCCGTTACCGCGTTGATCGCTTCAGTGACCTTGTCGAGTTCCCCCTCGAGTGCCCCAAGCTCTGCAGCACTGTTGCCGGTCTCCTCTTTCTGCCGGGCAACCGCTGCCTCGATCGTCTGCTTCTCGACCGTGATCGCCTCGAACCGGCGGGTATACTCCTCGGTGACCGCGCCCGCCCGGGCCATGTTCTGGTCGATCTCGTTACGGAGCGCCCGCTTGCCCTCGACCTCTTCGGTCATGCGTTTGACCCCTGCTTCAAGCGTCGAAGCCTCTCCCGCGAGTTCGGCAAGGTGCGACCGGATCCGGACGATTTCGTCGTCCACGGCAGCCCCGAACCCCCGGACCGGCTTCTTTGCCGAGCCACCGGTCATCGCCCCGCTCTTTTCCAGCAGTTCGCCTTCGAGGGTGACCATCCGGTATTTCCCGATCAATTTGCGGGCCCTCTCAAGGGTATCGACCACGACCGTCGCCCCGAGTGCCACGGCAAAGGCCCGGTCGTACACGGGGTCATAGTCGATGAGGTTGACCGCATAATCGATGACGCCGGGTTCTTTGACAGGTGGAAGCGTGGGCGGCCTGAGCTTGTTGAGCGGGAGAAACGTCACTCTGCCCAGCCGTTCGTCTTTTAAGTACCGGATCGCGTCAGCGGCGATCTGGTCGGTGTCGCAGATCACAAACTGGAGCTTGTTGCCCGCAGCGACATTGAGCGCTGTCGCGTACTCCGGGGGCGCCCGGCCCTGGTCTGCAATCGTGCCGTGCACACCCTCGATCGCTTTGACCGCCTCGATCGCTTTCCCGCCGGACTCGCCCCGGGCCTGCTGGGCGGCTTCGAGCCGGATCGCGTCCTGCTCGGCATCCTTCATCTCCCCGCGCAGCCGTTCAAGAGAGGAGCGCTGGGCAAAGAGGCCGCTCTCCAGCTCCGAGAGGTTCCGGTCGAGTTCCTTTTTCTGGCCGGCAAGCGCAGCGACCTCCTTCTCGTTTCCGGATAACTGCTCCTGCTTTGCTGCATACTCTTCATCAAGCTGCTTCTGGAGTGCCACGAGGCGTTCGAGCTCGCTGGTCCGCATCCGGCTCTTCTCGATGAGCATGTCCTGCCGGTGGAGGATCGCAGATCGCTCACCCTTCTTTGCCTCCGCCTCCTCCATCAGGGCAAAAAGCTTCTGCCGGGACTCCTCCGTATCGGAGGAATACTGCCGGATCCCGGTCTCGATCTTCTCCAGCTGTGCCTTTGCGGTCGCCACTTCCATTGCGATATTCGTGCGGTCGATGGTGAGTGTGCGGATCTGGTCGGAGAGCTCCGCGATCCGCGCTTCCGCCCGTTTGGTATCTGCAAAGACCCGGTTGATCGCTTCAAGGTTTCCCTCCTTGTCTTTTTTGAGCCGGGCAATTGTCTGCTCCGCAAGCCTTATCCCGCTCTTTGACTCTTCAAGGTCAGCGATTAGTTTCAGGTAATCGGGCCCGCTTTTTTTGTTGATGAGCTCATCGACATCCCCGAGATCGGCCTTGAGGTAGGAGAGTTCGTTCTCCTCGAGGCCCCGGTCTGCCTCGACCCGTGAGATCTTAATCTTCTGCTCTTCGGCGGACGCAAGGAGCGTGGCCCGTTCCTTCTCCTTGTCGTGGAGCTGGGCGGCCGACCGGCACCCCTGGTAGAAGCCAAGCTCTTTTTGCCACTTCTGGTATTCGAGCGCATGCTCGCGCTCTTTTTTGAGCTCGTTTGCCCTTTTTGTCAGTTCGATGAGCAGGAGTTCCTCGCGCTCGATGCGCTCCCTTACCACGTCAAGCTCGGAGAGCGACTGCTGTTTTTTGGTATCGAACTCGGAGACACCGGCGATCTCATCGATGATCTTCCTGCGCTCGTTGTCGCTCATCTCCATTATCCGGGTCACGTCACCCTGCATTACGACATTGTAGCCGTGCGGGATGATCCCGAACTTTGCAAGGTGATCGACAATATCGCTCTGCTTGCAGAGCCGGTCATTCAGGTAATTATAGCTGTAATAGCCGTTCCCCGTCCTTTTTATCCGGCGGCGGATCTTTGTCCCGTCGGAAAATTCGATAGCGACCTCGGCGGTGTTCTTCCCGGAGTTGAGGTTGATGAGATCGGTGAGTTTCTCGGCACGCAGGTTGCGGGAACTCGAAAGCGCCAGCACAAAAAGGATTGAATCGATGATGTTGCTCTTCCCGGAGCCGTTCGGGCCCGATATAACGGTGAAACCCTCTAAAAAGGGAATTTTTGTCTTTTTTGAAAAAGACTTGAAATTGTCTATCTCCAGCTCTGTGATGTGCAAAGATCCGGCTCCTCGTTGTCCTTACTTCTTTGCTGCATCGGACTTGTCTTCTTCCACAGCGTAAATGAGATCGCTCTGCTTGGGCTTTGCCGAAACTCCTTTCTTGTTCCTGCCATAGCCGGCTGAAGCGATGATGTAGTCCTTTTCCCCGCGCCGGGGCTCAAGCTTCATCGTTCCGTCAGTCTGCATGATCATGTCCATCGCGGGCTCTGCCGGGGCCTGCGGTTCGGCATCCGCCGGGCGGGCTCCTTTGCGTATGACGACCGTACTTCCGCCCTGCTGTGGGGCCGCACCGCCGGCGCCGGGCACCTGCGAGCCCTGAACAATCGGCTGCATGCGTTTAAGTTCCTGGCGGCTGCGCTCCTCGGTCTGCTTGGACATCTTCATTGCAATGGACTTGAGGTCAAGGAGCTCCTGGGTGAGACCCTTGACGAGTGCTTCCATCTCGTTGACCTTTTTCTCGAGAGCTGCTACCCGATCTTCGCCTGCACTGCTTCCTGAACTTTCCATCATTTTAACCATTTTCTCCTTTTCTTCACGTTAGAACTCAAGATACCTGATCTTTGCATCCGGTTGTGCCGTGTCATTCCTGTATACCTTGTGATATATACTGGTGCGGCGCACTCCTTATTAATAATAGTAGTGATCTGCGGATGAGAAAAAAAGGTTTGTGCTTCTTTCTCCCCCAAAAAACAGGATACAGACCCCCTTGGATCCTTTTGATCCGGGCCCTACGCACCTTCTCCGGTGTATTGATAACATGCGCAAAAATCCGGTTTTTGTGGAGGTATTGCTCCCGTTTCTCCCATCGCCGCGCTCATGCTTAAGAAAAGGTATTACCTGATCCAAACGAACGTGTATTCATATGTCGTATCTTTCCCAAACTGATCCAGAAATAGCAGATATCATTGAGAAGGAACGGCTCCGCCAGACAAACGGGCTCGAACTGATCGCGTCCGAGAATATTGTCAGCCGTGCGGTGCTCGAGGCAATGGGGTCAATCATGACCAACAAGTACGCCGAGGGCTACCCGGGAAAGCGGTACTATGGCGGGTGCGAGTTCCACGATATGGCCGAAAACCTTGCCCGCGACCGGTTAAAGGAGCTCTTCGGTGCCGAGCATGCAAACGTCCAGCCCCACTCGGGCACCCAGGCGAACATGGCGGTTTATTTTGCGTACATGAAGCTGGGAGAAAAGATCCTCTCTATGAAACTCAACCAGGGCGGCCACCTCTCGCACGGGTCGCCGGTCAGTTTCACCGGGAAGTTCTATCAGGTCGCCCAGTACGGGGTCGACCCCAAAACCGAAACGCTCGATTACGGTGCTGTCGGCGAGATGGCAAAGAAGGAGAAGCCGCAGATCGTTGTCTGTGGTGCTTCGGCGTACCCCCGTACGATCGATTTCAAGGCCTTCCAGGAGATCGCCGATGATGTCGGTGCCTACTGTATGGCAGATATCGCCCATATCGCCGGGCTGGTCGCTGTCGGCATCCACCCGACATCGGTCGGTGTGACGACCTTTACCACCACCACCACCCACAAGACGCTCCGCGGGCCCCGCGGCGGTGCGATCATGTGCAACAACGAGTACGCCCAGGCAATCGACAAGGCGGTCTTCCCGGGCATGCAGGGCGGGCCCCTGATGCACACGATAACGGCAAAAGCGGTCTGTTTCGAGGAGGCACTCAGGCCCTCGTTTAAGGACTACAACAAGCAGATCGTAAAGAACGCAAAAGAGCTTGCCGAGACATTAATGAACAACGGCATCCGGCTTGTCTCGGGTGGCACGGACAACCACCTGATGCTCATCGACCTCACCAGTCAGAACCTGACCGGCCTTGAAGCGGAAGTGGCGCTCGGTAAAGCCGCTATCACGGTGAACAAGAACACGATCCCGAACGAGACCAAGAGTCCGTTTGTCACGAGCGGTCTCCGGGTCGGTACCCCTGCCGTCACCTCACGGGGCATGAAAGAGGCAGAGATGCGCAGGATCGGGAACTGGATCTCTGCCGTGGTAAAGGATATCAAAAATGAAACATTGATCCAGAAGGTCAACCGGGAAGTCACCGAAATGGCACAAAAATTCCCGATTTATCCAACAATATAATTTAAAATCTTATTTTTGGAGGGGTACAGCGATGGGCATTATCCTTGATGGAAAAGCGGTTTCGGAAAAGCGGCTCGAACTCCTCAAGGAGGCGATCGGGGAAGCAGGGCTGTACCCCCGTCTTGCCACCGTGATCGTGGGCTGCGACCCGGCCTCGCAGATGTATGTGCGCATGAAGCACCGGGCCTGCGACCGGGTAGGCATAGGGTCAATAGGGATCGAGATCCCGGGTGATGCCACCACGGAGAAAGTGATTGAAGGCATCACCCGGCTCAATCAGGACCCGGATATCAACGGCATCCTTGTCCAGCTCCCGCTTCCGAAACAGATCGACACCGACCGGGTGATCTCCACCGTAAAAACGGGAAAAGACGTGGACGGGTTCCACCCGACCAGCCTTGGCCTCCTGATGAGCGGGAAACCCAGGTTTGCTCCCTGCACACCCAAAGGGATCATGACCCTGCTGGCCGAATACAAGATCCCGGTCGCCGGCGCACGGGCAGTCGTTGCCGGGCGGAGCATCGATGTCGGGAGACCGATGGCGGCGCTCCTGACGAACGCTGACGCAACCGTCACCATCTGCCATAGCAGAACTCGCGACCTGCCTGCTGAGCTCAGGCGGGCGGATATTCTTATTTCTGCCGTGGGAAAAGCCCATTTCATCACGCCGGAGATGGTAAAACCCGGTGCGGTCGTTATCGATGTCGGTATAAACCAGCTCAACGGAAAACTGGTCGGGGACGTGGATTTTGATGCAGTAAAGGATATCGCGTCGGCAATCACCCCGGTCCCCGGTGGCGTGGGCCCCATGACCATTGCAACGCTCATGGAAAACACCTTTGCTGCGGCAACGAGGATGGAATGAAATCCTGCCGGGTCAACAAGCTTAACGTCGGAGGGGATGCCCCGCCACGCATCATGGGCGTGATCAACTGCAGCGGGGAGTCGTTTTACCTGAATTCATATATCCCCATTGAAGAGGTCCATGCGACGGCAGTAGCGATGGTCGAGCAGGGAGCCGACATGATCGATATCGGTGCCCGGAGCACGGCACCCAATACGCAGCCGATCAGCGGGAAGGAAGAGGCGGAACGGATCGATGCAGCCTTAAAAGAACTGGACGGCAGTGGGATCACCCTCTCGGTGGATACGATGCACCCGGGCGTGCTCGATGTCTGCCTGAAACATGAGATCCATGCAGCAAACGATATCAGCGGTTTTGTCTCACCGGGCTATGCAAAAAAGGTCGCTGACGCCGGGCTCCCTGCGTTTGTTATGGCTACAAACCAGGTACCGGGAGATCCGATCGGCGTCGATGCAACCCTCACCTCACTCGAAGGAGTCATGCGGCGGTGCGATGCGGCCGGGGTGAATGAGTACGTGCTCGACCCGGGGGTCGGCATCTGGACGCCGTTCCGCTCGGTGGAGGAGGACTGGGAACTCTGCCGGCACTTCGAAATGTTCCTGCGGTTCGACC
>Ga0326728_10018912_pt1 | contig 13471 bp, 18 predicted proteins | sample MB3enrmetagenome_FD_207602 | JGI IMG/M metagenome (GOLD analysis project Ga0326728, IMG submission 207602) | Lab enriched peat soil microbial communities from McLean, Ithaca, NY, United States - MB31MN | ecosystem: Environmental > Terrestrial > Soil > Wetlands > Peat | place: USA: New York... | reverse complement strand
TAAGAAAAGAGTTTTTTTCACAAATGACACCGATATTCGTTTGGGGTTTGAAGTAGAGTGTGTCATCAGAGGTAATCGAGGCGGCAACTGGCCAAGTCCCAACTGGACTAAATTTTGTAAAGAAATCTATGACTTGAAAAAGAACGTTGTCATTGGTGACGATTGTAGCATTAATAGAGGCAGTTTTGGTAGTAATGCTCGAACAGCAGAAGTTAGAACCGCGCCCTTGCCACCTAAAAACGCAATGAGGGTGTTAAAGGCAATTTTCAATTGTGTCAACAAATATGGCGCCACTAATTCATCGTGTGGGCTTCACGTCAACATTTCATCAATCCAAAGAGAAAAAATGTTACGTTTTAATCCATTACCGTTTCTTTCCTCAAGATTGTGGGATGAACTTCTGAAAACGTTCAAAAGAACAGGCAATCAGTATTGCAGAATAAATGTAAACAAACCCACACCTAAAACTTGCAAGGTTCACATGTTTCAACAAATGGCCAATGCTTTTGAAGACAAGTGTTATTGTGTAAATTTGTGCCGTTTTGGTAATGGGCTGAATAAATCATCCCGCGTTGAAGTTCGGGGATTTGGTAATAAAAATTACACAAAAAGATTTATCACGGTTGCCAGATTTGTGAAAAGAATAGAAACGCTATTCATCCTTTCATGTGATGATGACGTGCCATTGACAAAAATATTTAGTGTATGAAATAATGATGATTGAATTGGTTAGTGTTCTTGACATTTTATATCAAGGTGTTATAATATTTGTTGAGAATGGGGAACGACCATTACATGGAAATGAAAGAAGTCACAGATGCCGGACACAACAACAACGCCAACACAGCCTGTAGAAAGAGATTTAAGCGAACAAGTTGCTCAATCTTTACCTCGTCAGGGAAGTGGAAGTGTTACCATAGAAGCTACAATTTCCAATGACCCGAATGAACCAATTACATTCAGAAATGTAAAAATATCACCAAATTATTCAATGCCTTGTGATTGCCCAGCATGTAAAAGAGACAATATCCTTAACGGGACGTTGACGGGCGAGTGTAATCATTGCCATTCAAAACTGGACGCACAATCATCATTTCAAATAATGAGTGATAAGACGTTGGTGTGTGAAAAATGTGTGGCTGAACATTACATTTTTTGCCCCTCCTGTAACAAATCATACAAAAAATCTGAAGCAAAAGAAGTCTCACAATGTAGAGGTACGCAAACATTGAAAATTTGTAATCGTTGCTTCACCCTGAATTACAGGGAATGTTCCAATTGTCATAAATTTATCAACCGATGTGAAATTGTCAATTACAAGGATGTCGTTTATTGCAAAGACTGCTTTGACAGATTTTATCAAGTATGTGCCATGTGCAATACTATTTACGCCGTGGGCACACTTACACACATTGTTCGTGGTAGGCACAAAGTTTGTGAAAAATGTTTCAATCAATTCGGCCCAATCAACGTATATGAAACCAAGCCAAAAATAGAATTTCAAGGTAAGCCGCCACACTACTACGGTATTGAATTGGAAGTAGAACTTGAAAACCAAGACAAATCTGAACGCGGTAAAAAGGCTCAGGAAGTTGTTGATTTGTTTGGTGGCGACTTCGTAATTGTGAAAGAAGACGGCAGTTTGCAATGTGGATTTGAAATTTGCACACAACCAGCTTCAAAGGAAGAACATTTGATACGTTGGGGTAAATTCTTTGACAATTTGCCCGGCAATTTGGTTTCTTTCAACAGCCCTCACAACAATTGTGGTCTTCACATTCATTGTTCAAAGAAACCACTGTCGTTGCTTTCCATAGCAAAAATTGTGGTGTTCATAAATGACGAAAAGAATCAGCCCTACATCGAAACGATTGCAGGTAGAAAACCAAACAGGTATTTTAAGATTGCCAAAAAGAACTACTCTACAGTCAGACAAATTGGTGATGGAAACAGATATGAGGCGGTCAACCTTTTAAATCGTGAAACCATCGAATTTAGATTATTCAGAGGAACGCTCAAAAGAGAATCATTTTTCAAGGCAATAGAATTTTGTGATTCAATCATTCAATTTTGTATGACAGGCAACAATGGTATCGCATATTGTCGCAATTGGGATAATTATATGGACTACATTGGTGTGAAAGACAAGGATACCAACAAAGATTATCCACACCTTCACGCCTTCATGTGTGCTAAATTTTTGAAAAAGGAAACAAAATTATCCAAAAAATTTGGGTTCAACGTTGACGATTTAGTAAGCGTTGAAGGTGCTCCCGTATTAGTGGATGCACAACGGTAAACAATGACGGTCTATAATAAAACAAAATTATGTGTTTAGCAATTTACAAACCAGCGGGGGTTGACATCCCACACAAAAACTTTAAGAATGCTTTCGAGCATCATCCCGATGGTGCAGGTATTGCATGGGCAGTGGATGGAATTCTTCTCATGAGAAAAGGCATATTCAATGTTGATGACTTCATTGAACAATATGAAAAAGTAAAGCAGTATCATTGTTTGATTCATTTTCGCAAAGCAACTCACGGCAAAATTGATGCTACAAATTGTCATCCGTTTTTGTTTAACAACAATAAATTGGCACTTGTTCACAATGGTATTCTTCCTATAAAATGTTCCATTGAAGGACTTTCCGATACAGCACATTTTGTAAAATTGGTGTTGGAACCTATGGTTACTCAACATAAAGTTCCCATTAACGATGGAGCGTTGAATTATCTCATTAGCACATCCATCGGCACAGATAAACTTGCTGTAATGGATGGAGCGGGCACCACTTATATCTTCAATGAAGAAAAGGGTAATTGGGATGAAGGCGTATGGTATTCCAACACATCCTATAAATTTCCACCTTACAAGGCTAGCGATTACAAGAGTCATCCTTATTTCTCAAACAATAACAATAACACCCGTTATTCCCGCCACACCAATTGGCGAAGACACTGGGATGGTAGCAATGAAGAAGCTGATGAAAGTTATTTGGACTTTTGGAGAAAAAACTCTTCTTCCGCCGCTACCACTACCATTGAAACCGACCCGAAGAAAACACGACAACCCTTGCTGCTTCCCGGTATTCGTGAATCTGTTGACGATGCTGGAAATGTCATAGTTGATGTTGAAGCTGAAACGGTAGAAGAAAAACCAAAATATTCCGAAGGTCAAATGTGTGAGTATGGATGGTTTGATGAATCGGTTGAATCAGATATTCAAACTTATCAGACAAATTTGGGCCTCACCAGAGAAGAAGCATTAATTCGTATTTTCACAGAAAGATAATAAATCAACCACACTTGACTTTTTATAAAACCTCTGATACAATTAAACTCCGTAACTGAAAATAGTTTATGGCTACATCTAAAAAGCAAACGTCACACAAGCGAAAAGTTTTAATGACCGGCAGATTTTATGCCGCGCCGGTAACGATTGGTAGAAACTTCATCACCGTTAAGCTTCCAAAAAAGGTAGCTGAATATTTTGACCTCAGTAAACCTGAAATTTTCTGGTCGCCCATTGATGGTGTCATTCAACTCAGCGGAAGTCAGCCTCACATGGTCATACCTATGATGAGCGTTGATGCTGCCAAATTCATACCCCGAAAACAATAATTCCAATGAATGATAAAGTAATAGATTTTACCATTGGAGCTGACCCCGAATTTGGTTGCATCAACCGAAAAGGTCATGTGGTAACTTCAACAGATTTTGTCAGCGAAGAAGAAGGCGTGGAGTTTGGTTCAGACGGCAACGGTGCAACTTTTGAAATAAGGCCCGAACCTTCCAAAGACCCAATTCAAGTGGTCAATAATATCCATGATATTTTTGTAAGACAAACAATCAGAGAACCAGAATTTCTTAAATTTAAGTGGATTGCTGGGACGTGGCACCGTGGCTACCCTTATGGGGGACATGTTCATTTTGGAATTTCCAAAAAAATCATTGCTCACAAAGATGCGGTGAATTTTTTGGATCATTATGTTGGTGTTGTTTCCCTTCTTATGGAAATTAAACGTCAAGGTATCAAGCGAAGGGATGACGGCTATGGCCGTATGGGGGATATGAGAGTCCAGCCTTGGGGATTTGAATACCGACCTATGAGTAGTTGGGTTTCTTCGCCTTATGTGGCAGCAGCCATGTTGTGTTTGAGCAAGACTGTCATGTATGAAGTGGTCAATAATTCAAAATTTAAGTGGCACAAATTTGCCGTAAAAGACGATTTTGAAAATATGAACCAACGAAGGGTTCTCGCACAATTTCCCGCAATATGGGCGGACATCACCAAGATGTATCTGTATCAATTTTACAAACCTTACATTGATTTGATTTATTTTCTTGTAACAAACAAACTTACATGGCTCCCAGCAAATGGGATGAAAGAGTCTTGGGGTGTAGTGGATATGAAGCCGTGTATCTCTAACAAAGTCGGTATGGATATTATCTGGCACCGATACAACATAGAACAACCACAATGATTGAATTTAAAGAAACCGATTTTAATCTGACACAGGTTAAAAGAGAGTCCAAATTATTTAACTTGGTAACTGCATACAAATATTTTGTGTATGGTCTTTGTATGACGGATAATCAACCAATACTCATTGAATATCACTTCGACAAGGTTGATGAACACTTTGATGAAAGATTGGAAGCTTTGTTGGAATTTTTCAAGGCTAACAACATTGAAGTTGAAATCTATAACAAATCCGACAAGAGGGGAAGAATTGATATTGGATTGAGAAGGGATTTGAGAGCGGTTGTCAATAAAAATGGCAAACCAATGTTAGCGTCCTCTATTCTTTCAACTATTGTTTATGCCTTGGAAGGCCGCGTTGACGTTGACCAGTTGAAAAAATACAAACTATCCACATTACCGAAGTTACAAAAAGCGGTTAGGCAGGCCGAACCACAGAACAATAATACTGCTGGACAAGGGCACAACCCGTAACGCAACCGTCGAACGCTTGACAAAACCTGATTTTTATAATAGACTTTCAACAGTCACAAAAACAAAATCATTATGTGTAGAGTAGCCGCATTTCCGCCGGGATTTCCAAGACGTGAAGCTCTTGAGATTTTGGCAAATTTTGAAAACAAAAACACCGATGGAACGGGTTGCGCTTTTGTAAAAGACGGCAAACTCGTAGTGAACAAATGGGCCAAACCTTTCAGTTCCATTGTCAGACCAAAAGCATTTCTGTCTCACATGCCTCATGATGGATGGACAATTGCTCATCTTAGAGCGGCGTCTCATGGCGACAATCTTAAACAAAATACCCATCCATTTGTAGTTGGCCCTTGGGCGTTCATCCACAATGGAATTTGGAGTGAATACAATCTGGTCAAGTTGGCTTTGAGTAAACAAGTGAAAATGGAAGGTGATACCGACAGTGAAGTTGCCGCACATCTTTGGAATATTGTTGGCCCTAAAAAATTTGCTGAAAACATTGAATTTGGTGGTGTTTTCATCGGGCTTCACACCAACGGCGAACTTTGGGCGGTAAAAACTAATGGTGACTTGGAAATCAAGGCCCTTGGTGGGGAGAGGGTTCTACTGGCGTCAGAATTTGATTATTCAAAATATGACGACACTGTTGAAGCTGTCAATGGATGGTATCATTTTGACAAAAACGGTAAATACTTGAAACATAAGCAAACCAGTGAGTCTTTAAATGATTATTCCTCCTATGGTGATAGTTGCTCCATAAGATTAAGGGGCGGAAATCAACGAAGTTCCTACCTTGGTCATAGTAGCTATGTTCCGGATGATTACCGGCACGATGCTCGATATTTTTCAAATCATCATATAAGTGGTGACTAAATAATTTAAAACAAACCCGAAAATCAACCCGAAAATTCTATGGCTATCAAAGTTTTCACCATTGAAAGCGAAGCTGAATCTGCTCGGCGTTTAGGTTATCCGACTCATACGTGGCTTGGTGATTATGCCAACAAGTATGATGACGATATTATCATTCGCTGGGGCAACAGTAGCAATCTTTATTGTTCAACTGGCAGTCGTTCTGCCGAATTCAAGAATGTTCTCAATCCGGCGTCGGCAATCAGACAAAATTGTAGAAAACATGAATCTGTCAAACTCATGGCTCAGGTGGTCAATGTTCCTACTCTTTATGAAAAGAAAGTTCCCAAAAATGTTCTAGCAGTGATTCGGCCAACCGAACACGCCGCCGGCAATGGTTTTTCTGTTCAAAAAGGTCCGCTCAAAATTGAACGTGGAACTTACGGAACACGTTACTTGGATGTAACCAAGTCAGGCGGTGAATATCGTGTTTGGTTTTGTGGTGATAAAACCATGTGTGGGAGAAGGGTAAAAATGGAATGTAATGAAGAACAAGAATACCCTTGCCGAAGCAATTGGGGATACGAATTTTGTGATAGTATTTCCCAGCCACTTCACTATCAAACGTTGATGGCGGCTAAGAAAATCAGTCTTGACGTTGGAGCAGCGGATGTTCTCTATTACAAAAGGAAATGGTATTTCCTTGAATTAAATTCAGCAGCTTCCGTTGACCACAGAGTTGTTCGTGAATTTTACCAAACGGCTCTGGCGGAACTTATTGAAAAAAGGTTTTCTTCAAAAAAAGTAGAGGCTCCAGCGGTCGCACCAGCCGTCGAAAAAACGTTGGAGCCAAAAATTGGTGGTAATGACGGCGAGCTTAAAAAAAAAAGCGAAAACGAAATGGTGGAAGGTGTTGTTTCATCCGTTCCTATCGCCGTTGAACCGTCTGTTTCAACGTCAGTGTCAACAGGGTGATAAAACAATAATTTAAAAAATCATGCCTATTGCTACCACTACAACAAGTTTGGTTTGCCCCAACTGTAAAAAAGAAACAGGTTTAACGAAAGAATTCATCTTAGATATGACGCCTTTGAAAGATGTTTACTGCCCTTACTGTAAAAAGTTAGTGTTATCTTGTAAGCCGATGGTTCAAAAATTTGACTGGTCTACATACAACAGTGGCACTGATTATAGCGGTGCTGATTATGACTGACAGAGAATAAAAGACCCTACGCTTGACATTCTATAAAATCCATGATAGACTTTCCAAATGAATCCAAAATGGATTCAATAACAAACAAAAAAACAAAATAAACAAAACACTATGAACGAAATCGAACAAAAACGCAAGCGCATTGAAAACATTGCCAAAGTTGTTGGCTTATGTGTCGCTGGAGCGTTATTCGCACCCATTGCCTTAGCAACCATTCAAGGTCTTATCAGTTTGATTGTTGTGGGCGTTATTGCCCTATTTACAGTCAACGTCATCGTCCCTTGGCTGGCCATTTCACTTGCCAACTGGCGATTAAAGGCCCTCAAAGCAGCAGCAGCGGCCAATCCAATTGAAATGTTGGAAAATCAATACAAAGACCGTATGAATGCTTTGGCCAAGATTCGTGAAAACATCACTGCTTCCTACGCCGTTCTACAAAATCTTCACGCCCAAATTCAGGAGCACGATGAAAAGTATCCTGATAAACCGTCTCAATATCTTGATAAGTATCAAAAATTGAGCGCGTTGGTTTCCCTACGGGGTCAAAAATACAAGCAGGCCCAAAAAAATCTTGCTGACTTCGCCGAAGTGATTGAAGAAAAACGTTCGGACTGGAAGATTGCCCAAACCATGGCGGAGGCAAACAAGCTGGCCAATGTTGGTCAAGATTTTCAATCCAAGTTACTACAGGACACCGCTCTCAATACCGTTCAAGATGGTTTGAATACAGCTTTTGCTGAACTTGAAACGAGTTTGTTGGATGAACAAGGTGACGCATCGGCGTCTGCCAACTCTCCTTCGTCAACAACCGTTCAAGTTGCTCCGGCTCGTCCTGTTGCTCAACTAAAAGCACCGAGCTTACCGGCTCTTGATTTGGGATTTGACGAAAACAACGTCATTGAGGCGGAAGCGGAACCTGTGCCTGTGCCAGTCTCTAAATCGTCCGCCCGCAGTCGCAGAAGTTACTAATAATAACAAATAAAGCAATTAACAACTAAAAACCAAACAAAAAACTATGAAATTCAAAATCATCGCATCAGTCATTGTGTTAGTGATTATTGTCTTGGCACTTTGTCTCAAGGGGTGTTCAAGCACTCAACCGGCAACGGATGAAAATGGTAATCCTGTTGACACTACTACTGATACCACTACTCAACAGCAGTAAACAATCAAACAACTCAAATAACAAATAAAACACAAACAAAACAAATGAAAAAGAACCTAATCGCAATCGCAGTAATGGCTTTGACGTTTATTAGCGTCGGCGCCTTTGCTCAAACCAATGCAGCCACGGCCGCAGCCGCATCTGCCTCGTTCATCAAAGGAACGTTGAACATCACATTTAACACCCATCAGAATCCGCCGGGGACGAAGGGCATCCAAGACGTTTATGATATTAATATCAACGTCGCAAACAGTGCCGTATTTCACGGCAAAATGACAGACCGCCCGCAAATTATTGAAGGTATGTTCAACAAGGCCATCACTCAACCCCGTTCGTTGAAGTATGATGTTGCCTGTGATGTTGTAAATCCAAAGAATCCAACGCAAACAAAGAACATCGGCAGAATGTATGGCATGGTGCCTATTTCATCCGATGGTGTGTATAACTACGACAAAAGTTCCCTTGTGGTGGATATTTTGCCTATGGGAAACGCCGGCGGTTTCACGAGTAAATTCAGTGGACAGGCCGCAGGCAAACCATTGGTTCGTCCCGCAAATTGGACAGATATGGTTCGTGAAACAGTCAACATCAACCGTCTTGTGAACGGCAAACCCATGACTGTCGCATTGAAGCGTTATGACAAAATGGACTTCCGCAACGTGGTTATCGCTGAAGGGCCCGTTCAAATCTATCAACCCGTAACTGTCAATGGTCAAATGTATTATGATTATGATAAAAATTGTTGGTTCTTCAACAATTTTACCGTTCAATACGCTGAAGGCCGTGATTTGAAGGTTGACCGCGTTACCGGCACCATCCGTTGGATTGAAGACCCGAATCGCAAGAGCAACGGTCTTGGTCACTATGAATTCGATGTTCGTGTCAATGAGCCGGCTCCTGACGCATCCAACGCGTTTGCTGCTCCAACCGATGAATCAGCATTCTTCGCAAGTGATACCACGGTTCCCGGTTTGAGTGGAACGATGAATTACAAGGACACTTTAAATGCAAACGGCGATACGTTGGCTTCCGCCGTGACGATTGACCTCAATGGTAATAATATCAACAAGCAGCAAGTCATGGTTCTTGGCAAGGTGATTATCTTTGCCGCGGTGATTCCGATGAATTCTGACTAATATCAGCAATCAATCAAAACAAACAACAAACATAACAACAAACACACAAATACATGAAACAAATATTACTAACATTACTCACGGTGGCCTTGGTTGGTCTTGGATTCGGCGCCAATGGTCAAACAAATTCCGTGAGCACCGATGACACCAATGCCATCAAAGCTCCGAAACTCACGCTTGAAGGTGACAGTTCTACCACTGATACCAACAAGGATTATGACAAGGTTGACCTTACGCTCAGTTCTGCCGGCACTTCATACGGCGGACACAACGAAGTGGGTGTTGACGTTTCTTTGTCAATTGACCCGTTCCAACAGCTCCCCAGCCTTTGGGTTGGTGTCAGTCAGAGCCTTTATTGGCAGCCGGCCTTTCAAGGTTCAACCGACTTTGATACTGATTGGGCTATTGACATTTACAAAGAAAAGGTGTATCTTGACCCCGGTTGGAGTATCGGCGATGTTTACGGTGCCAACTCTTACAATTTGGTGAGAACGGGCCCCGAAGTAACGCTTCAATACTATGTGTCTGATGACGTTTTTCTCTACGGCGGCGTCAACTACGACCTTTTAACCAAGGAATCGGATGGTGGCTGGCAGACTTCCAACAACAAGGATAATGGATGGCGTTGGAGCATTGGTCTTGGTTGGGAATTCTAAAAAATATGGCCCAAAAGCCTGAAATATACGGAAAAAACTCACAACCGCTGGGCAAATACCCAGCGGTTGTTTTGACTAATCCGAAGTATGCTGCAAACGTAGGTGCTGCTCTTCGGGCCGCTTCATGTTTTGGAGCGAAACAGGTGTGGGTGGACTGGCAATCGTGTCAGATTGGATGATGGGCAACGTCTTCCGCGTGAAGAGCGATTGAAGGGTTACAAAGACGTGGAGCTTCGCCAATTTGATTACCCATTTGAACATTTTAAGGGTGAAGGCGTTACACCGATTGCGTTGGAATTATTGCCGGGTTCTGAATGTCTCTTTGACTTTATTCATCCCGAAAAAGCTGTTTACGTTTTTGGGCCGGAAGATGGCTCAATAGACCAAGTGACTCGAAGATTTTGTCATAGATTCGTGACCATACCGACAAAACACTGCACAAATTTAGCTGCAGCAGTTTATTTGGTTCTCTATGATAGAATGTTGAAACACTATCAGCAAACTGGGGAAAGATTGGAACTTGACGAACATCGTGGATTTATCGGCTCGGATGAGCAGTCAAATCAGGATGTTTGGAAAGAAGTTGGTTACAATAATGGAGCAGCATTTGTATGAGTAAACCAAAACAGATACTTTTCGGGTTATGTATCGCTGTGGTAATATCTACATGCACTATTTTTATCACAAATTTCGCAATGGATTTTTCTACCTATCAATCCATTATGGAAGGCACCTACGAAACTCCGTGGTATAATCAGCATTGGTTTATACAACCTTACACAAATTTTCGGTTATCTCATTATCCGTCAATATTTAACATAACGACCAACGGCGACAATAGCCAAATATGGATTGAGAAAGAAAAGAAGGTGGGCAACAAGATATTTTGGACCATAGATTACAGAATACCCATGACCAATTATACAACTTACACTACTCACAATGGCGACCCATTTTAGTAGCTATGAAATATAACATTTTGGTTGCCATTTTTTTCGTGTCAGCTATAATTGACGGTATCCTATACCGAACTCACAAAAGCAAAAATTTAACTTGTTGGTTTTTGAAAAATTTATGAACACCAAACGGTTGACCACAAAAGGACAAAAGGAAATAGTAGCCTATCTCAAAGAAATAAAAGCTACCTCGCCTGAAACTGCTTGGGAACCGCCCGGTGCAGATGTTACAATTTGCCTCAATCTTGAGAAAAAAGGATTCTTGAAGTCAACACAGAAATATCCCGAAGGTCATCCGTGGAGAACGGGAGAATCTTGGGGATATGAAGTCAGGCAATATTATCTTGTAAAAAATGATTGAATATCCAACCATAATGCCATCGTCAAGAGCACCTCGTGCTCCATGTATTGCTTTTGTCAAATATGATGGAAGCAATATAAGAGTGAAATACACCAACAAGAAAGGATTTTGTCTTTTTGGTAGTCGGACTCAATACTTTGACAAAGGCCATCCATTTTTAGGGGAGGCGGTGGATATTTTCTATAAGAAATATGAGGATAAATTGGTTGACCTCATTGAAGATAATTTTCCCCATGAAAGAGAAGTGATGGCTTTCCTTGAGTTTTTTGGTCAAAAATCATTTGCTGGTTATCACGAAAAAGACGACCCAAAAGATTTGATACTGTTCGATGTGATGATTGGGCACAAAAATAGACATTTTTTGCTACCCCAAGAATTCGTCAAATTAACGGCAAAGGTTCAAGCAGAAACACCTATGGTCATTTACGAAGGTAACTTGACTGACCAATTCATTCAGGATGTTCGTGGCGATGCTAATGGCAATAAGTATAACGTATTTGAGGGCGTTGTTTGTAAAGGAACAGAACGAACTGGCGCACATCGTGGTAATGTGTGGATGGCAAAAATTAAAACCCAGTTGTATTTAAATTTGTTAAAAAGAAAATTCGGTGAAGAAGATGCTAAAAAATATGGAGAGTAATCTACAAAAAATGCTCCAAAATCTACTAATTTTTTTGGATGAATCATCCCCTGAACAATTAAGAGACGAACTTAAAAAGGGGAATAGACCTTTTTTTCAAACTATGAAAGATGACGTTCCCAACCACGACATTCCGTTTACAAAAGAATGTTTTGATGATTTAGTAAAGCATAACGAGGAATTGGCAAAAGCTTTACAGGACATTATCAATAGATGCGTTCATCCCAATATTGCTGTTAAAGCTTTCATGGTTGATTTGGTTCCAATACGAAAAATATTGGAAAAGAACACTGAATTTATAAATAAAATAAAATTGCCACCAAAAGAACCAACCAAATCGTACATGGTAAAAGATGATGGCAAAAATTGCCCAATTTGCGGCGTTGAAATGGGTGGATGCCACATTGGTTCATTTTGCAGCAAAGAAAATGGTGGATGTGGAAAATGGTGTGATGGTTGGGCTCGTCTTACGGCGGCAGAGGCAGAAAAATTCAAAAATATAATTTTACGATGAATTTCTTTTGACATTACACGGTATCTTGTCAAATTCCAAACTATATCTTCGACATAATTCCAAACATTTTCGATATGCAAGAAACGCTTCTTCTTCATTGTCGCTCTGTGACAATGCTTTCAACTTCTTGAGTTTTTTGAAAGTAGCATGGTCCATATTTCCGTAAATAAAACGGTCTGATTCTTCCGGCTCAACAATATTATCGTCCTCTATTACGTCTTCAAATTCTACATCCTGTCCCATTTCATCCAATTTTTTCTCTATTTCCAATGAATTTACTATTCCCTTGATGTATGCTTCAGTCATTTCACTCTTTTCATAACCAAATTGTGAAAGATACTCCTGAAGCACTTCTTCAATGGTTTTATTGCACGTGGTATCTTCGTCCCTCATCATAAAATATAAGAAATTGAGAATGGGAGTATAAACCGTTGGATAAAACGTTGTGCTACCCTTAAAAATCTCTTCTTCCGTCAACCCTTTTGATTGTCCTTCACTGAGTAATTTTTGACGTTTTTTAGTTCCTTCGAGGATTTCATCTTTGTATTTCTGTGTGTATGTTTCAGCGGCTTTTAATAGGTTTTGTTTATCTATTTTAACCGCTTCTTTCTTTTTAGATAACGCTCCTGCAAAATCAGGGTCATTTCTAAGAATGGCCATTAGTGAGTATTTTTCTTCCATATTAGTTATACATACTCTTTCCTTACCGAAAACGCTTTATTTTAGAAAGGCTTGACAGTATAGGGTGAGGGTGGTATAGTAACCCCCATGATATACTGGCTAATAGGTCAACCAGCTTGCGGAAAGACCACACTGGCTAAACTATTAAAGCCAATGCTTGGTATATGTTGCCTCCATTTTGACGGTGATGATTTGCGAAAAATTTTTGGTAACTCCTACTCCAAGGAACATTTCACAAAAGAATGGCGTAAAGAACAGACAAGAGCGTTGCAACGGTTGGTTGCCTACATTGCCGACCAAGGATTTAACGTAATAATTTCCACAGTCAATCCTTACAG
>Ga0326728_10018911_pt1 | contig 13471 bp, 13 predicted proteins | sample MB3enrmetagenome_FD_207602 | JGI IMG/M metagenome (GOLD analysis project Ga0326728, IMG submission 207602) | Lab enriched peat soil microbial communities from McLean, Ithaca, NY, United States - MB31MN | ecosystem: Environmental > Terrestrial > Soil > Wetlands > Peat | place: USA: New York... | reverse complement strand
CGAATCACCCACCGCTGACGAGTCAGCGGTAGAAAGAGCGGGAGCGAGCTCCCGCAGTCCAAAAGCGGCGTCGAGCCGCCGCACTCCAAGGTGCTTCGCACAGAGGGATCAACGCAGGCAGCCAAATCGAATGTGTTGATGCTCGCGTCAACTCGTGCCACAATCGCGCGCGTCGTTATCCTCCAGAGGAGTCTTCCTGATGATCTCCAACATAATCCATCGATTGTTCCTCCGCGTCGGCGTGCGAGCGCTGCTGGCCGGGGCTCTGATCTTTGCGCCGGTGGCGCGCCTGGCGGCGCAGGCGCCCGTCGATCCGGACGTGGCGCGCCGCACGCAGTGGTTCCACGAGGCCAAGTTCGGAATGCTCATCACCTGGGGCCTCTACTCGATTCCCGCCGGCGAGTGGAAGGGCCAGGAGATTCCCGGCATCGGCGAGTGGATCCAAAACCGCGCGCATATTCCGCTGGCGGAGTACGCACTGCTGGCCCCGCAATTCAATCCAGTGAAGTTCAATGCTGACGAATGGGCCACGGTGGCCAAGCAAGCCGGCATGAGATATATGGTACCCATGCCGAAGCACCACGACGGTTTCTGCCTGTTCGGCACCAAGGTGGATACGTACAACATTGTGGACGCCACGCCTTTCCACCGCGACCCCATGAAGGAGCTGTCCGAGGCGTGCCGCAAACAGGGGCTGCGCATGGGCTTTTACTACTCGCAGGCGCAGGATTGGCATCATCCCGGCGGCGCGGTCATCGGGGGGCAGTGGGACCCGGCCCAGCAAGGCGATTTTGATGACTACCTCAACAAGGTTTCGCTTCCGCAGGTTCGCGAACTGCTCACCAACTATGGGCCCATTGCGCTCCTGTGGTTTGACACGCCCCTCAATATGACGCCCGAGCGCGCCCAGCGCTTCGTTGATCTGGTGCGCCAGGTTCAGCCCGACTGCCTGATCAATGGGCGCTTGGGAATCAAGCAGGGCACCGACTATTCCTCCATGGGAGACAATGCCGTGCCTGACCACGTTCTGGAGGGCGCGTGGGAGACTCCCGCGACCATCAACGACACCTGGGGCTTCAAGAAGATGGATCACAACTGGAAGCCCGCCGACACGCTCATCTTCCGGCTGGTCGACATCGTGAGCAAAGGCGGCAATTACCTGCTGAACGTCGGCCCCACCGCGGAGGGCGTGATTCCGCCGGAAAGCGTGAAGGTGCTGCAACAGATGGGCGCGTGGCTCCAGGTGAATGGCGAAGCCATATATGGCACCGACCCCACGCCGTTTGGCGCCGAACTGAAATCGTCAGCCATTCACGACGCCCACTTCCAATATCAAAAGCCCACCGGCTGGCGTTGCACCACCAAACCCGGGAAAATCTATATTCACATGTTCGATTGGCCCCAGGGCTCTTTCCGCCTCGAAGACGTGAAAGGGAAAATCACAAGCGCACGTCTCCTAGCCGCCCCCCAGCGCAAGCTGAAGTTCAAACAAACGGGCTCTGCCGTGGTGGTCTCGCTGCCCGCCGTAGCGCCGGGTGAATTCGCCAATGTCCTGGCACTGGATGTGAAGACGGAAGGGCGTTAAGCTATCTGTAGAATTCCGGACGCGAGACAGGCGTGAGGTGGTCTATGCTTTGTCCAAGCTGTGGCAAGGAAGCCGTGGACACGGACAGCCTTTGTAATTCTTGCGGGAGATCGCTTTCGCCTGCCACCCCCCCTTCAGCGCAATCCGTCCCCATCGCCAGCGTCGTTATTCCGCCGGGAACGCCGGAACAGCCACTGCGCCGAAGCCGGAAGGCTATCTCAAGCCTCATTCTCAGCATAGTTCCGTTTCTTGTTGTAATCGCGCTTGGACTGCTTGTTGCTACCTATGGTGTGGATCCGCAAAATAATTTCCTTGGCTTCAGCATCTTTTGTTTATCGATTATGGCATGGGTGTTAGCCGTCATTCTCGGCCATCGTGCGAGAGGGTTGATCCGTCGAAACGCGGACCGACTCCGCGGTGGGAGGATTGCAACCATAGGCCTTGTTCTTGGCTATGTCGGCCTAGCGTGCGTGATAGTTTTCCTGATACCGCCAAGTGACCCCAATCGAGTCATAGCAAACCAGGCTGTGACTGTGGGATCGCTTCGGATTATCAATACAGCGGCCATAACGTATGCGACGGCATACAACCATGGGTTTCCCCCAAATCTCGATGCTCTGGGACCTCCGAAAACTGACAACCCCAATGCCAGCGTTGAGCCGAGTGAGAAGGCGGCGGGCTTGATCGATGAACCTCTGGCTTCGGGATCGAGAGCCGGCTACCGGTTTACCTATATTGCGGGGCCAGTGGACAGCAGTGGGAAGATTCAGACCTATATGGTCCATGCCGATCCTGTCGAACCCGGTGTGTCTGGGAAAATGCACTTCTTCACAGATCAAACACAAGTGATCCGGCAGAAATCGCAAGGGGAAGCTGGGGCGAACGACTCGCCAATAGGCGGGTAGCCCGAAGCGGAATTCGTTACGTAGGGGCAGGTCTTGTGCCCGCCCTCTTTGATCGACAAGACCGATGTGAGGGCGCCCACGAGGGGCGCCCCTACGCCATTATGTGAGCCGGCGCGAAGCGCTTTGGAGTGCGGTAGCAGCAGCTACCGCCTTCCGCCATTAATTCATACGGCCACTTTGCCGAGAGCCAGAACAAGAAAAGCGGTAGCTGCTGCTACCGCACTCCAAAGCGGGCTCCGCCCGCAATGGAGAAGGAGAATTCACATGCCCATTGCAGTATTAAGACTCGGGTCTCCGAGGAAACCGAATGAAGGCTTGCGCGTGGGTACGGTTCGCAGGCCGCCGCGGGGTGTGCCCAAGACGCAATTCGCCAAGCTTGACTTCTACGACGTGTGGCTGCCCAATCTGGCCCCCAGCGCGGAGTTGGTGGCGTTTGCGCAACAATCGCGGGACGACCGGCGGTGGAAAACGTTCGAGCGCAAATACCGCGCCGAGATGAACAAACCGGAAGCGTCCCGATTGCTTGATCTCCTGGCCGCGCTTTCCCATCAGACCAACTTCTCCGTGGGCTGCTACTGCGAAAATGAAGAACGGTGTCACCGGTCCATTCTCAGGAAATTGTTCGCCGAGCGCGGGGCGGAATTCTGGTGAAGCGCTTAATCCGCACACCCCCTCCAAAACTTGGTGTACATGCCACCCGCGCTTCACATATGGTAGATTAGGGCCTGTGGGCAAATATGAGGAGCTTCGACTGCGTATCCTGCAAGGCACGTCGGATGCGAACATCCATTTCGACGAGCTTCGCAATTTCCTCCAATGGTTGGGGTTTGAAGAACGCGTCCGCGGCAGCCACCACATTTTCAGGCGACCGGGCATAAGGGAACTGATCAATTTGCAGCGGGAAGGCAGCAAGGCCAAGGTGTATCAAGTGCGCCAGGTGCGCCATGTCGTCGTGCGCTATGGGCTGGAAGGCGTAAAGGAGTAAACATGCACAAGTATGAAATCATCATCTATTGGAGCAACGAGGATCAAGTCTTCGTCGCCGAAGTCCCCGAACTACCGGGTTGCATGGCCCATGGCCACACTCAGGAAGCGGCCCTCGCCCACGCCAACGAAGCCATTCAATTGTGGATCGACACCGCCCGGGAATTCGGAGATCCCATTCCGGAACCGAAGGGCGAACGTCTCATGCTGGCTTAGGTAGGCGAGTTCCCAACGCAGGGGGCCTGCCGGGAGTCACAAGTTGAGACGGAATTTGGGTACGACGGGTTTTTGATTTCACCTTTTACCCTTTGCCTTTTGGTTTTCTCTTAAGTCTACCGCCTACGCGCTCTTCGTCTCCTTACGTGGTGGCGCCGAGTGGATGGGCTCGCCCGTGAGGACGTGGGCGGCTTCCATCCAGGCTTCCGCCAGCGTGGGGTGGGCGTGGATGGTGTGGGCAAGCTCCGCGGCGGTCAATTCCGCGCGGATGGCCACCGCCGCTTCCGCAATGATGTCCGTGGCGTGGGGACCGACGGCGTGCGCGCCCAGAAGTTGATCCGTCTCCGCATCCGCCACCCATTTCACAAAACCCGTGGGCTCGCCGATGGCCAACGCCTTCCCCAGCGCGCCAAACAGATATTTCCCCGTCTTGATCTTCCTGCCTTGCTGCTGGGCGTCCTGCTCGCTGAGGCCGACGGTGCCGATTTCGGGTGTGGTGAAGATGCAATTGGGAACCACGGTTTCGTTCTTGTGCAGGTAGCGGCCACAGGCGTTTTCCGCGGCCACCAACCCCTGCGAGGTGGCAACGTGGGCCAGCAGCGGGCCGCCGGTGACATCGCCCACCGCATAAATCGTGGCGACGCGCGTCCGGCCGTAAGCGTCGACGTCAAGGAAGCCGCGCTCATTGGGGGCGAGTCCGGCGTTTTCCAGTTTCAGTGAACTGGTCACCGGCTTGCGGCCCAGAGCCACCAACAACAAATCAGCTTCCAATTTTTCCTGCCCCGCCCGGCCGCGCACGCCGCGGTCGTCCGCGGTGATTTCTTCCAGCGTCACGCCGGTCAAGATGCGGATGCCCAAGGTCTTTTCCATGTGGCGGCGCAACTCGCGGCGAACATCGGCATCGATACCCGCGATAATGTCCTCCACAAGCTCCACCATCGTAACCTGCACGCCCAGTTGCGCCAACATGCAGGCAAATTCGCAGCCGATGATGCCCCCGCCCAGGATCAGCGTGGTGGCCGGGAGCGCGCGCAGGCCAAGAAAGCCCCGGCTCTCCACCACCCGCTCATGGCGCGGGAGGAACCCGGGCATGGCGGAGGCCGCGCCGGTGGAAATAATCGTCTTGCCGGCGGCTAGGACAACCGTCTCACCGCCCGAACCGGCCGGGTCCACCTGAATACGATTGCGGCTCTGGAATGACGCGCTGCCTTGAAAAACCGTTACGCCATTGGCCTTGAGCAATTGCTTGATGCCGTTGCGCAACTTCTGAACCACCTGGTCCTTGCGGTCGGCCATAGCGGCATAATCAAAAGAGGCGTTTTCCATGCGCAGGCCCATCGCCGCAGCGGACTTGATGCGCGCGAACAATTCCGACGACGCAATCACAGTCTTGGTGGGGATGCAGCCCCAATTCAGGCAAGTGCCTCCCAACTCTTCCTTCTCCACCAGCGCCACGGAAGCGCCCAGTTGCGCTGCCCGGATCGCCGCGGGGTAACCACCCGGTCCGGCGCCTATCACCACTATATCGAACGCTGCCACAGGCTTATCTCCTCAAGGGTTTTTCGAATCGAGTTCAGGAAGCGCGCCGCCAGCGCGCCGTCGATCAAGCGGTGATCGCTCGACAGGGTCATCTTCATCATCGTGCGGATCGCCACTTGATCGTTTCGAACCACCGGCTGCTTGGCGCCGCTGGAAACGGCAAGAATGGCGCTCTCGCCGGGATTGATAATTGCGGTAAAGTTTTCCACGTCCATCATGCCCAAATTGGAAATCGTAAACGTGCTTCCGGTCATCTCCGCCGGGGTGAGCTGGCCCGCCCTCGCCTTGGCGGTCAGCTCCTGCGCGCGCGCGTGAATTTCCGCCAGGGTCAGTTCGTTGGCCCGGCGGATCACCGGGACCACCAACCCCTGCTCCAGCGCCACCGCCAGACCCAAGTCGATGCTGCTGTGCCAGCGGATGCTCTCGCCATCGGAGGTGCTGTTGACGACGGGAAACTGTTCCAAGGCGATCGCCGCGGTTTTCAAAATGAAGTCCGTAATCGTGTACGCCGTGCCCTGCGCCTTCCGCTCCGCCCGCAAGGTCTCCAGTTCCGTCACATCGGCGGATACCGTTAGAAAGAAGTGCGGCGCGTGGGTGTAACTCTCGGTCAGCCGCTGGGCGATGATCTGCCGCATGCGCGACATGGATTTGGGCCGCTCCGCCAGGAGGCGCTGAATGTCGGCCACGGTGATTTGGCTGCCGTCCTCTTTCGGCCCGAGGCTCAGCAGATTGATTCCTTCGCGCGCCGCCTGTTTTTTCGCGGTGGGAGTGATGCGCAGGCGGCCGTAACCTTGGGTTTCAAGGTACTGCTTCACATCGCGCTCCACGATGCGACCGCTGGGGCCCGTGCCAACGATGGGAGTGGGATCAATGGCGGATTCCTTGGCCAGCTTCGCGGCCCGGGGACTGATCCGGAACAACTGGGGTTCCACAACGCTGAGTGGGGCGGGCAGCAAATCCGCAGGTCGAGAAAGAGGCGATGAGGGGGGTCTACGGTCCACAGCCGAAGCACGTTGCGCTGGCGGCACCACGCTGGGCCGTGGGGCTTCCGCTTTCTTGGGCAATACCGGAGGCAGCACAACTTCCGGAACCGGCTCGCCGGGATCGCCCACAAAAGCCACGGTGGTTTGCACGGGAACAGTCACTCCCTCTCCCGCCACAATTTTCAGGAGAGTGCCCTCATAAAAACTCTCGACTTCCAACACCGCCTTGTCGGTTTCGATTTCGAAAAGGATGTCGCCCTTGGCAACAGTCTCGCCCAATTGCTTCCGCCAGCGGACGATCTTAACCGTCTCTTCCGATTGCCCTAATTTGGGCATGACCACAGCTTTAACCATTGAAATGTTCCCTTATTTCAAAGAACGGGGAGTCAGAAGCTAGTAGTTAGAAGCTGGAACTCCTGACTCCTGGCTTCTAACTTCTAGCTCCTATCTACAAAATCGACTTGGCTGCCGCGACGATGTCCTCTACGCGAGGATAGAAGACCGCTTCCAGCACGTGCGATTGCGGAGCGATGCCGTTTTTCGCGCCCACCCTCACCACCGGCGCATCAAGATAATCAAATGCTTCGTGTTGAACTGTCGATGCAACCTCGCCCGTGAAACTGCCCAGGCTCACGGCCTGGCTGATCACCACGCATCGCCCGGTCTTTTGCACCGACATCAGTACCGTCTCGATGTCGAGCGGCACCAGGCAGCGGAGGTCCACCACTTCCGCGCTCACACCCGATTCCGCTTGCAGGCGCGCGGCAGCCTTCAAGGCTTCGGGGACGGCCGGCCCGTAAGCGGCCAGCGTGATGTCGCTGCCGGCGCGCTTCACATCCGCCACGCCCAAGGGCACGAGGTATTCCTCCTGCGGCACGGGGCCTTTCTCGTTGTAAAGCCCCTGCGACTCGACGAACATGATCGGGTTGTTGTCGCGGATGGCGGATTTCATCAGGCCCTTGGCATCGTAAGGCGTGGAGGGGTAGACCACGTAGAGTCCGGGAACGTGCACCACCGTCGACTCCAGGGTTTGCGAGTGCTGCCCGCCGTAACCTTTGCCCGCGCCCACCGATACGCGCAGCACCATGGGCACTTCCACCTGCGCGCCCGACATGTAGTGCCACTTGGACGCTTGGTTGCCCACCTGGTCGCCCGCCATCAGCAGAAAATCCATGTACATCAATTCCACCACCGGCCGCAGCCCGATCATGGCCGCGCCTACGGCGGTGCCGCAGATGCAAGCTTCGGAGATGGGGGCGTTGAAAACGCGCGCGCGGCCAAACATCTCCAGCAGGCCCTTGGAGAGCTTGAATGCCCCGCCGTACTCGGCCACATCTTCACCGTAGAAGATGACGCGCGAGTCGCGGAGCATCTCTTCGATCACCGCTTCCTTGATGGCGTCGCGGTAAGTGATCTCGCCATTCACCCGTTTGATGGGGGGAAGCGGTTCGAGAACCTGCACCTTGGCAAACTCGGGCGGCGCCTTGTCCACGAAGGTGTCGGTGTACATGTACTTGATAACATCCGCCGGGGGAGGGTCAGCAGCTTGCGCGGCGCGCACCGCCGCCCGCGCGTTGCGGTCACGAACCCGCTTCTCGACGGCGGCAATTCCCTGTTGATCCAAAACGCCGCATTCCAGCAGCCGCTTTTCGAAAGTGAGGATGGGATCGACGGCTTTCCAGGCGGCCTCTTCATCGCGCGTGCGATATTCGTTGCGAGGGTCGCTCAAAGAGTGGCCGAAGTATCGGTAAGTGTCCACGTCGAAGAAGTAAGGCCCCTTGCCCTCGCGGCAACCCTGGGCCGCCCGCAGGACGGCATCGCGCGTGGCCAGCACATCCATGCCGTTGATAATCTCCGCGTGCATGCGATTGTCGGCAAATCCGGCGGCGCGCTGAGCCACATGGCTGACTCCCATTACCTCGTTATCGGAGCGGCCGGTCATGGCATAGTGATTATTCAGCACGAAGAATATAATCGGGACACCAAAGCGGCGGTCGCCGGCAATTTCATTGGTAAATTGCGCCTGGGCCGCCCAATTCAACGATTCCAGAACCACGCCGTTACAGTAAGCGCCATCCCCGGCAAAGCAACACACCACACCGCCGTTTTGCAGGTAGCGCAAACCCATGGCCGCGCCGGTGGCGATGGGAACACCGCCGCCCACAATGGCGTTCGCTCCCAGGTGGCCCACCGTAAAGTCGGCGATATGCATGCTGCCCCCGCGACCGCGGCAATAGCCATCCTCTTTGCCGAACAGTTCCGCGATGGTGCGATAGACATGCTCTTCCAGGGCGTGTTCGAGCAGTTCTTCGCGCCCCGCCGCCTTCGACTGCGGAACGCGCTTCCGCAATTGCTCGTCCGCCATGTCGCGTATGGCGCAGCATCCGCGCGCCACGCTGTCCCCATGGCCACGATGCGTGCTGGTGATGTGATCCTTCAGGATCAGGGCGCTGCACGCTCCCACGGAAGCGCCTTCCTGGCCAATGGAAACGTGTGTGGGACCGCGATAATTGAAGCCCGCCAGCGGCTCGTAGGCGCCGGACCGCACCGTGACGATCATTTCCTCCAGCTCGCGGATCATGAGCATGTCTTCCAGTAGGGCGGTGGCCGTGGCGCCGTTGATGCGCCCCGCCGCCAGTTCACTCTGAAGGTTACCCTGGAAACGAAATGCGGGAATCGTCCCACACTCGATCTCAAAGGGAGCAAAGTCAGGTCTGGAATCTTGCAAATAAGCTGGCGTCATCTGTTCTCCAAAAAGAAGTGGCTAGTTGTTAGTGGTTAGCTAGTCTCTCTACCAACCACTCACCACCGCTTTTCCTACGCAAGCACAACTTCCATCCCCCGCTTGCGCAATTCCTTCGATAGTTTCCGGTCGAACTGACGGTCGGTGATGAGCACGCGGATTTTCTCCAGCCGGCCGGCGCGCGTGAAAGAGATCTTGTGGGCCTTGCTGCTGTCCGCGAGCAGGATGACCTCGCGCGCGTGTTCCATCACCAACTCCTTGGTATAGGCCTCGGTGGGGTCGGTGGTGGTTAGACCCTCATTAAGGCTGAGGCCGATGGTTCCCATAAACGCCTTGTCCACGTGGAGTTCCTGAATCATAAAGCGCGTGAGCGGCCCCACCGTCGTCTGGGCAAGGCGGCGAAGTTCGCCCCCCACAAGAATCAGGCGCGGCCCCCGTCCAGCCAATTCCACCGCCGCGCGCAGCGAATTGGTGACGATGTTGATGTTCGAGCGATCCTTCAGCAGGCGCGCCAACTCCAAAACCGTACTGCCGCCGTCCAGGTAAATCGTGTCATTAGGTTTGACATACTTCACCGCGGCTTCAGCGATGCGCCGCTTTTCCGCGGCGGCGACGGAGGTCTTGTCGTCAAAGAGCGGTTCATCGAGGCGGCCTCCCGTGCTGACGGCCCCGCCGTAAACGCGCCGCAGCTCTCCCAGTCTTTCCAGTTCGCCCAAGTCGCGGCGGATGGTGGCCGATGAAACGCCGAGTTGCTCGGTGAGCTCCTCAACGCGCACCACGCGGTCCTGGCCGAGAATGCCGCGGAGCTGCTCCAAGCGTTTCGGCGCCAGATCCTTGGGTTTAGAACTCTGCATCGAAAAAACCATTGTGCTCAATCGTGATTGATTATATGAAGATTCGTTGCCAAGTCAATCATATTTGTGCATAGCTATTTGTCCACTTTGCGTTCTGAGCTTCGGGCAGGCGCTCGCCAGAGTGCGAGAGCAAGGGTTCTGCCCGCAAGGCGGTTATATTGGATGAGATGTTGGGTGGGGGGGCGCGGCAGGAGCAACTGTATTCCACGCTCAGAAAAGGAAGGGGACTACCCGCCGAGTGTGGCGGGCGTAATCTGTGTATTCCGGGTACTTCCCGAGCAGTAATCGCTCTTCCGCGAACATGCGTACGCTGAGCAGGGCGCTGGCCAGCAAGGCAACCAGAATGTGAGTTAGTGAGGGATGCGCGGCGATGCCCGCCCAGAGGAAATACAGCACGGCCGAATAAATCGGATGACGGAGATACCGATAAGGGCCGCGGGTTACAAGTCCACCGGCGGTGGGATTGGCGGCCGCGTGGAAGCTACGGAGGCCAAAGGTCAGGCGCGCCCAGCCCATTAGGAAGCAAGCAGCAACCTGGATGGCCATCGTCACCGGCCCGACACCCAATAGGGCATTCCGGAAAGCCAACCAAACAAGGCACACCACCGCTGCCAAGAATGCGAGCACCGAGATCTGTTTCAAGTTCATGCCCAAACCTGCGTTTTGCTTTTCCCCACCCTGCTAACCGCAGTGTACCATGAAGAATAAGTGAACAGTCTCGCGGTTAAAGGGTGGGGGCGAGGGTTTCGCCAAATTTCTCTCGATAGATGAAAGTGCACAAGGGGAGTTTAGAGACGGCGGGCGGCTGAGCTTCCTCGCGATAGCCGATGGGGAGCAGCGCGGCCACCAGGAAGTGGTCGGGAATGTGAAAGTGGGTCTTGATCTTGGCTTCGTCGAATTCCGTCACCCAGTAGGCTGACAGACTGCTTTCCGCCGCGCCCAGGAGGATTTGATGCACGGCCACAAAGGCGTTGGCTAGCGCGGTGCGTTTAGCAATGTCCGGGGAGGAGGAATAGTATTCGCGCAGCCTCCGCAGAGCCTCGCGGCCTTCCTCCTCCGTAATTTTCCGGCTGGCAATCATCTCTTGCAAATACTGGGGCGCGGACTTCCAGGCCAAGGTATCCGCCAAGCAGATTAGAATGACGGGGGCAGAGCTGAGGGGAACCTTGATGTAGGTGGCGGCCTCAAGATATTTCTTGGCGGCATCGCCACGCACCACAATCCAGCGCCAGGTTTGCAGATTCCATTCGGAGGGCGCCAGGCGGGACGTTTCGATGAGGTGTCCCAGGCAATCATCAGCAATATCCTGCTGACCGAAACGTGGAAACATCGGCCCCACGCCCAACGGGGCTTTCTTGTGAGAACGGGCATTCTCCGTGGTCGCATTTTCGCGCATAAGGAAGTTATCGTTACCCAATCGGCGGGTGGTACCCGGCGATGAAAAACATTCCGAAGACGATGGCATAATGTAACTCGCTGACCCCCAGCCGATTGACCTGGAGTGGCCGGGACGATTCGAGAAACCACGCAAATCCTCGGACGAATAAAGGCCCGAATGCCACCAGAATGAGACCGGGGAGCCATCCGGCTCGCCAAATCAATCCCAAGAGGAGCAGGGAACCGGCTTGGTGGAGCAGGAACCCCCTACCCAGGTGAAGCTTTTCCCGAGGAGTCACGGCTCGGGCGGAATGAATTCGCAGTTGAACGAAATGAATTTGGTTGGCGGCGAAGAGCCAGTTGGCCAACCAGATAATTACGGCCGTCGCGCCGAAATGGCCCGTGGCCAGGTAATAAGCTCCTGCCGCCGTGGAGCTCAGCGCGATGGCGCCGGTCCATTGGGCGTTCATGCGGGTTTCCCGGCCGAGTTGTTTCAGGACGGCTTGAAGAAGAAAAGCTATCGCCGCGGCTGCGCCTAACAGTAAGAGTCCGTAAGCGTGCGCCCACAACATGAGGACTGCTAGGGCCGAGACGGCAAGGGAGGAATAAATATAAATGGAATAATAAATGAGCCTCCGCTCCCCATCGTTTTGCGGACGCAAAGCTGAAATTCCCAGCTTAGCTTCCACGGGGGTTCGCAAACAGAACAGACCTAACGCAACCGCGGCGAATAATAAAACCCAGACGATCCGCTTCCCGTGGGGATTGCCGGCAGCGGCGCCGACGACGAGGGGAACGAGAAGCATTCCCCAGGCTCCGTGCTCACGCGGCATGAAGAAGGAACGCCCTCGGGGGCGAGTCAGCAGGAGATTGATGGGAGTGGCACTGGCCATGGCAGTCGAGCCTCAAGATGCCCGGGCAGTCACTCCCCGGTTTTTGTAAATGGCTTTGTTAACTTCGACGAGCAGATCCTCGAAGGAAGCGCCGACTTTGCGGGCCGCCATTTCAATGGAGCAGTCGTCACAGGAAGGCCGCAGCCCGAACTGGTCAAAGACCGATGCGGTTTCGGGGAATTTCTGTTTGATCTCCCGCACCGCTTCTCCTCCGCGCACCAGATCAGTGAATTGAAGCATGGCTTTCCTCCTTCTTGCTGCGAACCGCTTCCGCGGTACGCGGTTGATAAACGCAGAAGGGCTCCTCGTCCAGATAGTCTCCCGTAGCGGCGAACGCCCGGGCGCGGCAACCCATGCAAACATTCCGGAACTCGCAGTAACCGCACTTGCCTTTGAGGTTGCCGGTGTCGCGCAGTTGCTGAAACACCGGGGCGTTCTCCCAAATCTCCGCCAAACTCTGCTGATGGAGATTGCCTGCCAAAGTCGGCAGGTAGCCGCAAGGATAAACTTCACCTTGATAGGAAATGAACGCGACGCCCGTGCCGGCCAAACAGCCTTTGGTCATCGCCTGCATGCTATCGGGGTGGCCAGCCCCCGCAGGCTGGGCGTGCGGGTGAAGGCCGATTCCTGTCGAGCCGGGCATGGTCATTTCTGTGGGACCGATCTCATGCCCGTTGCTGCCGTATGGGGACTCAGGCAGTGAGGCGGCGCGTCGCTCCGCCGCGCGGCGTTGGCGCAGGACGCGAAAGTAGTGAGGCGCGCAAGTGGCCTTCAGCTCGATGCCGCCTTCCTGCGCGCGGTCGTAGAACCAATTCAAAATCTTTTCGTATTCGTCGGCGGGGACCATCTGCTCTTCGGCAATGTCCACGCCGCAACCCACCGGAACCAGGAGGAAGGTGTGGAGGGCGTCCGCCCCCAGCTTCCGCGCCAATGCCAGCACGGTGGGAAGTTGGAGGGCGTTGTGGCGCGCGATAGTCATGTTGATTTGCACGGACATGCCGAGTTCTTTCAAATTCCGCAGGCCGCGCAGGGCCTGATCAAATGCTCCCGGGATGCCTCGAAAGGCATCGTGGGTAGCGGCGTCCGCTCCGTCTAAACTAATGGAGACGCGGCGCACGCCGGCATCCACGATCTTGTGGGCAACTTCCTTGGTCACCAATGTTCCATTGGTCGCCAATGCTACGCGCAACCCGCATTCGCGCGCGTAGCTGGCCAATTCGAAAATGTCGCTACGAAAAAGAGGTTCGCCACCGCTTAGAACTAGGATAGGTAGGGATAACTGAGAGACTTGCTTTATTATGTTCAGGGCTTTGGTCGTAGGTAGGTCATTAGTTGATGAGAGTTCCGTAGCGGTGGCGCGACAATGAATGCAACGCAGGTTGCAACCCTTTG
>Ga0326728_10018910_pt1 | contig 13471 bp, 15 predicted proteins | sample MB3enrmetagenome_FD_207602 | JGI IMG/M metagenome (GOLD analysis project Ga0326728, IMG submission 207602) | Lab enriched peat soil microbial communities from McLean, Ithaca, NY, United States - MB31MN | ecosystem: Environmental > Terrestrial > Soil > Wetlands > Peat | place: USA: New York... | reverse complement strand
TACGGCTGGGGCGCTCATACGATTACAGTTCACAGAGTGGGGCCCAATCTGGCCGCCCACGCGCTGGTGGCAGCCTTTGCCGTCTTCATTAGCTGGTGGGGAGTGCGCCAGGTCTCGCGGCTGCTGGTGAACCTGGGCATAGTGGGCTTTGCCGTCGCGGTGGCCTGGTTCTACTTCAGCGACATCTTCGACAAGATGGGCCGCTCCATGGGCCTGATCGGACTGGGCATTCTCTTCCTGGCCGGGGGGTGGGCCCTGGAAAAGACCCGCCGCGGGGTTCTGGCCCGCATGGACCGGAACGCCGCTTCCCTGAAGGAGACCCTATGAAGATTTCCAGAACCTCCCTCGTGCTGCTTCTGATCCAATTGGCGCTGGTTTCGTCCGTCGCCGCCAAATATCTCTACCAGCGCTGGAGCTGCCCGCGTGTATGGACGCGTGCAGTGGTCTACGATCCGCAGTTGGTGATGCGGGGACGGTACCTGAGCCTGAGTTTGTATGTGGATGGCTGCGGACGCATCGCGCCACCGGCGGAAATGAAACCCAATGCATGGATAAACGATCCCAATTTCAACACAAGATGGAATATTGAGTTACATTCGGATCGCTATTACGCCCGCCTCAGGGTGGAAAACAATAAACTCGTGGCGATCCCGTTTGCAAAACAGGCTGCTGGGGCTGGGTATGCGCCTTTCATGGGAGATGCAGAGGGAATTACGGTACTGGCGCCGCCGGGAAGCTCTTGCGATGCCCTGCGCCTCTGGCAGCCGGTCAACTTTTACATCCCGGAGCACACGGCCGCTCCAACGCCCCTCCAGCCAGGCCAGGAACTCTGGATTGAGGTCACGGTCCCGCCCCAAGGCCTGCCCCGGCCGCTTCAACTGGCCCTGAAGGATGGCGGGGTCTGGAAGCCGCTGGCGTTCCAATAAGAAATTCCGAAACGGCTTTGCTTTTGCGGCATCAGCGAGATGAAGGGCTTGGATTGCCTGGTGCGGCTGGGACGCACCGTCAGGATTGTAGTGGGCCCGGAGTGCGAAGCCACTGACGAGCGTGTGGAAGTGGTGGCGGCGTAAGGAGGGGTGAAGTCATGATGGAATACAAGGGTTATGCTGCCGGACCGATTGATTTTAATCCTGAGGACAAGACATTTTCCGGCACGGTGGCAGGGCTTCGGGATGGCTTTCATTTTGAGGGAAGAACGGCGACGGAGCTGGAGCGCGCCTTCCGCGAGAGCATCGACAGCTATCTGGAGCTTTGCGCCGAGCGAGGCCAGCAGCCCGACCGCCCCTTCAACGGAAAGATACTGGTGCGCACCGCGCCGGAACTGCACCGCAAGGCGGCGCTGCGCGCGGCTGTCGAAGGCATGAGTTTGAGCCGTTGGATTTCACGGCAGATTGAAAGCGCGCGGTAGTCGGGTTGCTAGCTTTACATCTAGGGATTCGTGGTTTCCCGGGTCCTAAAAGTGGGACCTAGGAAAGCAACTGCCTTACTCGCCGCTCATGGCCTCTTGCGCCGCTTTGGCAAGGAATCCGGAACGGCTCAGATGGCGCGTTTGCGCGTAGGAATCGATCTGCGAGAGCAATGACCCCGGCAGGGAGATATTGACGCGCTTTGGCGCGGGATCGATGCGCGTTAAGTCGAGGTCAACCAGCATCCATACTCCGCCCTCGTAGCGCGGGTCGGCGGCCAGCTTATCTAGAGCGGTGGGCGCGGGGATGGGCTGATTCTCGCCGGCCATGTGACATTCCACGGCCTCCTGCGCCATGCGGTTAATCTCCTGCCAGTCGTCCGCGGCGGAAAAACACCCCGGAAAATCCGGAAATTCAATTCCGTGCGCGTGCTTTTTGTCTCCCACCTGAACATAAACGGGATAGAGCATATCTCACCTCCACTGCCATCCGGCCTGCCGGTAGATGCTGCGCAGCGTGCCGATGGGAAGGTCTTTCTTGGGATGCGGAACGGTCACAGCGCCGGGTTTCTCCGGGTGCTTGAACTTGATGTGGCTGCCTGCTTGATGGGCCTTATGCCATCCCTCCGATTCAAGCTTGCGGACGATTTCCGCGCTGTTCATGTGTGTAATTATACACAATGGTGGCTTGACGTAAAATCCATCTTTGGCACACAGGCATGGCCCATAGCCTACTTTAAGCTTGTCGAAGGGTCTCGATTCGGGGACCGGGGAATTGCACCCTCATCCCCGCCTGCGCAACTCCAGCTCCACCACGCGCTGCATCTCCGCCTCGGGAGCCGGTTTGCCGGTCCAGATTTCGAACTGGCGCGCGCCCTGCTGGACGAACATCTCCAGCCCGCCGATCACCGGGATGCCGCGCTCTTTGGCCAGCTTGAGGAGCGGCGTCTCCAGCGGGTTGTAGACCATGTCGAAGACCAGCCCGGCGTTCAGTTCATCTTCCTTGATGGGCATAAGCTGCTTGTTGCCGGCCATGCCGCAGGGGGTCGCGTTGATGAGCACGTCGAAATGAGCCTTGGCGAAGAGTTCATGCTTCAGGGCCCGTGCCTTGGCCTGACGGGCGAGTTTCACGGCGTCCTCGTGAATGATGTTGACGACGCATACCTCCGCGCCCTGGTCCACCAGGCCGAAGACCGCGGCCCGCGCCGCGCCTCCCGCGCCGATGACGGCAACCCGCGCCCCTTGCAGCTTCAGCCGCTTCTCCAGCGGCCTGACCACCCCGGCCACGTCGGTGTTGAAACCGACGATCTTGCCGTCTCCGCTCACGCGCAGGGTATTGCAGGCGCCGATTTTGGCGGTGAGCGCGTCGGAGTTATCCAGGTGGGGCAGCACCTCCTGTTTCAGGGGCATGGTCACGGCCGAGCCGGCCAGCGGCAGTCCGCGGACCAGGGCTAGCAGGTCGTCCATGACGCGAACCTTGAGCGGCAGCAGCACCGCGTTCACGTTCTCGCGGCGGAAGGCGGTCGAGTGCATCAGCGGCGAAAGCGAGTGGGCGATGGGGTTGCCGGCCACGCCGAATATACGCGTCGCCTGGTCGAGCTGCTCGACGCGATAGAGGTCGCGCAGCGTCCGCGCCGACACCTGCCCCTCCGCGGTCTCGGCGCCATCGGAAAACGAGGCGAAGGTGAACACCGCCCCGGCCCTCGGCCCCAGCACGCGGCTTACCAGCCCCTCCTCGCCCATGGCGATGCCCACCACGTGCGACGAGAGCGAATGTTCCTCGATCAGCTTGAGGACGGCCAGGTTGTCGCTGAGCGAGCGCGCCGTGGAAACCACCTTGACGTAGTCGGGTTGAAAGGCCTCGATCCGTGCCGCCGCCTTCTCCAGGCCTCTAGTGCGGGAAAAGTCGTGAAAGCTGACCAGCAGCGCCGCGCCTGCCTCGCGCAGGCCGGCTCGGAACCTGACCAGTTGCGCCGGGCGGGACGATTCGGCCGACTCCACTTCAAGATCGACAATCTGGCATCCGGCTTCGGCGGCTGCCAACAGCACCTCAAGCTCCGCGGTCAGGGACCCCGCGAAGCGGCCGCCATGCTGCTTGCGGCGGCAGGTGGCGATAGCCGTCGCCTCGCGATGTTCTTCCAGAAATTTCTTCACTTTAGGCAGCGCCAAGTCGGGTTTGGGCAGGGAGTCCAGCCGGAACTCAAGGAACTTCGAGTCGCCCAGCGCCGCCTCTGCCCGCTCGACCAGTTCCGCCGGCGAACCGGCCTGAATGGCCACGCACAGCTTGCCCAGGCGCAGCCGTGGGCTGGCCGGCGCGGGAGCGGAGACAGGCGCAATGGGAGAATTGAAAGGCATAGCTGTCAATTGACGCATCTTAAAAGGCTTCCGGCCCGGATGCAACAACGGAGTTGGTCGAAAGCATGTTTTTTTGTATTCCTGCCTCTTCCGGCGCTGCAACACAGGCTGCCACAGGGGGCGAATACCTTCGATTTGCGTTGGATTGACAAGCCCGAACTTCGCCCGCTGTGTCAATCTAGAACTTCGGAGGAGTTTGCCCGCCATGCCTGCTCAGAACCCTGCTCCCGACGCGCGCGCAGTAGACCTTCATGCCTGGGAGGCGGGCGGAGCCGAGAATGCCGAGGCGCTCTTCGCCTGGGTCGGCGCGCGGCTGGCGGCGCATGAGACGGCGCTGGCCGCTCTGCTTTCGGTTGAGGGCAAGCGCTCGCCGGAGAACACTTTGCTGCCTTACGACGAGGCAATCGAGCAGTTGAGCCTGGCCGGCGCTCAGGCCGGCGTGCTGAACTCCGTGGCCGCCAGCAGCGCCGTGCGCGACCAGGCGCAGCGAGAGGCGCAGCGGGTGGCCATGGCCGGCAGCGCCCTCAGCCTGAATCGCCCGGTTTACGAGGCCCTTGCGGCTATCGACCTGAACGGCGCCGACCCGGCCACCCGGCACTACGTCGAGCGCACGCTGCTCGGCTACCGTCTGGCCGGCGTGGACAAGGACAAGGCCACACGCGATCACCTGCAAACCCTGCACGAAAAGGCCACCCTGCTCTCGCTCCGGTTCAGCCGCAATATCCAGGAGGGCGCCAAGACCATCGAGGCCACGGAGACCGAACTGGACGGCCTGCCTCCGGACTACATTGCCCGGCATCCGACGGACGCCGAAGGCCGGAGCCTGCTCACGACCGATCAGCCCGATATGCAGCCGGTGATGACCTTTGCCGCCAGCGCCGCGCTGCGGGAGCGAATGTTCCTGGCCTACTACACTCGCGCCTATCCGGCCAATAAGGAGATTCTGCTGGAGCTGCTCGCCACGCGTCAGGAGATCGCCGCGGTGCTGGGCTTTCGCAGTTGGGCCGATCTGGCCACCGCTGACCAGATGATGGGCTCGGCGGCCAATGTGCGCGCGTTTATCTCCAGGCTGGACGAGGCCAGCCGCGAGGGCGCCCGCCGCGAGCACGAGCAGGTGCTTGCCTTCGCCCGTCAGCGCCAGCCCGGCCTGAAGGCTATCGACATAGCCGGCCGCGCCTACTGGTACGACCAGTTTCGCCGCTCGGCCTTCGACTTCGATTCACAGTCCGTGCGCCCCTACTTCCCTTATGCGCATGTCGAGGCAGGCGTGCTGGATACCGCTGCGCGTCTCTTCAAAATCGAGTTCCGGCGCTCGGCGGCTCCAGGATGGGACCCTGCCGTTTCCGTCTTCGAGGTCGTCGAGGAGGGCGTGATTGTGGGCCGCTTCTACCTCGACATGCACCCCCGCGAGGGTAAGGACAAGTGGTTCTCAGCCGCGCCTATCGTCACCGGGGTGCGCGGAGGAGCTCTGCCCGAAGCCGCCCTCATCTGCAACTTTCCCGGCGAAAAGGAGGGTGATCCGGGATTAATGCAATACAACGACGTGGTCACCTTCTTTCACGAATTCGGCCACCTGATGCACGCTATCCTGGGCGGCCGGACCGAGTGGGCGGGCATCTCCGGCTTTGCCACCGAGGGCGACTTCATCGAGGCGCCGTCGCAGATGCTCGAAGAGTTCTTCCGCGACGAAAAGCTCCTCCAGGCCTTCGCAAAGCATTATCAGACGGGAGAAACGCTCCCCTCCGAGACCATCAAAAAGATGAAGCTGGCGGGAGCCTTCGGCCGCGCCGACTGGGTGCGCTCGCAGCTCTACTACACCACCCTCTCGCTTGACCTGCACGACCGCGACCCCGCCGGCCTCGACCTGGACCTCATAACGAAGCAGCTTCACCAGGCCCTGCTGCCCTGGACCTGGCTCGACGGCAACCGCATGTACGCGAGCTTTGGCCATCTCACCGGCTACTCGTCGAACTACTACACCTACGCCTTCGACAAGGTCATCGCTCTGGACTTCTTCGCCCAGTTCGACCCCAGGGACCTGTTGGGTTGCGAGGCAGGCAGCCGCTACCGCAAGACGGTGCTGGAGCAGGGCGGTTCAAAACCTGGGCGGCAGATGGTGCGCGACTTCCTGGGCCGCGACGAGGAGTTTCAGTCGTTTTCAAGCTGGTTGAATGAGGAATTTGAGGGAGAATTACTGGCGGGGCAATGAGCGGGATATAGGAGGGCCTAATATGAGGTATTTTCCTGTTCAATCCATACCTGCTATACTTGTATAGCGCCATCCGAGGAGGTGCATCATGCTTGCTATTCGATTGCCCGCAGAGATCGAAAAACGCCTTGACGCCTTGGCAAAGGAAACTGGCCGGACCAAGACCTTCTACGCCCGTGAGGCCATTCTTGAGCATCTGGACGACCTTGAGGATATTTACGAAGCCGAGCAGCAATTGGCCGAGATCCACGCCGGCCGCGTCAAGACGATACCCCTTGAGGAAGTGATGAAGCGCCATGGCATGGTCGATTGAGCTTACCCCCAAGACTGATCGCCAATTGGGCCAGCTCGATCGGCAAATTGCACGCAGAATCGAGCGCTTCCTCTTCGAGCGTATCGCACCCCTCGAAAACCCGCGCATCATCGGTGAAGCATTGAAAGGCACCGAGTTCGGCGATCTCTGGAAGTACCGCGTCGGCGACTACCGGATCATAGCCAGCATCGAAGACAAGCTGGTTCGTATTTTGATTGTGCGCATCGGCAATCGCCGAGCAGTGTACCGCTGAGTCCACTTCTGGTCATCCATCCGCTATGCCATCGGCTATGATGTTTTCGCGATGGCAAACACACAGGAATTCAACGACAGATGGGCGCTGGTGACCGGGGCCAGCGCGGGCATAGGCGCGGCACTGGCGCGTGAACTGGCGGGGCACGGCGCCAAACTCATCCTCACAGCGCGGCGCAAAGACCGGTTGGAAACGCTGGCCGCCGAGCTTGCGGCGCAAGGAACCGAGGTCCGCATCGTCGTCGCGGATTTGAACGACCCTGCAGCGCCGCAGCAGATTTACGACGCAACCGAGGGCCTGCAGGTAGACATTCTCGTCAACAATGCCGGCCTGGGCCAGTTCGGAGCCTTCCATGAATGTCCGGTCGAGCAGGAACTGAGCCAGGTGCGGGTGAACTGCGAGGCCATGGTGCGGCTGACGCGCCTGTTTGTGCCGCGCATGGTGGAGCGCCGCCGGGGATGGGTGCTGGTAGTGGCCTCGACGGCGAGTTTCCAACCCCTGCCCTACTTTGCGACCTACGCGGCCAGCAAGGTCTTCGACCGCTTCTTTGCCCTGGGCCTGGCCGGCGAAGTGGCCCGCTTCGGCGTCAAGGTAACCGCGCTCTGCCCCGGTCCCACGGAGAGCGAGTTCTTCACCATATCCCGCGCCGGAGCCTTCAGAACCCGCAAGGTTCAGCCGGCTCCGGATGTTGCCCGGCTGGGCGTGGCTGCATTGGTCCGCGGCCAGCGGATCATCATTCCCAACTTCGCCGGCAGCGCGCTGGCGTTTATCGTCCGCTTCGTGCCGACCGGTTTGATTACTTACTTTGTCGAGAAGGGCGCACGGCCGAAGTAGAACTGGCTGTACAAATGGCAACCTGGCATCAAAGAGCATACCTCTGGGGCTAAAGCCCCAGATTATGTACGCCTTCGACGGCACGGCTAAAGCCGTGCCCTTTCAAAAACCAGATTGATGCAACTTGTTCTAACCGATCCGGCGGTCTCAGATCTTGTTGATCCGCTCGCGCAGGCGCTTGACCACGTTGGGCGGCACCAGCCCGGTTACATCGCCGCCGAAGCTGAAGACCTCCTTCAGCATTCGCGAGCTGACAAACGAGTAGCGGCCGGCCGGTTGCAGGAAGACCGTCTCGATCTCCGGGGCCAATCTGCGGTTCATCAGCGCCATCTGAAACTCGTACTCGTAGTCGGAGATGGCGCGGATGCCGCGCAGTATCGCCGATGCCCCCACGTGGCGCGCAAAATCCACCGTAAGCCCGTCGAATGTGGCAACCGTAACGTTGTCCAGCGCGCCAGTGGCCTCTTCCAGCATCTCCACCCGCTCGGCGACGGTAAACACTGGATCCTTGCCCGGATTGTTGAGGACGGCGACCGTCAGATGCGCAAAGAGTTTGGCTCCGCGCTGAATCAGGTCCACGTGACCGTTGGTCGGCGGGTCGAAGGTGCCGGGATAGATGGCCTTTACGCTCATGCGGGTTGCTCTATAGGGATTCTAGCAGCGAGAGCGGAACGCGCGAATCGCCGAGCCTTGCTACAGGTTAAAGAAGCGAAGCGCGCCCAGCGCAAGCAGCCAAAGGAAGACCTGGACTGCCAGAACGGGCAGGGCCTGTTTCAATGACCGCCAACTGATGGCGATATAGAGCAGAATGATCGGCGCCGCGAGGACCATCAGAAGCTGAAAAAGATGCGCCTGCCAGCCCTCGTCAGCGGGTGGAAGGCTTCCAAACTCGATATGGCCTTCAATGACGATGGCCAACGCGGCGAGCGATAGGACCATGGGGGCATATGCCGATATGCGTTTGACGGTTCGTGGGTCCATAATTGGCCTGCTCCTTTATGAAATAGATGACTGTACCTGACATCAGCGTTGGTCTGTACGGCGGAGAATCACGTCGATCTCTGCCGCGAATCGTTCATGCATAAGATGGTGGATTTCCTGTAGGGTGTTCACATCGTTGAGCGTGATGGTGTCGCCGCCATGTTGCAGGACAATGCTCTTTCCCTGAGTGGCAATTTTCGCGGAAGCTAGAATATTTTTTATATTGTTGTAACGCCCAGTGTATTCAATCGCAGTGCTGCGTGCTGAGATCTTCCAGAACCCACACGCGTCGTAGAACGTGATCTCGTCAATACGGCCCGCCTTGAATTTGTCGGTTGCTTTTGCCTTCAGGAGGCGTCCCAACTCCTCTTTGAGTGGGCGCGCCAGCCCAATTTTTTCGATACCGATAGCCTGCGACAGGAGTCCTCCGGCATAGTGTGTGCCTGCCTCGGTGAGCTGGTACAGCTTGTTGCCAACCTTTACAAGGTACCCGCGTTCCCGTACTGGTTTTGTTCCCATAATCTCCGCGAACACCCTGTTGGAGTCTGGGTACATACTGCGGCCATCGGCATCCGCGTAGCCGGGAAGACCGAACGTATCGGGATACGCGCGCCAGGCGGCAACAACCAGGTCTTCAGCCGTGAAGGGCGCCTTGCCGCTCATCGTGAGTTTGTGTGCGGCAACAACGAGTTTGTCGGCCACGCTGAGTTTGTGCTCGGTCATGACGTCTTCCTATACTGTGGGAAGGGTTCCCTCTTTGATGAAATCGAGTAGTGAACTGGCCGCTCCGGCTTGGATCTCTGCTGCCTTGGTTCCCCACTGATCAAGGTAGTCGTCGATGGAAGAGTTCGGCTGTTCCTTGGCGCTATAGGTGAGGGCGATTTGTATGAGGATTTCGACCAATCGCTCAAAGTTGTACATGCGCCACTCCCGTGATTGTGATCCGTAACCTTTTTCTTTGTTGAGGAGCATGGTAGCGATCGGACTTGAGCTATTGATCCACCAAATATTCCGCTCAACATCCTCGACGCGTTGATATACGGGCGGGTAGTCGCGGCTGAGGTGCACGGGTTGGTTCGTATCGGGGTCATTGTCGATTGAGGACAGGAGGATTTTCGGATAGCCGCGCCCCTTTCCTTGATTGCTCCCCCCGTCGGTGGCAGAGACGACGTGGACGTTTGCTTTTAATTTCGCCACTGCATGATCGTCGCCCGCTTCGACCTGGCACTCGCCCACTTCGAATCCATACACCACCCCGGCAGCGCTTACGCGGGCAATCTTTGGATTGCTTTCGTTCCACAAGAGGTAGACGCCTGTAGACTTTTCGCCGGTTGCAAGTGTGCAGACCGTTTCGAGAGCGCGTCGTGAACCGACGGGAAGTTCGATCGCGCTCGGGATAATCTCGATGTCTCGGATGAGGAGTACTGCAAGGCTGGTAGTGTTGGAGCGGATCTTCTGGTCGAGGGTTTCCACGTGGAGATTCGTGGTTCCTGCCGCGTACGTGTTGATGATGCCGAGGTCTTCGTCCACCATCGCGACATTCGTATCGTCGCTTACCCACCGGTAGAGCACAGGCCGAATACGGTCATTTTTGGCGTCGAAGAACTCCACTGTAGGTTTGAGCGAGACACCGATACCGGCCTGGCTGTGGGAGAGGTTAATGTGGATTCTTGCGGGTTTACCGCTCGCAAGATGAGTTGGCTTAGGTGAGTCGGTGCCGGGTGATTTTCCCTGGCCACCAAAGAGACTATCGAGGAATTGATTCTTCCACTGGTCGAGCGCCTCGTTGATCTTGCTGAGTTCGCTTTTCTCCTTTTGGTCGTACTTCTTCTTTTCCTTGGCCTCGAATTCTTTGGCGTATTTCGTGATCTGCTCGGCGAGAAAGTCTTTGACGGCTCTCGTGAGCGGCGCTTCCGCAAGAGGGCCTCGATCATTTTGCGTGAATGGCTCAAGGGATGCAAGGTTGCATTCGCCGTAAATCTGAGTGCGGAATGGCGACTGGACATCCAGATCCGCTACCGGCACATACCCGATATAATCGGTTCCAACCTTGAAGCTGATTACGTGGCGGCCTTTTCTCTTGCTCCAACTCATGCTCTTGTCTGAGGTCAGTAGGATGACCTCTCCTTGCGGCAATCTCCCGTTTTCGGTTGTAGAAATTGTCTTTTGGTAGGCTGGGTCAGTGAGCATATCCGGAATGGCGATAACTCTTGGTGTTTCGCCTCCTTGCAACGGCCGAATTTTGGAGAGCGTGAGCGGCATGCCCCCGTTAAAGGACATACCGTTGAGCATCACATAGACATGGCAGAATTCGAGGGTACGAACCATCTGCGGATGTTCTTGGAAGAAATCTATGAGCTTTGTAAATGATGACTTGCCTGATAGTCCCTTTGGGTTGAATCCAGACACGATGGTGTAACCCGAGCATGTGATCACCGCGGTCTGCACGGCGGGTGGGAGCCTATTGGTGTCGCAGTTGAAATCTTTTAGCGCGTTGCGGAGGCTAAGCGGTGCGTTGGGTACTTTGTAGTCGCGGCCCTCGTTGCGGGAGGGGAAGTACCCGAATTTCAAGGAGTTAGAGGGAACGCCGTAGGTGCAACCGTGCCCATTTTTTACTGTCTGGAGGAGGGCGTGGCTATCGAACATTTGGCACATATAGCATTTGCCGCCGTTGCCGTGCCCTCCCTGGATAGAATCAACTTTCGCGCCGCGTTGTGCTGCGTCCGGATTTGCCCACTGTCTGAAGTGTTGTTCGATGACTTCGCTGGTCATTCCAGCGAAGTCAAGGCAGGAGATTGAGGCTATGCGTCTCTGCCGATCATCATTAAGGATGAGAACGATGATGCGTTCGGGGGCACTGCGCTTGGTTCTAGCGTATTCGTCGGCGCTGTTCTTGACCCACTCTGGTAGTCCGTTCTCGTGGGTCTGGAATGACGCGCAGAGCAAACGGATCGCGCCTTCCTTGTGGACCTCCACATCTTGGTCAGGCGTGTATTGTACCCCTCCGTCAGGCTGGAGACCCTTTAGCATTTCGTTTGAGGTCATCTGACTTAGCCTTTCTTCGCATGAATCGAGATCTGGAGCTCTCGACGTATCCCTTTTCTGCCTCCACAGCAATCCACTTGCGCTTCAGTTGCTGTGCAATAGCTCCGGTAGTATTACTCCCTGCGAAGGGGTCCATCACTAGGTCGCCTTCCTTCGTTAGGAGCTTAATGAAAAACTCGGGCAACGCAATTGGCATCCTAGCCGGATGTGGTTTAATGCCATGCTCGCGACAGTATTTCTGATATACATCGCCGGTCCCGGTGTTGGTGATTGTCAGTACATTCGCAGGAATTGCACCTTCATTCTTTGTTAAGAAGGACGTTTTACCAATGTGATGCTCAGAAGGCCTTTTGCCGGAATTGTATTTCCCTGTCTCAAGCAAGTGGAGCATCGACTTGCTATATGGTGTCAATACCTTTCGATTATCCGCATATGGCCTATCTGTTGCAGCCATCCACCACACATGGGTATATGCATCCTTCAATCGAATACGGTCGACGTTAACCCACTGCGCAGGGCTCGGAAGCCGTGCGGGATTGTAACAAATGAATTGCTGAGCAAGCTGTAGATCACCTTTCTTACGAAACTGAAGCAATGATTCGAGTGCTAGTACAGACATGACTGGACGCCCAGGTTCCCAGGCATTGCCCATTTCAATCACGATGGATCCTGTAGGCGTGAGTAGCTTCTTCAGGCCTGATGCTAAGTCCGCAAGCCATTGGCTAAATTCTTCGCCTTGCTTATTGCCATAAGCCTTCCTCCGGTTCAGGGGGAAAGGGGGCGAAGTAAAAATGAGCTGTACTTTGCCGTCAAACACTGAAGCTCGCGGGGATTGTAGGAACGCCTCAATCTTGCCTTGAAACATAATTCCGCGGCTCGTCTTATAGCCAATGACAATTGACTTTCGTTTCCGTTCTTTAAGTTTGGGCGGAGCCTTTACGTAGGTTTTCGACAGTTTAGCCACAAGTCATCGGCCTCTAATATCTTTTTTTGTGAAGGTTATCCTTTGCGTCCGCGCACGGCTTCCTTGGCTTCGGCGGGGCCGGCGGCGGGAACTTCGGGCACTTCGGCCTTGATGCCGCCGATATTCAGCTTTTTGCGCACCTCGGCATCGAGCTTGGCGAAGAACTCCTTGTTCTCCTTGAGGAAGGCGCGGGTGTTTTCGCGGCCCTGGCCGATGCGCTCGCCGGCGTAGCTGTACCACGCGCCGGACTTCTCGACGATGTTGTTGGCCACGGCCAGGTCGAGCACGTCGCCCTCGCGGCTGATTCCCTCGCCGTAGAGGATGTCGAACTCCGCCTCGCGGAAGGGCGCGGCCACCTTGTTCTTGACGATCTTGACCTTGGTCCGGTTGCCGGTGACCACGTCGCCTTCCTTGATGGCGGCGATGCGGCGGATATCCACGCGGACCGAGGAGTAAAACTTGAGCGCGCGGCCGCCGGTGGTGGTCTCGGGGTTGCCGAACATGACGCCGATCTTCTCGCGAATTTGGTTGATAAAAATCAGCGCCGTGCGGGATTTCGAGACCGAGCCGGTGAGTTTGCGCAGCGCCTGGGACATGAGACGGGCCTGCAGGCCCATGTGGGAGTCGCCCATCTCGCCGTCCAGTTCTTCCTGGGGAACCAGCGCGGCCACCGAATCGACGACCAGCACGTCGATCGCGCCACTCTTGATCAGCGCCTCGGTGATCTCGAGAGCCTGGTTGCCGCTGTCGGGCTGAGAAACCAGCAGGTTATCGATATCTACGCCCAGCTTGCGCGCGTAGGCGGGGTCCAGGGCGTGCTCGGCATCGACAAAGGCGGCCAGGCCGCCCGCCTTCTGCGCCTCGGCGATGATTTGCAGGCAAATAGTGGTCTTGCCCGAGGACTCGGGACCGAAGACCTCGCTGACGCGGCCGCGGGGGATGCCGCCCACGCCCAGAGCCGCGTCGAAGCTGATGGAGCCAGTGGAGATCACGGCGATGGGCACCAGCGCCTCTCTGGAGCCGAGCCGCACAATCGACCCTTTGCCAAACTGTTTTTCGATCTGTGCAAGGGCAATTTCTACGGCTTTGGCGCGGTCGTCGGCTATAGCCAT
>Ga0326728_10018909_pt1 | contig 13472 bp, 9 predicted proteins | sample MB3enrmetagenome_FD_207602 | JGI IMG/M metagenome (GOLD analysis project Ga0326728, IMG submission 207602) | Lab enriched peat soil microbial communities from McLean, Ithaca, NY, United States - MB31MN | ecosystem: Environmental > Terrestrial > Soil > Wetlands > Peat | place: USA: New York... | reverse complement strand
CGAGACGGCGGAATCTTCGGGCACTGGATCAAAGACGAATTCGGCCTGCCCGCGTATCGCTATGAGATGGATCAATTGCGCGACCCGCGCGGCACCTGGGACACCCACCTTTTCGGCAAATCCAATCGCCACTGGCACCAATTGGGGAACGACCGTGTGACCGCCATTGCGACCAACGACGGCTGGATCCAGGTCTACTCGCATGAGTTCGGGCCGCGCTGGATCAACATGTACAGGCCCGACCAGCACGCCTACGCGGGAGGAGTTTCCTTCGTGCAGGTCGGCGAGCAGATGCTCTCAACTCTTTATCGATGCCTTCCCAAGGAAGCCAAGGTAGAAAGGACCTGGGGCTGTTCTTACAGCAAGTTTGCCGTTGAGCACTTGGGTGTGCGCCTCGAGAGGATCGTCTTTGCGCCGTTCGGGGATTCTCCCTTTCTGGTGGCGCAAGTTCGCATCACCAACTTGGCCGAGAACGCTCAGACCTTGACCCACATCGAATACTGGGACCTGCACCTGCACAACATCGACTTTATCCGCACCCTGCCTTGGCTGCCCGATCAGCAGGCGCGCGATGTCACCTCCCTGCGACTTTACCGCGGATACACTTGCGCCTGGGATGAGAAGTTGGGGGCGTTGGTGGCGCGGCATCCCTGGGCGGGCTTGACCAGCGAGAAGAATCTGAATTGGCCCAGTCCCACGGTCAACAACCGGCCCGACGTATCTCTTCGGCCCATGGATTTGAAGCCTGACCGGCACATGACCGAGCGCGCCGCTTTTTTCGATTATGTCAGCCGCTACGCTCCGCATTTTATTCCGGAAGCTGGCGCCAAAACCGCGGCGGAGGCTCAGCCTTCCATACCGGACATGTCGACGCAGTTGGGAGGCGCGCTGGGCCAGGGTGGCGGAGGGTCCAAGCAGCCGGTGCTGGCTTCGTTCTCCAAACACACGCTGGCTCCCGGCGAATCCGTCGTGTTGGGCTATGCCTATGGCGCCACGCCCGCGAGCGAAACGGAGTCGGAACTGCAAGCCCTTGATCCCTCCGTCGAGCGGCTGTTCGTTACCGGCATGCAGGCGTGGCAGCGTTTTCTGCCTAGCGTGGAAGTGGGGGACGCCAGCCTCAGCCGCGAACTCGCGTGGAGCGCCTATTACGTGCGGTCAGGAGCGGTGTATCATCGGCAATTCAATGCGCACACGCTTCCGCAGGGGGGTGCTTACCAATACCTGTGCGGCTGCAACGCCGGCCCACGCGCCACTCTGCAGCACGCTCTGCCGCTGATCTGGCTGTCGCCGGAATTGGCCAAGGATGTGATCCGCTTCACCCTGGCGCAAACGCATCCTTCCGGCGAGATTCCTTACTCCGAGGTCGCCAATGGCCTGATCGAGACGGCGGAGTTTATTCCCTCGGATAATGACCTGTGGTTGCTTTGGGCGGTTGCGGAGTACATCCTCTCCACACGGGACCGGCAGTTCTTGACGGAAGTCTGCTCCTACTGGCCGCCTCCCTACACGCGGCCAGAGCCGGTTTGGGATCATTGTGTGCGCGCGTTTCGACATCTGACGGAGGACGTGGGTTACGGACCTCATGGCCTGGTACGCATGAGGACGAGCGATTGGAACGACGGCATTATCCTTGAGGGCAATGTTCCAATGGATAAGGTCTGGGCGGAGGCAGAGTCGACACTCAATAGCGCCATGGCCGTGCACGTCCTGCGCCGGTTTGCGGAATTAGCCACGTACACCCACCAGCCCGTAGTGGCGCAACACGCTCGCGCGCACGCCGACAAGCTGGCGGAGGCTGTTCGGGCCTGCTGGCGCGGAAGGCACCTCAACCGCGGCTGGCGCGATCGCGGGCATGAGGTGGGGTATAAGGACCTCTACCTCGAGCCGCAACCCTGGGCGTTGATTTCAGAGGTCCTCGACCAGCAACAGAAAACCACTCTGGCGGAAGAAATCGCGCAGCGCCTGGCCGATCCTCTGGGAAGCCGGATCTTCGGCGCCGGCGGCGAAGGCAATGTTCCAACAGCCTTCGGCGGCGAGTGGCTTTCCATCAACTCGACTGTGGTCTGGGGCCTTTCCAAAGTTTCGCCCGAGCGTGCCTGGAAGGAATTGGTTGCAAACACGCTTTTTAATCACGCGCGTACCTATCCATCTATATGGTTCGGGATTTGGTCCGGCCCCGACGTTTATCTGCCTTCCACTTCTGACCGTCCTGGCGAAACATGGATCATGCCGCATTATTTCGGACTGCAGTCCTGGCCGGTTCAAATTCTTTTCCCGCACTCCGAGACGCTTAACTCCACTCTCTGGATGATGGGAATTGAAGCTACCGCCGAGGGAATTTCGGTTCACCCGAAATTACCGACAGACATCTGGTCGTGGTCCGGTACTGGCCTTTCGATCAGCTACGACAAAAGCCGCATCCATGGATCAATCTCCGGCGTCGGACCTGAACTCATCACCGTGGAGCTTCAACTTCCAGGCCATTGGGAGGGCAGATCGCTTGAGATCGAGGAAGGCGGGCGCAAACGGAAGATCGACCACGCCGCCGGGTCAGCACGTTTACATATATTAGTGGCGGCTGGTGGAGCGACCAAATTTTCCGTATCCAAAACGTAACTTCTCCAGGCGTCAGGAATCGGAGGCATGTCAAGCCTGTGGCTACCGTTCGCGTTAACGGCATCGACCTCTATTACGAAGAGAGGGGCAAGGGAGATCCTGTCATACTGATACCCGGCCTCGGCGGCGTCGGGGCGAGCTGGGGACCGCAAATCTCGTTGCTCGCGGAGGCATTTCGCACCATTACCGTCGACCACCCGGGGACCGGCAAAAGCAGCGTGCCCAACACCGGCTACACCATCGCGCAGCACGCTGGCGACATCGCCGGCCTGCTGCGCGCCCTCAAAGCCACCCCTGCGCACATTATCGGCGCCTCCACCGGGGGAGCCATCGGACAGGTGATGGCGCTCGACTATACGGACACCGTCCGGTCGTTGGTCTTAGTTGGAACGTGGGGGCGGGCAGACACGCGTTTTCGGCGCTTGTTCGAGTTTCGTAAGCGCGTTCTTCTGGAACTCGGCCCCGAGGCGGCGATGCACCTTGCTTTGCTCCTGCTGTATTCGCCGGCATACTACCGAGCCCACTCGGAAGTGTGGCAGACGTTTGTACAAAGCCTGAAAGTGGCTGCGCCCGACTCCAGCATCGCGGCCAAGCGAATCGACATGATCATTGCCCACGACACGCTGGGCCGCTTAAAAGACATCAAGCAACCGACCGCCATTGTGGTCGGTGAGTTAGATGTAGTGACTGCCCCATACCTCTCTGAGGAGTTGAGGCAACATATTCGCCATAGCGAACTCCATTTGATTCCCGGCGCGGGCCACACTGTGTACGTGGAGAAACCAGATGTCTTCTTCCAGATTGTGCGGGGCTTCCTCGGTAAATTGTCTGCAGTGTGATAAACAAGCTCCAGGCGAACCTCGGGGACGCGGCGGTGTTTCAGAGTTGTACCTCACCACCGCTTGTGAAGTTTGAGGAGAGGAGGATTGCAGCCATGACATCCAGAGAACGTTTGCGCAAGGCTCTTCAGAGACAGGAACCGGACCGCGTTCCCATAGACTTCGGCCAGGACTTTCATAACGGCATTAACGAGATTGCCTATCGCAACCTCCTGACCTATCTCGGAATGGGCCTTCCCGCCTCCATACCCGTTTACGACCTGATGCAGCGGCTGGCCGTTGTGGATGAGCGCGTCCTGGAACGGTTCCACGTTGACACGCGTTACATCATGGCCAATCCCAATGAGCATTTTGAGTTGAAGGTAGAGGAGGACGGCAGTTTTGAAGATGAATGGGGGGTGTATCGGAAGCGCTGCGGGTACTATTGTGACACCGTTCGGTCGCCGCTGGCACGGAAATCCAAGGACGAGATTTCGAGTTATCCCTTCCCGGACCCCGCCGAGCCATCCAGGTTCAGAGGACTGCGGGAGAAGGCCAGGCAACTATACCAGACCACCGGCTACGCGCTGATGGCGGGTCAAGCTGCATCCCTGTACTATTTTTCTACCGAGCTCCGAGGGTACGAAGACTACATGTCGGACCTAGCGGATGACCCTGCGTCGGTCGAGTTGTTACTGGATCGCGCGCTCGAGTGGATGATGGAGTTCGCATCGCACTATCTTGACCAAATTGGAGAATACGTTGAAGTGTGGTGGATGGGCGATGACTGGGGCATGCAAACGGGTCCCCTTATGAATCCACACACATTCCGGAGAATGTTCAAACCGCGTTATCGTCGTCTGATTGACTTGGTGAAGTCCAAGACGAATGCCAAGGTCTGCCTGCATACTTGTGGAGCCACCTACTGGATTCTCCAGGACCTCATAGATGTGGGTGTGGATGTGGTTCACCCACTCCAGCCGACAGCGAAGGGGAATGGAGATCCCGTCCGCATCAAGGGCGAATTTGGAGATCGTCTTTCGTTCTATTCGAACGTGGCGAATACCACCATCCTGCCGCATGGGAAACCTGAGGACGTCGCGCAGGAAGTGCGGCGAAAGATCGCTGCGCTGGGCCCCGGGGGCGGCTATGTTTTTTCGGCCGGCCACAACATTCAAGCGGATGTGCCTCCAGCGAATATCGTAGCATTGTTCGATACTGCGCGTGAGGTTGGCAGGTATCCGCTGGCCGATTACGAATGAGATACGGCGTGCTGGCCATAGCTTGCGGAGAGATATCACCCCGAGGTCAATTTGCCAAAGCCCTGCCAGCCCGGACCCTTTCTTAACCAGTCAGATCTTCAATAATCTTCTTAGAGCCTCAACCTGTTCCATCGTATTTTCCATATATTGATAAAGAGTCCTCGGGGTTCCAGCGAATCCAAGAGAAGCCGCATTTCCTGCGGGTCGTATGAACCGCGGATCAACAATGGCCGCCGCGCCTTCTGCACCCGCTGAAAATAGGGGACCATTTTTTCCAGCGGGGGGCCACCCACATCATCGTCTGTACTACCCGGCTCGTCACTCGTCACTGCCTTTGCGGTCGTACAGTCGGAAGAGTACGTCAAGGGTCGCCAGTGCGTCTTCGGCGGTGACGCGAGGTCGTGCTCCGGTATCGAGACAGTCAAGAAAATGCTCCAACGCGCCCTGAAAGCTGTACGTGTAGGGTTCCGGTGACTTATAAGTCAGCCATCCCTGCTACTGGGACGGCATCGCCTCAGGAACCTCCGAGAAGTATCGCAACTGTGGCTCTGGGCTTATCGTGTACTGAATCGCGCCTGCATCGCCGTAGATTTCGATCGCATTCAGATACCCCAGGGGCCAATCATATTGGTATCCTGGCAGCTTATGTCCGTAGCTCACGAAAAGCTCGGCGATGGCGCCCGAGGTATAACGCAGCACGGCAGCGGCGTGATCCTCACCCTCCATCTCGGTGCGGGCCAGACGGCCAGTCACCCCGGTTACGCAATCGACCTCGCCGAAAATCTCGCGCATGCAATAAACCAGATGGCCTCCTGCGTCCACCCAGCAGCCACCGCCGGTCTGCTGCTTGTTCATACGAAAGTCCCAGGGGCGGAAGGCCAGCCATCCTGCCGAGGTCCCTCTGCCAAACAGAGGGCGGCCTAACCAGCCTTTGTTAATAAACTCCAGCACACGTTGAAACGAAGGGTGAAAAAGGCCTGTGTGTCCCACCAGCAAGGTGATCCCACTTTGCCTCACAATATCGGCGATCTTTCGTGCCTCTCCAGGGGAATTTGCTATGGGTTTTTCAAGGTACACGTGTTTGCGGTATCGCGCCGCGACGTCCACGTATTCTCGATGCACGTCATGCGGCAACAGCAAGCAGAGGGCATCCACTTCGACATTCGATAGCAAGTCCTCCACCGCTCTGAAACCTGGCACGCTCCATTCGCGTTGACGCAACCCGAGGGCATCCGGCCGGATGTCGCAGATGCCAACCAGTTCGGCCCGGTCCGGCATGGCCTTGACCGACGCATAATACATATCTGCAACCCGCCCAACCCCCACAAAACCGAGCCTATATTTTTTCACGTGTCACCTCACTTTTTCTCTTTCCTTTTCGAGGTCCGCAACAAGATACTCTGCCAGCTTGTTGAGGTAGTAGTTTCCGCGCTCGGCGCTGGCTGGGCGCTGATCTCCCAATACCCCATTAGGAGACACGGTGTGAATGCCTGACTTGAACATTGTGGCGGCAATGCTCTCAAAGGGTGCGCCGCAGCCCTCCGCCGCAACATTCATATCGACCAGCTCAGACCGGGCCGCAAGCATCATCGATGCTTCGAATTCACCCGCGTGGGACCCGGACTTTGAAAGGGGAACTCCGACTCCAGGCGGGATAGCGTCCCAGGTTGTTGAAATGTACGCTTGCAGGTCCTTCAGCCCTGTCACACGACAGCGCGGCCATTTGGCCTTGAGCGTAGGAAGTACCTCTTGCAATATCGGAGAATTGCCGCCATGCGCGACCCAAAAATAAACCAGCTTAAATCCGGATCGCGCATGACTTTCCGCCACGTCATGAATGAGGCTCGCCAGCGTGGACTTGGACAAAGAAACGGTGCCCGGGAAGGCTGTGTGTTCAGCCGAATAACCAAGCGTCAGCACAGGCCCTACAAGCGTCTTGCCCAGCAGGCGAGCGGCCCGGACCGCCGTCTGGACGCCGTGTTCGTTATCCGTGAGCAACGGCAATGCTGGTCCGTGCTGCTCGGTAGACCCAAGCGGAACTATCACTGTCTCCCAGCCTGCACTAATTCGGTCTCGAATTTCCACCCAACTTAATTCATCAATCAGCAATGAACTGCTCATAAGTCTACCCCGGTCAACTTGGAGTGCTGGAGCGGAGCTTGTGGAGCTGCCGCCTTCCGATCCAATAAGTGACGGCTACACTGCAGACTGGCCTCTCACCTCGAACTCTTCGATGGCTTCCTCACGGAACTCAACGCCAAATCCCGGCCTCTCCGGGGCGATGGCGTGTCCATCCCGGATCTCCAAAGGATGTTTCACCAGGGGGTCTAGCCAGTCAAACACTTCAATGGCAATAAGGTTCGGAACACAAGCTGCCAAATGAACGTCATACTCCTTATAAAAGTGCGGCGAGAGCTTCAGACGGTAGGCTTCTGAGAGTGCCGCCACCAAGCGCCATCCGGTTACACCTCCTACCCTCATCAAGTCAGGCTCGACCACAGCAATGGCGCGCTTCTCCATGAGTCTCCGGAACCCTGCAACCCCATACTCGCGCTCCCCAGCAGCCAGCGGGATTTCCGTTGCGCTAGCCAAGCGGCAGTAGCTCTCAGTGTCTTCTCGCGGGAAGGGCTCCTCCAGCCAATCGATCGAGCAATGTTCCAGGCGTCTCGCCAGCCGAAGGGCGCGCCTCAGCGTCAAACCCTGATTTGCGTCTATCATTAATTTCCTGTCAGGGCCGATGATGCGGCGCACCGCCTGCACTCGCTCCAGATCCCGGTCCTCTGAGGCTCGACCGATCTTGATCTTGACGCCCGTGAAACCGCGGGCGATGTACCCGCCCACTTCGTCCGCCAACTCCTCGTCGCTGTAGGAGACCCAGCCGCCACTGCCGTATGCCGGCAGCTTTGTGCTGTTGAGTCCGAGCAGTAACCAAACCGGAGCACTGAGCTGATGGCCCAGGAGATCCCATAAGGCGGTTTCCACCGCCGAAAGTCCCCACCTCGCCAGTCCTTCCTGGCCAACATACTCGATTGCCTTCAGGCAGTCCTCGTAAATGCTGCGAATCTCTGCAGAATTGCGTCCGATCAGAAGCTTCTTGAGCTCCCAGTCGATCAACCCCTTCAAGAGAGAGGGGGCATAATCGAAAGAAAGCATGTAGCTCGTACCAGTCCAATCGCCTGCCTGGACGGACACCAGAATGAGATCGATGGCTTTCAGTTCATGCGTCGAATCGGCGATAGGTCGTGCCAAAGGTACACGCAACCAGCGAGTGTGAACATCCGTTATCTTCGTACACCAATTCCTCGTTTTCTGAATCATGTAAACTCCTCGCGCGACTTCCAGCGCTCAAGCCGTTCACGAAGTCTTTCCTTGTTTGTTCGGAAGGACAATCGCTACCTTTCGCCTGCTCACGGTGGGGCTCCATTTCTTGGCGGGCCAGTAGGCACTTGCCGCCAGCAGGTATTCGCCGGCGGTCGCCGGAACTTCCACCATAAAGTCGTAGGTCATTTGCCCCAGCGGCGGGAGCTCGAGTGACGTTTCGTAGCGCGCGTCTTCCGTTCCTCCTCCGGCCGGCGTCAAAGTGAGAACCAAGCTGCCTTGGGCCGCGTCACATTCGTCGTTAATCGTCATGACCCGGATTCGTTGCTTCGAGCCGGCCTGCAGTTGAGGATGAAAGAAATTGATATAGACTCCGAGCGGTTTGAACGCCTCCTTCATGTAGTGCTCGAAGTGGGGTTCGAGCACCAGTTTCTCCACGTCCTGGAAATTGTCGCAGGTGGAGGAGCCTGGAATGCTGGCATCCAGATAGGCCAAGTACATGACAGCCGCATAGTGGCGGTAGGCTCGCCAAAACTCTGTTAGGCCCGCCAGCAGGTAGCCACAAAGTTCAAACCGCTCTGCCGGCGTAGCATCCGGACCCAAAAAATGGTCATAGACGCACTGGCTCACGAGGGTAGGGGTCCCATCTCTTGTTAGCCACAGCCAATCATACTCGTTGATGATGGCCGCGTGGCCCGACGGCGGAGCATCGCCCGATTTCCTGCCGTCCATCGTTTCCAGGTCGATCATTTGGAAAGGCTTGCTTGCTCGAACCATAGGCCAGTAGTCGATCAACAAATAGGTGTGATCGTCGTAAGGGTCGTCGGGTCCTTGCGGCACGCTATAACCGTTGGCCCAAGGCCGGCTCGAAAGATCCAGTCCCCGCACCGCTGGGATCACTTTCTCACGAAGCACGTCCGACCGGGTTTCGTTACTGGCATTCCAAATGGCCACGCTCGGGTGGTTCCAATTATCGTGTAAGAATTCCTTGAATTCCTGCACCAACTCCTCCGTTCTCCACAATTCGCCACGCCAAGCTTGTTCGTCCGGCCCGCCAGTCCAAATGAAGTACTCATATTGCAGGAGCAGACCCACTTCATCGGCAATGTCCAGCCACATTTGGGGCGCCGGACCAATGCAAATGCGAAAACTGTTCCAGTTCATGCTCTTGGGAATTTCCCCGAGAAACTTCCGCGCCCACGCTTCCTCCCAAGGGTGATACTTGCTGAGCGGATCGGCGAAAAAGCGGTGCAGGGTGAGGCTGGCGCCACGCATGAAGTAGGGCTTGCCGTTCAACATCGCACGCCGTGTCACTGTATCAAACCGAAACTCGCGCATGCCAAAACGAGTCGAATCGTTGTCGCCTCCTGTGCTCGTTTCCACCACGTACAGAAAAGGGTTTTCCGGAGTCCACAGTACGGCCTCCGGAATGTGGAGGGTCTGGGTAACGGTTTTCGCCTCGCCCTTGGCAAGGTGCACACGCTGGGACACGGGTTCTCCCGCCGCCTTTTGACCTTTCCACGTCTTGATCCGCTGAACGACCTCCACGGTTGTGTCAGGGCCGTAGTTATGCAGTTCGGTCTCGACCAGCACGGAGGAGGTCTCAAGGCGCGGTGCTGCCTGTACGCTCTCGATCACCGGGTTGTCGCTCAGAAGGAGGAAAACATCGTCATAAATTCCAGCCGTCCACAGGTACTTTTCCAGATCTGTGCCTGCCGGTACCCACTCCGGCAGAGCCCCGGGGTGAGCCCCAATCCGCACCAAGAGATCGTTCTCTCCTTTCCAGTTCATCGCCTCCCTCAGGTTGAAATGGCCGCACGTAAAGCAGCCCAGGTGCTCACCCATCTTCTTTCCGTTGAGCCACACCGCGGTTCCGAACTGGGCCTTGTTGATCTTCAGAATGGCTACCTGCTTTTTCGCCGGCGCGCGAAAACTTTTCCGATACCAAAAATAATTGCGTTTCTGCGGGGTTCTGCCCAGAACGCCGGTGTCTTCTGAGGGCTTGAATATGCCTCGATTAATCATAGTGAGAATGTATTCTCGGGTCTCGTACAGATCGACATCCGGGAACGATGGGGTGGCTGAGTGAACCAGGCCGGGGACGCGTACGGTATGGCTAAAGGTCGCGGGAATCGCTTCCGGCTCAACTCCCTCCTCAATACTCCATTCGCCATCCAGCGGGACGACGATTCGCTGCCCGGTCGGTGGCGCCTCTGCCGAAAGGGCCAAGCCGGAGAATGGCAGGCTGGCGCTGCCCACCAGAAGTTTTGTGAACTCACGTCGAGTTGTCTTGAATTCCTCCATTGTCTTATCTCCTAGTCATAGTTAAAGCGGGTAGCGCCGACTCTCGTTTTTCAGAAAGTCTGCAGCTTGTGCTTCCGAGCGGATTCCCGCTTTTGCGGGAATGACTGCGGCTTCCTGCGCTCAGAACTCACCGATGAAACAGCGCTTGCTGCCCCCCTCACGACTTTTCCCCTTGTTTGTTTGGCTGAACTATCGCCACCTTCCGCCTGCTTACAGTGGGGCTCCATTTCTTCGAGGGCCAGTAAGCGCTTGCCGTAAGCAGATATTCACCGGGGTTCGCCGGAACTTCGAGAATGAAGTCGTACGTCATTTGCCCCAGCGCGGGAATCGCGAGCGGCGATTCCAAGCGCGCGACTTCCACTCCTCCCTGAGCCGGCGTCAACGCCAAAACCAAGTTGCCCTTGGCAGTGTCATACTCGTCGTTAATCGTCATCACCCTGACACGCTGCTTCGCGCCCGCTTCCAGTTCCGGATGAAAGAAATTGACGTAGACCCCCAAGGGCTTGAACGCCTCTTTCATGTAGTACTCAAAGTGCGGCTCAAGTACCAAGTTTTCCACGTCGCTGAAATTGTCTGAGGTCGAGGCATTCGGAAAGCTGCCATCCAGGTAGGCCAGGTACATGACCGCCGCATACTGGCGGTGGGCTCGCCAGAACTCCGTAAAACCCGCCAACAGGTAGCCACAAAGTTCAAAACGCAGTTCCGGTGTCGCATCGCGTCCCACAAAATGGTCGAAGACGGGCTTGCTGTAATAAGTAGGTGTCCCATCCCTGTTAAGCCACAGCCAATCATACTCGTTAATGATGCCCGCATGGCCCGAGGGCGGCGAATCGCTCTGTTTCCTGCCATCCATCGATTCCAGGTCCGACATTTGGAAATGTCGGGGTATGTCATCCATGTAATCCCATAATAAATACGGGTGATCATCGTAGGGGTCATCCGGACCTTGTGGCACGTTATAACCGTTGGTCCAGGGCCGGCTGGAAAGGTCCAAATTCCTCACCGCCGGGATCACCTTCTCACGCAGCGCGTCGCAGGTCGTCTCGTTCGAGGCATTCCATATAGCGACGCTCGGGTGGTTCCAATTATCATGTAAGAATTCCGTGAATTCCTGAATCAGTTCGTCCGTTTTCCATAAATCATGACGCCAAGCGAATTCACCCGTCCATATGGCATATTCGTACTGGAGGAGCAAACCCACCTCATCGGCAATGTCAAACCACATTTGCGGCGCCGGGCCAATGCAAATGCGAAAGCTGTTCCAGTGCATGCTCTTGGGGATTTCTCCCAAAAACTTTCGCACCCACGCTTCTTCCCAGGGATGCTGCCGGCTCAATGGATCGCCGAAGAAACGGTGCAGTGTAATGCTGGCGCCACGCATGAAGTACGGCTTGCCGTTTAACATCGCACGCCGTGTCACAGTATCGAAGCGAAACTCCCGCATGCCAAAACGCGTCGAAACACTATCTCCTCCCGTGCTCGTTTCCACGACGTATAAAAACGGGTTTTCCGGAGTCCACAGTACGGCCCCAGGAATGTGGAGGGTCTGCGTGATGGATTTTGCCTCGCCTTGGGCCAAGTGCACGCGTTGGCTTGCGGGTTCTCCCACCGGCTGGGACCCTTTCCAGGTCTTGATCTGCTGAACCACCTCGACGGTTGTGTCAGGACCGTAGTTATGCAGTTCGGTCTGGACCAGCACGGAAGAGGTCCGCAGGCGTGGCGCTGCTTGCACGCTCTCAATTACCGGATTGTCACAGAGGTCGAGGGAAACACGGTCGTAAATCCCCGGTGTCCATAACGGCTTTTGGCAGTCCGTGCCGGCGGGAACCCACTCCGGCAGCGCCCCCGGATGAGCCCCAACCCGCACCAGGAGATCGTTCTCTCCTTCCCAATTCATCGCCTCCGTCAGGTTGAAATGGCCGCAAGTGAAGCAGCCCAGATGCTCGCCTACCTTCTTCCCATTGAGCCACACGGCGGTTCCAAACTGGGCCTTGTTAATGTTCAGAATGGCCACGTGCTTTTTCGCCGGACCGCGAAAGCCTCTCCGATACCAGAAATAGTTGCGTTTCTGGGGAGTCCTGCCCAAGATTCCGGTGTCTTCGGATGGCGGGTATACTTTGAGCTCAATCATGGTGAGGATGTTTTCCCGCGTTTGATACTGATCAACGTCCGCGAACGGCGGGTTGGCGGAGTGAACCAAGCCAGGCACGGGCACGGTGTGACCAAAGCTGGTGGGTATCACTTCAGGCTCGACCCCATCGTCAATACTCCACTCGCCATCCAGCGGGACCACAATTCGCTGTCCGGCCGGGTGGGCCTCCGCCGACAGGGCCAAGCTTGTGAATTGCAGACCTGCGCCGCCGACCAGAGTCTTTGTGAACTCACGTCGCGTCGTCTTGAATCCGTCCATTGTCTTTTCTCCTCACGTCAGATCCATGTGAACTCACTTCGCGTCGTTCCGTGCTTTCCGGTGTCATTCCGAGCGGAGCGAGGAATCTCGCACTAAGCTGACGCGGATCGCGGAATGATGAGCCAAAGCAAGATTCGTAGTTCCGGATGTGCCTCTTATCACGACTTATTGGAAACCACGATCGATGCTTCGGCAATGCGAATCGCGCTGCGCATTATCCTCATAGCCAGCCGTTTTTTCAACAGCATTCTCGGATTCCGGATGCGTCTCTTGTGTTTTCATATACGTTCCAGGCTGTCTCCGGCGTTTTCTGCACCGACGTTTTGTTTTCAGTGAGATTCCCGCGTCGTTCGTTCATTTTTGAGGGTTGGGTCGTTCCCGGGATCTGCAGGAACTCGGACGAAATGTTTGTCTCAAGTGCGTCGTCGATGGGAGCCACGTCGGGCGCATTGTCCTCGTCGAAAGCACCGCTCGGGAAGTCGCCGGATGGGAATCCTCTCCTCAAGCTCAAGAGTATTTTCACTTTGCGATCAATGTTCACCACCCAAAAGATGAGGCCGCGAGACTTCTGATGGCTCGGCGTCTCATAGATTACAGCGTACCCACCTTCCATCGGGTGGATCTTCGGAGGGAGTTTCACCCCGGGGTAAGGAGAAAACGTGACAGCGACGATCCACTAAGAGAGCAACGCCATGGAAACGACTCGGCTCACCTGGAAGGGTAAGGGCAAGATGCGAGTTCTGG
>Ga0326728_10018908_pt1 | contig 13472 bp, 12 predicted proteins | sample MB3enrmetagenome_FD_207602 | JGI IMG/M metagenome (GOLD analysis project Ga0326728, IMG submission 207602) | Lab enriched peat soil microbial communities from McLean, Ithaca, NY, United States - MB31MN | ecosystem: Environmental > Terrestrial > Soil > Wetlands > Peat | place: USA: New York... | reverse complement strand
GGTACGAACCTTTTTGCGTCCTGAGGTGTGATGACCATAATTTTCCAACAGAAGGAGGCGAAATCATTCGCCCCTCCAGATCCAGGAAAGCGTACCTGCGGTTTTCGCCAATCTCCAATGACAGTGGAGTTGAGGTTCCCATACATGTCGATCTGAGCTCCTCCCAAAAAGGTGTAGTCAACCATTCCCCGCTGAGAGATTTCCATGATATCGCACATGCCACTCGCCATGACCGCTTTGTAAAAGGTCCGTGAATCACCGACGGAAATGGGCATGGTGGGAAGCAGAGGGGCAATGCCCCCGGCCTCGAACATGATCACTAAATTGGGAGCATACGTTTTCTGAGCGAGCATGGCTGCTGCACAGGGGGCTCCCGTCCCCACTCCCACGCTTCTCCCGTCCTCCAGATTGCGCGCAGCCGCCACAATCATCATTTCTACGGCATTATAATCGGCCATCTTGATCACTCCCTCTTCTTCGATTCGATAAGATTTTCCTGATCTCGAAGTTCGCTAATCCGCTGAATGCCTCCGCAGAGTTCCAGGTATTCATTAAAATCCCTGCTTCCATAGATATACCTTTCTAAAAATTTTTTGAATCTCTCGGGATTCTTCTCTGTCTCCAACCAGAGCCTCAAATGTTCTTCATCAGAGAAGTATTCATAGGGCATATTCCCGGGATAACTCCCATAAGGCACTTCGCATACCGCGTCGACCAGGATATAAGGAATCACGGTAAGCGATGGGTTATTCCGAATCTCCTCATTATGAACCAAGCGCTCACAAGTGATGATGAGATGTTTGGAGGCACGTGCAAGTTCCAAATCTGCAATGGATATTCCTCTTATTCTAGCATTCCCATAGACATCGGCTTCGTGAACGTGGATAGCTGAAACGTCGGGCCAAAGGGCAGGATAAAGGGTATAAAGTTGCCCTGTAAAAGGACATTTTGCCAATTTGGCCGCGCTGTATTTAAAAGTATCCGTCCCCATGAGGTTGCGCCCTGGTAAGTAAGAAACTCCCATTGCCGCAGCCTTGAGGCGAAGCGCCATAGAATAGTTGGACCATTCACAGCACTCTACCTTACCACTTTCCATATACCGACGGGCATTAGGAGAAAGCCCTCTGGCTTCTAACCCCACAATGTAAGCAATGTCACAGCGATTAAAAACTTCTCCTGCTGCCAAGATTTGAAAATCATGGGTAGAGGTATGACCGGCAAAAGCGAGATCCTTCTTCCCCTGTCTGACGATCTCATGACAGATGGCTGTGGGAATGCGATTGGCCCCGAATCCGCCAATGGCTAAATAGTCCCCATCGTGTATGAAAAGATCCACCGCCTCCTTCACCGACATCGTTTTATTCACTAAGGCTCTATTTTTCTGTCGAAAAAACTCCCTCGCCTTTTCAGCATCGGGATTTACAAAAAGAGGACCTTCCCCTTGAGCGACGACTTCCGCCATATCATCCCCCATTGATTTGCGTTAACATGTTTCCGTTGAAGCTCCATGAGTTTTTGCAAATGATTAAATAAAAATATCGGGTGCCCCTATACGGTTCATTGAATATCACTCTTAAGTTTTCCCGTCAAGAAGTATTTGCCCATATCTGGCCAAAAATAATTTGCAGGAGCTTAGCGCTTACCGCTACGTTAATCCATTCGCTGGTCAGTAGGTCAATCACTTTAATTTTCCGGCTCAATATGTTACTAATTCTTTTATAAATTTCAAGACCTGCCTTCGCCCCGGGAGGCGGGGCTTCGCGCAGCCCCTGAACCGTATTGGTACAGGGCAGGCAGGCCAAATCCCGAACAAGCACCAATTTCCAAAACTCGAATGTTCAGAACATCCAATGGGTTTAGAATTTTGATATTCGAATTTGGAGCTTATTTGGGGTTTGGATATTGGGATGTGGGATTTTGAGAATGGTGATGGGCAAGATTGAAATTGATGAAGAGCGGTGTAAGGGGTGCGGACTCTGTACGATTGCCTGTCCGAAAGGTCTGATCCGGATTGGAGAGGAGATTAATCGCCAGGGATATTTTCATGTCGTTTGGGAGGCAGCGGAGAAATGCACGGGATGTGCTCTTTGTGGAGAGATCTGTCCTGATGTCGCCATCCGAGTGTGGAGGGATTGAAGAGATAGATGAGGGGATGGGGAGACGGGGAGATAGGGAGATAAGGACATTAGAGAAACAAAAACCGTGAAAGTAAACGGTTAGGTAGAAGGAAAGGCTTGAAGCTTGATGGAACCACATTCCGAAAAAATATTGGTCAAAGGGAATGAAGCCATCGCCATGGCTGCCATTGATTCGGGATGTCTCCTCTACTTCGGATATCCCATCACTCCCCAGAATGATATCCCGGAGTATCTTTCCAAACATCTTCCTCCGTTGGGTGGAGAGTTCATCCAGGCAGAAAGCGAGATTGCTTCGATCAATTTACTCTTGGGGGCCTCAGCCACCGGAGCAAGGGCGATGACGTCCTCCTCAAGCCCTGGAATCTCCCTCATGCAAGAGGGAATCTCCTACTTGGCGGGGAGCGAGCTTCCGGGGCTCATCGTCAATATGTCAAGGAGCGGACCAGGACTGGGCGGGATCTCTCCTTCTCAGGGAGACTATTTTCAGGCCACAAGGGGTGGAGGCCATGGGGATTATCGAACGATCGTTCTTGCGCCTTCCTCGATTCAGGAAATGTATGACCTGACCTGTCTTGCCTTCGACCTTTCCGACAAATACCGAAATCCCGCCATGATTCTTGGGGATGCCTTGATTGGGCAGATGAAGGAACCCCTGGTGCGGAGAAACGGTGCGAAGATAGACCTTCCGCCGAAAGAGTGGGCCCTGACCGGAGCAAACGGGAGAAAACCCAACCGGCTCAAGTCCCTATATCTCGAAGAGGGTGAGCTTTCGGAACAAAATTGGAAGCTTCATCAAAAATACGAGCGGATGAAAAAAGAGGAGGTCCGGTTCGAAAGCGTTTGTACCGAGGATGCCAAACTCGTTCTTGTCGCCTTTGGAAGCATGGCTAGGGTATCAAAAACTTCTGTCGAGTTGGCGAGGGAGCAAGGTCTGATGGTGGGACTTCTCCGGCCGATCACGCTCTTCCCCTTCCCGGAAAAGGCTCTTAATGACCTTTCCCAAAGGGTCACACGATTTTTGACCGTCGAATTGAACACAGGACAAATGGTGGAGGACGTAAAGCTTTCGGTGGCAAGGGATGCCCAAGTCTATTTTTATGGAAGACCTCCGGGTTCCCTCCCTTCCCCAGAAGAGGTGTTGGAGGAGATAAAGAAGTATTACTGAAGAGACTTCAATCTCGAAGCACGAAATCCGAAATTCGAAACAAGTTCAAATGACCGAAATTGAAATTAGAAGAAGCAACGCTCTTAAGTAGTATGTATTCGTTTTTTTGATATTGTTTCGGATTTCGAAATTCGGATTTAGAATTTAGAGGGTTATAAGATGGAGCTTGTTTTCAAACGTCCGGAATGTCTCATCGATATTCCTTTTCACTTCTGCCCTGGATGCCACCATGGTATCGCCCATCGACTGGTGGCAGAGGCCATCGACTACTTTCGGATCCGGGAGAAGACCATCGGGGTCGCCTCCGTGGGCTGCTCTGTTTTCATGTATGATTATTTCAATATCGATGTCCTGGAGGCGCCTCATGGAAGAGCTTCGGCTGTGGCCTCCGGAGTAAAACGTGCCAGGAAGGACCGAATCGTCTTTACCTACCAGGGCGACGGGGACCTCGCCGCCATTGGAATCGCAGAGGGCATTCATACGGCCAATCGTGGGGAAAAGATCACCATTATCTTTGCCAACAATGGGATCTATGGGATGACCGGAGGGCAAATGGCACCTACCACGCTCCTTGGACAAAAGACGAGTACGAGCCCTTACGGAAGAGATTTTACCTACACTGGTTATCCCATCCGAATGGCAGAGATGTTAGCCACTTTAGAGGGAAGCGCCTTTGTCGCAAGGGTGGCTGTAAACAATCCTGCCAATTTGATGAAAGCCAAGAGAGCCATTCGCAAGGCCTTTCAGATGCAAATCGAAGAGATCGGCTTTTCATTTGTCGAGGTGTTATTGGCTTGCCCCACCAACTGGGGGATGACCGCCTTGGAAGCCAATAAGCGCGTCGAAGAGGAAGTAATCCCCTACTTTCCGTTAGGTATTCTAAAGGAACGGAAGATGGCAGACTATTTGTGAGGGGTGAGGGGATATTGAGGATCAATGAATACGATTAGCAACCATTTTTATTACGACTTCATTGTGGCCGGGTTTGGAGGACAGGGAGTCATGGTCATCGGAAACCTTATTGCCTACGCCGCCATGAAAGAAGGCAAGTGTGTCACCTACCTTCCTATCTACGGAGTCGAGATGCGAGGCGGAGCAGCCAATTGCACGGTCGTGATCTCTTCCCGCCAGATCGGATCGCCTGTTGTGGGAAGACCCCACGCCGCCCTAGTGATGAACTTGCCGTCGTTGATAAAATATGGGCCAGTTGTTTTACCCGATGGGCTTCTCTTCATCAATTCCTCTCTCATCGAACCCAGAGAGGCTAATCGGAAAGATATTGAAAATTTCTTCATCCCTGTCAATGAAATTGCGATTGACCATGGGAACCCAAAGCTCGCCAATATGATTGCGTTGGGCGCCTTTAATCAAAAAACCAAATTGGTTCAGATGACATCTCTTTTTGAGTCCTTAGAAAAGGTGCTGGATGAACGCTATCGTGATCTTATTCCATCCAATATCGAGGCCATTGAGATCGGAGCTGAATTTGTCAGAAATAACCTGTCCGCGCCCGCACGATTACAGTGACCGGGAACCAAACGAATGAGACCAAGAGGATCAAAAGAACCATAAAGAAACCGGAGACCATTTCAAAAGGCCATGCAGATCGAAAGGAAGAATCGTGGAAGAAGAAAGTGTTCTTGAAGAGATCCGTGTTGGGGAAAAGGTCAAGGCCTTGAGAGAACAGAAAGGCCTTTCACTGAGAGAATTGGCCGACTTAACCGGATTTTCTACAGCGCTGCTCTCTCAGATGGAAAACCATCTTGTCTCCCCGTCCCTCGGAACGATTATTAAACTGGCGAAAGCATTGGGTGTCAGAGTGGGTGACTTTCTGGGTGAAACAGAAGGAGAACCTTTTGCGATTGTGAGGAAGGATGAACGAAAAACGGTCTCTCGATTTGCCTCCAAAGAAGGAGTCAAATATGGTTATTCATACGAGTCTTTAGGGCATGAGAAGAAAAACCGCCACATGGAACCTTTCATCGTGACTCTGGAGCCCGCTACGGTTAAGACTTCCAAAACCTCTGTTCATGATGGAGAGGAATTCATCTTTGTTCTTGAAGGTGAAATGGAAGTGATTTTGGGAAATCATACCGATGTCCTTTACCCCGGGGATTCCATATACTATGATTCGAATATTCCCCATCGAGTCCAATGCCATCAAGACAGGGTGACAAGAATCCTGGCAGTACTTTATGCAGCGGGTGCTTAAGAACTGGATAGCAGAGAGTGCATGGTAGCGAGTAGGTATCAAAGTTGAAAATGGAACCCAAGCCAATCATGAAAACGTTTTCCTCTTTTTTTCTCTTAGTGTTACTCCTCATCTTCACGTTTCCTCAAAGTAGTTTCAGCCTTCCTACCCTCAAAGTTGGAGCGTTGATCCCCCACTCCGGTCGCTGGGGAGATTCAGGAAGGGAATGTGCCAGAGGGATGCTGGATGCAGCCAAGTGGTTCAATCAACGAGACGGTGCGTCTGGAAGGAAATTAGAGATCATTCTCATTGAGGATACCTCCCAAGCTGCTGAGTTCCTGGCGGCCTACCGAAAATTGAATGAGGCAGATCATGTTCCGATTCTCTACGTGTATTCCATCAAAACAGCCCTTGCTCTGGTTCCTCAATTTCATTTCGACCGAATCCCTGTTTTTGTCAGTTCTTTGCCTTCCCAATTTTCCAACGCCTCCAAATACCCTTATATTTTCTCAATCAGCCCAACCCCTCTCGATCTGGCAAAAATTGCAGTGAGTTTTATTTCGGATAAATCCGGCCTTCAAGTGAGAAGACCTAAGGTCATCTTCGTTGGATCCTCTGACCGCCTGGGTAGCTATTTTTTAGATGAAACGAAGGAATACGCCAGAGCGCTGGGAATTGACATCGGACCGGATGTCTCGCTCTCCGATTCGTCCCAGCCCGGAGACCAGGCGGGAAAAGAAACTCCTTCTCCCCTCACAACGATCAAAACATACAATCCCGATTTCGCCTACCTGAGTCTCACCTCTAAGGAAGCCTCCTCCCTCCTGCAGGAAGCTAAGAAAGCGGACCTCAAGACCAAATGGGTTTGCAGCATGAGGGCTTTTGACGAAAACCTGGCGCCTTTCGATGGAGTTTTTGGCGTACAACCTGTCTCTCCTTTTGGAGAAGATGTACCAGGAATGGTCGCCATCAAAGAGGCCCATCAGAGATGGCACCCCTATGATTCTCATACGCTTTCCTATGTGGAAGGGTGGGCGACGATGCAGGTGATCTCAGAAGCTTTAAGAAGGTCCCTCTCAGGGCAGGGATTTTCTCGCGAAAAGGTAAAGCTCGCGCTGGAAGGTTTTAAAGATTTTGTCACCGGGGGTCTTACCCCTCCTCTCACCATCACCTCCAAAGACCATCGTCCTAGTGTAGAATCCAGGGTCTTTATCGTCAAAGACGGAAAACTTTCTCGACATACCAGTTTTATTTCCGTAGGGAGATAGGAAAGGGAATTGCAGTTTTATACCGCTTGACCACAAATAGTTAAAGTGATAAATTCCCTTTGAATGGATCTTGCAGAAATCCTTGAAACATACCGTAAAAAAATTGTAGATGAGTGGATTTATCGACTCCACACAGAGGTCAGTGAACGCTATTCTGGTCGACAGGTAGACGAACTCTTTCGCACCGTCTCAAAAGCAAATCAAGCAAATTATGCAGTACTTACCCACAATGATTTTTCGAAGATAAACGACCATATTCGGTGGATCACCAATTTACGCCTTAAGGGAGGTTTTTCTCTCTCGGAAGTGCAGAATGCTTATGAACTCTATCGAACAGTTCTCCTCCCTATCCTTCCAAATGAATTAAATGAGAAAGACCTTTACGACGCCTTAAGACGGATGAATTACTGCCTCTTTTACACTATTACAAAATTTAGCAATTATTTTCAGTCGTTACATGAGAAACATATAAGAAATTATGCCCAAAATCTTGAAGGCGAGGTAAGGAAAAGAACAAAGGAACTTGTTGAATCAGAGTCCAAATACCGCATTCTCGTTGAAGAGATAAATGATGGTTACTTTGTTACCCAGAAGGAGGTCATCGTTTTTGCCAATCAGGCTTTCTGCAACATGCACGGATATACCCTCCAGGAAATCATTGGAAAACCCTATTCAGAGCTGGTTGCAGAGAAATCCTTAAAGATAATACAGAGGATATACGAAAAAGGAACGATCGGAGAAGTTACGGATGACGTTTGTACCTACTTTAGACGCCACAAAAATGGCAGTGCACTCCCAACGGAGAATAAAATAAAGTCGATACTCTACCAGGGTGAGTATGCGGTGGCCGGTACCTGCAGGGACATCACAGAGAGGATGCAAACAGAGAAGCGGATTCGGGAATCTGAGCGTCTTGCTCATATAGGAAAACTCACCACATCCCTTGCCCATGAGATACGTAACCCCTTGTCATCAGTCAAGATGAACAGTCAGATCATCTTGAAGAACATGGATTTCGGCGGCAACGACAAGAGGCGCATGGAGATCATCATCCATGAAATATGTCGGCTGGAGCGAATTCTCGATGAGATGCTTGACTTTGCAAGGCCGGTTAAGCTGAATCTTGAGCCTGCCTCGATCAATCGTGTGATGGACGCCTGTCTCGAAATTATGGATGCCAGGATCAAAGAAAAGGGGATCGCCATAAAGAAGCTCTACAGCAGGAGGCTGCCCCGCATCTTTGTTGATTATGAAAAGATAGAACAGGCGATCATCAATGTTTTACTGAATGCAGTTGAGGTACTCCCTGAAGGCGGAAACATAGAGATCACCACGAAGCAGTTGAGAGCTAACGGTAGTGGCATCCAGGTCGAAATCACCGACGACGGACCGGGAATCAGCACGGAGGACCTTCCCTATGTTTTCGACCCCTTTTTTAGCAACAAAAAAAGGGGGACGGGCCTCGGTCTCTCCAATGTGAATAGAATCATAGAGGCCCACGGAGGCACAGGGAGCGTGTCGCTCCGAAAGCCCCATGGAACGCGGGTCAGTCTCACAATTCCTTTGAGGGAGATGACATGAAAGCTAAAAGAATTCTCATCATTGATGATGAACGCCCCCTTCTTGAGACCCTTGAAATGTTTTTCACGGAGAAAGGCTATGCAGTGATGTGTGCCATGTCCGCATCAGAGGGTTTGAATCAATGCAACCTTTTTGATCCCCATGTGATCATCCTTGATATTCGCCTCCCTGACATGAATGGTCTTCATGTGCTTCAAGAACTGATTCACAACGGCAGAAAGAATATCATCATCATTACGGCATTCCATGACATGGAGATGACCATTAAGGCAGTGAAACTGGGTGCGATTGACTATATTCCCAAACCCATAGATGTGGAAGAACTCGAAAGGGCTATAGGCAAAGCTCTAAAATCTTCAAGTCCGGTCCGAATGGCCGGCGCGATATCGATAGATCTATCTTTACCGTTTATAGAGGGAGAAATCATTGGTAAAAGTAGGGAAATGAAAGAGATCTTCAAAGCCATAGGCGTTCTGTCGGAGAACAGGGTCACGGTTCTCATCGAGGGTGAGACGGGTACGGGCAAGGAGCTCATCGCAAGGGCTATCCACTGTAATAGCCCTTACAGGGAACATCCTTTCCAAGCGATCAACTGTTCTACCATCGTGGGAACGCTTTTGGAGAGTGAACTTTTTGGTCACGAGAAAGGCGCCTTCACAGATGCATCCAGTTCAAAGAAGGGGAAATTTGAATTGGCTGGCCAAGGAACCATTTTTCTTGACGAGATAGGGGAGATTCCTTTTGAACTTCAGTCGAAACTCTTGAGGTTTTTACAGGAGAAAGAATTCGAGCGTCTCGGGGGAGAAAAGAAGATCAAATCGAATGCAAGGATAATCACCGCAACGAACAAAGATCTCTGGAATTTGGTTCGAGCGGGATCGTTCAGAGAAGATCTGTATTACAGACTTAACGTAGCCGCCATAAAGGTCCCCCCGGTCAGGGAGCGGAAATCTGATATACCACTTTTGATTGAACATATTCTTAGAAAAATCAACTACGAGCTAAGTAGAGGGATCAGAAGAGTTGAAGAGGAGGCCCTCAAGAGAATGACAGAATATGATTGGCCGGGTAATGTGAGAGAAATAGAGAACGTCCTTACCCATGTAGCCGTCAATACCCAAGGGGAGGTCATTTTTGAGGAAGCTATCGCTCCATTGCTGGGACAAAAGTTTCATATCCATCAAAATCCGAAAGAGGTTCCCAATAAGAACCAGACCCTTAAGGACATAGAGAAAGAGCACATTATGCAGATACTCAACCATACCCACTGGCATTTGGGGAAGGCATGTGAGCTTCTGGGGATTTCCCGGCCCACACTCCGCCACAGACTCAAAGCATACGAAATTTCAATCGACCCTCATGCAAACTAATGTTGCAGGTAAGCTTTCCTCTCTATATTCCAGCCCTAAGGTTAACTGGTTACAAACTGCTATTGAAAATAATTTTCAAAAAGTGAAAGATCGATTCAAATCAACTGGGAGACCGTATCCCCCAAGTCCCGTAATACCTTGTAATTTCATCAATTATTGCTGACAGGATGGCTGGCACAACTCTTGCTTAAACGTTCCAATGAATTGGATGATATGTGGGACCCTTCCTAATTTTTTTTCCTATTTAATGAACGGATAATGAAATGGCACGGACTCAGGAGGAAAAGCAGCCCCCCAGGACATTTCAAACTTGGAATGACACAAACGAATTATCTTGACAAAAACAAAAGAGAGCTATAAGAAAAAGACATCTTGCGTTATCAGAAATTTGGGTCATTTCATTTTAGAAACAAGGATCTTCAAGCATCTCCGTAGGTGGGGAAAATACGGTTACTAAGGAGGTAGAAAAATGAAAGAGGCGAAACGATGGGTGGGAGTGTTTTCTCTTGTGCTGGTTTTAGTGGGATTGCCTTTTTTAGCGCATCAGGCGAAGGCAGCGGGCAAACCGATTGTAATCGGAGCTCCTCTTGCTACAGCTTTCTTGTATGGCTGGGATGCGGAGAGGGCAATGAAGCTGGCTGCGGAGGAGATCAATGAAAAAGGGGGCGTTACGATAGGTAAAGAAAAAAGACCATTTAAGGTAGAGGTCATGGATACCCGCGACCTGGAACCTGGCGTCCCTACCAGCGATGCCCTGTTGGTGGTAGAAAAGCTGATCTTGGAGAAAAATGCTGATTTTATCATTGGTGGGCCTGTTCGGTCTGAAGCAGCTCTTGCAGCCATGGACTTGCTCTCCAAGTATAAGAAGGTTTCTATATTGACAACAGGGGCTTTGACTCCGGCCTATTACAAGCGGGTGGAAGCTGAATATGATAAATTTAAATATTGTTTTAGAATTTCCGGTGAAGTCGGCTGGATGGTTACAGGAGAATTTATTCCCTGTCTCATGGAGATCAAAGCAAAATATGGCCTCAATAAACTTTTCATCATGATCCAGGATGTCGCTCATGCACGCGCGGGAGGGGATATTGTTTCTAAGCTGGCCGGAGAGAAGGGTTGGGAGGTTGTTGGAAAGGAGATCTTCCCAACCGGAACCACAGACTATTCAGTGGGGCTGATGAAGGCTAAGAAAGAAAATGCCCAGGTCATCCTCATCTGGATGGACATGCCTGAGACTTCGATTCTCCTTAAGCAATGGTTTGATATGAAAGTACCAGCACTCCCTTTTGGCACGATCATTTCAGCTGCTGAGGAGCCTGGATTTTGGAAAGCCACAGAAGGAAAAGGCGAATATTGCATGGCCAGTGTGGTCAATGCAGGTAATTGTCCATCGAAGGCTACCGACTGGACCATGAAGTTCGTCGGCGCCTACAAGAAAAAATATGGATTGGAGCCTGAGGGTTACGGGACCTCTTCGAGTTACATGGCGGTTTACACACTGAAGGATGCGATTGAACGAGCAGGGTCTCTCGACTCTGATAAAGTTGTTGTGGCCCTTGAAAAGACAGACTTGATGGGCGTTTATGGAAGGATCAAGTTTAATCCAAAGAACCATCAGGTGATCCCCAGCGTTGATCCAAAAGAGGGTGCTGTGGGTACAATTTTCCAGTGGCAGGCTGGGAAAAGGGTTGTGGTTTTCCCGCCTAAAATTGCCATGGGCGAGGTCAAACTTCCTCCTTGGATGAAGAAGTAAGGAAATCAGAATTCTCAATCGCCAATTAAAATTACCAATGGGCAATGATCATTGAGAATTGGTCATTGCCCATCGATTATTCATTATGGATATCCTCATTTACGGAATCATCAATAGTTTTTCCCTTGCCTTGATGGCGATTGGTTTTACTTTGGTTTATGGGATCAGCCGCCTCCCAAATTTCGCCCATGGTGCGCTATATGTCATCACGGGTTTCGGTGTCTGGTGGTTTGTTCACAAACTCCATCTAAATTATCTTGTTTCTATTCTCCTTGCATTAGCCCTCATGGGAATGATTGGAGCTGCCATTTATCGATTCATCCTCATTCGAGTAAGAGGGATGGCCACCTCTGAGATCATCGCTACGTATGCCCTTGGACTTGCAATTCTTGAATTCCTGCGTTGGGGAGGGTTCAAGGGGATGACGTACACACTTCCTGTTTTCATTGAAGGCAGTGTCAACATAGGAGGGGTCCCTGTTGATTTCCAACGAATGATTGTCGTCGGAATAGGGATTGTCGTCGTCTCCTTTATGTGGCTTTTTACCCATTTCAACAGGACGGGCCTGGCATTAAGAGGAATGGCACAGGACGAGCATGCGGCCATGATGTTGGGAATAGATTCCGATTGGATGGCAGTTATCGCCATGGCCATGGGATCAATTTTGGCAGGACTCTCAGCCATTGCCCTCCTTCCTTTGGGCAATATCGTCGTGGAAGCCGGTTATAACGTTTTGATCCTTTCCATCGCCGTTTGCATTGTGGGAGGCCTCGGCAGCTGGGTGGGTGCGATCCTTGCTGCTTTTATGATCGGGTTCCTTCAAATCATTACTGTTGCCTACATCGAATCCCATTTTCAGATGGTCGTCGCTCTCCTGGCGATCATCGTCACTCTCATACTGAGACCTTCCGGATTCTTTGGAAGGCAAAAGGAACTGGAGGAAAGGGTATAGGAACAGAAATCACAAATACCAAATTCCAAATAATCTCAAAACTCCAAATCCAAATGTCTCAAACATTTTGAGTTCGAATTTGGAATTTATTTGGAGCTTGGCAATTGGGATTTGGCATTTAGAAACTTCGTTAACCACTAAGAGGTAAAGTTTGGATATACAGGAGAGACGGAAAGAAAGGCTCGACAGGGGTATCAAAGTCCGGACAGAAGGGATCTATGCTGTTTCCTCATGGCAAGAGGTGGCATACCTCGTCCTTCCGAGATTGGTCTTGATCGTAGGCCTTCTTCTCCTTCCCCTCATTGTTCCGCCTCTTTTCGGACCGTATTGGAAACGGGTGGTATCTTATGCAGCGATATATGGCCTGCTCGCTCTCGGGTTTGATTTCTTAGCCCATTTTGTGGGGCTCGTCTCTTTGGGAGGAGCTTTCTTTATTGGGGTGGGTGGATATACCGCAGCGATCCTGAATAAATCTTTGGGTCTCTCACCCCTGTTTACCATCCCTATGGCCACCGTTGGCGGGGCTATTATTTGCACCCTTCTCCTTCTTCCTGCCCTTCCTCTGAGAGGGGTCTATTTTGCCATTGTGACCCTGATGTACCCTCTGGCTCTCATGAGAATTATTGAAGCATTGAATATCTTCGGCGGAACGGATGGTATCCTTGGAGTAGCAGGTTTTCCCAACACATGGATTGAGCAATATCTCATTATCTTTATCGTGATCTTCGCACTGTTTGGCTTAAGGAGATTGGTGAATGAGGATATCGGACTCGTCTTTCGGGGCGTCAAGGATAATGATCAGTCTGTTAGAGCCTCGGGATTAAGCATCACCGTTTACAAAGCCATTGCTGTTTTTATTGCTTCGGGACTTGGTTGTCTTGGAGGGGCCTATCTTGCCCATATTTATATGTGGTCTGGAATTTCACAATTCGCTCTCGATTTTTCCGTCATTCCTATTGCTGCTACCGTGATTGGTGGAGGAGGTACTCTGGTAGGTCCCTTATTAGGGAGCTTCTTTCTGGTTCCCATCTCAGAATGGTTACGAACCTTTGGA
>Ga0326728_10018905_pt1 | contig 13473 bp, 9 predicted proteins | sample MB3enrmetagenome_FD_207602 | JGI IMG/M metagenome (GOLD analysis project Ga0326728, IMG submission 207602) | Lab enriched peat soil microbial communities from McLean, Ithaca, NY, United States - MB31MN | ecosystem: Environmental > Terrestrial > Soil > Wetlands > Peat | place: USA: New York... | reverse complement strand
CGTGGGCGAGCTTCTCGTTCTCCTGGGCTCTCTTCAGATGTTCGTGACGTTGTGGCACGTTCGGGTTTTCGCTGGTGGATGCCACACGGCGACGCAACTGCCTACGATGTCGCCGATATCGCGGCCACGACGCGCGATAACGCTGAAGCGGACTCTCTCGGCGACGGAACGCTTCACGCGTTTCTCACGCTCGTAAATGCGATCATAGACGTCTTCGCTGTCGTCGTCGATAACAGTGAATACCCTGAGCACCGGTCCCTTGCCACAAACGTAAACGCCCTCGATGGCATCGACGTCCGCGAACGCCTGGCCGACTGCGGTTGCAATGTCGAGACTGGTCACGGCAGTACTCATGGAGTTTGACGATTACTATATCGACCGGGTTTCGGGGTGTCAATACCCCGCGCAACTATCTTGACAAGTTTCAACGACTTACAAAGGGGCAATGCTGGTTATCGCACATCACGTATATTACCGCACCACATGCTCCCGCCAGATGCGCGCGAACTCCAGCAGCGCCGTCGCGCGGCGCGCGCCAGTGAACAGACGCACCACTTCCCACCCGGCCCAGACGAAATAAGCCAGCGTGACCCACACGTGCACGCGATGGCCGAGGAAGCCCAGTGCGCCGGTCGCGCCGGCGGGCACCGCGGAAAATGCGAACTGGATCAGCCACAGCGCGAAAAGCACCGTCGCTTCCCACCACTCCAGCTCCATGTTCACCAGGAACATCATGCCCACCAGCGCCTGGCCGATGGTCATCAACAGTTCCAGCTTCTGCTGATCGTCGAAAGGAATCGACGACACCGAGCCGCGGCTGACCGAGTATACGATGGGCAGCATGGCGGTGAGCAGCGTCCATTGATTGATGTTGCTGGACACCATGTTCATCAGGGCCATCGGCGCGCGCGTCACCGTCCGCGCGAAGTAGAACGTGGAGAGCATCTCCGGAAACTCGGAAACAAACGGGGCCACCCATTGGATGAACAGAAACGTCGGGATGGTCAGCAGCGTGGACAGCGCGAAAAGGCTGCCGAGGAACGGCTCGGCGCCGAAGTAGATGAGCCCGCCGCCAACGATGAAGCACGCGGTGATGAGCAGGATGCGCAGCGGGCGCGGCGACAGCACGATGGCGCGCGGGATGGTCTCCAGATCGTCGATGCCCTCCTCGCTCGCGGGTGGCAGCCGCTTCAGCACGAACAAATACGCGGCGTAGATGCAAATGAGGATCGCGGCATCGAAAAGGTGAAGACTCCCTTTTGCCAGAATGAGCGAGGTGTACAGCAGCGCGGCGAACAGACCCACCACGTTGACGCTGTGCTCGCGATCGAGCCGGATGGTCCGTAACGGCGTTCCGGTCTTTCGCCGATGGAACGCCGCCGCCGAGAAATAGATGAGCGGCCAGCCCAGGCCGGTGAGCATGCGCAGCGCGCCCGTGAGATTGGCCAGAAGAAACGCGGTCTGTTGCCTCCAGGCGAGCACGGCCTCCACGCCGAATTCGGGAAGCGTCTGCATCCAGGCGAGGATGGCCAGCGCGACGCCCTGGGAAACGAAGAACTGCGCGGATTCCGCGCCCCACGCGATGGTCATGGAAGCGAAAAGAATGCAGGGAGCGGTCCAGAGAACGGCGGCCGGGCCGACGGCGCGAATCGGCTCGGCGCCAACCACCAGGAGCGCGACGAAACAGAATGCAAAGGACTGTGGCGTGGGCACTCCTGCCCGCCGCGTCGAGATTCTTCTCGATGCCGAGCTGTCGGCACGATTGCCGACACTGCACGCACGAGTGCGTGCGCCACGGAGCGCATGAATCAGCACGGCTTCATGCCCTTTGAAATCGCGGAGTGCCGCGCGAACGCCTCTTCTTTGTTCGGATAATCCGCCCGGTAATGACCGCCGCGGCTTTCCTGCCGTTCCAGCGCGCAATGAGCGATCAATTCCGCCACGCGCACCATGTTGCGCAGTTCGAACAACGTGCGGGTTGGGGTCGCGGATGGCGTTTCCGCCGCGCCACTCAGTTCATCAAGCGCGGATTGCAGGCCTTCCCCGGTTCGCACGATTCCCAGTTTCTCCCAGGCGAGCCCGCGCAGGCGGGAGGCGGTGATGTCCGGAAATCGCATTGCGGGAGCGGCGGCATCCTTCATGGTCCCGCGCTTCGTTTCGCGCATGCACCGGCCCGCGCGTGCACCGAAAACAAGGCCTTCGAGCAGCGAATTGCTGGCCAGGCGATTCGCTCCATGCACGCCCGTACAGGCTACTTCGCCGGCAGCGAATAACCGCGGCACGGATGTCCGTCCCTCCGGATCGGTCCGCACCCCACCCATGGCGTAGTGCGCGGCCGGATGGACCGGCACGGGCTGGCTGGTCATGTCCACCCCGCATCGCAGGCACGTGTCGTAGATCCGCGGGAACCGCGCTCGCAGATGCGCGCCGTGCAGGCGTGTCATATCCAGAAAAACGTGCGTGCCGCCGGTGCGCCGAATCTCCTCTACGATTGCTCGCGACACCACGTCGCGCGGTGCGAGCTCGGCCAGCGGATGATATTTCTCCATGAAGCGCTCGCCCGCCGTGTTGCGAAGATACCCGCCCTCGCCGCGCAACGCTTCCGACAACAGGAACCTGGGCGCGCCTTCGACGAAAAGCGCGGTCGGATGAAACTGGACGAACTCGATATCGGAGATGACCGTGCCGGCGCGCCACGCCACCGCCACACCGTCTCCGGTGGCCACCGCAGGATTCGTGGTTTCGCGGTAGACCTGACCCAGACCGCCCGTGGCCAGCAGAACGGCGCGCGCGCGAATCGACACGCGATCCTGCAGCTTCGCGTCGCAGACCTGCACGCCGCACACGCTGCCGTCGTCGGCCAGCATCAAATCGGTCACCGCTGCGAAGCTTCGAAACTCGACATTCGGCAACGAAGCGGCCTTGCGATACAACGTGCGGACAATCTCCGCGCCGGTGGAATCGCCATGCGCATGCAGCACCCGGCTGCGGCTGTGCGCGCCCTCCCGCGCAAACGCCAGCTTCGTCCCTTCGCGATCGAATTCCGCGCCCCATTCGATGAGCTGCTGGATGGCCGCGGGCGCTTCCTCCACGAGCGTGCGCACAGCAGCCGGATCGCACAGCCCGTCGCCGGCGACAATCGTGTCCTGTTCGTGCAGAATCGCTTCATCGTCGTCGCTCAGGGCGGCGGCAATGCCTCCCTGCGCGTATTCGGACGACGATTCCTGCAGGCTGTCCTTGGCCACCACCAGCACCCGCCCAGCTTCCGCAAGCTCGATGGCCGCGCGCAAACCGGCCACGCCGGCTCCAATGACGAGGAAATCGGGATTCAGACACCTCATGGTACAACAGAGGTTTGATCCACGCGGTTCGAACCCAGCAGCGCGATTACAGCGCCATCATCGAGCGGGGCTGCCTCGCGCGGGTGGCGGAATTCCTGCCTCCCCAGGCCACCAGTATCTTCGTGGTCAGCGAAGAGCGGGTATGGGACCTCTATGGCTCGCGGATCGCCGAAGCGCTTCGCGGCCGCGACCACCACGTTCTGTTTTTCCCCGGCGGCGAGGTCTACAAACGCCTTTCTGCGGTGGAGACGTTGGCCGAACAGATGGTGGCCCACGGCGCCGATCGCGCCAGCGTGGTTATCGGCGTCGGCGGAGGAATCGTCGACGACGTTGCCGGATTTCTGGCCGCCGTGTTCATGCGCGGCATCCCCGTGATTCAGGTTCCCACCACATTGCTGGCCCAGGTGGACGCATCGGTGGGCGGGAAGACCGGCGTGAACCTGTGCAGCGGAAAGAACCTGATCGGCAGCTTTCACCAGCCGCTGGTCGTACTCATCGACCCGCTGGCGCTCGCCAGCCTTCCCGATCGCGAGTATCGCGCCGGTCTGTTCGAGATCGTCAAGTGCGGCGTCATCACCGACGCGGATCTATTCGTGACCATGTGCGACCAGCGAGAGCGCGTGCTCGCCCGCGACGGCGCGATTCTGGAGCGCATTATCTCCGATTCGGTGCGGATTAAAGCCGAAGTGGTCTCCGCGGACGAAAAAGAAGGCGGATTACGGCGCATTCTCAACTTTGGCCACACGTTCGGTCATGCACTCGAGGCCGAGACCGCTTATGAGCGCTTCCTGCACGGCGAAGCAGTCGGCTGGGGCATGAAAGCTTCTGTCGAGTTATCGCGCCTGGAAGGCGTTCTTTCCAGCGCGGACGCTCAGGCAATTCTGGCCTGCATCGATTCTTACCAGAGCATTCCGCCTCTCGATGGCATCGACCCGTCGCGTATTGCTGCCCGCCTGCGCAGCGATAAGAAAACCGTCGGCGGACGAACACACTTCGTGCTGGCCGAACGCATCGGCGCGACACGAATTACCGCGGATGTAAGTGAGGCCAACGTGCTCGCGGCCATCCAGGCGGCCCTGGCGGCGTGAGCAGCGGCGCCACACCTCGAGGGGCACGTACCGAAGAAGAGGCCGCTCGCTGGGTGCGCGCGATGTTCGGCCGCGTGGCCGGCCGCTACGACCTGCTGAATCATCTGCTATCGGCGAACATTGATCGCCATTGGCGCACGAAAACAGTCCGGCGCGTGAACGAGATTCCGGGAAGGCCGGACGCGATCTGTTTGGACCTCTGCTGCGGCACCGGCGACCTGATGATCGCCCTGCAAAAAGCCGGCCCCTCGCGCGTTCTCGGCAGCGACTTTTGTCACCCGATGCTGCTCGCCGCCCGCGCCAAGAGAACCACGGCTGAACTGTTCGAAGCCGACGCCCTCCGCCTGCCCCTGCGCGATCACTCGCTCGATCTGATCACCGTGGCCTTCGGATTCCGCAACCTTGCTAACTACCAGCGCGGAATTGAGGAAATGTTGCGCGTGCTGAAGCCGGGCGGCACGGCAGCCATCCTGGAATTCTCGCAGCCACGCAATCGCGCGCTTAAAGCCGCATACAACTTTTATTCCCGTGGCATTCTTCCGGCAATCGGCGGCCTGGTCTCCGGCTCTGCCGATGCGTATACTTACTTACCCGAATCCGTCCGCAAATTCCCCGCAGCCGATGAACTGGCGGAGCAAATCCGCACCGCCGGCTTTCGCGATGTGCGATACGAACTGATGACCGGCGGTATCGTGGCCCTGCATCTGGCCACTGCCTAAGCGTCCGAAACCGCTTGCTGGCGCGCGCGGCTCAGTTTTTCGGCTCATCTCATCCCTTTGCGCACTCGCGCAGCGCCGCCTCCAGCTCCTCCCGCGAAAACGACGTGCTGATGAAAAGCTCCTGCCTCGCTCCCGCGCTCAGCGCGATGGCCTTCCACCCATTGCTCGTGGGCACCGTCACGTGCACTTTCACGTCGCCGCGGGCGTTCCGAACCGGCCGGATCACCCCGGGTATCACGGAGCGCACCTTCGGGTTGCGCGCCAGCAGCCGTTCCAGCATCTCGCGCACGCCGTCGATGATGCTATGCTCCACCTTCAGCTTGCCCCGAGCCGTGCGCAGCTTCATTTGAACCGCTTCCTGTATTGAAAATCGATGCCAAAGAATCCGTTTTCGTCGCGCACGGCCACCACGGACCATTTCCTGCTCAGGTCCCATTCGATCTGCACCAGTTGTTCCTGGGTGCGCGCCAGATTGGTGGTGTAGATGAGCGTGACATCCTTCGAGATCTGCTGCTCCACCGAAAGCCGCGCCTGCGGCACCGTCGTAATGTCGGTGAGCTGCGGATCGAGCCGGATGTGGCTCACCCCGAAGAAGCGTTCCAGACGCCCGGTGGCCGGCGCGGTGAGGGCCTGCTGAAGCAGAGCGTTCGATCCGCTTTCCAGCAATGCGGTCTGCCCCGTTGTCTGTGTGCTGGCCAGAGCTCCCGGCGCGTTCGGCGAGCGGCCCACCGTGAGCAGCGCCACGATTTGTTCGCTCTTCAGCGGCGGGTCGGAGCGATAGGACAGGCTGAGCCGGTCCAGCGGTCCGGTCAGGATGATGTCCACGGTTACCCCGCGTTCGTGCGTTTCCAGATCCAGATCGACCACCGGTTCGATCTTCAAGGGGTTGTAGAAATTCACTTCGCCGCGGCTGATACTGTAACGGTTGCCGAAGAACTCGATGCTCCCCTCGTTCACGCTGATGTTGCCGAGAACCACTGGCCGCTGTGGCGTTCCGGTGATGCGCAGATCGGCGTGCCCTTGCAGATTGCGCGCCAGCGACGTCTGGATCTCCAGCCGTTGCGCCGTTTCCACGTGGATGTCGAAGCGCAGACCGCGAAAATAGTCGCTCGGCGTTGGCGTCGGAACTGGTTTGGCGGCCTGCGCCAGCAGCGAGCCGATGTCCGCGCCCGGGTTGAAGGCGGCCCGCACAACGGTTACCGAGCCCGACGCCAGGCTCGCCTCGGAAGTGCCGGTCAGGTCGAGCGTGGCGTCCATGGTGATGCTGGTCCCCTGGGGCGACCGATAGCGGACCCCTTCGGCCCGCGCCGCCACGCGATAGCTGAGGACGGGACCGGCAAAGCCCACGAAACCGCTGAACGAAACTCGGCCGCCGCCGCTTTCCGCCGTTAGCCGCTGGATGGTGGCGCGGTTGCGATCAAAGACGAGAACGCCATTGGCGTTGCTCACGCCATTTGGCAGATCGGCCAGATACAACGAGGCGTTTTGCAATTCCAACCGGCCGTTCAACTGCGGGTTGTCAAACGATCCCCGAATTGTGGCCCGCGCGTCGGCATGACCGGAAGCCAGCAGATCGGAATTGAACAGGCGCAGAATACGCAGGTTGATGGAGCCGGTAACGCTGACATCCCAGGGATTCTGCGCGCCGAAACCGATGCGTCCCCGGGCGGCGAGTTCGCTGTCGGTTGCGCTGAAACGCGCGTCGCGGATGTCGGCCCCGTTTTTCGAAACGTCAAACACGACCGGACCTGCATTCTGTAGCGCGATCTCCGGCGGTGCGGCGCCCGCGCGTGCCTGCACATCGGGATTGGGCGCGATGCGAATCTGATCCAGATGAACCTCTCCGCGGAGTTGGTCGGGATCGGCAAGAGGCCCCGTCATTGTCGCCGAGCCGCTAACGGTGCCGACGAACGGCAAATCGCGCGGGGGCTCGCCTCGCGCCCCGGTGTAGATGCCATCGAGAGCGGCCAGGCTCACCGGTGCGAGGGTAAGCTGCGCGTGGCCGGGATAGTTGCCATCCAGCTTCCATTCGCCGTCGGCGTGCACTGGCGCTTCGCGAAGATTCCCGTCGGCCTTGACGCGCAGCGTCGAGCCGCTGGTCTCAGCGGTCACCGTGAGACTGCCCACGGGTACACCGTTGACCCCGGCGTTGCTCACCGCGAGCGAACCCCGCAGAGCCTCAGGTTCGATCCGGTCTTTTCCCACGCGGACCGTGCCCGTGAGATTGACGCTGGCCTCTCCGCTCGCCTTTCCGCCCAGATCCTGCAGATGCGCGATACGCTCCAGATTCAGCCGGCCGCCCGCGACGTGAAACTCGAGCCGGCCATCCCGCCACCTGCCGGAGGACTGCAGATGTCCACCAGCGGCATCGGCGTTCACGTTGCGGATCTCCACCGCGTCGTCCGCGTATCGAAGATCGAGGGACGCGGTGGCGATGTGCTCCTGCCACGCCGTCACATTGGTCGCGCGGCCGCTGACGTTGACGATGGGCCTTCCCCATGTCCCTTCCACGTTGAGCGTTCCCGAAACCGAACCGGTGATCGGCCAGTTCTTCCCCGCCTCGGCCACAAGCCGCGCCAGATCGCCGTCGCGCAGCAGGAACGAGCCGGATAGCGAGCTTGTATCCTGCGCGCGCCACGCGTTGAGATCCACATGCCCGGCGCCGCTGAGCTGCATCTGCTCGTGCCTGATGCTGAGATCCCGCACGTCCAGGCGCGACCGGGTGAGCTGAAAATCCGCCGTGCTGTGGCCAAAGATCTGGTTTTCGCATTCGAACTGCCCCAGATCGACGTGACCCGCAATCGTCGGGTCGGCCAGCGGCCCCTGCACCGTCGCCGTGAGATGGCCCGAAGCGCCGTTGGTCAGACGCACGGGAACGTTTTGTGGAGGTTCCGTTCCGGCGAGGCTGAACAGCGGAAGAAGGTCGTCGATGTTGCGTGTCTCCACGCCGACGCTGAGCGACTCGCCGAGCGTTCCCTCCAGCGTCACCCGGCTGTTGCCGGTGTTCAGTTGCGATTGGCCCAATCGGATTGTTCCGGCGCGTTGATCGTAGTTCACGTCGAGCCGGCCCGCGATCCCCGGACCGGTAGCCGCGGGCGCAACATCCACCGCGGCCTCGGCCATTACATCGCGCAGGCCGTTTGCGCCAATCTCCCCGGTTGCGCGAACCGGACCGGTGATGGTTCCATCCCAGGCGACGGCGCTTCGTGTCTGCGCGTGCATCAGATCGCGCATGGAGACGCTCCGCACTTCTCCATCGGCGAGGAAAGTTCGCCAGTTTCGAAGGTTCAGGCGCCCCTCGAATCTGCCTCCCAGAGCGGCCACGCTGAGACCGGTCAGCTCGAGGCCGGACTCCGTGATCTCCGTGCGCGCCGAGAACGACCCACCGCTCAGGTGAAATGCCGGCGTGCGCAAATCGACGTCACGCCCCGCGGAAAGCCCGCTCAGCCGGAGTTCTTGTTCCGAGAAGTGCAGGCGCCCCTTGAAATCCACTTCGCCGCGAGCGAAGAGATGCTCGATTCCGAGTGGCCGGCTCACGTCGGGCACGGCGACGTGGACGCCGACATCGAAGTCCCCCACCGGAGCAGCCCAGTTGAGCAGATCGCCGTTGAATGCCAGGTTCGAGTTCGGCATGGTGACGAGACCGCGAACCACTCGCAGGCCCTGCTTGTCGATCGCCAGCGAGGCGGCGGCGTTGAACGTGAGATCATGAGCCGGGCCGGCGCTGAAGTGTAGCGGCGAAATCGAAATGTTTCCCCGATACCGCGGACCGCGCGCATCGTACACGATGTCCAGACGCAGACGTTCCGCCTGGATTTGCAGGGGCCATCGGCGGGAGTTGTACTCGACAAAACCATTGTTGAGTGCAACCCGGCGAACCGCCAGACTGAGCACCTGCTCAACCAGACCTCCCGAACGACGCCGCATCCGCGGCTGAGGAACATTCGTGGAGCCATCCGGATTCACAACGATCCGCACCTCGGGCTGGTCCGCGGTCAGCGACTGGATATCGACGTCCCGCTTCAGAAGCGACACGACTTTCAGGCCAACACGGATCGAAGCGGCGCGAAAGAGAGGCGGCGCGCTCGCCGGCTCATTTCCGTGCAGAACGAACGGCGCCACTTCCGCGGTGAGGCTGTGCCAGTCGAACCGGAACGTGCCGATCTCCGCCCTCCCGCCGGTGCTTCGCTCCACTTCGCTGACGATACGCTCGCGCACCCGATCGCTGAACCAGGCCGAACGCACCACGGCGATGGCGATCAGCGCCACGCCCACACACACAATGGCGGCGCTCCCCGCGAGCCACCACAGCAGTCTGGTCCGGCGGCTCATCGGAGCGCCTCGTCGCGGTAGCGTACATTCACGAGTCGTCTCTGCTCGGTGAGCCAGTGATCCAGCGCCTGGTCCACCTGCTCCTCAATGAGGATCTTCTCGATGGAATCGCGGCTGTCCTCGAGCGACGGGACGTTCTTCTGACCCTGCGCCTTCCATTTTTCGAGCTGCTGATTGTAATAGGCGTCGATCGCACTCTGCGGAACGTGCACGGCGGGGCGGAAACGGTAATCGATGAAGCGCAGGGTGGTCAGTTGCCACCACAACTCGTCGCGCACATCGCGGCGATCCAGTCCGGCCGCCGCAAGCGCCGCCATGTAAGGAGTTTCGCCCCCGTAGTCCGCGATTATCTGGTTCTCCAGCGGATCGGCTTCGCTCTTCTCGGGCAGCGGGTAATGGGTTTCTTCCATTTCCCGCCGGATCAAATCCTGCTTCACCAGACGCTCGGCCGCGTCGCGTCTGGTCGCCGCCGACACGTTGGCGGTCTCCCGATTCAGAAAGGCTGCTATCCGAATCTCGCGCAGCACCTGTTGCTCGGAGATGACACGGTCGCCAACGGTCACCGCGATACGATCGATGATCTCCGCGTGGAGCGTCCCCAGGAGCAGGCTGGCCGCGAAGATGCCCTTGATCGCTCTCATCAGAATGCCTGCCCCAGCGAGAAATGGAACTGGAACCGATTGATGCGCTGCTGCACCTTCTCGCCGGTTCCGAAGAGTAACTGGTCGTAAGTGCCCTGGAAACCGTAAAAGTTGGGCGAGTTCGGACTAAACGCGAGATCCAGACTAAGTGGGCCAATTGGCGTGTGATACCGAATGCCAAATCCAAAGGTCTGGACGGCATAGTTGAAATCCTGCAGATTGTTCTGGTGATATCGCAGGCTTATGCTGCCGATGTCGGAGTAAACATTGCCCATGTCGTGAAAGATCACTCCGCCAATGTTGTCCCCAATCAGCGGGAAACGCGCTTCGATGGTGTTGATCAGCAAAGCGGTGCCGCCAATGGGAAACCCCGTCTCGGGATCGCGCGGACCCGCCTGATTGTCGGGGAAGCCCCGGTCTGTTGTGGAGCCGCCGGAGAAAAAGCGCTCGGCCAGCGGTATCTGTGCCAGTCCGCCGAACCGCGAGATATCGCCAAAGTAGAGGGAGCGCGCGAGCACCAGCGAGTGAGTGATTTGATGATAACTCGCATTGCGAAAAACAACACGGCCGTAGTCGGTGGTCGAAGCGAACAGGCTGTTGGCCAGTCCCAGGTCGAGAGTGGTATAGACGCCATGGTGCGGATCGACCGGATCGTCCCGATGGTCGTCGATGATTCCTATCGAGGTGGTGCCTACTCGTACAGGCTGGGAGAGCAGAGGGATCAGCTCCGGTGAGATAAGGGGCGTTCCGATAACATCCGAGCGCCGGTAAAGGAATCGATATTGAAAGGTCAGAGCGTGGCCGCGGCGTTGGGTGAGCTGTACGGAAGCCTCCTCGCGCCGGTCGGTAAAAGTACGGATGTCGCTGGAGTAGTCGTATAACACCGAGAATTGCAGATCGAGGTTGCGGTTACCGAAAATCTGCGGTGTCAGGTAAGTGAACAACGCGGTCTGCTCGAAATTGGACGCCTGTGTCTGCAGGCTGAGCGTCTGGCCAAGGCCGAGGAAGTTCAGGCGGCTGATGCCGAAGGTCACCCGCGGGCTGAACCCGGCCGCGCCGGCGGGATTGCTCAGGTCGGTGGTTCCTCCGCCGATGCGCGCGATCTCTGCGCCAACACCGAACGTCAGCGAGTATTTGTGCGCTTCGTCTACGTCGTAAAGCACGTACTTAGCCGGCTCTTCACCCGCGGGATTCTGAAATGCAGTCTGGACCCGCGCGAAGATGCCGAGATCGTAGAGCCGGCGCTGGCTCTCCGTCATCTTCACCTGTGATACAGGATCGCCCGGCTTGAGGCTGATCCGTTTCTCCACCACGGACTGCTTGGTCGTATCGAGTCCGCTGATGAGGACTCCGCGAACATAGCGCCGTGGGCCGCTGTGGACCACATAGGTGACATCCATGCCATTGGGAGTCACGGCCGGAGTGGCGGTGTAATCGAAGGTGGCCTCCGGATAACCGGTGTTAAAGAAGTGGCCCAGCACAAGATCGCGATCGTTGGTCACGCTGGTCTCGCTCCAGGGCTTGCCGGCGGAAGAGTGCAGACTGGGGCGAATCGCCGTTAACTCCGCGGGCGGAACGCCCAGCACGTCCAGTTTGGACACAATCCACTGGGGACCCTCCCGGATGTCTATGTAGATAGCGAGCTGATTCGGTTTGCCGCGATACTTGTCCTCCGTTCGCGAAGTAACCCGCACGTCGCGGAAGCCGTCCGAACGATATAAGTCGCGGAGCGTGTTCAGGTCCTGATCCAGAAATTCGCGGTTATAGCGGCCATGCCGGTAACGAATGGCCGTCGCGGGGAGGACATACATCTTCTCGCGCAGTGCGCGCGTAGTGAAATGTTTATTGCCGCTGATCTCGATGTGGGCCAGATTGTGTCGAGCGCCCCGGGTAACCGAGTAAGTAATGAGTTCTTCGCCGGGCTGCGCCGCCGATGTACTGAAATCCACCTGCGCGTCGAAGTAACCTTCCGCTTGCAGAAAGTCCAGCAGATTGCGCCGGCCTTCCATAAGGAGATCCCTGTCGATCGATCTTTCTTCGTAAATCGGAATCAACTGCCGCACCTTGCCCCGGGACAGGTGTGCGCCCTCCACGCGAACCAGTACCAGCGGGCCGCTTTCGATTTGTATGTTAGGCGTCACGGTGTTGGTTGACTCGTGATACTCGAGGCTGGTCAGGGTCACCTGGGCCAGCAGGCGATCGTGCTTCTGGAGACTGGCTCGCACCGCGCCGATACCATCCTGCAACCGCGCCTCGGTAAGCTGCTTCCATCCGCGCAGGCCGAAAGGGTTGTGCCAGCCGGTGGCGCGGATGAGTCTCGCTTCCGGCCGGGCGGCGTTGCCGGTGATGCGCACGCCGTCGAACTTCGCCCGATCCCCCGTCTGCACGGCGAATTCGATGTCCATCTGACGTGTGTCCGCGTGCCGTACGTCCTTCTCGTCGACCGAAGCTTGATAGAACCCGTTCCGCTCCAGCGCGTCGAGCAGGTTCACTTTAGCCTGCGCAACATCCTGCTCCGAATAAGGCGCCCCCAGTTGCAGCCGCGTGGCTGTTTCCAGTTGCGCCGCGGTTGGCGGTTCCGCTGCGCCGGTCACCGCAACCCGGCCAACGAACCAGGCGGCGCGAGTGAGAAAGCGGAGAGCCACGCCTTCTCCCGACGGGCTGGCGTCCACGGCGATGTCCGTGTATTCGCCGGTTGAATAGAGCCGTTGCAAAGCGGCGTGAACCGCGTCGGACGTGAGTGGCTGCCCCACTTTGATGGGGAGGAGTTCACGCAACTGATCGTCGGGAAGCGGCTGCTGCGCAGGATCGAAGGCAATGGCGGTTACAGGTTTGCCTTCGTATGCCGGAGCGGCGCCGCATACGGGAAGGAGGCAAAGCAGAATCAGCAGCGCAAGGACACTACTACGGCCGTCCGCGGACGCGGGCACAAACATCCATGATATCGCAGCGCTCGTTACCAGGGGATTGCTAACATCGGTGACGGGATGAACGACGCCGGGTTCGATCGCTATTCGCGCCAGCTCCTCTTTGCGGGCATCGGACCAACCGGCCAGCAAAGACTATTGGACGCTCGCGTCGCCATTGTCGGTTGCGGCGCGCTGGGCAGTTTTCAGGCGGCTGCTCTGGCCCGCGCCGGGGTAGGGAATATCCGAATCATCGATCGCGACTACGTCGAGCTCAGCAACCTGCAGCGGCAGTGGCTCTTTGACGAGAACGACGCCGCGGAAGCCGCGCCGAAGGCGGTCGCCGCGAAACGGCAGATTGCTCGCATTAACTCCAGCGTGCAGGTGGATGCGGTGATTGCGGATCTGACCGCGGCCAATGCCGACGAGCTTCTGGAATCCTCCGG
>Ga0326728_10018904_pt1 | contig 13473 bp, 12 predicted proteins | sample MB3enrmetagenome_FD_207602 | JGI IMG/M metagenome (GOLD analysis project Ga0326728, IMG submission 207602) | Lab enriched peat soil microbial communities from McLean, Ithaca, NY, United States - MB31MN | ecosystem: Environmental > Terrestrial > Soil > Wetlands > Peat | place: USA: New York... | reverse complement strand
TAATTATCCAACTGTGTGATAGAAACTACGCTCGCATTTTTCAAGGGCTCTCAGTTTGGATTTATCTAATCAACGTGGCTTGTTCTCTCGCATAGCTCCAACGAATGCCGCTTGAACTCTTTACCATTTCTGGCAGACCTTACGTTGAGGCTTTCAGGAGGAACTCGTGAGGATAGATGTCCTCTCCAGGAGAAGCAGAGAAGGGGAATTTCTCCCCCTTCATGACGGTCCGCCAACCTCGCTTACATCAGCGCGGGACAATCAGAACCTCTTGTAATTTCATGGTCCGTGTTGCAAATCCCCGCACGTAATACCCCGCAGACTCAACCTGTCTTCAGTCTCTCATCATAGCAGGGTTTGCTCAACCCTATCTTAACTTTTTCCTGATTTCTTCCCAATCTTTGACTTCGATAGCGCCTTCTGTCTCCTGGAATGTAAAAGCGGTTGCCCTATAGTCTTTTGCCGACTCAACTACCCCTGAACCCCCCACTATCGCCTTTATCCCCAGTCCTTTCTCCAGGATCTCGTCCAGTACCGCCCCGTTGCTCCAAGCAAGAACAGGTGCGTCAATGAAACCGTTCTTCTTCAGCCAATCCTTGACGGCGCTCTCTCCCATTACGCCCGTCTGAAGAAAGACCACAGGGAACCGCCGGGACATCTCTTTCAGGGTATTCTGGCTCCCGTCTCTCATTTTTCCTGAAAAGGGCCCGCCTTCCAGCAGCGCCCCTTCCACATCCACGAAGAGAATCTGTCGCCCCTTCGGGAGCGTGAGGAGCAGCCCACTGCCCTCCTCCCCGCCCGATCGCGCCGACACGCGGTAGATGCCGGTCCTACGCGGAGTGAACTCCCTGAAAGCAAAGCCATCACCGCCGGAGAGCTTCTTGCCCAAAGACTTTCCATCGACGAAGAATTCTACCAACTCTCCTCCCCGGTTAAAAACCTTCCCCCTCGTCTCGACGGTCAGCCTCACCTCTTCACCTCCGCGTGCAACCAAGTCGTGCACGAACGTCTCACCACGACCTGCCCTGGCCCAGGTGCAAGAGAAAATAATAAGGCAGACGATGAGTGCTGGATGCTTCACTTGCCCAGACTACCTTGTGCGCTATGTGAAACGCTGACGCCGGTCACTAATTACCCCGCAGTTGCCTTGGCCTTCCCCGGAAAAAGGGGATCCCACTTCTCAGCCACGGGCATGATAAGCGGCTATTCCCGGGCGTGTTCTTGTAAGCTTCGCTATTCCCTTTTCGAACGTGCCTTGTTGACTGAACAGGTTTCTGGAGCATGAAGATATACCGTCGCCTTAGTGCCTCATGCCGCTGGTTTTGACTGAGGCTTTTTGTCCATCCGTCCCCGGTGACCATGGCGGCCTTTGTGGCCGTGATGATGGTGGCCGTGATGTCCTTTGTGCCCATAGTGATGCCGATGAATGCGGTCGAGCATCTGGATTTGCTCCGGCGTTAGGATCTTTCTCCATTCGACCTTCATCTCGGCCTTCTTGTCCATGAACTGGTGCTTCAGGGCGTTCAGCTCCTTCTCCTTTTCGAGAAGGGTTGCGTCGTCCGTCTTGGGATCGGTGAAGAGCTTCTGTGCCTCTACCTTCTTCATCTTGATGTCATACCTGAGATCGTGCGTATCGGCCCAGAAGGCCTTCCTGAGTTCCTTCATCTTCTCCCTCTGCTCCTGGGTGAGGTTGAGACGAGGCCCGAACTGGTGAAACCCGTGATGCTTCTGAAAGCCCTGCGGACTCGCCTGACTGTGATCAGGGGGTGCTGCGAATGCCGCTGTGGTAAAGCCGACGAAGAGCATAGCGAGGAGAATGGAATAGATCTTTTTCATGGTGCCTCCGTTAAGTGGTGTGAGTGATGGCATATGCCAATCCATCTTAGCCTCCTCTTAAGCAATAACAGTGCCGAAATGTATCCTGTGACAAATGTATGAAAGAAGGGCCATTATCTGCACCAGCTCGGGTAAGGTGTACAAAAATGTCGAAATCCTGTCGATGACCGGCAAGACCGTCGACCGGATTACCGTTTCGACGAACCAACTGATCATTACCGAGAACGAGAGCAGGTAAAGCGCGGAGCCGGGCCTAGCTCAGGCGGCAATCGTGCGTATGTCGTCTTCTTCGTATTGCCGGCTCCCCTATCGATAGGCGCTGTAGAACCGTGGTTGCGGAAACCGAACGGGGAGACGCTCGAGCAGGCCAGGCATTGCCGTTGTAAAGGCATAACCAACGGGGCATGCCGACCTACGACGCTACAAACCTTCATTCTCATCTCTGTTCGTCGTAGCTGCTCCGATCGCCATGCCACCGAGTTCGCCTGGAGATGGTGAGGCGCTTATGGCCGATATCGTCCTTGAAGTCGTCCCACACACTCTCGCGTATCCTCGAACGCACGTGATGTCTGCTTTGCCAGGATGACGCCGACGGTGGTCTCACTTGCTCCGGCATCCCGATTAAAACAAGATTTGAACGCCTTTGCCTCATGATTCACGAAAGCAAACAATTAGTCTGCCAAACTGGGATTTTCTGCCGTCCAACTCCTACCCCTTTTGCAGAAGGCAAGAACAAAGTCGATAGAGGGACTAACTGGTAAAACGATCGTGGCCCGGGCAGGTTGACAAAGCGGCTGAACGAGAAGTAAGGTAAAGGTTTGTTACAAGCGGATACTACTTCTTAAGGAGGGCGTCGAATGAGCCGAAAGGTCCGGGAGTCAGCCCCGACGGGAGCGAAAGCGAATGGCCAGCTAACTGCAAAGGCGCCATCGAAGCGGGTTTCCCTTGAGGTGATGAACCCTAGGGCCTCCGTAGCACGTCGGCCGGTCGTTGCGCCGGCGCCGCGCGCCCGAGACCTGGCGGGGAAAAGAGTTGGCATATACTGGAATGGAAAGGTAGGGGCGAACAACTTTTTCGACGTGATCGAAGAGCTCCTCACGGAGAGGTTTCCCACCGCGACCATCGTGCGGTTCGATGGACCCCTCGATGCGGGCGACGCAGCCGCTGCCGCTATGGCGAGGGATGCAGACACGGTGATTTACGGCATCGGAGATTGAGGCTCATGCACATGGGCCGGGGTCGCCGGAGCCATCAGAATTGAAAAGGCGGGAAGGCCGACGGTCTTTGTGACCGCCGACCGCTTCAGCCATGATGCCCGCTCCTCTGCGGAAGACAACGGTATGCCCGGTATCCGACTGGTTACCGTACCCGTCGAGGAATACTACAAGCGCAGGATCACCCGGGAGGGGGTGGCGCCGGTGGCAGCGGGCGCGATCGACGCCCTCGTCGACGCCCTCGTTTCTCCGTTCGCACGCCTTGAGGCCGACGGGGGAGTAGAAATCAAACAGGAGGCCAAAACGATCCGCATCACCGCGGATGACTATGACCTGGCTCTCGAAAAGTTCAACCAGCTTTTTCTCGACAAGCACTGGGGCAGCGGATTGCCTCTGGTCCCGCCGACGCGGGGGCGCGTGGAATGGATGCTCTCCGGGACGAGCCGCTCTCGTGATGAAGTCATCGGCACGGTCGCGCCGAAGAACGGCATCGCCACTATAGAAGGAATCGCAATCAACAGTGTGATGGCGGGGGCGAGGCCGGAGTATCTACCCGTCATCATCGCGGCTATGGAGGGCTTGACGGACCGGAGGTACGACCTTCTCCACATGATGGCGTCGACCGGTTCCTTCACGCTGCAGATCATAGTGAGCGGACCCATTGCCGAAGAAATCGGCATGAACGCGGACATAGGCCTTTTGGGTCACGGATGGCGGTCGAACAACACCATAGGTCATGCGGTAAGGCTGTGCCTCACCAACATGGGCCTGTCGTGGCCGCGGGAAAACGACATGGCCGTCATGGGCAGACCCTGGCCCCATACCTTTCTCACCTTTGCGGAGAACCACGCGAAGAGTCCCTGGCCGCCCTACCACACGTCGGTCGGGTTCGGGGCGGACGATAGCTGCGCCACCGTTGCGACGATGATGACCCACAGCTCTCCTGCCGGCACGATCATTTTCGGCGGTGGGGCGGTCGAGACATGGACGCCCCAGAGCATCCTCGACAAAATAATCGACGCTATTCTCCGAGGCCGGTCGAGTATGACCGTGTGGCGGGCCGGAACAGCTATACCGAGCCCCCAAAGGCACAATATCTTTCTCCAGCCGGACGCGGCCCTGGAGCTTTCTCGCCTCGGCTACACGCCGCAGAACTTGCAGCGATACCTCTACGACCGGGCGAGCATACCTTACGAGGACCTCTCGGAGGAGGAGAAGCGCTCCATCCGGAGACGTATCGCCGACGGAGAGATACCGCAAGGCTCTCGCGCTGTCTTCGAAGAAGGACTCAAGCCCGGGGGAAAGACGCCGGTCCTCAACAGTCCAGAGGATTGCTGCATTATGGTGGCAGGGGGGACTCCCGGGTACTCCTTCGGGACCTCCTACTTCTCCACGCCGCCCTATGCGGAAACATCGATCCTGACGAAGAGGATCCGTGGGGCCGCGCTGACGAAGGCGGGCAGGTAAGGGGAGGCAAGCTGCGTCGAAAGGATCGAGGACGGCGAAGGGGCGGGTCGGCATTCGCCTTAATGTTCCTGGGGCGGGGACGGTTCGCCAACACCATTACCAAGCAGAGTGTGACAGTTTGCGCCACGATTCAAAGGCGCGATTCCGGGAATGCTCTCTCGAACCCCCCGCACCGAACCCCAACGACGGGGCACTTGGCGAGCGGGCCCGAGGTCGTCGGCGTCGGTAGTCACTCAGGGCCGATGTAATTATCGGCTGTGGCTGGGGATTGCAATTGAATGCAGAATGCTCATGGGCTCTTATTCTGAGGCCACCGGCGCCCAGCTCTGTCCTATGAGAATATTTCTTTGAAGAAAGACTTCATCGCCTCCCACGACCGCTTGTCCGCCTTTTCGTTGTACGCCGCACCAACGGAAGGGTTGCTGCCGGCGCCCGGTACGGTGAAGGCATGTACGGCCCCGCCGTATGTCACCATCTGCCAGTCCACCGATGCCAGCCTCATCTCTTCCTCGAAGGCGAGCACCTCCGCGGGCGGGACGAAAGGGTCATCCGCGCCGTGAAGCGCGAGCACTTTGCCCCTGATGTTCTTGGCATCCTCGGGCGTCGGCGTTGCCAAGCCACCGTGAAAGGTAACAAAGCCCGCCATGTCGGCCCCGCTCCGCGCCAGCTCGAGAACCGCGGTCCCTCCGAAACAGTAGCCGATCGCCGCTGTGCGTGTTCCGTCTGTAAGGGGGTTGCCTTTGAGGGCGTCGAGCGCCGCCCGGCAGCGTCTCCGCAAGATCCCGCGCTCTGCCCGATATTTGCCCGCTAGTTCGGCCGCTTCTTCTGCCGTCTCAGGCCTCACGCCCTTACCGTAGATGTCCGCGGTGAGGGCAATGTAGCCAAGGCCGGCGAGCTGCTCGGCACGACTCCTCGTATAAGCGCTGACGCCCATCCAGTCATGAATCACCAATATGCCGGGCCGCTTTCCCTCGTGCGCCCGGTCAAAGGCGACAAAGGCCTCGAACGTCACACCATCGTCATGATATTCTATCGTTTCCACAGAGACCATAGGAACACCTCCTTGTTTATGAGGATCTCATCATTGAATTGAGGGATTCTCCATATCTTAGACTATGTGCATTCAATGAGTCCGAGGCACATAAAGTGAACTTCGATCTTCGTGACGACAGTGGCGACAATAGTCAAAAAGGTCATTTCTGATATACTGCGGGGCATCGGGGAGCCAACAGCCGTTATCGGGCACCTTCTGGGTAGGGAGATGATGGAAACTAAAAATGTGACTCCTGAGAAGTAACTCGGTTTCTTGGAATGACGACCGACGGCACGCCCACACTTGCAAGTGTTTACGCCATGTTACAAGTAGCATATTGTGGGCATCCACGGAAATAATGAGTTACTTCTCAGGGATCATATGTCAATTACGTCCCCTATGCCACCCTTTATTCTTCGGCTTCAGCCGCGGCGAACCTCTCTCGGGTGACATCTTCCAGCGTCTCCAGGGCGCCGATAACGCTGTCGCTCGAGTCCCGGATCGCTGCGGCGGTAAAGCGAAGCCACTTTCCCCCTGTCCCAACGAATTGGAAGAAGTCCGTCGCCTTATAGGCGCCCTCCACGATACTCGATCTGCTCGACTTTCCGCCGTACCACTCAGGTATTCTTTCTAGACCGTCATCCACCATGAGGTCGGCCATGCACGGTCTCTCGTTCGCGTAAAACCCTTTCCAGTGATCTTTCGTGCCTATCACTTCTCCGGCCTTGACGCCGGTGAGGAGCTCAAGCGCCCTGTTCCAGTGGATGACGCGGTGATTCTGGTCGATGGCGAACTGGGCCGAGGGGGAGCCGGAGAGGATGCTTTGCAGCTTGCGCTCGCTGTCCCGCCAGGCCCTCTCCAGCCTATTCTTCTCTGTCTCATCCCTCACCGTGCCCTGGTAAGCCTGAACGGCCCCCTCGTGGTCGCGCTGCGTCGTTCCCGTGAGGAGGCATTCCATGATCGAGCCGTCCTTCTTCTTGAGCTTCAGACGAAAGTCCTCGACAAATCCCTTTTCCTCCAGTGCCTTCACGCACACCCTGCAATCTTCCGGGTTGGCGTAGGTATCGACGGCATTCAGCGCCTTCGCCTCCTCCCGCGTATACCCGAAGAGGCGCAGGAACGCGTGGTTTACGTCGGTGAGTCTCCCCTGCTTGTTTGTCATGAACATCGCATCCCTCGAGTCTTCGAAGAGCCTCCTGTATTTCTCTTCGCTTTCCTTGAGCGCCTGTTCTGACCGCCTCCGCTTCGTGACGTCCAAGAGCAGACCAAGGACCCCCACGGTCCGGCCGCCCTCCCTGATGGCCGTCGCGCTGATGCGGACCCATGCCACGTCACTGGTGGCCTTGCGGTAAGCAAACTCATAAGAGGGCACCCGTTCTCCCCTGACCACCGCCGAGAAATGATTCCGTAAGGTCTCCCGCTCCTCTGCCCGGACCAGATCGAACAGGCTTTTCCCCAGGTACCACTCCCGCGGATAGCCCGAATTCTTGACCACCACGTCATTCACAAAGGTGAAGCGGCCTTCGCTGTCGAAGATGTACACGCCATAGTGCATAGCCTTCAGGACGGTCCTGAAATGGGGCTCGCTCTTCTCCAGGGCTTCCTCCTCGTTTTTCAGGTCGGTAATGTCAAGGGCCGCCACTACCGCGTGGGTGGTCACACCGTTGTCACTGAAGTAAGGAGAGTAGGAAACCCGGTAGCACCTACGCCCAAGTATGGGGAGTTCCAACCAATTCTCATAGCGTACTATGTTGCCGGCAAAACACCGGTCCAGATGTTTCTTGATAAGATTGTTGAAATGAGATTCTCCCCAGACGCTTGCCACCGAATTGCCGACGATCTCCTCCCTGTTCCTCCCGTGGGCCCGGCAATAGGCCTCGCTCGCAAACTCATAGACGTAGGACCTGTTTATGAGCGTCATGGAATCGATGACAACGTTCGCGCCGGGCTCGTCCCCCTCGCCTGGTCTCACGTGGGGCCATTCCTCTCCCAACTGCATCCCAGACCTTTCCGCGTACTCCATGTCGGCCTCCTTGTGCGTTCGCGTGAGGCGCGCATCCGTTCACGACCTCCCCGGATGCTCGCCACGCGATCCGGGATGGTACAGGTGCTTTTTGTCACCTGTCATTTCCCTCATTATCGCCCTTTGTGAAAAAATGAGCAACAAGAAAAAGCGTATGCCACTTTTCCGCGTGCACCACTAGCCGGTACAATGGAAGAACGTACCAAGAGGCACCATGCCGGATAAGGATGGAGACGCCCTCAGAGACCTCATCCATCACCGGTACGCCACGATCATCGCGAAGAGCGCCTTCGCCGCCTCCGATGGGGAGAGCAGTCTGAAGCACCGGGGCGACGAGAAGCTCTATGACTCCATCCCGCCGCTTCTCGAAAGGAAGTGCCTCAAGACCATCAGCAACTGTGACAACTGCTCAGGCACACTCGCACGGGCGACCTGGGCGACAACGTCCTTAGCGGCCTCAATATTTCTTGACTAAACATTCAGGAAAATAGCACAGTGAATAAATAGCAAGGGTGGCGAAAAGGCGATCCCTCTGTCTACCTGGAAAAGGGGTGTTCCGGGCATGGGGCTGTCACTCGTTTCTGAGCACGTTCCGGTCCTTAGGATCTATCGGAGAAAGGGGGTGAATAGGGCGGACCGCATTGTGCTTAAGGGGGAAGCTGAATCGATGGATGTTTCCGATGAACGAACCGACAAAAAAGGGGGCAAGAGATGAGAAAGTTGTCCTTCGCTGCGGTCATCGTGGCAACATGCGTCTTTGTCTCGTTCTGCTACAGTTCGCACGTATCGGCTCAGACCAGGAAGAATGCGCCGGTAGTAATAAAGTATGTGAAGCCAAGCACCGATGCCCCTCCACCGGCGGACGCGGTACGAGGCGGCATCATGAGGGTCCTCAGACCCACGTTCCCTAAGAACCTCGGCTATACGCCGGAGTGGGCGCCGGCAGACTCGATTTTCGCCCTTCCCGTCGCGGAAAGGCTCATCGATTGGGATGCGAAAGGGACCGTCATTCCCTGGCTCGCCGAATCCTGGGAGCTGGACCCCCAGAAGGCGACCGTCACTTTTCACCTGCGTAAAGGGGTGAAGTTTCATGACGGCTCTCCGTTCAACGCCGAGGCCGCGAAGTGGAATTTTCAGTTGAGGCTGGACACAAAGACGCAAATCGACGGTGACTTCGTCAAGTCGGTCGAAGTCCTCGACGAGTACACCGTGAGGCTCAACTGCACGGAGATCACCAGTTGGTCCGCCTACATCTACGGGTGGGGTCAGATCATCTCTCCCACGGCTTTCGCGAAGAACGGAGGCAAAGAGTGGGCACGGGCAAATTGCGTGGGAACAGGGCCTTTCAAGGTGGTCGAGTTCAAGCGCGATAGCCTGATCAGGTACGAGAAGAACAAAGAGTATTGGCGTAAGGGTTACCCCTTGCTCGACGGTTATGAGATCCGGTGTGTTCCCGATCCCGTGACGGCCTCCATGATGATGGAGGCAAAAGAAGCAGACCAGTGGACCGATGTGGCCAACACGAAGAACATACTCGAGCTCGAGCAGAAGGGTCTGAAGATCAACTGGGGGCCGGGCATGTTCTGGGCCCTTCTGCCCAGCAACGCAAGGGATCCAAAATCACCATACGCCAACAAGAAGGTGCGAGAGGCAGTGGAGTACGCTATCGACCGTCCCGCCATCGCAAAGTCCATCGGCTTCGGGAAGTTTGAGCCGATGCCGCAGATCGTCCCCTCCAGTTCACAGGCGTACAACAAGGGCTACGACCCCCGGCCGTACAATCCTGAGAAGGCGAAGCAGCTCCTCGCCGAGGCGGGGTATCCTAATGGTTTCGAGACCAAGCTGCTCGCAATGGACACCCAGCGGGACGCCGCCACCGCCATACAGAGCTACCTCGGGGCGGTGGGTATCAGGATGAGTATCGATGTCGCCGACATGGGGCGGTATTTCGCGGCGGTATTCTCGCCCACGGGCTGGACCGATCTCGTCCTCGCTGCATCCGGCATCAATCCGGACTCGACGGATCTATTCGTTCACTTCGGCCCGAGACCGTGGACATATCGATTCGGCTTCATCGCCAAGTCTCCCGAATTCCTCTCCCTGTGTGAGAAGGCCTTACACACGTACGACCCAGTGGGGTTCAGAATTGCGCTTCAACAGGCGGTGAGGCAGGCGTCCGAGGACGCCATGGTCGTCCCTCTCTGGAGATCCGCCCAGGCCGGAGTGATGTGGCCATGGGTACACACCGACTATCCGAAAATACACATCGTCACCTGGTATTCGCATCAGGATTGGATGGAGAAGCGGAAGTAGTATCGAAAGGCGAGGGGGGAGAGGAGGGGCCGGAAAACGCCGAAGCAGACGGATGGCTGATAAGGAGTGATGCACTTGGAATACGACCTTTATGCCAGAGGAATCCGGCTTGTTTTTCGCGGAAGTTTTAGGCGGCAGTTAACGGTTTCACTCGGCGAGCAAAACGCAAGACAGGTGATGGGCAAAACGCAGCCACTCTATAGAGACATTGTGCTGCACTCACCGTCTATTGGCGGAAGGGAAAATCCGAACATCATGAATGTGTTGGTTGCCGCTCTTGTGGCCGCCATCTACATAGCAGCCGATGGCAAGCTGTCATCCGAGCGGATGGGTGAGGTTTTTTCAAATGCAGTCGAACAAGCGACGGCTTTCAAGTTGTTTGCAAGGTTTACGGGGAAGAGGAATTTTACCAGGCACTGGCAGGACAAGCGACACGCGTGGGCAGTTGCATCTCAAGGAAAGGTCCACCCTGCCGATTTTGTTTCAGCATTTGTTTATGGCAAGACAGTAAACGAGTATGGTATCAACTATCGTGAATGCGGCATCTGTAAGCTTCTTCAACGCGAAGACTGTGCCGAGCTCGCGCCGCAGCTTTGCAAATTCGATTATGTGACGGCGAAGTATATGGGTTGCACGTTGACCAGAACCAAGACTATCGCCAACGGTGATGAAATGTGTGATTTTTGGTTTTCTAAGAACTTTTAGATGTTGGGAGAAACCAGGGACGTCGTTTTCCAGTGTGATTTGTATCACAGAGAAGAGCACAGAGGTGGGAAGCTAGAAACAATGCACATTAGTGAACGAGTCCCCAAAGTGTTCCCCCTCTACCAGAAAACCCCGTTATATCCTGCTCTTATCTTGAGGTGGTGCACTTTGAAGTGGAATTCACCATCGTGTTGACGAATAGAGGAGAGAAGGTATAGAGTGGGGAATCAGCCGGTGTTGCCCTGCGGCTGCATTCGGAACGAGAGGTGAACAATGGGAGACAAAAGCAAGAAGGATAAGGACAAGGGTCAGAAACAGAACGCTGCAAAGCAGCAACAAAAGGCAGAAAAGAAGAATGAGAAGCGACCTAAGAGAGCGTCGTGATGAAACTCACGGCGGCCGTGGATTCGGATTGGCCTGACACACGAGCAGATCTCCCGTAGCGCTCATTTCTGCCAGATCGGGAAAGGCTGACAGGCTGGTCTCGGAGAATGAGAAGGTACGTAATGAAACAATGTCCCTGGCGGCCTCATAGGGAAAGGGACGTTCTCTTAAGAGCCTAAGATAACGATCACAGGGCTTTCCCGGCATGAAGGAGAAACAATTGCTTTCTTAAGAACCTGAGAGCTCCTCTCCCCTTCAGTCCTTTTTTTGCTTGCAAAAATAGCCGAACAATGTAACAAAGTACTAAGAGGCGCCCATGCCGGACAGGGACGTCAGCACCATCAGAGACCTCAACCATTACCAGAATGCCAAGAGCATCGCAAAAAGCGCCGTCGCCGCCTTCGATGGGGCGCAGGGACCTTGTTCGTCCCACAGGCTGAAACACCGGGGCGACAAGAAGTCCCATGACTCCACCCCGCCGCTTCTTGAGAAGAAGTACCTCAAGACCGACTATAACTGCCTAAGCTGCTCAGGCACGCTCGACCAAGGCGACCTGGACGGCGACAACGTGATAACGGTGCTGGACATACGATAACGGTGCTGGACATAGATGTTGTTGTTCGTGAAGGGGGGGATGACGAGGAGGGAGGGAGGGCCGGAAAACGCTTGTGCACACCGGGAGACAACGTTCCCATCGGCCGTCAGAATAAGTTCACTTTGAACCCCCAGTATTTGTAGTTGCGTTGAATATGGCCAGCGATTCTCTGCAAAAAACAGGGGTCTGTGATGACGGGAACGGGATGGTCTAAGGCCGCTGAAAACTTTCCCTGTATGACGACAGAATGGCTGTTTATGCAGGAGAGTCATCCTGGCATAGCAATATAACAACCGTTTGGATTTTCGCTGGAATTGTCCATGGTGTATTGATATTCTGGTGAGCCGGCTCCGAAAGAAGGCAAAAAACGATTGTTTATGATTGAGGGCACCAAAGATTCACCGCGCAACCGGGTTCCCCCCGTTTTACCCTCTTTTCTTTCTCCTCCTTCTTGTCTGCCTTTGAGGCCATTATTGGATGCCAGGAGGAGCACGAGCAGCCGGGGAAGGGCTCCACGAGCGGGTCCGGTTTCGGTTTCAAGCCGTAATGGTGGATATTGAGAATGTGCTGCGGAGACTCGATCAGAAGAGAGCGGGCTGTGAAGAATCGGTTATGCTTAGTAATACCGAAAGTGTGCCTTAAGCGGATGAATCAAGAAAGAAGCCCCCGACACCAATTTAGTCAGGAACCTTCCTCTTTGCTTTTATAGGGGGCTGCGCTATGTCCTACAGGATCGAGGAAGCTTTCTGCCGGGGCTCTTGTTAGCTCTGCACGTGGACGGCTTCACGTGGTGAAGAGAGACAGTCTGCTCCCTTGAATACTGTCGGCACCCTTACCTAAGGATCTCTGATACTTCAGTCAGTTGGGCCGCCTTCCCGGTCACTTCTCGCCGCCTTCATTGCCTGCCTCAGGGTCTCGTATCTCTCTCCCTTGACACGATAGAACGTCTCGACAGGATTCCCGTCCCGGTCGTAGGCCGTGGTCTCCATGACCTCGACGCCCTCGATGATCGTCACCATACGCGATGTCTGCGCCACGGCCACCCTCGCCCTTCTCGCAGTGGAAAGCAGAATATCTATCACTTTCTCGCGGACAAATCTTCTTCTTTCTTTCCCCAGTGTCCGTGTTTGTCCGAGAATTTTCGATCTGCCACACCTTTTCTGGCCGTCAGGAGGAAGAGAGAGGCGTATGAGTCCGGTAGAGGTAACCACATCAGTCCAGAGAAGACGGCACTGGTCGGCACAGCAGAGGAAGGCGATGGTGGAAGAAACAGAGCAGCCGGGGATGAGTATCTCTCTTGTCGCAAGGAAGTACGAGGTCCATCCCAAACAGCTCTTCCGGTGGAGACGGCTCATGCATGAATGGCTTTCACATGAAGGAGAAACAATTGGTTTCTCAAAAACCTGAGAACCCCCTTCCCCCCAGTCCATTATTTGCTTGCAAAAATAGCCGAACAATGTAACAACGTACTAAGAGGCATCTCATGCCGGACAGGGATGCAGCCGCGATGAGAGACCTCATCTATTGCCATTACGCCAAGATCATCGCAAAAAGCGCCTTCGCCGCCTCCGACGGGGAGAGCAGTGGGGCGCAGGGACTTTATTCGTTCTGCAGTCTGAAGCACCGGGGCGACAAGAAGTCCTATGATTCTATCCCGCCGATTCACAACTGCTCGGGCACACTCGACACTGGCGACCCCGTCAAACCACGCTTCTTTGTGGGTGGGGAAACGATGGAAACTAAGAATGTAAAAGATGTCTCCCATGGGCACCAGGGTTACGCTATCGGGACCAGTTCACTCAGTCCTATCGTCCTCTGGGTTGATTTCCCGGAGGGAATGCCGATAACTACTAGAAATGGACATCTATGTCGCTCGTCAGCCGATTTTCGACACGAGAAAGCG
>Ga0326728_10018901_pt1 | contig 13475 bp, 12 predicted proteins | sample MB3enrmetagenome_FD_207602 | JGI IMG/M metagenome (GOLD analysis project Ga0326728, IMG submission 207602) | Lab enriched peat soil microbial communities from McLean, Ithaca, NY, United States - MB31MN | ecosystem: Environmental > Terrestrial > Soil > Wetlands > Peat | place: USA: New York... | reverse complement strand
CATGCGATAGATCATCCTTCACAACCCTATTTGTGAAAAATACAGTGAACAATATCCCTATCGGTGGCAATGCAAGAATAAAAACATTTAGATTCCGCGATGACACTGCGTCTCGTAAACACTGCTCGAGATATCCTATGGAATTTTTCAGGATGATTGCCGCCAGTGCTCCGCCGACCCCGACAGCGATGCAGGCAACATAGAAGACGGCTTGCGGGTTATGCAATTCCCCGATTCGCGACTTTAACTTTACGGTAAAACGTTCGCTGTGCAATATCTGACCTCGATATCAAGCACAATAGAGATGTCCAGGTCTGGGGTCAAATATATTATTAGGCATGGTTCATACTTCGTAGGTATGGAACCACTTGCTCTAGGGCTGACACTGATATCGTATAAGTATGAGTCCTACCTGATAAAGTATTAGACACTAGCTTCTAACCTCCATAAGCTGATAATTGATCCTTTGCAAGCGGGAGAAAGGAGACAATGATCTTTACTAAAAAGGATTCGTTCTCCATAGACTGTCTCAGAGTATTAGTCGCCAGTCAGAAACCGCTTGCCAGCGCTGACGTCGAAAGAGAAAAGAAACGATTCCAGCAGATGGCCAGCCTTTTGCCCCTGATCGTTGGTTTGAAGCTTACGCGCGCGAGTCTAGCCTCGATACTACTCAGTATATCAATGCGATAGTCCTGGCGGGAATTACAAGAAATGCTAAGCTTGGGCACGCATTTATTCCTATCCTGAAGGGAGGAAAAACGATGAAAGCGCACCTTGGAATCGACGACAGGCTTGGGCTCGTACATCCTTCGATCGATATCCATACGATCGGCATGTCTTCGATTGAGCAATTGCTTTCTGATTGTGGAATCGCCGTGTTTACGGCGGACGCCTCCGTCGATTATGCAATAGGCAGGGCGACCGAGCCTGAGTGCGCTCGGGCCATCCGCGATTGGATCAAAGGCAACCATATCACAGTGATAGGATTCAGTTATCGACTCGATTCTGATGACGGCCTTAGGGTGTTTTCCCGCTTCATGGAAACGCTCGACATCATCCACGCCTGGATATTGGAGGGCGGAAGTGTCCATTCCATTTTCTTCGCGGGGAAGTCGCGAACGTGCGATCTAGTAGAGGAACGGTTTCCACAGGTATCTACTTTCTTCAGAGGTGATGAAACTCCTGCTGAGGTGCTCGATATGCTCGGGGTACCACGCGCGATCCTCCCCGAGCGCTCGGCGAAGGGTATCTCGTATGACGAGAGGCTCTTGAATTTTGGTCGTGAACTTATCAAATATGGCGACTACGAGAGCATTAAGCCCGTCGATAGAAATAACTACTATCATTTCGGAGAAAAAGGCGACAGTATCGCCGGCCGGGTTGGCCATGGAACGTCTCATCATCTACCTCCGCTGATGCGGACGAACGTCGGCCCTTACTTACCGCACCGAAAAGAAGCCGTGGCGCTCTTCCTCGATTGGACAAGGCAACTCGCAAAAACGGGGTTGCTCGATGTTCTTTCGATCGGCACATCGCAACTGAGTCAATCGGACTTTTGGCGCAATCGGGAAGGGCGCGACGATAGCGGAGGCGTACCTATAGCGACCCCCGATGAGTTCGCCGAAGTATGGAAGGCCGCTCGGCCGATGCTCGTGCGTTCCTGCGCCGGGACGAAAAATGTCCCGCTTTTGGCGTGCATGCTCGAGGAGAACATAGACATAGCCTGGCATGATCTCTCGCTTTGGTGGTCTTGCAAGCTCGACGGGCAGGGCCCCAATACAGTAATGCAAAACCTCAGGGAACATGCCGCGACGCTCCAGTATATCGCGAAGACCGGGAAGCCCTTCGAGCCGGACGTGCCGCAACATTTTGCCGCCCGGGGCGCGGATGACTTGACCTATGTGCTGTCCGGTTTCATCGCGGCCAAGGCGGCCAAGAGCGCTGGGGTGCAAAAACTCGTCCTGCAGATCGTGCTCAATACGCCGAAGTATGCCTGGGGCATCAACGACCTTGCGAAAGCCCGAGCTCTCCTCCATCTCGTCAAGGAACTCGAAGACAGCGATTTTAAGGTGTACTTGCAGCCGAGGGCCGGACTCGACTACTTCTCCGGGGAACCCGATAGGGCGAAGGCGCAACTGGCGGCGGTAACCGCCCTCATGGACGATATCGAGCCGTATGACGCCACGAGCCCGCAGATCATACACGTCGTTAGCTACTCGGAGGGCCACGAGTTAGCCGATCCCGATATCGTAAACGAGAGCATCCGCATTACACGCCATGCTCTTCGAACTTACAGGGCGAAGCGGGAAGCAGGCGATATCGAGGATATGGCATCCAATCCCCAAGTCTTAGTAAGGACGTCTTCGCTGCTTCATGACGCCAGGATAGCTGTGACGGGAATAGAGTCTGCGATTTCCGCGCCGTATACCGCGGAGGGACTCTACGAGATTATGGCATCCGGATTTTTCGCAGTCCCATTCCTCTCGGAATGCCGAGACGAGTTTCCTGAAGCGGTCCACTGGAAAACTGCGTGCATCAATGGGGCGATCGAGGTTGTCGACGAAAATGGCCGAGCCATCGCAGCGAAAGATCGCCTTGCCGTGGCGGTAGATACAGCGCGTTTCCGCGCGACTATATCGGTCTAACAGGCTTGCGTGGGGCGGAGACTCGCCATATCATACCAAGATGGAACTTAGGCACATCCGCTATTTCATAGCCGTAGGTCGATGTCTCAGCTTCACTAAGGCCGCGGAGATGCTCCATGTATCCCAGCCGCCCTTAAGCCGGCAGATACAAGAGTTCGAGGAAGAGGTCGGTTTCGCGCTATTCGACCGGACCAGCAAGAAAACGACGCTGACTGAGGCTGGAGAGTATCTCCTCGTCGAAGCGGAACGTCTCCTCGAGGGGATCGAATCGGCCTGCCGCAACGCGAAGACAATAGCCGAAGGTTCCAGGGCGCTCAATATCGGCTGCGTCAACTTTTTCTTCAACACCACGCTCACTCCCTGCATCGAAGAGATTCGCAGAATAATTCCGATCATACGCTTGGAGCTGAGAGTCATGTCGACCGAATCGCAGGAACGGGCACTCAGGTCGGGCGCGATAGACGTCGGTTTCGTACGTTCGTGGATCCACGACGCCGAACTGATATTCGAGCCTATCGCGAAGGAATCCCTCGTATTGATCTATCCTGTCTCGATGAACATCAAGGGCTCAAGCCCCGCCGAATACATTATGGAGCTATCGAAGCATCCTTTTATCGAGATGGATCATACGACGGCGACGGGCTTGGCTAGCGTCATATCGAAGGCCTGCGCGCGGTATGATTTTACGCCGGTTCCGGCGTATGAATGCAATGACGCCTTCTCGATAATCGGACTAGTTGCCTCGGGCCTCGGCTGGTCGATAGTGCCGGACCTCGAGCTCAGCGATGCGTCGAAATCCGGAATAGGCAGAGTGAAGCTCGAAGACAATATCGTCATCGGCATGAGCTACAGGAAATCCGGGTTGTCCGAGCAGACTAGTAATTTCATCACGGTCGCGCGGAGCTTCTTAAAAAAGGATGTATAAGGTGCGTATCGATAGACTCACGGGATTAAATCGGGGTGCAGCAATCGGGCGACTTTCACGAGGAGTGTCGCCGATCTCGGTCCGGGGCTGACGCCGGCGGACAGGTCTAGGGTGTATACCTTCCCCGATCGGCCGGCCGGAGTATCGCTCTCGCTGGATTGGGCTCCGGTCCCTTGCGCGAGTATGATAACGTCCGGCGCCCTTCTCGCTACTTCATCACGGTCGGCGATGATCCGCCCTCCCGCTTCGGAGACCAGTGCGTGCAGGAACGAGGAAGCGCCGCAGATCGCGAGGGGGCTTTCTTTCTCTTGAATAAAAACACGAGGGAAAGAAGCGGAGGGGAGGCGGCCGATAATGCTCCTGACATGCTTTACCGCGGAAGTCATCTGCGCGGCGAGCTTGATACCTCGGCTTTCCTCACCCGTCAGGGCACCGAGCGCCATAAAGGCATCGGCGAGCTCTAAAAAGTTCCTCGGCGAGTAGACGAATACCGGCGTATTGGCGGCGACGCTCGCCGCGTCCTCCCCTCGCCGATCACTGCCGACGACGAGGAGCTCCGGCGTGCCGGGGGCTGCCCGCTCGTGCAGCTCGATGGTATCGCTTACTGCCCTCAAGGCCTCTGCCGCGCCGTCATCCAAGACTAGGGCGGAGCGCGCCGGCGCCCGTAGAGTTACCATCGCGCCGGTAGAGTCCCTAGCGCTCACCCCTTGCGCTCCGCCTGTTGTTTTGAGCGCGGCGAGCAGCAGAAGGAGAGCTGCTCGCCGTATTTTTCTATTTAAGTAGATAGAACTCGACTCGCCGATTCTTCCACCGATTCATGAAATCGCTGTCCGGAACGAGGGGATTGAGGGCTCCAGCGCCATCCGTGACCAAGCGATCGACCGAAAGCCCTCGCTCGACAAGGGCACGCTCTATAGCGTCGGCGCGGGACTTAGATAGCGGGATCAATACTACCTTCTGCTCGGCATCGCCTTTCGTTTTATTGTCCCAATTGATCATGACCGCGTGGCCCTCGAGTTTGATCTTGTAATCCGCGAACTTCGCGAGCTTCAGCTTCGCTGCGAGAAGATCGAGGGTCGCCAGATTGCGCGCCGCCCTATCCGGGGGCACGTCCGTATAGTCGGCAGTGAAGGCCTTGAATACGATACTCGAGACCCTGATGCGATAGCCGTCTCCCTCCTTCAGCACCAGAATATCGGTCGCCAGGTTCTTCTTGACCGTTCCTACGTTGCCGTACTCGTCACGGAGCTTGAGCACGAGCGGATAATCGGAGGCCGACTCGACCAGATCGCCGTTCTTGCCCTTACCATCCCAGACGACTGGGGCGGCGGGCCAGTTGCCTTTCCAGCTCATGAAGGGGTTGTTGCCCGGATCGTATGCCGTAAGGGACCATCCGACAATGCGAGCGAGGTTCGCGGTACTGGACAGCGATATCGTCTCTGTATCGTCGGCGCTATCGCCGTCGGGAGAGAAGAGTTCGGAAGAAAGCGATATCGATCCGCTTGGAGGGGTCAAGTCGAGTACGAAGCTCTTCGTCTCTACGGTTATCGGTGCGAAGTCGACGCCATAGTCGAGGGAGAGTATCGCGCTATAGTGGCCCTCCGGTGCGTAGCTTCCATTGTCGATCTTGCCATCCCACGAGATATTGTCGGGGATCTTATTATCCCCGCCCTTGAAGGATTTTTCGGCGATATTCTGGTCGTTAACGATATCTACTTTCCAAGACTTGATGTTCGCGGCATTTCCCGCGGCCAATTTAAACGCTATAGTCGACGCAGAGCCGTCGCCGGTCGGCGCAAACCCTGAGCCGAGCGCTTCAATCGAGCTCGGTTCGGTCGCGCCACTCAGCCCCTCGACATCCAATGTTCCACGTACATCGCCGACATTCCCGTATTCGTCCTGGACTTTTGCCACGACCGAATAGCTGCTGTTAGGAATAAGGGTTCCGCCCTCGACGGTCTTGCCGTCCCACGCCACTTTGTTGTTGGGCCAGTTGGCATTGAAAACCACTACCGAAGTTCCCGTGTTATCGTAGACGGCCATGACCCAGCTTGCGATCTGTGCGAAAGCGGACTTCGCCTGGACGGTCAGGTTCACTGGATTCTTTGACCCGATACTCGCAAGCGCCACGGAGGGAGGATCCACAGTGATCGAACCCGTCGGAGGAGTCATGACCACCGAGAAGTTCCGGCTCTTTACGGTCACGGGCTTGTACGCTTTTCCGTAATCGATCGCGAGGCTCGCGTAGTATGAACCTTCCGGGACAAGATTGCCGGAGTCGTCCTTGCCGTCCCAGCGAAGGTACTCGGGGATATCCGCAAGAGCGCCCTTGAAGACGCGAACGGACTTGGCGACACCCTGCGCTACGCTTAAGACATCGACCTGCCACGAAACGGCGCTTGGTTGGGACCCGAACGAGAGCAAGAGGTCCAAGGTATTTTTGACGCTCGAACTCGTCGGCGAGAAGCCTCCCCGTCGCGTGGTGATGGAACTCGCCTGCGCCGAGGGGACATCGGCCACGGAGAAGGCCCCTTTATACGTTCCCGAGTTGCCGTATTCGTCCGTCACGGTCAGGACGGCGGGATAACTTTTCGCCGTCTCGACATAGGCGCCTGATTCCGTTTTCCCGTCCCAGCCTACCTGGCCGGCTGGAATAGCGCCGGAGAACGACTTAACTTGGTTTCCCGCGGCATCGAAGACATCCAAACTCCAGCCGGTCGCCTTCGCGAGAGCGGGTTTCACCGAGATGGCGACGGAGACAGGCTTCGTGACGCCATCGGGCGCATAGGCAAATTGACTAGGATTGGGGGTGAAGCTTCCGCTAGGAGGCGTGATATCGAGTAGGAATGGCTTTGATTCTACAGTAGCCGAGCTGAACGCAGTGCCATAGTCGATCGCCAAGGAGGCGATGTAAATCCCTTCCGGCGCAAGATTGCCTGAGTCGGTCATTCCGTCCCAGGTGAACTTTTCGGGCAGATTCGCCTTATCGCCTTTGATTGTCCGAATGACATTCTTCTGCTTTTGGTCGACTATCGCAATATTCCAGGATGCGACCGAGTCGCTGCTCCCGAATAAAAGGGCGAAGTTTATGCTCTTATAATGTTCTGCCCCTGAGGGCGCCAAGCCTGTAGCCTCGGCTTGTATTGAGCTGCTCTCAGGTGTAGGCATACCTGCCGGAGCCTTGGGCTTCGTAGCGCAGCCTGCGAAGACAAGGGACAATGCGATCAATCCAATGGCAGGAAATCTCATTCTCAACCTCCTAGAGCTTAGTCAAAGTATAGTATAAGCATTTTCTTATCGCGTCGGCCAATACGTTTTTAACGCACCATTATAGCTATTAGGTATGTACGATTAGAAACACGACGAGAACGAGCGAAACGAAAATCAAAAGAATCAGACTCCCGATTTTTCTCGCTAGATGCGGGTACTTGTCTGGATTGAACTTGAGCCCTTTGAAAGCACCCGCGATGCGTGGCCAAATGACCTTGAAATCGAAGCGGAAGTTGAAATCCGGATGGAATTCTATTTTCATGCTTTCCCTGCTTACTTTAATATACCGTAGTCTCCCTCTATCGAATTTAGATATAATAGTGATCATATGGTAGGAAATGTAATCATCGTCGACGATTCTCTTGTCGCCCGTCTCTCGCTTAAGGGAGTTCTTAAGGGGACCGGACTTTCTCTGTCCGAGGCGAATAGTGGTGAGGCGGCGCTCACTTTACTCGCGCAAGGCGCTCGGCCCGTTCTCCTCTTCCTAGACCTCACCATGCCGGGCATGGGCGGGATCGAGACCCTTCGAGCCATCAGGGCGAGCTATCCTGCCCTGCCGGTCGTCATCGTCACTGCGGACATCCAGGCGCGGACCGTCGATACGGTGAAGGAGCTGGGCGCGGCTGCCGTGGTACGCAAACCTGCGGACAAGGCCGAGATTCTCGCCGTGGTCGAGCGTATTCTAGGGAAGAACGGCGCCTGAACCGATGGCAAGCATAGAATTCACCGAGCTGGAGCTCGATGCCCTTAAAGAAACGATGAACATAGGCTTCGGACAGGCCGCGGCGGCTCTCTCCGAAGTGATCGACATGCAGGTGATTCTCAACGTGCCGAAGATCGCGAAGGTCGCTCCCGCCGAGATCGCGTCCTTTGTCCGCTCCGAGATAGAGAACCCCGATGGCTTCAGCATGGTAGAGCAGTTCTTCCTCGGACGCTTCAATGGCACGAGCTTCCTCCTGCTCCCCGCGAACGAAGGAGAGAAGCTCGTAAAGCTCTTCACCGACGATTTCGATATCGACCGGAGCGGTCTCGCCCTCGACTCCCTCGAGCGCGAGACCATCGTAGAGATCGGCAACATCATCATCGGCGCCTGCGTCGGCAAGATCGCCGAGATGCTCAAGGACATCGTCACCTATCGTCCTCCACGCTTCTTCGCGGGCCCCCTCGATGACGCTCTCATCGATCGGCATGTGCATTCCTCGGGGGGCCTGGCCCTTGTGTTCAAGACCGTCTTCCACTTCGAGGCCGAGGACGTCTACGGCCTCCTGTTCCTCGTGACGGGCGAGGACTCGGCCATCTGGCTCAAGAAAGCCGTCGACGAGATGATCGATGGCATCGCGATATGAGCCTCGATCTCTCGGATATGGTCGAGACGCTCGGCCAAGGCGTCTTCGCCCTCGACGCCGAAGGCAGCATAGCCTACTGGAACCGCTGGCTTGTCTTTGCGTCGGGCATCGAGGCCGAAGTTGCGCTCGGAGCGTCGGCCTTCGAGCTATTTCCCGAGCTCGATAGGGCTTTTTTCCGCCGTGACCTCAAGAGCGTTCTCTCCTTCGGCAATTTCGCCTACTTCTCGCAGAAGATCCACGGTAGACTCATAAACCTCCCTCTCGCCCCTGGCTCGCCTCCAGGCTTCAAGTACATGGAGCAGAACTGCGTCATGGGACCCCTGCGCGAGGGCGGCAAGATAAGCTATGCCTACATCCTCGTCGAGGACGTCACCGAGGCGGTCAACCGCGAGAGGCTCCTCGCCGAGCTCGCCATGAAGGACGTGCTCACCTCGGCCTTCAATCGCCGCTTCTTCGACCATCGCCTCGCTGAGGAAATCGCGCGCTCGAAGCGCTACGGCCGCGAGCTCGGCCTCATCATGCTCGACATCGACCACTTTAAGCAGGTCAATGACAAGTACGGGCACCAATTCGGAGACAAGACCCTCTGCTTGGCGGTCGAAGCCTTGACGACGGCTGTGCGTGTCTCCGACATAGTCGCCCGCTACGGCGGGGAGGAGTTCTGCGTCCTCCTTCCAGAGGCGTCCAGGGAAGAGTGCCTCGCCCTGGCCGAGAGGCTGCGCTTCGAGGTAGCTGCGGTCGAAATAAGCTACGGCGAGAACAGCGCGCGCATCACCGTGAGCGCGGGCGTCGCCTTCTCTCGGCCTGAGGACGGTCCCGACGAGCTCCTCCGCAGGGCCGACGAGGCCCTGTATCGCGCCAAAGCCGCGGGCCGCGATCGCGTGGAGAGCTCACCGTGAACGAAATAGCGAACGAAATACTTGAGGCCTTCGCCGCCGAATCCGTGGAGAACCTCGAATCGGTCGCGGCCTCCATCGCCGCTCTCGAGGAAGGGAAGGAAGGGGCGATCGATGGGCTCTTCCGCGCCGTCCATACGCTCAAGGGCTCTGCGAGTATCGTGGGCTTCTCTCGGCTCGAGCTCTTCGCGCACGACTTCGAGTCCCGACTCTCTTCTCTGCGCTCCGGTGCGGCCGCCCTCGGCTCCGATGCACCCGGAGCCCTCCTTGCCTGTCGCGACCATCTCGCGTCCATTCTCGCGGCCGCGAGCAGAGAGCAAGGTTCCTCTTCATCGCCCGCGAAACTCACGGAAGGGGAGGTCGCCGCCCTTCTCTCCCTCGACCGGGCTCTCGGCCTCGCGCCCCAAGACTCGCCCGAGAGCGCAAGCGGCCCCGCGCAGGGTGGCGCTTCCTCTTCCGCATCTGACGGGAGCGAGCGGCGCGTGGCTTCATCTAAAGCTTCCTCGGGCGCCTACTCGCGCGTGACGAACCGCAAGCTCGATGCGATGCTCGAAGAGTCCTCTGAGCTGACCCAAGCCCTCTCGGTGTTCGGCGGACGCCTGCGAGCGGCGGGACTGGACGATTTTACCGAAGAACTCGTGGCGCTCCACGCCCTTGCGTCGCGGCACTACAGGACCATCCTCGAGGCGAGAACCGAGCCCTTCGGAGCCGTAGCCGAGCCCTATCGCCATGCGGTAGCCGAGATCGGCCGCGAGAGTGGCAAGGAGATCGAGTTCGAGGTCAGCGGCGCGGAGACCGAGATCGACCGGGCTCTCGCCGACAGGCTCTCCGAGCCCCTGCTTCACCTCGTGCGCAACGCCGCCGATCACGGGATCGAGGATCCGAAGGCCAGGCTTGCCGCGGGCAAGAGCCGAGCCGGTAAGATCGCGCTCTCCGCCCGCCGCGAATCGAGCTGCCTTGTCGTCAGGGTCGAGGACGACGGGCGTGGCATCGATCCAGAAGAAGTGCGCGCGCGAGCGGCCGAAGACGGCGTTCCTCTCGCCTCGGGCGCTGCCGCCAGCGGCACCGCGACCGAGGAAGAGCTTCTTGCTCTTCTTACGCGGCCGGGCTTCTCCCTCTCGCGAAAGGTCACGAAGTGGTCGGGCCGCGGCGTGGGCCTCGACGCGGTCGAGAAGAATCTCCGCCAGGCCCACGGCAGCCTGCGCCTCGAGAGCCGAAGGGGCGATTACTTCGCGGCCGAGATCCGCCTGCCCCTCGCCCTCTCCCTCGTCGAGGGCTTCACCGCTCGGGCGGGGGAGTTCTTCCTTCTCGTGCCCTTCGACGCAGTCTCCTCCTGCGAGGACTTCGAGGACGCCGAACTCTCCGGCGCGATCTTTAGGACCGTGGCTCTGCGCGGTCAGTTCCTGCCCGCAGTCGATCTTTCTCTTCTCTACGGGGAAAAGGTGACGGCCAAGCGCGTCGCGATCATCGTGCAATCCGCCGCGGCCCTTCTTGTGGACGAGGTAGGCGATGCCCTCTCTGCCGCTGTCCGGCCCCTGGAACGCCGCTTCGGCGATTCTCCTGGCCTCGCGGGCATCGCGGCTATAGGCGACGGCAGCCTCGTCCTCGCCCTCGACACCGCGGAGCTATTGCGCATGGCTGTGCGACACAAGCTTTAGTACCGAATATATCTTGACATACACCATATGTAGAGTCTAATTTGTCTGCTGCCCCAATATGTTGGGTATAACGACGGGCAGGCAGGGAAATGATCAAGAGTATTCAAAAACGCGACGGGCGCGTTGCCCTCTATGATGAGCGCAAGATAGCCGCGGCGATATTGAAGGCGATGGAAGCGGCGGGGGAGGGGGATGCTTCGGACGCCGCTATGGTCGCGAACAAGGTCGAGGAGGCCTTGGAGTCGGCATTCTGCGCGAATCCTCCGCAGATCGAGAAGATCCAGGACCAGGTCGAGAAAGAGCTCATGAACGCGGGCTTCGAGGAAGCCGCCAAACGGTACATCTTGTACCGGGCCTCGCGAACGCGGGTCCGCGAGATGAACACCAGCCTCATGAAGATTTTCGACGAGCTGACGAATGTCGACGCGACGGAGAGCGACTTAAAGCGCGACAACGCCAATATCGACGGCGACACTGCAATGGGCACTATGCTCAAGTACGGCAGCGAAGCCGCCCGGGACTATTACGAGAAGTACCTTCTCACGCCCGAGCAGAGCGAGGCTCACCGCTCGGGGGACATCCACATCCACGACTTCGACTTCTACGCGCTGACCACCACCTGCTGCCAGATCCAGCTCTCGAAGCTCTTCAAGGGCGGCTTCTCGACCGGACACGGTTTTCTGCGCGAGCCGAACGACATCCAGAGCTACTCAGCCCTCGCCTGCATCGCGATCCAGTCGAACCAGAACGACCAGCACGGTGGGCAGAGCATCGTCGACTTCGACTATGGGCTCGCGCCGGGCGTCGCAAAGACCTACAGGAAATACTATCTCCTGAACGAGTACAAGGCGCTCAGGCTCCTTTCCCCGGAGCTTCCTGCCGGTCTCGAGGAATTGTCCCTCGAGGAGGTCAAGGCGATCGTCCGGGGGATCGAGGAAGAGCGGGGCCTGTGTCCCCGCGTCGAGATGGATGAGGCTTATCTTGCGGCCGAGAAAGAGGCTCTCGCGGAGCGGGGCTTCGGGGAGGACACTGTCGGACGCATGCAGCGCTTCGCTGCCAAGGAAGCCTTGCGGGAAACCGAGAAGGCGACCTACCAGGCGATGGAAGCTCTTATCCACAACCTCAACACGATGCACTCCCGAGCAGGCGCGCAGACGCCATTCAGCTCCATCAATTATGGGACCGACACATCGCCCGAGGGGCGCATGGTCATGCGCAACGTGCTCAAGGCGACCGATGCGGGCCTTGGCCTCGGCGAGACGCCTATCTTCCCCATCCAGATATTCAGGGTGAAGGAAGGTGTCAACTACGACGAGGGCGACCCCAACTACGACCTCTTCATCCAGGCCTGCGAGGTGAGTGCTAAGCGGCTCTTTCCCAATTTCAGCTTCATCGACAGTCCCTTCAACCTGCAGTACTACAGGCCGGGACATCCCGAGACCGAGGTGGCCTACATGGGTTGCCGCACTCGGGTCATGGGCAATGTCTTCGACCCCTCCAAGGAAGTGGCTCCCGGCCGAGGGAATCTTTCATTCACGTCGATCAACCTGCCGCGCATCGCCATCGAGAGCGATCGCGACGAGAAGAAGTTCTATGCAATCCTGACAGACCGTCTGAACCTCGTGGTCAGGCAACTGCTCGACCGCTTCGCGATCCAGAGCCGCAAGCGCGTCTACAACTTCCCCTTCCTGATGGGGCAGGGCGTGTGGATCGACAGCGAGAAGCTCGGCTACGAGGACAGCGTTGGAGAAGTCTTGAAGCACGGAACCCTCTCCGTCGGTTTCATCGGCCTAGCCGAGACCCTGACCTCGCTCTACGGACATCATCATGGCGAGAGCGACGAGATGCAGAAGAAGGGGCTTAAGATCGTCGGCTTCATGCGCAAATTCCTGGACGACGAAAGCGCCAAGCGCAAACTAAACTTCAGTCTCCTCGCGACCCCTGCGGAGGGCCTCTCCGGCCGCTTCGTGCGGATCGATCAAAAGAAGTTCGGGATCATCCCGGGCGTGACCGACAAGGAGTACTACACCAATTCTTTCCACATACCGGTCAGCTTTCATATTTCGGCCTTCGACAAGATACACAAAGAAGCACCCTACCACGCGCTGACCAATGCCGGGCACATCAGCTACGTGGAGCTCGACGGCGACACGGCGAACAACGTGGAAGCCTTCGTCTCGATAATCCGCTGCATGCACGATGCGGGCATAGGCTACGGCTCGGTGAACCACCCGGTGGATCGTGACCCGGTCTGCGGCTACACGGGCATCATTGGCGAGGTCTGCCCCCGCTGCGGGAGACGCGAAGGCGAGGCGCTTTCGGAAGAGAAACTGCGCGAGCTGCGCCTGAAGTACTCGAACGTTCCGGCCGCGAAATTCTTTCAAATCGATAATTGAAAAGGGAGGGCATATGGAAATGGCAGTAGAGGACAAGATAGCCGTCAATGTCGAGGCGTACTATGGCGAGGGACTAGGCTTCGAGCGCATCCGCCGCATCACGGGCTACCTCGTGGGTACGCTGGACCGCTTCAACGACGCCAAGCGCGCGGAAGAGCGCGACCGCGTCAAGCACGGTCTTTGAGAGGAACGTGCCTTTGCTTTTGAACCTCGCCGGGACCGTTGGCGATTCCATCGTCGACGGTCCCGGCATTCGCTTCACCGTCTTCGCCCAGGGCTGCTCCTTCGATTGCCCGGGTTGCCACAATCCGCAGACGCACGAGTTCGGGATCGGCGAGG
>Ga0326728_10018899_pt1 | contig 13477 bp, 13 predicted proteins | sample MB3enrmetagenome_FD_207602 | JGI IMG/M metagenome (GOLD analysis project Ga0326728, IMG submission 207602) | Lab enriched peat soil microbial communities from McLean, Ithaca, NY, United States - MB31MN | ecosystem: Environmental > Terrestrial > Soil > Wetlands > Peat | place: USA: New York... | reverse complement strand
CGTCTCGGTTCGCCGGAGGAAGAGCCGCGGACCCTGGACAACAGGTCCGCGCTACCTTTGCTGTTTTTGGCGGAACAAAGCCGAGAACATGTTGAAAATAAAGGATCGACTCGAGGAACAAAGCCAAAACAAACCCATTTCGGATAGGCTCGATCCGAGGCAGGCAGCCTTGGGCAAGGGGGCGCAGACCTGCTTCTCAAGGTCTGAGGCTCGTCTGGGTTCGCCGGAGGAAGAGCCGGCGGACCCTTGGACAACAGGTCCGCGCTACCTTTGCTGTTTTGGGGAAACAAAGCCGAGAACATATTGAAAATAAAGGATCAGCTCGAGGAACAAAGCCAAAACAAACCCATTTCGGGTCGGCTCGCTCCGAGGCAGGCAGCCTCGGGCAAGGGGGCGCAGACCTGCTTCGCAAGGTCTGCGGCTCGTCTCGGTTCGAAATGCCGGGCTAAAGCCCGGCGCTACAGGCGTCGGCGGGAGTGATTTACCAGCAAACCTACGATGTCCTGTAAAATGAGCAGATCGGAAGATATCCGTCCGATCAGGAATTCAGGTGCCCCTCATGACGGCAAGGGGGACCCTGTGAGCCGGAGAGGACCAAGGCTGGGAGTTTGGCAACGGGGAGCAAAGGATTCCTGGGGGAACATGGCCATGCGGGAGCTGCCGGCTGGGCAGGGCTGGGCGACACACGCAAGAGTGATACACGTCACAGACAGCCACGCGTATCCGAGGGTACAACTGCCCGGAGTCGTGCAGACTTGGGCAGCCAAGGCCGACGGCAAGGTCGGCGGCGAGGATTGTAACTTGGGAGAGCGGGCGTCCCGTTTCGCGGGGTCTACCCTTGAGCGCAACGGAGGGCTCAGAACAGGTTCGACCGGCGTTCCTGGTTTGTCCTTTCTTGCACACGCGGCCGGAGGTGACGGATGCATAGAGTCGCTTACCCTTTGCTGATGTTTGTCTCGGCCACAGCGATGGCCGTCGATCTAAAGCCGCCCAGCAGCGCGGAGGTGTGCGGCGATTGCCACCGCGCCATCTATGAGGGCTGGAAAAAGTCGGCCCATGCGAACGCCATGGAGAGTCGGCTCTTTCAGGATGCTCTGAAGCTGGCGGAGCAGGACCTCGGCGCTCCGGCCCGCAAGGTCTGCCTTGGCTGTCACTCCCCGGTGGGTGTTCAGATGGGCGATCTCGATCTCATCAGAAAGGTGAGCTGGGAGGGAATCACCTGCGACTACTGCCATTCCATTCTGGAGGTCACAACCACAGGCGTCAACCCGAAAGCCAAAGTGGAGTTCTCGCTCGTGAAAAGCGGACCTTCGAAAGACTCGATTTCGCCGGCTCATGGCACGCGCTTCTCGGCGGTTCATACCTCATCGCTGGCCTGCATCATCTGCCACGAGTACGCGAACTCGCAGGGCTTTGCGGTCCTCACCACCTACTCCGAGTGGAAAGCCGCCGCTTACGGGAAAGGCGAGCAAGGATGCCAATCCTGCCACATGTATTCCGTCAAGGGAGACGTGGTCGATCCGCGGGTGGAACGGTCGACAGCCGCGACGATCAACCTCCACGAGATTCCCGGCAGCCATTCCATTCAGCAATTGAACAAGGCGATCAAAGCGGTCCTTTCCGCGAATCGAGACGGAGACCAGGTGCAGGTTGTCGTCAAGCTGACCAATCAAGGCGCGGGGCACTACGTGCCCACAGGATCGCCGTTGCGCCGGTTGATCCTGGACGTCCGCGCCGATTCCTATGCCGCCGGCGCCGCACAGCATTTCAACGAGCAACGGGTCTACCGGCGCACCGTGGCCGATCGGAACGGCGCCCTCCTGAATAGCGAGCCCTTGGTGTTCATCAAGGGCGCCCGAGTGGTAACGGACACGCGCTTGGCGCCGAACGCCACGAAAACGGAGAGGTTCTCCTTCCCCATGAAACGGGGATTCCAGGTGCGGGTGGTGGCAAGTTTGTATTATTATTACTCTCCTTTGGCAACGACCGAGGAGGAGCAGAAGGTGAAGTTTCTGGAACTCACAAGCTTGGTGCAGTGAAGGAAGTTGCCGATTGACGATTGGAAACAGCTTTCAGCTATCAGCCGTCAGCCCTCAGCACGAAAGTCCGGTTGTTGCTGATAGCTGATGGCTGATGGCTGAGAGCTCCACTAGTTGCAGAAGGTGCGGGAGTAAAGCGGATGCCTAATCTTGATCCTGCTGGAAGCGACCGACCGCAGCCCGGACGCCGTTGGGTGAACCTGCTCTTGGGAAGCGGCGTTCTGGCCTCGATTGCGTCCTTTATTTATCCAGCGCTCCGATACATCATCCCTCCAGCCGTTGCCGAATCCACCAGCCGTTCCGTGGTGGCGGCGAAGGTCGGGGAGTTGAAGCCCAACAGCGGCAAGATCTTCAAATTCGGCGCCAAGCCCGGTATCCTGGTTCGCACGCGCGATGGTGGGTTCAAGGCCTTTTCGGCCGTCTGCACTCACCTGAACTGTACCGTTCAATACCGCGATGATCTTAGGCAGATCTGGTGCGCGTGTCACAACGGTCTCTATGATCTCGAGGGCCGCAATGTCAGCGGACCTCCGCCTCGCCCGCTGGAAGAGTTCGCTGTCAATGTCCAGGGCGAGGATGTGGTTGTGACTCGCAAAGGTTAGCTATGGCCGCACCTCGCTCACGACTTCTGAACTGGCTGGATGAGCGCTTCGGCGCCGGCAGCGTGGAGGAGTTCCTTCGCCACAAAACCGTCCCCCAGCATCGTCACAGCATCTGGTATTACTTCGGCGGCATGACCCTGTTTCTGTTCGTCATCCAGGTTCTGACGGGAATGCTGCTGCTGCTTTATTACCGGCCCACGCCCAACGACGCGTTCGAAAGCGTGCAATACGTCATGACCCAGGTGCGTTTCGGGTGGCTCATCCGGTCCGTGCACAGTTGGTCTGCCAACCTGATGATCTTCACGGCGTTTGTGCACATGTTCAGCGTGTATTTCCTGAAGGCGTACCGGAAACCGCGGGAGCTGACTTGGATCAGCGGGATGCTGCTGCTGTTCATTATCCTGGGCTTCGGCTTCAGCGGCTATCTTTTGCCCTGGAACACCCTGTCGTTCTTTGCCACCAAAGTGGGAACCGAGATGGCCGGCTCCATTCCTCTCATCGGCAAATGGATTCTGATCTTCCTGCGCGGCGGGGAAGAGGTGACGGGAGCCACGCTCACCCGTTTCTTTGGCTTTCACGTCGCGGTGCTGCCGGGATTGGCCACCGTGCTCCTGGCCATGCACCTCCTGCTGGTGCAGCACTTGGGAATGAGCGTGCCTCCAAGCGTCGAGCGGAGCATCGCCGGCGGCAAGCAACCGGCACGTTCCATGCCTTTCTTCCCGACGTTCCTGCTGCGCGACATCATGGGTTGGTACGCGGCGCTGGGCGTGCTGGGGGCGCTTGCCGCGATCTTCCCCTGGGAACTGGGCACCAAGGCTGATGCCTTTGCTTCCGCCCCGGCCGGAATCCGTCCCGAGTGGTATTTCGTCTTCATGTTCCAGACCCTGAAATACCTGCCGGCCAAGATACTTTTCCTGGAAGGCGAGTTTGCGGGACTGCTGGGCTTCGGCCTGGCGGCGGCAGTGTGGATTGCGGTGCCGTTCATCGATCGGCGGGCCGGCTTCGGGCGCGTGAGCCGTTTCTTCACCGGACTCGGTGTGTTCGCGCTCGGCTACATCGTGTTGATGTCCGCACTTTCGTATCGGCATCCGTAATTGACGATTGACGATTGACGATTGCGGATTGAAAGAAGCTCCTAGGCTAGATCGCGCTTGATGGGCGGCAAAAAGGAAAAACCGGACGTGGATTTCGCATTCAAAACGGTCTCTCGCCACTCGCCACTCGCCACTCGCCACTCGATTTGGGCGCTAGTGTTGCTGTTCGCAGCCGTCCCGGGTTTCTCCGACGCGCCAAAGGATTCCTGTGTCACCTGCCATGCCAGCCTCGAAGGGGACCTCGCCAAGCCCGCCCAAGCCTTTGCTACGGACGTTCATCATCAAGCCGGATTAAGCTGCGCGAGCTGCCACGGAGGAGATCCCAACGACGACTCGATGGACGCCATGAGTCCGGCCCGCGGTTTCCGGGGAGCTCCCAAGAGAACCCAGATACCGGAATTCTGCGCGCGCTGCCATTCCGACGAGAGCGCCATGCGCCGCTTCAATCCCAAACTCCGCACGGACCAGTTGAGCCAGTACCGGACCAGCGTTCACGGGAAGCGCCTCAAACAAGGAGATACGAAGGTGGCCACCTGTGTGGACTGCCACAGCGTCCACAACATTCTCGCCGTTTCCGATACCCGCGCGCCGGTCTACCCCACCAACGTGGCCTCCACGTGCGCGCGCTGCCACGCTGATCCGCAATACATGCAGGGCTACAAGATTCCCACCGATCAGGCGGCCAAATACCAGAAGAGCGTACACGCCGAGACGCTCGCGCAAGGGGACACCTCCGCTCCCACCTGTACGACGTGCCATGGCAACCATGGGGCGACGCCTCCGGGCGTGGGTTCCGTAGCCAACGTTTGCGGAACGTGCCACGTCTTCTTTGCTCAGCTCTTCGACAAGAGCCCTCACAACGCCGCCTTCGCGGCGGCGGGCCTTCCGGGTTGCGTCCAGTGCCACTCGAACCACGAGGTTCTCCATCCCTCCGATGACTGGGTGGGCGTAGGATCGAAGTCGGTGTGCGGGAACTGCCACGCGCAGGGAGACCAAGGCTACGCGGCAGCCGAGACGATGTCCAGTGACTTGGCTAAGCTGAAGGACTCCTACCATCGCGCTGAGGACATCTTGAATACCGCGGAGAGGTCCGGCATGGAAGTCTCGAGCGCCAAACTCGAACTAGGCGACGCTAACGAGGACCTAGTCAAAGCGCGCGTCAACGTCCACACGTTTCGCGCTGAAGAGGTGCAGAAATTGACCGACCAAGGCGTCGAGATTTCTCAGAAGGCTCACGGGGCAGGGGTAGCGGCGCTACGAGAACGCGATCTCCGCCGCAAGGGCCTGGGGCTGTCCCTCATTTTCATCGTCCTGGCCATTTCAGGGCTCTACTGGAAGATACGGCAAATCGAGTCTCGTGCCGGCGGTTCCTGAATTGACGATTGCTGATTGACGATTGACGATTGAAAGCCATCCACTGGGTCGTTCGTCGGCTCTGTCTTCGCAGCCTCTGAACCAGGTGCTGAATTCCGTTGTGACTGTCTTACAATCGTCAATCGTCAATTCCGGGTACGGAAGGAGAAACCTTCGGTTTCGCGCTGGCATCTTAACTGTGTTGCCTCCGGCGTACTAGAGTCCGCAGTGGAGCGCTTGCCAGCGCCTGAAGAAGGACCGCGCCGGGAGCGCGTTGACCGACCCAAAGGAGTATTTATGGCCGAGAAGAGCCCAGAACGCGACGCTAGCCGTTCGGTGTTCGGGTTGAACGAGCCCGACATTCGCCGGACAACGACGCCGGAACCGTCCGCGCCCAGCCCGTCGCCCGCGCCGCCGCAGGGCGCACCCCAATACGTTTACGTTCAAGGCCCGCCACCAGGCGCTGTGCCTGCCGCGCCTTCGTCGGGCGTGAAGGTGATCCCCATTCTAGTCGCGCTGCTGCTGATCGTCGCGGGCATCAACCTCTACCTGACGATTACGGGCCAGAAGCAGATCAACGACACCGCATCCAAGCAGGCCGACGAATTGAACTCGCTGACGCGGCGCATGAATACCAGCGACCAGCGCTACGCCGACTTGAGCGCCAGGTTCCAGGTGACCAGCGAGAAGCTGGGGCTCACCCAGCAGGAGCTGGGCCGAGCGAAGGCCCTGACCGCGAGCATCGAAAAGCAACAGCAGGCAGCCGTACAGCAACTGAACCAGGCCATCGCCCAGAAGGCCAGCGCCGAGGAACTGAATAAGGTAGAGGCCGATGAAAACGCCAAGATCGGCGGCCTTTCCACCGACATTGCCGGAACCAAGAAGGACTTGGCTAACGCTCGGGACGAGTTTACGGGCGCCCTGGCCGGGACCAAGGGCGAACTGACCGGCGCCATCGCCCGCACCCACGACGAGTTGGTGGCGCTCGCGCACCGCACGGACCGGGACTATTTCGAGTTCAACGTCCGCGGCAAGAAGGGCGGTCAGAAGGTGGGCGGGGTCACCGTCCAGCTTGTGAAGGCCAACGCGAAAAGGAACACCTACACTGTCAACCTGCAATTCGATGATGCCTCACACCCGACCAGGGAGCACACCACCAACGAGCCGGTTTACTTTTACACCCAAGGCGCCTCGAGCGCGCTGGAACTGGTAGTGAACAAAATCGGGAAGGACTCCATCGTCGGCTACCTGAGCACGCCGAAGGGCCTGTTCCCCGGCACCGCCAACGTGCTCGGGACAAGGCCCGGGGCGTAGCACTCGGGCGCGAAAGCTCGCCGCTACCAGGCCTCGTGGCAGGAGCGGCCGGGGACGCAACTCTCCGCGCCCACCTCCTGGCCGTCAGGGCCGAGGCAGTTCTGCGTGTGCGAGCACCAGTAAGCGCCGCTGCCGGCATCGGCCAGGTTGAAGCTGCCCTCCGTGTGGATGAACATCTCCTTGCAGCGCAGGAAGCGGCAGTACACCTGGACGGCCGCGGCGGGGCTGCCCCTGGGATCGAGCGATGGGCCGGCATCGGAATTCAGTTTAATCTCATCAGCCATAGTTCTCTCCTGGTCAGCGGTCCGCAACGGATTTTGTAGCGCGGACCTTCTTCAGGTCCGCGGTTCTTGCGCGGCGTCCTCACAAAACAAGCCGGAGACCTTAGGTCGGCGCTTGTCGCAGACCTAAAGGTCTGCGCTACAAGGCTACGTTTTTGCGGCCTGCAGGATCGCCCGCTTCACGGCCACCGTGGCGAGCTGAACCTTGTACTTGTTCCCGCCGAGTGGCGTCGCCTTGCTCACCGCCGCGCTTCCGGCATTGGCGGCGACGCCGGCATTCACCGCCTGTCCTGCCAGCGCCTGCTCAGCTTCCGGTGACGGCCACGGCACCGGCGCCACGTGACCCAGCACCACACGCGCTCCCTGCACCTTGCCGCCTTCCATGTGCAGGACCACCGCCGCTGCCGCCAGCGGCCAGTCCAGCGCTTCCTTCTGCCGGACTTCATAGGTGGCCATCCTGGCGCTCGCGTGATGCGGCACCGTGATTTCCGTGACGATCTCATTCGGCTTCAGCGCGTGCTCGCGCTCCTGGTCCGAAGCCGGGGTCACGAAGAACTTGCCGACCTCCATCTCCCGCTCGCCATCCGGCCCGAACAGCTTCACCTCGGCGCCGAGCGCGATCAGGATGGGCGCGAGGCTGGAAGGGCTGACGAAGTAGGCGGGGCCGGAGTTGCCGAGGATCGCATGATAGCGATTGTCCCCGTCGGGAACCAGGGGCTTGCCGTGATCCATCGCCAGCAAGCCGTAGCCGGCGCGGTAGTACCAGCAGCGCGGCCGCTGACACAACTCGCCGCCCACTGTACCCACGGCGCGAATCTGCTGGCTCGAGACGCCCTCCGCCGCCTCGACGATGCCGGGATAGTTGCGCCGCACTTCGGGGTGGTCGATCAATTCTTCAAGGGTCGCCATGGCGCCGATGCGCAGTCCCTTGTCGGACGAGAACTCGATACCGCGGAGGCCCTCCACCTGCTTCAGACTCACCACCCGCTTGGGCGTCGAGACGAAATCCTTCATCAGGCTGATGAGGTCGGTTCCGCCGGCCAGAACTTCTGTCTCGCCCCATTGGCCTGCCAGGAGCGTGACGGCTTCCTCTTTAGTCTTCGGGCTCGCGTATTCAAAGGCCTGCATCAATGCCTCCTCATGTGAACAGTGAATAGTGAATTGTGAATAGTGAATGGTGAATTGAAAAACGAACTAGGATTCACTTTCCACTATTCTTGCATTCGCAATTTCACTATTCACAATTCACCATTCACTATTTGACGGTTACCCCATGGCCTTTTCCAGCGCCGCCAGGATCTTGGCCGGAGTGATCGGCAGCGTCGGCCGCACACCGATGGCGTTGGCCACCGCGTTCGAGATGGCGGCGCCCGGCGAGATCACCGGCGGCTCGCCCAAACCGATCACGCCGCGCTCCTCGTAGAAGGGACCGCTCATGAAGTGGACCTTCAGCTCGCCGATGTCACCGATGCCAGCCAGCTTGTAGAACTCCATATTGGGATTCAGCATGCGACCCGTCTGGCGGTCCACGATCTTCTCTTCGTAAAGCGAATAGCAAATCCCCATGATCATGGCACCGAAGCACTGGCTCTCCGCCGTCCTCGGGGAGATGATCAAGCCGCAGTCCTGCACGGCGAGCATCTGATTGATGCGCACGATGCCGGTCTCGATATCGACCGAGACATCGGCAATCTGCACGCCGCCGACGCCGCCGGAGTTGAGCTGGCACTCCGCGTTCCGGCTCTGCTCGCCCTGCGCGACGATGGGCTTCACGCCCAGCTTGGCGCAGGCCTGCTTCCAGGTAAGGCTCTTGGCGGGGTTGCCCTTGACGCGGACTTGCCCGTCCACGGCTTCAAGCTGGTCGGGCTGGGCGCCCAAAGCCGGCGCCACCGACTTAAAGAGCTCGTCACGCGCGTTGATGGCGCCGCGCCGCGTGGAGCCGCTCACACCGCCCACCGTCGTGCTGCCACCCGAAGGACCGTCGGGCGGGAGGCGGCTATCACCGATAGTGACCTTGACGCCTGCGAGCGGCAGGCCCAGTGTCTCCGCCACCACGATGTTGATCACCGTGCGGGTGCCGGTGCCGAGGTCCTGGCTGCCCAGCGCCACTTCCACCGAGCCGTCGGGCTGGATGGTCACATTGCACTTGCCGTCGTGCGGGCCACCGCCCCAGGTGTGCAGCGAGACACCCATGCCCCGCTTGATGTGACCCGGACTCTTGTCGCCGCGGGGATGCCAGTGCTTCTGCCAGTCGGAAAGCTCGGCGGCTTTCTGGAGCTCTTCTTTGTAGGTCCTGGGCAGGAACTTGCCTGGAGCGAGGTCGGCGTTCTTCGTCAAGAACTCAATCGGGTCCATCCCCAGCTTCGCCGCCAGATCATCAAACGCGGCCATGCTCATAAGGCAGGCCTGCGGGTGATTGGGCGCGCGCCAGGCGCGTTGCGAGCCGATGTTGGTCTTGATCGCCGTATGGCTCCGCTTGTAGTTGGGAAGCTGGTCAAACGGATAAGGAATCGGAGGAACGCCGCTGCCGCTAATGCCGCCGGTCCCCCAGGTCTCGGAATCCCATGCCGTGAGTGTGCCATCCTTTCTCGCGCCCACCTTGACCTTGCCCCAGAACGAGGGGCGAGCGCCGGCCACCAGCAGCTCCGAGTCCCGCTCGAGCATCAACTTCACCGGCTTGCCGGCATCCTTCGCCAGGCGCGCCGTCTCCAGCCCCCAGCGGTCCACCTGGAATTTGCTGCCGAACCCGCCCCCGATGTACTGGCAGATTGACTCGATGTTGTTGGGCGAGATTCCCAGCGGCTCGGCAAACTGTCCGGGCACCATCGAGACACCCTGGGTCGACGCCCACACCTTGAAACTCTGCGGGTCCGTCCACTCCACCACGTTGCCGTGGCTTTCCAGGCAGCAGTGGGTGATGACCGGAAGGCCGTAGTAGCCTTCCGAAACCACAAGGCCCGCCTCCTGGAAGGCTTGGTCCGGGTCGCCCACCGTCTTCACCACCGGCGCCTTGGCGTTGGAGCCGGCCGCGCTGATCTCCTCGTCCGCCACGAAGAAAGGCAGCGGCTCGTACTGAATCTTGATCCTGCGGACGGCATCCTCGGCGGCTTCTTCCGTCTCTGCCGCCAGGGCCACAATCTCGTCGCCTTGCCACTGGATCTCGCTGCCCACGTCCTGGATCACGCGCACGGCCTTGACGCCGGGAGCGTCCTTGGCCGGCGCGACGTCGAGCGCGGTGATCTTGGCGTGCGCGTACGGGCAACGCAGGACCTTGCCGAAGAGCATGCCCGGCCGGTCGATGTCGAAGCTGTACTTTGCCTGGCCGCTGGACTTGGCGGGTCCGTCGATGCGCTTGGCGGGCTTGCCGATCAGGTGACGCTCATTCGGAGGAGGCCAATCATATTTGCATCCTGGCATGTCCTATCTCCCTGGTAAGATTAGAAATCAGAAAGTAGAAATCAGAAGAAGAGAATGTCGCCACAGCCTCTTCTTCTGTCTTGTTCTGATTTCTGATTTCTAGCTTCTAATTTGCTTCGCCGCTTCCAGCACCGCCGCGCGCACGCCCATGTAGGTGCCGCAGCGGCACAGGTTGCCGCCCAGTCCTTGATCCACCTGCTCTGGGGTCGGGTTCGGATGCTTCTTAAGGAACGCCACGCACGCCACCACAAACCCGGGTGTGCAGAAACCACACTGCTGCGCGTCATTATTGACGAAAGCGGTCATCATGGGGTGCGGCTCGCCGTCTCTGGTCAGGCCCTCGATGGTGGTGATCTCGCGCCCCTGCGCTTCGATGGCCAGCACCGAGCAGGCATAGACCGGCTTGCCGTCCAACATCACCGTGCAGGTGCCGCACACGCCGCGGTCGCACACGCGCTTGGCGCCGGTGAGGTCGAGGCCGTTCCGTAGCGCGTCCAGCAAGGTGACGCGCGGCTCCAGGTTCAGTTTTTGAGTCTTCCCATTAACGCGCAGTGTGACCGGGGTGGCGCCGGGCCCCACCACTTCAGTCTGCGGAGACGCAGCGGCGATCGCGGCTTGTCCGGCCAGAATTCCGCTAGAAACCGCAACCCCCGCGCCCTTCAAGAAATCGCGCCGCGTCAAGGGTCCGACCGGTGCTTGTTTCTTGCGCGGCTTATCTTTGTGCCGACTCATGATTCCACTCCTTGGTTGATTGGCAAACGGAACTTCGTCTGGCTTGGCCGTTGGATGCTGGCGAGACATTTCGCATGGATCAATCAACTCCAGCTTCCGAGAAGGCTGAGAATTATATCACCGGGCACGACAAAGTAAATACCAAACGGCCGCCGCGGTCCCAATCGCCACGGTACCGGCCCCGACGTCGGTTCGGGGAACCTCAGTAAACCCCTCCTCTATCCTTATTCGAGCAACTCACGGTACCTGACGTCATATATGTCCTTCGATTCTGATGGCGATGGACTCGCCGCTGTGGACGTAATGAACTTTTTCCAAATGGAACGAATTGCGTCTAGGTTCTCCAACTTCATGAAGAGGTTGACCTCAGTGAGAACCGAAAGCGCCAGAAGGGCGGTTCGCTGGAAGTGCTCAAATGTGAATGTCCGCAGCTTATACTCTTCAAGAGCGGGGTCGTATGCGTCCCCCATCCGGTCGGTAGCCATCAGGAAAGGAGCAATTTCAAGTAGTCCGCTGAATGCCATGTGTGCTATTTGGGATGTGCCGCCCCACCACTCGTTAATGACATGGAGAATCGCAGCCTCGTTGTTAGTGAGAGAAGGTGCTGTTTCTGGGTTCTTGGCATGGCTTCTTTCCTTTTTCTCCAGCTTCTTCTTTATCCTGTTCGGCGTGTCCCACCAGGGAATCAAATCCAAGTCAGCTTGCTGCTCCGGCGTAACATCGTAAAACTTGGTGGTCTTATGCAGAATTGATTGCTGGTCGGATATATAGTCAGCCCATACCGGGTCGTGTCCGTGCTTTTCGATTTCAGATTCCACGTGCTTCTTCATGTCTTTCCAACCAGACTGTTGGTATTCCCTGACCCGTGCAACGAAATCGTCAAGGATATACAGAAGGGTAACATATAGGTCGATAAGTTGGCGGTTGATGGTAGGCAGCACGAAGGCATACTTGGGGTTTCGTGCTGGTTCTGCGGGCTGGTCGGCAATCATGAACACAGCGGCGCTGTAGAGAACTTGAGCAACCCTCACAAAGAAATAAAGTAGAAAGTGCTGCTGTTGTTCGTGAAGAGGGAGGGGTTGGATTTTTCGTAAAAGGTCTTCGCAGGTGTTACGAAAAAGTCCTTCAACGGGCCGTTGGACCTTGCTGTAGTCGAACGCCGTGAGTTCTGGTAGCGTCTCCACTTTTAGGTTCCGCAGGCGGTCGATTTCGGCTCGTGCCAACTCGGGTGTTAAAGGCATACTTTCTACCTTTCATGTTCCGGGGCGGGCGGATACTTGTTAACGACGCTCACTACGTCATCGGGGGCAAGATAGAAGTGTTCGGCATGGAGGAGAGCCAACGCAACTGCCTCCACGGCCCTCCAATTGCGGTCAAGAAGTTGCTGTGTCTCAATCCAATGCTTCACATGGTGGTTGCCATCGGGGAATAGCTGGAAATGAGCATTCTGGTCGCCTATCCAGTGCCCCGTGGTTTGGGCTTGGGGACTGTGGCGGCGCTCAGCGGCAATTCCAGCCAGAAGAAACACGGCCTTCTCGTCAGCAGACCCGCTACGTTCAGTCGACGTCCTGCCGAACCAAATTGCCTGCATCCCTCGCTCTCTCCAACCCTCTCCTTCAGGAATGACCTCGACCTTCTCAGACAGCCCAAGACCGAGACGTATGGCCGCTACCGCATGACCGGCCTCATGGTAACAATGGTCAAGTGTCTCCCCCGGCGTGAGAGTGCGCCGGGACAAAGATTTCTCGGAATCTGGTTCCTTCATCGGTCTCCCACTGCCTTTCCACTACCAAGTCAACGGTGCCCTCGGAGATCACCTCACCAGATTATAGAACATGCGACATGCCCAGCGAAGCCAGTGATGCAGTTCGAGGTTGGTGTGGGCGGAATCGCTCATGCCGTCACTGCACCTGCCGTTTTCGTGAACCAACTCGCAGTTTTCGTATTCGAAATGTCCAAGTTTAGTCTATAAACTACAGGGGCTTCCACGGCTATCCCATAATTTGGGTCGGGCTCCGCCAAGCGGAATATTTGCGATTGAGGTTCTTGGTACGTTCCTTGACGATCCCACTCGCCCATGTGGCGGCGTCCGTAATGGCTTGTTCCAGGGAAGCGTCGTCCGAATAGCTGAACTCCTTGATGAACGATACTTCATCGCCGATGTCGGCCTGCACCGCTGTTGCAGGCCGTCCCCGCATTCGCAGGACAGCGGAAATGAACTTGAGGTCGTGACAGATATCAAGCTCCTTGATGTGGCCAGAGGGCGCAATGTCGTCAACAATCACGAACCTACAAAAGGCGGCGTAGGTGACCATTTTCTCCGTGAGTGTCTGCTCCTCGATGTCTGGGTACTCGTCAAGTATCAGGCCGACTAGCCCTGTTTTCGCCAGGGCACCCTTTATTCTCACCAATCTGTCACGCTTGTCTCCGTAACTCCCAAGAATCAAGGCATACTTCTTTTTGCATCGAGCGGCGTTCGCCAATGTCCGAAGATGGTCCTGCACAATGAGCTCGATAATTGGGAATTCAGGGTTTTTAGTGGGAAGGAAGTGAGCCTTGTGCATGCGACAATGCAGGGATGAGAGACTGCGAACTGTATGGTCGGATTCTGGGGATCGAAACTCCCTGGAATGTAGAGCACGTGG
>Ga0326728_10018896_pt1 | contig 13478 bp, 10 predicted proteins | sample MB3enrmetagenome_FD_207602 | JGI IMG/M metagenome (GOLD analysis project Ga0326728, IMG submission 207602) | Lab enriched peat soil microbial communities from McLean, Ithaca, NY, United States - MB31MN | ecosystem: Environmental > Terrestrial > Soil > Wetlands > Peat | place: USA: New York... | reverse complement strand
GGCGCGGGAACAGCGTTGCGTGGTCGGGCAGGAAGTGCAGCGCCGCATTGGCGAAAATCAGATCGGGCGGCGCTTCCGGCGTCCAGTCGGCGATGTCCTGATTGACGAAGGTCGCGCTCGGCGCGCGCGCCCGCGCGTGGGCGAGCATCGCTTCCGACGTGTCGACGCCGACCACCTTCGCTTCGGGGAAGCGCCGGAGCAGCAGCTCGGCGCCGCCGCCGGGGCCGCAGCCGAGGTCGTAGACGAGACGGGCGGCGGCGAGCGGGACTTGGGCGAGGAGGTCGTGGGCGGCGCGCGTCCGCTCCTCCTCGAACTTCATGTAGAGCGCAGGGTTCCAGTCGGTCATGGCCGGGCGGGCGGCTAGGTTGGCGCGAGGGCCGCTCAGAGCCGCCGTCGTCGCGCGGCGCGCGAGCGGCGACGTCGATTCCGAGTAAACGCGTTCCATTGTAGCCGCTTTCTCGCGCGAAGCCGCGGCCCGGCGGCGTGGGAGCTTCGCCGCCGGCCCGCGGTCGGGGGCCGCCGCGACCCGCTTTCGGGGCACCGGGGGAGGGGGCCGTGGCGTGATTAGTCTATAATATCGATCAAGTTACACGTCAATTGCCCGCGCCTCGGCGCGCGCCGCAGGCGAACGCCGCCCTTGCCGGGCGGCGTTCGCTTTCGTCGCAGAGATTTAGGCGCGTCGGCGGGCGATTATCGGGTGGTCTTCTGCCCGTAATAGGCGTTGGGGCCGTGCTTGCGCTTGAAGTGCTTGTCGAGCAGCTCGGGCTCGATCTCCGCCAGGCCGGGCGCGACCATGAGCGACATCAGCGCCATGTCGGCGCAGCATTCCATCGCCACCGCGACCTCCACCGCCTTCGCCGCGGTCGGGCCCCAGGCGAACGGCCCGTGGCGGTTGACCAGCACGCCGGGGAAATGCGCCGGATCGAGGTCCTTGAAGCGCTCGACGATCACCGATCCGGTCTCCCATTCGTAGTCGCCGGCGATCTCTTCGGCGGTCAGCTTGCGCGTCAGCGGCACTTCGCCGGCGAAATAGTCGGCGTGCGTGGTGCCGAAGATCAGGATCGGCCGGCCGGCCTGGGCGAAGGCGGTCGCGTGCGAGGAGTGGGTGTGCACGACGCCGCCGACGGCGGCGAAGGCGAGGAACAGCCGCCGGTGGGTCGGCGTGTCCGACGACGGGTTGAGCCGCCCCTCGACCCGGCGCCCTTCGAGGTCGACGAGCACCATGTCCTCGGGCGCGAGCGCCGCGTAGTCGACGCCGGAAGGCTTGATCGCGAACACGCCCTTGACCCGGTCGATCGCGCTGGCGTTGCCGAAGGTGAGGTTGATCAGCCCGTGCCGCGGCAGCGCCAGGTTGGCTTCGTAGGCTTCGCGTTTCAGTTCCTTCAGCATCGTCGCTCCGTCGTCTCGGCGGCGCGCCGCCCCGCTTCGAAGGCGGCGCGCCGCAAGCTTCGCTTCCGGCCGCTCAGGCGCGGAAGCCGTAGGCGAGGTGATAGTACGCCTCGTTATTGCGCAGATCCTGCTTGAAGCCCGGGAGCGTGGTGTTCGGGCCGATCAGCGCCAGCTCGACGCCGGCGATGGCGGCGAAGTCTTCCAGCATCTCGCTGGTGACGGCGGGGCTGTAGGCGGTGTGGTGCGCGCCGCCGGCGAGAATCCAGCACGCGCAGGCCGTCTTGAAGTCGGGCTGGGGCCGCCACACCGCCTGCGCCACCGGCAGCTTGGGCATCTTGGGATGGGCGACCGCCGTCACCTCGTTGACCAGCAGGCGGAAGCGGCTGCCGAGGTCGAGCAGGCTGGCGGCGCGCGCGGGGCCTTGCGCCGCGTCGAACACCAGGCGGGGCGGGTCTTCCTTGCCGCCGATGCCGAGCGGATGGATCTCGAGCGAGGGCTTGCCGCTGGCGATGGCCGGCGAGACCTCGAGCATGTGGGCGCCGAGCACCTCGCCGCCGTCCAACGCAAAGTCGTAGGTGTAGTCCTCCATGAAGCTCGCGCCGCCCGGCAGCCCGTCGCCCATCGCCATCATCGCGCGCAACAACGCCGAGGTCTTCCAGTCGCCCTCGGCGCCGAAGCCGTAGCCGTCGGCCATCAGGCGCTGCGACGCGAGGCCGGGAAGCTGCCTCAGCCCGCGCAGATCCTCGAAGGTGGTGGTGAAGCCCTTGAATTCGCCTTCCTCGAGGAAGGCGCGCATGCCGAGCTCGAGGCGGGCCGCGTAGACCAGCGCTTCGTGGCGATCGCCGCCTTTGCGCAGCTCCGGCGCGACCGCATAGAGCTTCTCGTACTCGCCCGCCAGCTCCTTCGCCGCATGCTCGGCGACCGCGTCGACCTTCTCGACCAGGTCGCCGACGCCGAAGCCGTTGGTGGAGAAGCCGAACTTCATCTCGGCCGACACCTTGTCGCCTTCGGTGACCGCGACCTCGCGCATGTTGTCGCCGAAACGGCAGAACCTCGCGCCCTGCCAATCGCGCCAAGCGCGCGCGGCGCGCATCCAGGCGCCGATGCGGTCCTGGACTTCCGCATCCGACCAATGGCCGACCGCCACCTTGCGGCTGAGGCGCATGCGGGTGTGGATGAAGCCCGCCTCGCGGTCGCCGTGCGCCGACTGGTTGAGGTTCATGAAGTCCATGTCGATCGCGTCCCACGGCAGGTCGCGATTGAACTGGGTGTGCAGGTGCAGGAACGGCTTCTGCAACGCGTTGAGCCCGCGGATCCACATCTTCGACGGCGAGAAGGTGTGCATCCACAGGATCAGCCCCGCGCAGTGCGCGTCGGAATTCGCTTCGACGCAGGTCTTGAAGATCTCGTCGGGCGCGGTCATGAGCCCCTTGAAGACGGTCTTCAGCGGCAGCTTCGGCGAATCGGCGAGCGCCGCGGCGATGCGCTCGGCGTCGGCGGCGACCTGCTTCAAAGGTCCTGGGCCGTAAAGGTGCTGCGAGCCGCAGACCAACCAGATTTTGGGTTTGGCGAGATGAATCATGGCCGCCTCTATCGTCTCCACGGTGGCGCTTCAAACGACGACCGCTGCCCCAGGCCGCGACGGGCTCGGCTCGGTCGTCGCCGGAGCGAATGGCGTCCGCGCTGGCGCGCGGCCGCTCAAAGGTTACGCGCGCTGCGCATACTTGATTTCGATCAGGTCCTTCATCAACCGCGACAGATCGACCGCGCGCTTGAGCCCGCCGAAGCTGTCGTGCAGCTCGCGGTAGAGGCGATAGAGGCGATCGTAGACCGCCTGGTTCGCCGGATTGGGCTCGTAGCGGGTCGGCGCGAGGAAGGTCATCGCCTTCTGCGCCGCGACGAAGTTCGGATGCTCGCCGGCGAGCACCGCCGCGGCGATCGCCGAGCCGAGCGCGCAGCTCTGGCTCGAGCCCGCCACCAGCATCGCGCAGCCGGTGACGTCGGCGTAGATCTGCATCAGCAGCGGATTCTTCTCGGCGATGCCGCCTGAGCAGACGACGCGGTCGATCGGCACCCCGTATTCGTGGATGCGCTCGAAGATCGCGCGCGCGCCGAACGCCGTCGCCTCGATGAGGGCGCGATAAACGTCGGCCTTGGAGGTGTAGAGGTCCTGGCCGACCAGCAGGCCCGACAGCAGCTGATCGACGAGGATGGTCCGGTTGCCGTTGTTCCAGTCGAGCGCCACCAGGCCGGCCTGTCCAGGCTTCTGCTTGGCCGCCTCGGCGCTCAGCGTCGCGTGCAGCGCCGCGTCGCCCTCGCAGACGCCTTCGACCCACCACTTGAAGATGTCGCCGACCGCCGATTGGCCGGCCTCGATCCCGTACATGCCGGGCAGCACCGCGCCCTTGACGATGCCGCAGACGCCGGGGATGTCCTCGACCGCCTTGTCGGCGGAGACCACGCAGATGTCGCAGGTCGAGGTGCCGATCACCTTGACCAGCGTGCCCTCGGCGACGCCGCAGCCGATCGCGCCGTAGTGGACGTCGAACTCGCCGATGGCGATCGGGATCCCGGCCTTGAGGCCGAGCTTCGCCGCCCATTCCGGGGTGAGCGCGCCGGCCGGCTCGAGGGCGTCCCACGCCTTCGCGTAGAGGCGGTCGCGCAGAGCGGCGAGCCGCGGGTCGAGCGCGGCGAGGAACTCCTTGTCCGGCAGGCCGCCCCACTCGTCGGAATACATCGCCTTGTGGCCGGCCGGGCAGACGCCGCGCTTCACCTTGAGCGGATCGGCCACGCCCGCCAGCACCGCGGGAATCCAGTCGGCGAACTCGACCCAGGAATAGGCCGCTTCGAACACCGCCGGGGCGACCTTCAGGCAATGCCAGATCTTGGACCACCACCATTCCGACGAATAGACGCCGCCGCACTTGGCGAGGTACTGCGGGCGGATCTTCGCCGCGGTCTCGGTGATCTTCGCCGCCTCGGCCCAGCCGGTGTGGTCCTTCCACAGCCAGCACTGCGCCGCGAGGTTGTCCTTCCACTTGGGGTCGAGCGCGAGCGGACGGTTCGCGGCGTCGACCGGAATCGGGCTCGAGCCGGTGGTGTCGACGCCGACGCCGACGATCTTCGCCGCGTCGAAGCCTTCCTTGCCGCGCGCCTCGGCGAGCGCGCCTTTGACGCTCTGCTCGAGGACGACGAGATAATCGGCCGGGGATTGGCGGGCGAGGTGGCCGTCGTTGGGGTCGAGCAGGATGCCCTGCGCGCCCGAAGGATAGTTGACCACGCGACTGCCGAACTCCGCGCCGTCGGAGCTACGAACGATGAGCGCGCGCACCGAGTTGGTGCCGAAATCGAGGCCTAAGGTGAACATGGGATGTCCCGAACGAAGGGATGAGTCGGCTGGACGGCGCCGCTGCGCCCGGCCGGCGGTTGCAGGGCGCGCGAAGCGGCGCGGCGGAATCGACGGGACGCGGCGCAGGCCGCTTCGCGGCCCCCGGCGAACGCCTCGATGAGGAGCGGGACTAGCACGGACGCCTTCTCACCCTCGCTACGTTCGCCTCCGGCTCGGACCCACGCCGCCTTGTGCGGCGTTCGCCGACCGCCTGTCCAATTGTATTATATTTAGCACAGCCGCCCGGCGAGCGGAAGCGCGCCGCCGCGGTTCGCGCCGCGCCGCCCCGCCGCTGGGGCGAAACGCCGCACGCGCGCGCGCCGGGCGCCGCCCTTGATCGCGCCGCCCGCGGCGGATTAGATGCGCCGCGAACGAGGGAGCGACCATGGGGGCCCGGGACGCGCTGAAGGAGAGCTTTCGCCAGGCGTTCGGCGGCGAATCGCGGCTCTATCGCGCGCCCGGCCGGGTCAATCTAATCGGCGAGCACACCGACTACAACGACGGCTTCGTGCTGCCGGCGGCGCTCGAGCAATGCACCTGGATCGCCGCGGCGGCCCGGCCGGAGCGCCGGCTGCGGGTCCGCTCGCTGCGCGCCGGCGAGACGCGGGAGTTCGACCTCGACGACCCCGCGCCGACGCCGCGCCGCGACTGGAGCGACTACATCCGCGGCGTCGCGGTCGCGCTCGCGCGCGACGGCTGTCGGCTCACCGGCGCCGACCTCGTCATCGACAGCGACGTGCCGGTCGGCGGCGGCCTCAGCTCGTCGGCGGCGCTGGAGGTTTCGACCGGCTTCGCGCTGCTCGATCTCGCGGGAATTGCGGTCGACCGCACGCGCCTGGCGCGCTGCTGCCAGCGCGCCGAGAACGAGTTCGTCGGCATGCGCTGCGGCGTCATGGACCAGTTCACTTCGTGCTACGGCGCGGTGGACTGCGCGCTGCTCATCGACTGCCGCAGCCTCGAGCGCCGGCTGGCGCCGATCGACGCGTCGGTCCGCCTGGTGATCTGCAATTCGATGGTCCGCCATGCGCTCGCCGGCAGCGAGTACAACCGCCGCCGCGAGCAATGCGAGGAGGGCGTGGCGCGACTTTCGGCGACGCGGCCCGGCATACGCGCGTTGCGCGACGTGAAGCTCGACGACCTCGCCCGCCACGGCGCGCTGCTTTCGGATGTCGTCCTGCGTCGCTGTCGCCATGTCGTCACCGAGGACGACCGCGTGCTGCGCGCCGTCGCCGCGCTGGACGCGGGCGAGGTCGCGGCGTTCGGGCGCTTGATGTACGAATCGCACGCCAGCATGCGCGACGACTACGAGATCAGCTGCCGCGAGATCGACGCGTTGGTCGAGCTCGCGCGAGGAATCGACGGCGTGCTCGGCGCGCGCATGACCGGCGGCGGCTTCGGCGGCTGCACGATCAACTTGGTGCGCGCCGAAGCGGTCGAGCGCTTCGCCGCCGAGGTCGTCCGAGGCTATCGGGCGGCGACCGGGATCGCGGCGCAACTGCTCGTCTGCCGCCCCGGCCCCGGCGCCGGGGCCGCCGAGTGAGAATGGGTCGGAAAAGGAGGCGCGAACGCCGATGACGCTTTTCGCCAACGCCTCCCACCGCCGCTTCAACGCGCTGACGCGCGAATGGGTGCTGGTGTCGCCGCACCGCACCCAGCGCCCGTGGCTCGGCCAGGTGGAGCGCGCGGCGCGGCCCGCCGCGGTGGTCTACGACCCCGAATGCTATCTCTGTCCCGGCAACCGGCGCGCCAACGGCGAGGCCAACCCCGACTACGCGCACACGCTGGTCTTTCCCAACGACTTTCCCGCGCTGCAGGCCGACGCCGCGGGCGAGGCGGTCGATCGCGGCGGGCTGATCGTCGCGGCGCCGGAGCGCGGGGTCTGCGAGGTCGTCTGCTTCTCGCCGCGCCACGACCTGACGCTCGCGCGCATGTCGGTCGACGACATCGAGCGCGTCGTCGCGGCGTGGATCGCCGAGCATCGCGGGCTCGCCCAGCGCGACGCGGTCGGCTGGGTGCAGATCTTCGAGAACCGCGGCGCGATGATGGGCGCGAGCAATCCCCATCCCCACTGCCAGATCTGGGCGACCGAGAGCCTGCCCAACGAGGCGGCGAAGGAGCTCGCCGCGCAGACCGCCTATCGCGCCGAGCGCGGAGGCTGCCTCATTTGCGACTATCTGAAGCTGGAGCTCGAGGCCGGCGAACGGATCGTCTACGAGAACGACCATTTCGTCGCGCTGGCGCCGTTCTGGGCGGTGTGGCCGTTCGAGACGCTCGTCGCGTCGCGGCGGCATTTCGCCGCGATCGACGATCTCGGCGGCGGCGAGGCGAGGGGGCTCGCCGAAATCTTGCGCGCGGTGACGATCCGCTACGACAACCTGTTCGAGACCTCGTTTCCCTATTCGATGGGCTTCCATTCGGCGCCGACCGACGGCGGGCCGCATCCGGAATGGCATTTCCACGCCCATTTCTACCCGCCGCTGCTGCGCTCCGCGACGGTGCGCAAGTTCATGGTCGGCTTCGAAATGCTGGGCTCGCCGCAGCGCGACATCACGCCGGAGAGCGCGGCGCAGCGCCTGCGCGAGGCGCCGGCGACGCACTATCTCGACCGCGACGAAGACGCGGGAACGGGGCCATGACGCGCCGCCGCGACAGCGCCGCGAACCCCTTGGCGCGGCAGTTGATAGAAATCAAAACGTTGCGCGCGCCCGCGTTTAGTGCTCCAATTTGTCTGACGTTTAGGACTTGCGGTTTCGGCGTTCCTCCACCAAAGGCAGCGACGAGGGCGGGGCGCCGCGGAGCCGGCGTCGGAGGACGGTCTTTGAACGTCAATAGCTTGACCGCCGGCCTGGAAACGGCGCGGCGCGAGCAGACGGATTCGCCGATCGCGGATTTGGAAGCGGTCGACGATAAAACCCGCAGCAAGTAGGGAGGTTCTCATGCATAAAGCGCAAGTACGCAAATTTCTCGGCGCGGCGGCGGCGCTGGCGTTGGTCGTGGGCGGGGTCTCGGCGGCGCATGCGACCGACCCGGTCGCCAAGTGGTGCTCGGGCGTCAAGATCGCCGCGTTCCCCGGCGGGCCGCAGGGCGGCGTGTTCGCCAACAACGTCTACAACGGCTATCGGCAGGCCGAGCTCGATCTCGGGCCGGCGGTCACCTATTACTTCTCCAACTGGGATCCCAACCTGATGATCACCCAGTTGCAGCAGGCGATCGCCACCAAGGTCGACGGCATCGCGTTCATGGGCCATCCCGGCGACGCGGCGACCGATCCGCAGATCGACAAGGCCTTCGCCGCCGGCATCATCTTCACCACGGCGAACACCGCGCTGCCGATCGCGCAGGCGAAATACGGGCCGCAGGGCATGGGCTACGTCGGCGCGCCCAATCATCTCGCGGGCCTCGCGCTGGGAGCGGAAGCGGCCAAGCGCGCCGGGCTGAAGGAAGGCGACCTCGCGTTCGTCTGGGGCCTCAAGGGCCAGGGCGGCGACCGCGGCTCGCGCACGGTTGGCGTCATTGAGTCGATCGAGAAGACCGGCGCCAAGGTGATCTATCAGGAGATCGACAAGGCGACCGACGCCGATCCGAACGCGGGCACGCCAATCTTCGTCGGCGTGATGAAGGCCAACCCGGGCATCAAGCTCGTCGTCACCGACCACGGCGCGCTGACCGCGAACGTCGGCGTCTACGCGCGCGCCGCGTCGCTGAAGCCCGGCCAGGTGTTCTTCGCCGGCTTCGACATGTCGCCGGCCACCGCCAAGGCGGTCAAGGAAGGCTATCAGGAGCTGGTGATCGATCAGCAGCCCTACCTGCAGGGCTACCTGCCGATCCTCAACATCTGCCTGACCAAGAAGTACGGCTTCTCCGGCCTCGACATCAACACCGCCGGCGCTTTCGTCGATCCCAGCAACGTCGACGCGATTGCGCCGCTTGCCGCGAAGGAAATCCGGTAATCGGTCGTTCTCGCGACGGTTCGAGGCGCCGCCGCGGCGGCGCCTCGTTCGCTTAGAAAAGGAAGGGAGGCGAGGGTGTCGGAAACCACGACATCGGCCACGCCGGCGCCGGTGATCGAGTTGCGCAACGTCTCGAAGACATTCGGCGAAGTGCGGGCGCTTAGCGGCGTCAATTTCAAGGTCAACCGGGCTGAGATCGTCGGTCTGCTCGGCGACAACGGCTCCGGCAAGTCGACGCTGGTCAAGACGGTGATGGGCTTCCACTTCCCGGACGCCGGCGGCGAAGTGTGGTTCCACGGCCAGCGCGAGGACAGCTGGTCGGTGGCGAAGGCGCGCAGCCTCGGCATCGAAACCGTCTACCAGGAACGCGCGCTGTGCGAGAAGCAGCCGATCTGGCGCAACATGTTCATGGGCCGCGAGCTGCGCAACCGCATCGGCCTGCTCGACGTTGCGCGCATGCGCGCCGAATGCTCGCGGCTGATGAGCGAGCACATGGGCTTCACCTCGGCGGCGGTGCATCCCAACAACATCGTGGCGACGATGTCGGGCGGCGAGAAGCAGGGCGTGGCGATCACCCGCGCGCTCTTTTTCGAGGCCGAGCTGGTCATCCTCGACGAGCCGACGATGGGCCTCTCCCTCACCGAGACGAAGAAGACGCTCGAGTTCGTCCGCCACATCAAGGACGTCGGCAAGTCGGCGATCTTCATCGATCACAACATCTTCAACGTCTATCCGGCGGTCGATCGCCTCTACGTGCTCGACCGCGGCAGGATCGCCGGCGTGTTCAACCGCGCCGATATCACGATGGATCAACTGATCGAGCGGCTCTACCACGTCGCTCGCACTGGAAACCTTGAGTAACTCCATGGCCGAAGAAGTCATTTCCGATCGTCGCCCGGTCGGCAATCGCGGCAAGCCGCCGTCGTTGCTGGTGCGCTACGGCAGCCAGATGGGCATCGTCGGCGTCGGCATCGCCATGTGGCTCGGGTTCGTCTTCGCCGCGCCGAGGGTGTTCACCGACGTCGACATCTATCTCGCCTTCGCCGAGACGACGCCGCTGTTCGGCATCATGGCGGTGTCGCTGACCTTCGTCGTCATCACCGGCGAGATCGATCTGTCGTTCCCCTCGGTGATGGCGTTGGGAACCGCGACGTTCTGCCTCGCCACCTACTACGGCGGCGCGCCGTGGTGGCTCGGCGTGATCGTCGGCATGCTGACCGGCGTCGCCTGCGGCCTGCTCAACGGCTTCCTCGTCGCCAGCCTCAACATCCCGTCGCTGGTCATCACCATCGGCACGCAGTTCCTGTTCCGCGGCCTCGAGCTGGTGTTGATGAACGGCACCGGCGTGCCGCTGCTCGTCGACAAGTATCCGGAAATGCACGCGCTCATGCGCGAGCCGCTGTTCGGCGTTCCCGTGCAGACGCTGTGGATGATCGGGTTTCTGGTCGTCGAATGGGTGCTGCTCAACCGCACCCAGTTCGGCGCCCATGTGTTCCTGGTCGGCGACAACCAAACCAGCGCGCGCCTGACCGGCGTCAACGCCGGGCGGGTGAAGATCAAGGCGTTCGTGCTGGTCGGGGTCTCCGCCGTGTTCTGCGGCATGTTGAGCTCGATCTACGGCTATTACTTCTGGCCGAGCACCGGCGACGGCTCGATGCTCAACACCATCGCATCGGTGTTCCTCGGCGGCACCTCGGCGTTCGGCGGCACCGGTTCGGTGGTCGGCACTTTCGTCGCCGCGTTCATCATCGGCTCGATCAACGCCGGCATCGTCTCGGCGGGCGTCAACGCGTTTTACACCCAGCTCGCCTTCGGCCTGGTGATCGTCGTTTCGGTTGTTCTGCAGACCCTGATCGACCGGCGCATCCGCCGGCAGTCGCTGACCGGCATGTGACCGGCGAAGGCGGCGCGGACGCAAGCGCCGCCGTCTTTCTTCTTGCGACCGGCGCTGCGGCTCACGCAGCGCCGAACTTGTCCGGAATCGTCGTCTCGCCGTCGTTGTGAGCGAAGCGACGCAATCGACAGTTCGCAGGGCGACGCCCTTCGAACCCCGGGATCGTTTCGTCGGTTCGCCGCCGGCGACGACGACGCTTCGCCGCGGACGCGGAAACGCTTCAACCCGCGTTCAGCGCCTTCTCGACGTCGTCGAGGTCGGCCGAGGAAAGCGACGGGCCGGAGAGGGCGTCGAGACAATCGTCGATCTGCGCGACGCTGTGCGCGCCGACCAGCGCCGAGGTCACCCGCTCGTCGCGCAGGACCCATTTCAGCGCCAGATGCGCGATCGGGATTCCGAGCCGCTCGGCGATCGGGGCGAGCCGCCCGACCGTCGCCACCGCCGCTTCGCTCACGCCTTCGCGGCCCATCGAGCCGCCGCGCCCGCCGCGATGCGCGCGCGAATCTTCGGGAATTCCGTCGAGATACTTGTTGGTGAGGATCCCCTGCGCGAGCGGCGAGAAGACGATGCAGCCGACGCCCGTCTCCGCCAGCGCGTCGAGCAGGCCGTCGCGCTCGATCCAACGGTCGAGCATCGAATAGCGCGGCTGGTGGATGAGGCAGCGCACGCCGCGCGCGGCGAGCGCCGCGAACGCTTCGCGGGCCTGCGCGGAGCGGTAATTGGAAACGCCGACGTAAAGCGCCTTGCCCTGGCTGACCGCGTCGGCGAGCGCCGACATCGTCTCCTCGACCGGCGTCTGCGGGTCGGGGCGGTGGTGATAGAAGATGTCGACGTAGTCGAGGCCGAGGCGCTTCAGGCTGGCGTCGAGACTGGCGATGAGGTTCTTGCGCGAGCCCCATTCGCCATAGGGCCCCGGCTGCATGCGATAGCCCGCCTTGGTCGAGACGACGATCTCGTCGCGATAGGGCTTGAAGTCGGCCGCCAGCATGCGCCCGAAGGCTTCCTCGGCGGCGCCGGGCGGCGGGCCGTAATTGTTGGCGAGGTCGAAATGGGTGACGCCGCGGTCGAAGGCGCGGCGCAGAATCGCGCGGCCGGTCTCGAAAGAATCGAGGCCGCCGAAATTCTGCCAGAGGCCGAGCGAAATTGCGGGAAGCAGCAGGCCGCTCTTCCCGCAACGCCGATAGGAGGCGCGGTCGTAACGATCGGACCGCGCGAGGTAAGGCTCGTCGGTCACGGGCCCTCCTCGCGGACGCCTTGCGGCGTCCGCGATCGTTCGACGACGCTCAGCGGATGCCGGCGTCGATGAGGGCGGTAAGGTCGCCGATCGTCTTCGGGGTGACGACGCCCGCGCCGGTGTTGAGGAACAATCCCGGCATCTTATACTTGGCGCTCAGCACGCACTGCAGGACCGGCATGAAGCCCTGCATGTAGAGCAGCTGGTCGAGGGTCGCGCTGATGTAGCCCGCCTTCAGCCCGTCGATCGTCGCCGGGGCGAGGTCGATGCCGCCAAGGATGATGTCGCCGGGCTTCTTGCCCGCCTTCTGCAGCGCCTGAGGCATGACGCCGGTCACGCTGCCATGCTGCAGGCCGATGGCCTTCAGCTGCGGATGCGACTGAATATAGGCGGCGAACTGCGGGATGCCGAGCGAGGCGTCGCTGTTGACGTCTTGCGGGATATCGATCCGGTCGACCTTGAGGCCGGCCTTCTCCAGCGTGTCGGCGAGGCACTTTTCCGAAACGCCGCGCTCGGCCTGGCTGAAGATGCCCCAGACCGCCGCTTGGTCGCCCGCCTTCAGGCCCTGCGCGATCATCGCGTTGGCGGTCAGCGTGCCGCCGACGCAGAGATCGACGCCGGCGTAGCCGAAGCCCTTAGGCCCGAACTCGTTCATCAAGGGCGTCAGGGGGGCGTTGCCGCTGGTGACGATGGTGCCCTGGTCGAAGGCCTGCTTGACGAGATCGTGGAACGCGACCGCGCCGGGATGGCCCATGATCTCGATGCAGTCCGGCTTGGCGGCCATCGCCTCCTTGAACTGGGCGATCATCTTTTCGGGCGCCCAGGAGGAGAATTGCGCCTTGAGCGTGACGCCCAACGCGTCCGCCGCCTGCGCGGCGCCGGTCTGCCGGGCGAGCGTCGTGCCGTCGCCGGCGTTGCCGCCCATCTGCATGTACATCACCACGCCCTTGCCGATCGGATCGGCCGAAGCGGGGCCCGCGACGAACGCCAGCGCCGCCGCGGCGACGCCGACGAGAAGAGATGTCGAAAGACGCATGATTGTTGCTCCCTATACTCGTCCTCCGCCGCGCCGACAGCGAAGCGAGGACCGCTACTCGGAAGCGCGCGCGCGCGAAGCGCGCGCGCCGCCGAATCTCGTAATCGACCGCAAGCGGGCGAGCAGGGCCAGCCGACGCTGCGGTTCGTCGGCGTAAATGTAAAAGACGATGGCGGCGAGGAAGATGAGCCCCTGAATCGTGCGCACCCAGAAGCCATTAAGTTCGATCCTGAAGGGGCCAATGAGGATCGGACCTATCGAGACGAGCCCAGCTTCGATCATGCCGATGATGAAGCAGCCGAACACCGTGCCGATGATCGTCGCCCGACCGCCGAAAATCGAAGTGCCGCCGATCAGCACCGAGGCGATCGCGGTGAGCAGATAGCCCTGCCCCTGGTTGCCGAAAAAGTTCTTGTTCTCCAGCGTCAGCATGATCGCCGCGCAGGCCGCCAGCGCCCCCATCAGCGTGAAAATCTTGATCTTCTCGCGGTCGACGTCGATGCCGACCACGCGCGAGACGTCGTTGGAGTCGCCGATGAACAGCGTGTGCTCGCCGAAGCGGTGGTGGGTGAGGACGAGCCAGAGAA
>Ga0326728_10018895_pt1 | contig 13479 bp, 14 predicted proteins | sample MB3enrmetagenome_FD_207602 | JGI IMG/M metagenome (GOLD analysis project Ga0326728, IMG submission 207602) | Lab enriched peat soil microbial communities from McLean, Ithaca, NY, United States - MB31MN | ecosystem: Environmental > Terrestrial > Soil > Wetlands > Peat | place: USA: New York... | reverse complement strand
CGCAGAGAAAGAGAAGAACGGCACCGCGCACGCCCGGGTCATCACGAACGACGACATCTCGACTCCGCCTCCAGTGGAGGAGGCCAAGCCCGAGAGCACAGAGGCTGATGCCTCGGCGAAAGGCGCCACTAAGAAGGACACTCCAGACAAGGACGCGGCGACGAAGGACTCCACCAAAGCCGATAAGAACCCTGGCGAGGAGCAGCCTGCCGAAGCGGCGAAGGAAAAGGCTGCAAAGGCTGCAAAAGACTCTGAGAAGGAACGTCTCCAGCGCGAGAAGGAGCTGCAGAAGAGCACGGAGGAGATCAACAAGCGCTACATAGACAGAATCACGGTGATTCGCGATCAGATCAATACGGCAAAGTTGCAACTGGCGAAGCTGACGGCAGAAGAGATTGAGTACACGAACCAGTTTCACCGCTACTCGGGAACCAATCCGACCATTCTCGATTACCAGCAGCACGAGCGCGAAATCAACGATCAGATGGAGGCGCAGCGTACCCTGATCACCACTCTAGGCTCTCAGTTGGAAGATGCGAAAGAAGCCGCTCGCCACGCCGGCGTTCCACACGCCACCGATTACTGAGGATCGCTGGCCCGCTCCCGCAGATGGCGGATGTGATGGCGCCCGTGGACGAAGTGAAATTTCCTCCACTCCGCAGCGGTCATTGGCCCGAGCCTGAAGTGCGCCCCAACGGAACCACTTCCCCAACGTTCCTCGGCATCTGCAAGCGCCTTATCCATGCGCTTGAGACTTTCCATCGCATGCGCGAGTGCCTCGGGCCCATCATTCCCCGATGGCACAACCATGGCGGGAGCCTTCACCCCACGCGGAAAGATGCCGAGGTTCACAATCAGCACACGCGCAATGGTCTCCTTGAATTTCGGCGCACGCCTCTCGGGAGGCTGGCCTGCCGCCAGCGCCAATTCCATCATCTTGGCCGTTGTGCCATAGCTGCGGCCCAAATGTTCCACAATCTGCGCACAATTCCAGTGCCCTTGCGGCGCTCGGTGCCAGTCAGTATCCTTCAATCCGGCAGTGGCAGCTGCGATTTCTCTCTGTAGACGCTCCAGCCATGCATCCATTTCACGTTCACCCGGTGTCGAAATGACTTAGTCGCCCTGCGACTCTTTTCTGGAAAGGCCCCAACCATTATGCGCAAGCTTACCCTGATTCCAGCTGCTCTCGTGTTACTGGCGCTCTCTTCCTGCACCTCCGCACCCCCAGCCAAACCCGCGCAAGAGGCCAAGCCAGCCGAGTACATCACCGGACGCGAGGCCTTTCAGAAGCTCTTTGTCGCGGCTCACGCCGTTGCCGGGGACGTGAAGCCATTCCGCATGGAATCGACGTACACCAAGGGTTCGCCCGCCGGAGAGGGCAAAAGCGGTCTCTGGCGCGCCGACTTTGCCTCGGCCAGCAAACGGCTCAGCAAGAGCTTCACATGGAGCGGACTGAGCGGCTCGGATGCCCCGGAAAGAGGCGTCTCCCATGGCGCGGATGACACCTATAATCCCGCGAACACCAGTACTCATGTATTTGAGACGCCATTTCTCAAGATCGACTCCGACGAAGCCTTCAACGTAGCGCAGAAGCACGGCGGCCAAAAGCTAACCGAGGCAGATCCCGGGCAGCCCATCTTCTACACGCTCGACTTTGATGCAAGGAATAATCAGTTGGTATGGCACGTGATCTATGGAGCCAGCCGCTTTGACTCCAAACTCGACGTTGCGGTGGATGCCAGCAGCGGACTCTTTCTGCGGGCTGAAAAGTAGTGCAATAGAAACGGCGCGTCCCGAAAGCGCGCTGTTTGCAACCTCTGATTCCCACTTACTCGCTCTTGAGGCGCGCCAGAGCCTTCCTGGCCTCGGCTGCACTGGGGCCATCCTTCAAGATCGTCAAATACTCCTCGTAACGCAGTTTCGCCTCGTCGAGGGCCTTCAACTTTTCGAGGGTCTGCGCCAGTTTGAAGGTGGCAACCGCATCTCGAGGCTTGTAGTCGAGCGCCTCACGGTAGCGATTGACGGCGGCCTTGTAGTTTCCCTCTCTGTAGTAGTAGTCGCCCACCTCGATGTCCTTCATGGACTTCAGAGGGTTCCATTCGTGCTTCAGGCCAAGCGCGTCGTCAGCGACGTGTCCCCCGTCGGGATGGGCGCGCACGTCCGCTTCCGGTGAGGAGAGGTCCATTCGTGTCTGCTCGCTGCTGCTTTCGTTTTCGCTGCGAGAAGGAGCGCCGTTGGCAGGAATCTTCTGATTCGATGGCGGCTGGTTCTTCTTGTTGTACTGGGGACTCTCGGTGAGCGGTCCGTCTGCTTGTCCGGGAGTTGTCTGCTGCCCCGTTGCCAGCACAGGCGCGCTGAGCGCTCCCAAGGCGAGCAAGGCCGTCATGAGTTGGGTGGTTCTCATGGCCTTATTTTACGCGCCAGTTGGATTATGATCTTGCTGATTTCAGAAGGAAGCGCCGCGTGGCCTTCCGGCCTTCCAGAGAGGCTTCGACCTCGAGCTCTGCTGTCCCATTCGTGAGCGTAAAACGCATCTGGGCGATTCCAGCCTCATTGCTTAAGCAGCCTCCGAGTTCACCGCTGCTCTCCTCGGTTTTCCATTTGGCTTTGACCTCCGCGCTGGCCACCACCGCGCCACCGGAGAGAATGCGGAAATGAAGAATCACATCTTCGCCTGTGATTCTCTGGGCTCCCAGAAACTGCACGATCAGGCTGTCATCGCTGTCGAGCACATCCTCGACAAATCCCTCCCGCACGGCTTCCACCACCCAGCGATGTTGCGCCCGAGCAAGCTCCTGAACCTCCTCGTCGGAGATCTGCCCCGGCGTGGATGCCGAGCGTTTGCCGATGCAGCGGCCGCTGACGAAGACCTGGGATTCGAGCCGACGCTCCTGCTCGCGCACCTCGGTCTGCACGTGATAAACCGTGGTGTCGGTCTTGATATCTGTGTTGAAACCGAAGATCATCTCAGCCGGTATCTTCCCACACTAGTCTGCCGACGTGACCAAAGACCACGTCCGGAGGTCTCATATTGCAAGGTTCAGCAGCTAGGATTCTCCCGTCCGTTGGCCCAAATGACAACATTACTTTCGTTCGAAGGTGCCAGATGAGGCAACTTTTCTGGACTTCCTGCGATTTTGTGCAGAACATCACGAACTGACTCTACTCGCTGCTCTCAGTTCTTGACACTAGGAAAAAGCCATCTCTATACTTAACGGTTCACTCAATGTGGTGGTGAGCTCCAGTAACTACATGACAGAAAACTATTTCGCAAGGTATCTACCTCTGCTGATCCACTTCACTCTGGCCTGCCTTCTGGCAGCCGCCATTGTGACGCTGTCCTATTTGATCGGTCAGCACAAGGCCAATAAGAGCAAGATGTCGCCCTATGAGTGCGGCATGGAGCCGGTAGGCGACGTGCGTCAGCGCTTCAGTGTCAAGTTCTACCTGGTGGCAATGCTCTTCATTCTCTTCGATGTTGAGGCGGTCTTCCTGTACCCATGGGCCATCCTTCTGAAAAGGCTAAAGATGTTCGGCTTTTGGGAGATGATGACCTACGTCCTGATCGTCCTTGTCGGTTTCGTGTACGTATGGAAAAAGGGCGTTTTAGACTGGCACAAAACTTCGCGCGATGAGGCGCTCTGATTCATGGCCCTACAACCTGCTGTAACCGACGTCGAGTTGCTGAAGGATCGGACCGCAGTTGCTTGCCTGCGCGCAGGCCGTCCCGGAGTTCTGGAGGCCGTCAAGTTCGATCGTGATGAACTGACCCTCTGGGTCCCGCAGATTCACCTCCTGGAAGCACTCAACCTGCTCAGGAGCTCCGGCTACTCGGTGCTTGCGGACGTTACTGCCGTTGACTGGTTCCCTTCCGAACCGCGCTTCGAAGTCGTCTACTCTCTGCTCTCATATAAGCTTCGTGAACGCATCCGGATCAAGGTCAAGGTGAGCGGTGCCGACCCTTACGTCGAGTCGGTCAGCGCGATATGGCCTGGGGCTTCGCCCTTTGAGCGCGAGGTCTTCGATCTCTTTGGGATTCGCTTCCAGGGACATCCCGATCTCCGCCGCATCCTTCTCCCCGATGACTGGGAGGGCCACCCCTTACGCAAGGACTACCCCGTCGAGGGATACCGCTGATGGCGAGCATCGATCATTTCCGCGCCGTGCCGGTGGTGGAAACCACTACCAGCGGCGACCGCACGATGGTCCTCAATATGGGACCGCAGCACCCGTCCACGCACGGCGTGCTGCGCCTGCTGCTTGAGATCGACGGCGAAACCGTCGTTCGCATTCGTCCTGACATAGGCTTCCTGCACACGGGGATTGAGAAAACCTGCGAGGCCAAGTTCTATCAGCAGGTCATCCCCATGACCGACCGCATCGACTACCTCTGCCCCATGACCAACAACTTCACCTATGTGCTGGCCGTGGAGAAGTTGCTCGGGCTCGAAGTGCCGCCGCGCGCGATGTGGATTCGCCTGATGCTGAACGAGTTGACCCGCATCAATTCGCACCTGGTGTGGCTCGGCACGCACGCCATGGACATTGGCGCGATGACGGTCTTCCTCTACTGCTTCCGCGAGCGCGAGGAAATCCTTAAGATGTTCGAGATGGTCGCGGGCCAGCGCATGATGACCTCGTACTTCCGCATCGGCGGAGTGTCGATGGATCTGCCGCTTGGCTTCCTCGATTACATCAAGAATTTTGCGGCGTATTTTCCCGATCGCATCGATCAGTACTCAGATCTGCTGACGAACAATCCGATCTGGATTGGCCGCACGAAGGGCGTCGCGAAGATCTCGCAACAGGACGCTGTCGACCTTATGCTCAGCGGCCCCACGGCGCGTGGCAGCGGTATCGATTGGGATTTGCGCCGGGACATGCCATATGGCGGCTACGACAAACTTGAATTCAAAGTGCCTGTGGCAACCGAAGGCGATGTCTATGCCCGGTATCAGGTGCGCATGGGCGAGCTTCGCGAATCGATCAGCATGGTGAAGCAGGCCATTGCCAAGCTGCCCGACGGTCCCATTAAGGCCGAGGCTCCAAAGATTGTTTTGCCGGACCGCGAAAAGATGAAGACGCAGATGGAGTCGCTGATCCATCACTTCAAGATCGTGACCGAGGGCTTCACGGTTCCCGAAGGTGAGGTCTACCAGGGCGTCGAGTCTCCTCGTGGCGAGATGGGCTATTACGTTGTCAGCGATGGAACGGCCAAGCCATATCGCGTACACATGCGCAGTCCTTCGTTTGCCAACCTGAACGCCATCGGCGTGATGTGCGAGCACAATCTGCTGGCCGATGTGGTGGCGGCGATTGGAAGTATCGATATTGTTTTGGGCGACGTGGACCGCTAGAACGGAGAAAAGGTTGGAACACTGGGGAACGCAGTTCGCAAGAGAAATCCGGCACCGCAGCGAGGGGCAGAGCGATTTCGCTCTCGACCTGATCGATCTGCTTCAACAGAAGTGTGAGGAGTTCAACAAAGAGACACCACGCGACTTCAAGTTCCCGTTGAAGGTCACTATTAACGGCGAGAACGTGGAGGTCACGAACGGGTACAAGACGGTTTCCGTTATCTCCACTGCCCTGCCTGGAACGATCTTCGTGCGCTCGGCCAGCGACTTTAACTCTCGCACGTTCGAGGCAACACTGAACAACACGCCTGGCGGATTTGAGCCGGACGGAATTCCCGGTGAGTGCTCCGACCCTGACGGGCTCGCTCAATGGGCCATTCACGAAATCTTCGAGCCATAGAGTACAGAGTTTCAGCAGTACCTGAATTGGCGGCGGCAATCGTACCAACAGCAAACTTTATTGGGTTCCAGAGGCTCATGAAATTCAGCGAAAAACTCGAAGCGCGATACGCCGACATGATGACGCACTATCCGGTGAAGCGCTCTCTGCTTGTGCCCTTCCTGCTCTATGTTCAGGATGAGTTCGGCTACGTGACGGACGAAGCCATTGAAGAACTCTCGAAGCGACTGGAGATTACCGCGCTCGACATCCGCAATGTCATCAGCTACTACTCCATGCTGCGCACACGGAAGGGCGGCAAGTACAACGTTCAGGTCTGCACGAATATCTGCTGCCTGCTTCGCGGTGGAGAAGAGATGCTGGATCACGCGCGCAAGAGGCTCGGAGTTGCCATCAACAAGGGAGTTACTCCTGACGGCCTTTTCTCTGTGGAGGAGGTTGAGTGCATCGGAGCCTGCTCCTGGGCACCCGCCATGCAGGTCAACTACGACTTCCACGAGAATCTCACGCCGGAAAAAATCGACCGCATTTTAGACGAGTACAGGCAGAAGGCGGCCCAATAGCAGCTATGGCATACCTGGTCTCCCATCCCGATGAGGTCAAAGTCGTCAGCAAGCGCTTCGGCCAAGGAGCGGCCAACCTGGACCGCTATCTCGAACTCGACGGCTACAAAGCTGTGCGCAGAGCGCTGGAACTAGGCCCCGATGGCATCATCAACGAAATGAAGGCCAGCAACTTGCGTGGACGCGGTGGCGCTGGATTCCCGACGGGAATGAAGTGGTCGTTCGTTCCCAAGGAGAGCGCCAAGCCGAAGTACGTTCTGTGCAACGGTGACGAAAGCGAGCCGGGTACGTGCAAGGACCGACTCATCTTCGAGCACGATCCGCACGCAGTGATTGAAGGCGCAATGATCGCCGCCATCGCCGTCGGCTCGCATGCCGCGTACATCTACATCCGTGGCGAGTACCGCTACCTGCTGGAGATCATGCAGAAGGCCATCGCCGATGCGTACGCCCGAGGCTTCTGCGGCAAGAACATCTTTGGCTCTGGCTACGATCTTGAGGTCTATTGGCACGGCGGTGCCGGGGCATACGAAGTCGGCGAGGAATCCGCGCTCATGGAGTCGCTGGAAGGCAAGCGTGGCGTGCCTCGCATCCGTCCGCCGTTCCCGGCCGTGGTCGGACTATGGGGCGGCCCCACGGTCATCAATAACGCCGAGACCCTGGCCAGCGTTCCACACATCATTCTGATGGGCGGTCAGAAGTATGCTGAGATCGGCGTTGAACGTAACGGAGGCACTCGTCTCTTTTCTCTGAGCGGACATCTTGCCAAGCCCGGTGTTTATGAGCTTCCGCTCGGCTACAGCCTGCGGAAGGCGATCTACGAAGTGGGTGGCGGGATCGCTGACGGACGTCAGTTGAAGGCGGTGGTTCCCGGCGGTTCCTCCGTGCCCTGCCTCAAACCCGATGAACTCGACGTCAGCCTGGACTTTGATTCGATGATGAAGGCCGGGACCATGCTTGGCTCCGGCGGCATCGTTGTCATCAACGACCAAACGTGCATCGTCAAGTTTGCGTTGCGCACTATTCAGTTCTACCGGCACGAAAGCTGCGGCTGGTGTATTCCATGCCGCGAAGGTACCGACTGGCTCTCCAAAAGCCTCAAACGTTTCCATGCCGGAGCTGGCGTGGCGAAAGACATCGACAACATCCGCTACCTCGCCGAGAACATGCTGGGCCGCACCTTCTGCCCGCTCGGCGACGCGGCGGCCATGCCCATCCTCGGCTTTGTGAAGAAGTTCCGCGAGGAGTTTGAGGCGCACCTTGACGGTCGTCCCTGCCCTTACGAGCAGCACGCCGTCTCCAACGTTATGCCCGTTCTGAGCCACTAGGCTTACACGAAGAGAGTTCATGGCTGACGCGACACAAAACGTAACGCTCACGGTCAACGGGAGAATCATCTCAGCTCCCAAGGGCACGCTGCTCATCGAAGCCTGCAAGCAGAACGGTATTGAAATTCCTGCGTTCTGCTACTACCCCGGGCTCTCTCTGCAGGGCGCATGCCGCATGTGCCTGGTCGAGATCGAGAAGATGCCGAAGATGCAAACCGCCTGCACTACTCCTATTGCCGAAGGCATGGTGGTGCAGACCGAAACTGAGAAAGTTGTTCAGGCGCGCAAATCCACGCTCGAACTGCTGCTTGCGAATCACCCGCTCGACTGCCCGGTATGCGACGCCGGCGGCGAGTGCGAGTTGCAGGACATGACATTCAAGTACGGCGCGGGCGAGTCCAAGTTCATCGATATCAAGAGTCACCGCGACGAGCAGCAATGGTCGCCGGTGGTCTTCTACGACCGTCCGCGATGCATTCTCTGCTACCGCTGCGTGCGCGTTTGCGGCGAGGGCATGGACGTGTGGGCGCTGGGCATTCAGAATCGCGGACAGGGCTCGGTGATCGCTCCGAACCAGGGCGACTCGCTCGACTGCGAAGAGTGCGGGATGTGCATCGACATCTGCCCGGTGGGTGCTCTTACCAGCGGGTCGTACCGCTACAAGACGCGCCCGTGGGAGATGACGCACGTTGGCACCGTCTGCAATCACTGCGGCGATGGCTGCCTCACGACGGTCGGGGTGCGCCGCTCGGATACGGGTTCGGAGATTGTGCGCTGCGATAATCGCGACCGCAGCGGAATGAACGATGACTTCCTCTGCGTCAAGGGCCGTTACGCCTATGATTTCGCCGCCAGTCCCGAGCGCGTCACAACGCCGCTCATCAGGCGCGATGGCAAACTCGTAGCTGCCACATGGACCGAAGCCGTCGAACTGGTCGCCTCACGCTTTCAGCACGTGCTAACCTCCGCGGGACCGCAGGCCATCGGCGTCATCGGCTCCAACCGCACCACCAACGAAGAGAATTACCTGCTGCAGAAGTTTGCGCGTACGGGGCTTGGCACGAATAACATCGACCACCATCGCACCGCCGACTTCCCTTCTTTCGCTCGCGCCATCGCGGCCAACAAGGCGCAGACGGCCTCGATGAGCGAGGTGGCGACGGCCCCGGCAATCCTTCTCATTGGCAGTGATCCGACCGAGCAGCATCCGCTGCTGGCCTGGCAGATTCGCAACGCCGTGCGGCTGCGTAACGCGCGTCTGTACGTCGTGAACTCGAACAAGATCAAGCTGACCAAGCAGGCGGCGCACTTCGCTCAAATCACCGCAGGGTCGGAGGATTACCTAGTCTCCTACCTGACCGGCAATGATGCTGCGGCTGCAAACATCGGTGCCGCAGCCGGAGACCTAGGTAAGCTCCGCGAGGCACTTTCAGCGGAGAACAACCTGCTCATCGCGTTTGGTCCGGAGTTGCGAGGCGAGGCCATCGATGCTCTGGTCGCTCAGTTTGCTCCGAAGGGTGCGCGGTTCATCTGCCTTGCCGACTATGCCAATTCCCGAGGCGCGGCGGACATGGGACTTTTCCCCGACCTGCTTCCCGGCTACCACGCAGTAGGCGGCACGTCGCGCGCGAAGCTTGGATGGGCAGCGAGCGTTCCCTCCACACCGGGTCTGGATCTGGGCGCCATGCTTGAGAGCGCAACGAAAGGCGCGCTTCAGGCGCTCTGGGTTGTGGGAGCGAATCCTGCCGCGCGCTTCGCGGACAGCTCCGCATTCTCCAAACCGTTCCTCGTTGTGCAGGACATGTTCCTTACCGAGACCGCACAGCACGCGGACGTCTTCCTGCCTGCAGCTTTTGCCTACGAGAAAGCGGGCACGGTTACGAACACATGCGGCGATCTGCAGCGGTTGAAGAAGGCTTCCGACGTCCACGGGGTGAAGGCTGATTTCGAAATTATCATTCGTATTGCGGAGAAGATCGGCACGGATATTGACCAGCTCGTACCGTTCCGCGGATACACGCGAGCCGATGCCGGTCAGAGCCGAGGGGCGCAGTCGGGCGAGGCTGATCGCAACGCTGTCTTCACCGAGGCACGCGGACTCGCATCACGCACGTCGCCGCTCGACCCTACAATCACGCTCGATGAGATTGCAGAGCTGATCCCCGGGTACTCCATCTCGCGCCTCGATCTTGCGGCCGGGAATCCGCAGCGCACTCAACTGGTGCAGATCGAGCCCTCCGAGATCGCAAGTCATCCTGAACTCGTTGCTCCTGCTGAGAATGCACTGTTCACCTCCGGCACGCTTGGCCGCTATTCGGCAACATTGAACTCGGTCGTAGAGAATCATCGCAACGCAACCGAGCCCATCAGCGCCGATTGACGATTTCTTCTCCGGCTCGCTGGGCCGGACGCTGTAAGTTTCTGCCGTACGTGTACGGCTGGGGATTGATCCTTCGATGAGCGCTTTGACTTTTTTGATTGTCGCGGTTATCAAGATCGCCATCACGCTTGGCGTTCTGCTCACCGTCGTCGCCTACACCGTGTGGCTGGAGCGCAAGGTGGTCGGCCGCATGCAGAATCGCTGGGGCCCCTCACGGGTCGGTCCTTTCGGACTGCTTCAGCCGCTCGCTGATGGAATTAAGTTCCTGCTGAAGGAAGATCTGACACCGCCCTACGTGGAGAAGAATATCTATCTTCTCGCTCCCGGGCTCGCGCTCATTATGGCGCTGACTTCTATCGCCATGATTCCCATCGGGCCCATCATTCATTTGTTCGGCATCAGCACTCCAGTTCAGATCACTGGAGTTGTTGATGCTGCGGGCCAGCCCAGTGACATTAACGTGGGAATTCTTATCGTCCTCGGCATCACATCGCTCGGCGTCTACGGCATTGCTCTCGCGGGATGGTCGTCGAACAGTAAGTATTCGCTGCTCGGCTCACTGCGCGCTTCCGCGCAGATGGTCAGCTACGAGGTCTCGCTTGGCCTCTCGCTCGTCGGCGTGCTGCTGATGTCGAGCACCTTGAGCCTCAGTGGAATTGTTCACGCGCAGCTGGGAACCTGGTTCGGATTCATTCCACAGTGGTTTCTCTTCCGTGGGCAATTCGTGGCCTTCTTCATCTACATGATGGCAGCGTTTGCCGAAACCAATCGCATCCCCTTTGACTTGCCGGAAGCAGAGACCGAGCTGGTTGCCGGATATCACACCGAGTACAGCGCCATGAAGTTCGCGATGTTCTTCATGGCCGAATACGCCAATATGGTCACCGTCGCCTGTGTGGCATCCGTCATGTTCCTGGGAGGCTGGAGTGGTCCGCCAGTACCCTTCCTTCCGGCGGTGGTTCAGGCGTTCTTGCCGCTGATCTGGTTTTCATCGAAGATTTTCTTTTTCCTGTTCCTTTACATATGGATTCGCGGCACGTTGCCGCGATTCCGTTACGACCAGTTGATGGCCTTCGGCTGGAAGTTTCTCTTCCCGCTGGCGCTGGCGAACGTAGTTGTCACCGCTTTCTTTGTGGCGATTCGGTCATGATGGCCGGAGTGGAAAACTGATGCACGAATTTCTCTTTCTGCTCTTCGGAGCCTTCTGTGTAGGTGGCGCGATCAATCTGCTGATTCAGCGGAAGACGATCAACAGCGCGCTCTCGCTCATCGTAGTGATGGGCTCTCTTGCGCTCATCTATCTGCTGCTTGGTGCGGAGTTCGTCGCCGTCGTGCAGGTCATTATTTACGCAGGCGCCATCATGGTGCTCTACGTATTCGTAATCATGTTGCTCAATGCCGGGGAAGAAGAGGTCTCAAAGAGCAACAACATTGCCAAGTACTTCGGCATCCCTGGACTCTTTGCCGGCGGCGTCATCGGCATCTGGGTCCTCCTCCAGCACCACCCCGAGGACAAGGGCGTTCGCATCGGCGAGCTCTATGGTCCGGCCAGCGACGTGGGCATGATGCTTTTCACCAAGTATCTGCTGGCGTTTGAAGTCACCAGCATTCTCGTGCTGATCGCCATCATGGGCGCGGTTGTGCTTGCCCGCAGGAGTAACTCATGATTCCCATCTCCTGGTATCTGCTGCTCAGCTCGTTTCTCTTTGCGTGTGGCGTCACGGGATTTCTCACCAAGCGCAACGTGATCACGCTCTTCATGTCGATCGAGTTGATGCTGAATGGCGTGAATCTCTCATTCATCGCCTTTGCCACGCGCCTGCACCAGTTGGACGGGCACATCTTTGTCTTCTTCGTCATGGTCGTTGCCGCCGCTGAGGCCGCAGTCGGACTGGCGATCATTATTTCTGTTTACCGCACGCGTGAGACGCTCAACGTCGACCGGGTGAACCTGCTCAAATTATGACTTCTGCGAACTGGCAACCCTGGCTCATTCCGATCCTGCCGCTGGCAGGTGCGCTCATCAATGGACTCTTCGGCAAGCGCTTCTCAAAGTCCCTGGTGGCCACAGTTGCGCTCCTGTTCACGGGAGCCTCGTTTCTGGCCGCTTGCGCGCATGCACTCGTGCTGATCAACTCCGGCGCTGACGCGCTCGAGGTTCCATACGGCACGTGGATTCAGGCTGGGAACTTCTCGGTCAACTACGGCATCTACCTCGACCACCTCTCAATGGTCATGATGCTCGTCGTAACCGGCGTCGGCTTCCTCATTCACGTCTACGCCGTCTCCTACATGGAACATGAAGGTGGGTATTACCGCTTCTTTAGCTACCTTAATCTCTTCATGTTCTTCATGCTTACGCTTGTGTTGGCCAACAATTACCTGCTCATGTTCGTGGGTTGGGAAGGCGTGGGTCTAGCCTCTTACCTGCTCATCGGCTTCTTCTTCCTGAAGGACTCCGCCGCCAACGCAGGCAAGAAGGCCTTCATCACGAACCGCGTTGGTGACTTCGGTTTCCTCATCGCGCTCTTCCTCCTCGTTCGGCATTTCGGCACGCTGCACTACGGAACGCTTTTTGTCGTAAACGGCGCGCCCATCAGCCTTCTTCCAGTGGAGAGCTCTGCTGGAGTCCTCACAGCAATCGGCTTGCTGATGCTGGTCGGAGCCTGCGGCAAGAGCGCGCAGATTCCGCTTTACGTTTGGCTGCCTGATGCCATGGAAGGCCCAACACCGGTCTCGGCCCTCATTCACGCCGCTACCATGGTCACCGCAGGCGTCTACATGGTGTGCCGCTCGAATGCCATTTTCAGCCGTGCTCCACTTGCGCTGCTTGCCGTAGCTGTCATTGGCACCCTGACGAGCTTCTTCGCCGCGACCATCGGCATCACGCAGACTGACATCAAGCGCGTGCTCGCCTACTCGACCGTCTCGCAGCTCGGCTATATGTTCATGGCCGCGGGAGTCGCCGCTTACTCTGCCGCCGTCTTCCACCTGATGACTCACGCCTTCTTCAAGGCCCTCCTCTTCCTCGGCGCAGGTTCGGTCATTCACGGCGTGGGAGGGGAACAGGACATGCGCAAGATGGGCGGACTGCGCAAGTACATGCCATGGACCTTCTGGACGATGACGATCGCCACCCTGGCCATCGCGGGAATTCCGCCGCTCGCAGGCTTCTGGTCAAAGGACGAGATTCTCAGGCAGGCCTTTAGCAGTCCGCACGGCAGCAAGATTTTCTGGGCCATGGGCGCGATCACCGCGTTCATGACCAGCTTCTACATGTTCCGGTTGCTCTTCCTGACGTTTTTCGGTGATTATCGCGGCGCACATGCGGATGCTCACTCAGCCAGAGGCCACGATGATCATGGTCATAACGGCACGCCGCATGAGTCTCCCCGGATGATGCTTGCGCCACTCGTTCTCCTTGCTCTACTTTCCATTGTCGGAGGCCTTG
>Ga0326728_10018894_pt1 | contig 13479 bp, 8 predicted proteins | sample MB3enrmetagenome_FD_207602 | JGI IMG/M metagenome (GOLD analysis project Ga0326728, IMG submission 207602) | Lab enriched peat soil microbial communities from McLean, Ithaca, NY, United States - MB31MN | ecosystem: Environmental > Terrestrial > Soil > Wetlands > Peat | place: USA: New York... | reverse complement strand
GGGCGGCGAGGACAGTCGACGGAATGGTGGTCGGATACCACCCGGCGACATTGAAACCCGCAGCCGAAATGGCAGCACCGTCCTCAGGCACGTCGGCCGAGGACTGGATGGCCCAGCCATCCGTCAGTTTTATTGTATTTGCTCCTGCCTCCGGCGGTAAGGCCGCCACGGGTATCGGCGACAGCAAATTACTCGCAACAATGAGCAGGGATGCGGTTCGAAGCATGTTCATCGTGGTCGTCTCCAAGTGTTTTCTTCGCTCCAACTGCGGAAGCCAATCGAATAAGCAACAGTGCTTCTTTCAGTCGACCATCGCTGGTTTTCTGAAAGGCTGATTAAGTCAGTATTTGTCTCCAAATCGCACATGATAGCGACCGATCTGACCCGCTTTTTAATGGGGCGGATGATCGGAACTGTCTGCTGCGTTGGATAAGGCTTCTGGCCGGCACGGCACGCTCTCTGCGCCTGGGATTTGTCCTTGCAATGCTTCTGGAATCTCAAAACCATTTGCTTGGGCAAATTCATAAATCTCAGCGAACGTGCCGAATCCAGGCAGGCTTTCTTTGAAACTAACCGCATGAGCGGCGGTCAGGGATCCGAATCTCGCGGCGTCCGTAAGCGTTGCTCCGTGGAAAAGCCCAAAGGAAACGCCTGCCGTAAATGCATCTCCTGCTCCAGGCGTATCCTCCACCTTCACCTTGAAGGCAGGAATCCGTGTCCCACTTCCCTCACTGAACACAAACGAGCCGCGCTCACCCAAAGTAACGATCACTTGCGCTGCACCAGAATGAGCTCGAAGATCGTCGACAAGCTCTTTGAGATCCGGAGATTCAGTTGGTGTTCGACCGAGCAGGTTTTGCGCTTCGCCCACGTTCGGAATTAACAAATCGACGCAATCGAAAGCGTGACGGGAAACAAGCGCTGCAGGGCCGGGTGTCAAAATCGTAGTAGCGCCGGCTTCTTTTGCTTTTGTGCTTGCATAAAGTGCCGTCTCAATCGGAATTTCAAACGTGATCAACACGAGCTTTGCCTGTCTGATCAAACTCAATGCTCGGTCGATATCTGCAGGCTGTAATTCCATGTTGGCGCCCATCGCCGTCACCATGGCTGGAATACCCGACGGGTTGACCATGACAAACCCACAGCCCGTTGAGACATGCTCGTTCCATTTAAGATATTCCAAATCGACACCTGAATCGGCCATCCAGGAGGCGCCGATATTGCCGAGCCGGTCGCGGCCGACAGAACCGATGAAGTGAGTGGGAAGCCCAAGCCGCGCGCAGGCAATTGCCTGGTGCGACCCTTTACCGCCGTCCAATGCTTCTCTGAAATCAAACGCCAGGATCGTCTCATCTGCTACAGGGAAACGTGGAACCCTCATGAACATTCCCTGCACGTGACTACCGATGACCACAACCTCTTTCCTTGCCATTTCCCGTCCCATTTCCTTACGCATCCACGATTGGAGAAGCAGCGGTTGCGGAATCAACTGTTATAAGACAGTCTGGATGTTCTTGCACGTACGTTGCAGGAATCTCAGGACTCACCTCGCCGAATAGGACCAGACGGATGACCGTCTGCTTCCAGGCGCCGGTTTCACTGTACAAGCGAATTCGTCGCGCCGAGAGAACTTCCCGCATGCCAATGGTGACGGCCATGGGTGGAATAGCGTCTGAACAACCGCCGGCACTTCGTTGACTGAGAGCTATGAGGGTATCGTCGTTCAGGTTGAGAATTCGTGTTGTGCAGTTCCGGAATTCCTCTTTTCCAATGCGATGCCAGGGAGAACGCGGCGGTTCATTGAAGGCAATATGGCCACGATAGCCAATGCCTCCGTACAGAGTGTCAACCCCTCCGGCTTTCCGCATCCGTTCCGCCATGTCGTCGAGCGCAGCAACATTGGGAAAGTGTCTCTGCTCTGCCGGGATTTGCAATGCTGGATCGATGGCGCCGTAGAAGTTTCTTTCCATCCATCCTCGATAGCTGAAGGGATGTTCGAGGGGAAGAGGCCGGCCCTGCCAGTCCAGATGGTCATCCATGTGAAACACGTGCACATTTCTTAAATCGATGCGTTCCCGATTGACACGTTCGATAAAGATCGGATACTGCCCTCGCGGACCACACGGAAGAATCCAACGTGTAGGCACGCCCCTCAAGTTGTTATCCCTTGCCTCCTCGATCATCGTCGCAGCCATTTCTTCATATACCAACTGCGGCGAAGCGACAATTTTCAACTTAACCTTGGCTCTGGGATGATCAGGGAGGTCCTTCGCTGCGATTTTGCACCACTCGAACAATTCCTGCTTTGTCTCGTATGCCTGCACGCGAGTTTCTCCTTTTTCGCAACTATTTCATGCAATTGACCGTCAGATTCCGATTGCCCGATGTTGACTGAGCACTGCAGGCAATCGGAGCGCCAGCGCCCGTGCCTCTACGGTGAAAACAAGTAGAAAGCTCGTGGGAAGCGGGCGGCAAACGATCCCGCTTCCCGAAGTGGATCGCCTAGAATGTGAATTGCGCTCCAAACTGGAATTGCCGCGGAGTGTTGTTCGTATTGGTGATCAGTCCGAAAGGCAGACCCTGCTGAGTCGCACCGACCATGTTCGGCACGCTTGGATATCCGAATTGCGGCGTGTTGCTTATGTTGTAGGAGGAAGCGTCGAAGCGGAGCACTTTCGCTTCGCCGATATTGAACATCTTGTGAACGGTAACATCCACATCATGAGCGCCATCGGTGCGAAGGTTGTCGAGATAGTCCGGCGCCGTTCCCGGAACTAACGGATTAGCCGCGCCACCGTTCTCTGTGCCGGGTATCGCGAAACAGGTGTCGGTGAACCATGCCGCTACGGTATGCGGAGCGTGGGCTGCTGGATTGCAGGTCATGTCAGCACGCTGATTGAAGTAGGATGGAGTTGTTCCTGAAGACGGTGTATTGATGGGAATGCCCGTACTGAAATAACCGATCGCACCCACAGTCCATCCACCAAGGGCTTCATTCGGGAAACCTTTCAGGTCGATGCGCCGTCCCTTGCCGATCGGCAGGTCGTACGATACCTCTCCGGAGAAATTAAACTTCACATCCTGGGGGCTGACCGCGTGTTCATAGGATAGATTCTTATAGTCCTGAGGAGCTCCATTGTGATTCCCTACGAACATGATAGGAATCTGAGTGTCGTCAGTCATTATCTTTCCCCAGGTAAAATTGGCGAGCGTTGTTAAGTGGCTGGTCAGTCTCTTCTGCACTTTGGCTTGCAAGGAGTCGTACTCTGAGTCGCCGATATTGTCTATACCAGTCAGTAGAAGGCCGTTGCCCGGGCCGTAGCTGCCATTCCCGAATTGCGGGAAAGGCTGGAGCGCTGCCCACAAAGGAATGGTGGATGCTCCATAGTTGGCATTGGTGGAAGGCTCGATGGCCTCCCATTGATTGGGCATGGAAGCGCAGGCTCCCCCGGTGATGCACAACGAGGCCCCATATGTCCGAATCTGGGCCAAAGTTAGTTGGTTCAGATCGACACCATACACGGGAAGGTAAAGCCCCCGGCTGCCGACAAAAGCCGCAGACACCACCACTTGATGCGGCAACTCGTAGTCAACGCCGAAAGTGAAGTTATAGGCTGTGGGTGTGCGGTTGGAGTGCAGCGCGGTCGCCGCGGATGTCCCCAGCTCATTAGCCAGACCTGTTAGCGGGCTGGTGGCGTACGGGACGGTTCCGGTGGGAAAGGGATTGCTCAATGAATAGGGGCCGGTGAAGTTATCCACCGCCGGTGCGGCACACGTCGGGCTATAAAAAACTGTGTTGCCGTCCGTGTTGTAGCAAGTTGAGTTCCAATTCGTATTGGAAGAGTATCCTGCAGCGCTAACGTCTTCAGTGGCCATCTCCGTGCTGGGACCGTAGTAGACGCCTGCGCCGCCGCGTACAACCAAGTTCTTGACCGGCTGCCATGAAACGGCCAACCGGGGGCCGAAGTTGGTCAAATTGGTTGTGTTATTTGAGCGATGACTGCTGCTGGAGTAAATCAACGCGCCAGTGTAGGAGACACCGTTATACGTATTGGTTGCGTTTGGATCGAAATATTCCATGCGGTTATGGCGCTCGTTAGCCCCTCCGAAGATGTCCCAGCGCAGGCCGGCAGTTATGTTCAGGTTCTTCGCGGCATGGTAAGTATCCTCGATGAAGGTCGCATAGTAGGGGCTGGAAGTGGCTGCGAGGATGGAATCCTGGAAATTGGAGCTCTCGCCACCTGGCTGCATCCCCATGCCAATGAGCAGGGAGGCGTAGTCGCTACCTCCGACACCGCTGGCGACGGACTGATCCGTAGAGCTGGTGTTAAAGGCATATTGACCCGCAGGCGAGTACGGTTGTGTGGTGTTGGCGTATCGCTTCATCCACTCGAAGCCGGTCGATAGTTGGTGTCTACCGGACACTTTAGTGACGACCACATTGGCGTCGCTGTTCTCGAGGGCAACCACGAAGTTATTGCCATCGCCGGTACCGCCGACACCTCCGCCCACATCGGCAAAACCCATAAAGGGCAACTGCGGGAAGATTACGGCTGAAGCCAGCGAGGAGGGGAAGCCCTGGTCCGTGATTTTATTAGTCGAGTACGCCTGGTTTCCCTGATCCTCGTAGTGGCGCGTAAAGGAATAGCGCAATTGTACGAAGGTCGAGGGGTTCAAGGTCAAGTCGTCGCCCACGATGGCGTTGCGCCCGTTGGTGTGGTTTGTAGCGTAACCGATGTCCCACCCGCTGGGGAATGCATCGGCGGTGGCGAAGGACTCGCGGGAAAACGAAAAGCGGCTGAAGAGGTGCCGCTTTTCGCTCTCGGCCCAATCCACCCGCACGTCGAACCTTTGCGCCGAATAGGGGTCTAGGCCGGGGAGACCATAATTGTTCACGACATCGGTCGTTGCAGCTTCACAAGTAGTGGGAGACGGCAGGTTGCATTCAGGCATTTTTGACAGATAGAGCAGACCGATGGGATTCGGGTTGGGGATTGTATTCTGTGGAAACGGCTGCCTTGTGCCATTGGACAGGTCGGGCTGGGTTGGATCGTAGATCGTAAAACTCATCGCAGAAAAGTTTCCGGTCCTTTCGGCGCTTGTGGGGACAGAAAAATAGTCCACACCCTCGTAAGCCTTCTGCTGAGTGGCCTCGTAATCCGCGAAGTAAAAGAGCTTGTCTTTCTTAATGGCTCCGCTGATCGCTGCACCCTCCTGGTAGCGGTGAAAAGCAGGAGGCGTGTTGGCTTCGTTGCTTTCTAGCTGGGTCAGTTTGTTGAAATATTCATTCGCAGACAGCGCGTTAGGCCGAAATACGCCAAAAACGTGGCCGTGAAGCTGATTAGTCCCGGACTTGCTCACCATGCTGATAACGCCTGCAGCTCCGCTCTGGTAGGAGGCTGGCACATTCTGGGTTTCCACCTGAATCTCACTGATTCCGTCCTCGGGAATTTGCATCGCCGGCATGATGGTGCCAGCTTCGGCTGAATTAACGCCGAGCGGGCTCCCGTCGAGCATGTAATAGACCGACCCCTCGACGGCCCCGTTAATCGTGGCAGAGGAGATGAGGATTCCGGGTCGTCCGACAGAAATGTTCTCGATGTTCAGCATCGAATCTTGTGAATCGGGCGTGCCGTTGGGCGGAGTTACGCCCGCACTCAACTCCGCTACATCGAGAACATCGCGGTACATCAACGGCATGTTGTTGACTTCACCGGACTCGATCAGCGAACCTACGGTCGAGTTGGTCGGCTCAAGCAAGTTGGAGGTTTCGGTGACGGTGACCGTCGTCGTGGCAGCGCCCACCTTTAACACGATGTCGGCCTCGGTGATCTGATCCACATTGACAGTCACCTTGGTTAGCGCGACACTGGCGAAGCCGGTCTGGCTGGCCGTCACCTGATACTCGCCGGGATTCAGTGAGACGAATGTGTACAATCCCGCGGAACTGGTGACTGTACGTTGCGTCACTCCCGTGGCTGGGTTGAGCAGAATCACTTTGGCTCCAGGAATTATGTCGCCACGTGGGTCGGTGACCGTACCGCTGATCCTGCCCCGGCCGGCCTCCTGGCCGAACACAGCCGCTGTGACAAAACACATTGCCAAGACCACGCACCTGCACGAACCCGCTGTTCTTCTGCGAATAGATGTCCCTCGAATCATTGCTCCTCCTTTGCTGCTCGCATTTCGCGCCAAATTAAGAAAGCTGATGACGGTATGCGTCCGTGCTAGCCCATCGACAACTCAAAAGAATCTGCACTGAGATTGGCAACAGTTACGTTCGGTCCTTCCGCACTCGATATCGCTTTCCGTGTCCTCTGTTACGCTCCGATCAGTCTCATTTAGTCCCGCCGACCGGAGCGGCCTCCTCGTCGACGTTCCATCCATTCACTTCTAGTCTCAGGCGGTCGGCAGCTGCCGCTGAACTGTAACGAGCAGAAACGATTCGCGATTCCCCCGGTAAGAGCGAGAAGTAGTTGTCGTCCCAAAGGACCGGAAGGATCTCATTTCCGGTCTTGTCGTTGACGACAGAAAGTTGTACTTGGAACGCCAGATTCCCGGAGGGGTTGTGAATTTGAACTTGAACTTCTTCACCTTCCGCCGGATGACGCACGGATGCGGACGCATCCAGATGAACCTTTTTCAGTTGATTCAACATGGAAAGGTCTTCATAGTTCGTGATTCCGGTGTAGTAGGGATGCTTTTGTTCGTCTTCCACCGACCAGTTGTAAGTGGATAGGGTCTTCGGCAGCCAATAGAAATTGGTGCTTACCGGGCGCCGATTCTTGTCCAATAGCACCAACCGGACGAAGTAGACGTTGCTGTCAATGTTTTCGCTGGGAAGTTTAAACAGCCTTTGCACACTGTCCGCAGCGGATTCAACGTGGATTTCCCGGAAGAACAATCGCCGCAAATTGAAGTCGTACATCGATGCTTCCGCGGTCAATTGGTTGAAGTCCTGGTTGGCGCTGTTGACAACGACCACGCTACGGTCGTCATACGAATACTGGATATGCACTGGCTCGCAGGCCTTTTTCGTGCCGAAGTATCCAGCAGCGGGCTGAAGGTAGTAGTCGTACAGGTGCCAGATCACGGAAGGCCAGGCGTTATTCAGCATCCATTGGATGACACCCGTGGCTTTATATTTATTCCGCCCGAAAGCCTCGAACAAAGCTCTTTCGCCGTCATAGGACATGGCCTGTGATTTCCAGAGGTAATCATCCAGTCCTTTCGGCGGTCCGTAGATGGCGTTCATCGATTCGTTGTAATGATCGAGATTGCCGTTGAAGTCTCCTGCTCCTGTGTGATATTTCCAAACTTCGTCGATCGGCCACAGGTGATCTTCCCCAAGGAACTTCTTGAGGCTGCTGACGACCGGAATTGCGGCGCCAGGACTGGTCTCAGTATTAAATCCGAATGCACCACCAAAATGATGATCATCGATCAGCCAGTATCCAGGAGGAAGGTAATCGTAAGGGCCTGTCATCTTGACGCCGGATGGCCCGCTTACAGATGTTGGTTCATCACCGGCCGACGAGATGTAGGGGTTAGGCCACCCGGTTTCAGCCAGGACCTTCCGGTAAGCTTCTTCAACCGGAGGCACAGGGGGGACGTCGCTACCGTTCATCCACAAGGCCAGGCTTGGATGGCTTCGCATCCGGAGAATTTGAGTTCGCAAAGAGTCAGTGGCAATTGTCAGGTCGCCGGGTTTCCAATCTTTCCAGTGTTGCCAGTCATCGCAGCAGCACCATCCTGCAAGGACCAGGATTCCCAACTTGTCAGTGAGGTTGAAAAAGTCGTCCGATTCCAGCTTTCCTTCCAACCGAACGGCGTTTAGGTGCATATCGCGAACGTAGCCCAACTCCGCCTTCAGGCGGTCCTCTGAAGAGCGCAAAAGCATTTCCGGAGTCCAACCCGCTCCCCGAATCAGTACGGGCCGATGATTCACCCGAATCAGCAGCGGCCGTGTGTCGATCTTTATTTTGCCCATACCGTTGTTATCGAATAGCTCACCCATTTGCGGCGCAGCGCCATACAGCTCTCCGGTGATCTCCCGGATGCCAAAGCTCGCAGTCTGGGTGTCGGACACGGTGCCCGAAGACTCGAAGCTCATGGTCAGCAGGTGAAGCTTCTGGGCACCCAAGCCTGTGGGCCACCACAATTCGGGATGATCGATCTTGAGTTGGGGAAATTCGTCGGAGGTAAATGTCACTGCGCTCGTCTCTCCGGGCGCGAGTGTCACTTTCTTCTCAAAGGTGACCGCATCGAAACCGCCACGGACTACTCCCTCGACAGATGAAACTGTGTCGTTGTGCAATTCCGCTCGCACAGTCAGGTCTGCGCGGTCCAGCGACTTTCCGGGGAAATGCGTGACCACCATCGGATAGCGCACTCGAACCGGCCCACTTGCCATGAGATAGGCGTCACGCCACAGGCCCATGTCTTTGTCCGGCGGAGTCGGATTCCAATCGACAAAGGTAATCCCAAGGTCCTTGGCGCTGGGAACAAATACCTCAACCGCGAGCACGTTCGTTCGGTCCTGCTCAATGAGCGGGGTTGCATCCAATTCAAATATCCGGTACGCGCCTGCGACATCCTTCGCATCTGCGAGTTTTTTCCCATTCAGCCAAACATTTGCCCTGTAATTAATCCCGTTGAAATGCAGCCAGACTTTTCGGCCCCTGAAATCCTTCGGCAGCTGGAATTCAGTTCGATACCACCACGAGCATGCGTATGGACTCCCACTCGGCACGTCCAGATTGGAATACATCTGCCCGATTGGATAATCCATGCCGGGCAGCTTGCGGAGGTTCTTGCCGAAATAGATGTCGCTGAACTCTCCATTGGCAACCTGAGCGGCGAGCACGGTGGAGGGGACATTGGTCCTGTACCAGTTTTCCGGGGTGAATTGCCGCGTCGAGATTACCTCGCCCGGCTGGTTGACCTTGCAAGAGCTTTGTATGAGCCAGTTCTCCCTCAAATCAGCTCGGATGTCTGTTTCTGCTCGGCCCGCGCTGGACGAGGCCAGAAGTGGTAAGGAAATGATTGCTGCCCACCAAGCCCTGCTGACGAATGCCGAAGTGCGGGCCATCGCTTTTACGCCCCCCTGTTGTGACTGTCGCGGATACCTGATTTGTGAGGATGTGTGGCAACTGGCGCAAAACACTCCTGGCGAAACCGCGCCGCACATACACAAAACATGTTCACTAAACCTGTTTAATAAGATAACGAACTGTACCGCTGTGCGAATCCGCTGTCAAGGAAAATCTCACCGGCGCATGCCAAAAAGCGCCAGAGCCGGCGGAATGACGGAGCCGGCGGCGAACACGGGCGGGCGCGGAGTTTGCGCCCACCTGCTGTTTCAATTATGTTTGTCTTGTCTTTCAGAGCCTCATACTATGATCACGATTCGCCAACTTGCAAAAGAGATTGGACTTTCCCCAACAACCGTTTCCATGGTCCTTAATTCCAAACCCCTGGCGCGGGCGATTCCGGAGGAAACAAAACTCCGTGTCCGGGCCGCCGCGAAAAAGTTCGGATATACACCGAATCCCTTCGCTCGATCCCTCTTCAGCCGAAGGAGTGCGACCGTGGCAATCCTCCTTTCGGATATCACAGATCCATATTGCGCGACAATCATGAAGGGAATCAGCAGTTCTCTGCATAGCTCGAACTACATTCCTGTCTTACTCGATATAGACAATAGTCGTGTGAAGTTTCGGCAGAATCTTCAAAAACTCGTGGCTCGCCGGATCGAGGGGATCATTGGCGTCGCGAATTCCTTTCTCCTGCGGACTGAACTTCTCGCGACAGTTAAGAAACAAGAGATCCCAATCGTGTTGATTGGCCGCGATATGGAGGGAACAGATATAAGTTCTGTCGCGGTCGAAAACGAAGAAGGCGCTTTCCTGGCCATGAAGCACTTGTACAGCCTGGGTCACCGTGCGATTGGATTTATCAAGGGCCCTCAGAACATTGTCGATAGTGCAAAGCGGTGGAAGGGCATCACCCGCTTTGCACGTGAAGCAGAACTGGAGATAAATCCAAAGCTCATTGTTCACCTAAAGGGGCAGAGCAGCGGTCCAGAGGCTGGATTCAGCGCAACCCGGGAACTTATGGGTCGAGGGCAAAGATTCACTGCACTTTTGGCCTTTGACGATATTGCCGCGTTCGGGGCAATTCGCGCATTGACTCACGCCGGAAGGATCGTACCGGCGGATTGCTCCGTGATTGGCTTTGATGACGTTGCAACCGCAACGATCTACAATCCGCCGCTCACCACGATTCGACAGCCAATGGAAATCATGGGCACCTCCGCAGTCGAAATCTTTCTCGAGCTTGCAGGCGCCTTCTTTGAAAAGAGAATGACTACCCCAATTCATCGCAAGATTCGGCCTAAACTCGTGATTAGAGAGTCGACTCAGTCACTGAGTCACGCTATTTAATAGTCTCTTTCAAGATGCCGGGTGGAGTGTACAGACTGAAGTCCGAATGACGGGGCTCAACGCGCGCGCAAATGAGGCAACCGGAGATACACATGTACTTGCCTTGCGCGGAGACTGCGTCTGTATCTGCGAATGCAAGGAACTCTTCTTTCCCAGATCCGTAACCGAAGTTTCGTGAGCGTTACTTAAACCACAAGCCGGATCAAGCGTGCAGAAATTTCAGGGCATTACCCTGCCGACATAGGCTTGTATCTCTTCCCTGCGCGAAACTCTATTTGCGCCGCCTGAACATCCCCAAAGGCAAGATTTCGCGGAGCAGCACGATTTCCCAATGGATTCTCCTCGAAATCTTTCTCGGGAAAATCAGTTGGCAAATCCTCTGGAAATACTCAGAGGCGGCAACGGCTACAAAATCGACTACAGTGCTGTGACGCTAAAAAGCAGATGCTTGGCTGAATTGGTCAATATCGCTTGTAATATCAATACTTTACAATGGTCGGGGCGGAGAGATTCGAAGTCTCGTTCCTGAGTGGCCACTATGCCGTTTTCTTTGTTGAGATTAAGGGCAAACCTAATCTAAATCAGAGGTTGCAGAATTTCTCAGGCGTACCCTTCTTTCCCTATTCTCTTACCAAAGGACCAGATTCTGCAAGAAATTGGTATCACTGGTATCACCCCTGCTTCTTGAATTCAGCTCAAAGCCAGCTGACGCGTCGCCACATGTACAACGTCATGGGTCTTGCGTGGTTTCCAACTCGTGTGACAGCGAGTCGTTCGGTACTGAGGGTCCGAAGCCACGTCGAATGGCTCGGGATTTGCGTCACCGCAGCTGATGACTAACTGGCGATCAGAATCGAATTGCCCAGGTGCCGCGCGAGGCGTTTACTCTGGAACTGGCACACCTGGGTCGCGGATCAGAAATTGTTAAGCGCGGCTAAGGATTTGATGTCGGTCAAAGAGGAGCAATGCCGCCGAAACGACGTTCAAACACGGAAATGTCCACTGGATATGAGACGCTGCTGTCGAGCGTCACGGAACTCCTCCGACGTGGACGCCAGAACGCTGCGAAGTCTGTCAACGCGATCTTGACGACAACCTACTGGCTGGTGGGGCGGCGTCTCGTGGAGTTTGAACAGCGCGGTAAGGAGCGGGCAGTTTACGGCTCTAAATTACTGAAGAGGCTGTCGGGCGATTTGCAGTCCCGGTTTGGTCGCGGATTCTCGGAAAGAAATCTGGAGCAGATGCGACAGTTCTATCTCCAGTGGGAGAACACGCATGTGATCGTCGAGGATCTTTTCCTCACATCCACGGCGGCTTTAGCTGATCTGGTACTTCCATCTCCATCGCCTTACGAGAAATCGGGGACATTTACAAATACCTGCGGTGACTTGCAGGTCATCCGAAAGGCCGCTGACTGTATGGGACCGAGAAGCGACCTTGAAATCATCTTGCAATTGGCTGAGCGCATGGGCGCCGATGTCGCAGCGTATCGGGGAAATGGCCCTGGAGTCCGCGGGGAATTTGGAGAATCAAGGGGAGCTCAGTGTGGAGAGGCGGATCGACAGGCGGTGTGGATGAGCGCCCAGGGAGCTAACCTGCGCATCACCAGCTTCGATCCTGATTCGGTACGCAGGGAGATTCAGAATTTGCTTCCGGATTACCGGGCGCCACACGTCTCCTTTTCACACGATATACCGCGGACAGCGAGTGCTGGAGAAACTGTCCAGGCCACAGCTCTGATCAAGCCCTATGGGGATGATCTATTCTCTTCAGAGGCATTCGGCCGATATTCGGCCAATCTGAACTCGGTACTAGAACGTAACCTGACCTTGCCTTACGAGTCCGAGATCGAGCCCGAATAAATTCGTAAGGACCGTACATGGTTCGGGGTATGGACGGGGCTCCGCTTCTATTGTTCCGGCGCGGCCCGGTGTGACGCTCTAGTATGTCAACATGCTGGAAGCGGAACTGTTCGACTTTCTCGAAAACACAGCGGAAGCGGTCTTTGCCGTCCGCGAGACGGGTGAGATCTGTTTCTGGAATCATGCTGCAGAGACTCTCTTTGGCCATCCCGCGGAGGAAGTGCTCGGAAGGACCTGCTCCGATGTCCTCCACGGAATAGGGGCTTTGGGTACGGATGTCTGTCATGACGGCTGCCCAGCCCTGCGATGCGCCAAACCCGCGAGTCACATACCAAATTTCGATCTGAATGTAGCTACCCGTGACGAGGAGCGGATCTGGGTCAATCTTTCATCCATTTCTTATTTGAACCGCCGAACTGGCAGGTCACTTCTTGTTCATCTCGCGCGTGACATCAATGCGCAAAAGAAGCGCGAGGAGGTTTTCGGCCGCATGGTCGCCATTTCAAAAGAAGTGGCCAATATGGACGCCGTCACCGGGGCGGCGCCGATTGCTCCTCTATCTTCGCAGGAGCTTGAAATCCTCAGAATGTTCTCGGTGGGTGCCTCAGCCCCGCGAATTGCCAAAGCGCTTGGTATCAGCCCGCAGACGCTTCGCAATCATCTCCACCACATTAACCAGAAATTACGGACCCATAATCGACTTGAGGCAGTCACGCATGCCTTACAGCGCCGCCTCATTTGAAGTCCCTTACGTGTCACAGGCCTCGCGTGCCCGAACCGGGTAAATGAACTAGCAGTCTCCCCGGGGCATCTCCGCACTATGACAATTGTCTCCTCGGAAGGTACGAACGAACTATTGTCGTGAGAGCCCGCGGAATTAGGCTGGAGGTTCGCGATTTCCCCGATCCCAATCCGGGTCCAGCGGTTGACTTCTGGAGGTTCAATGCAGATTCCTGGCAAACGGTCGCTCATGATCGCCAACGGTTGGGTCCAGGCGGCAGGCATCGTCTTGATGGTCGGCTTTCTCATCATGGGTATCCTTACCTACTACACCTATACCGATGAGCCGCCCATTCCTCAGGTCGTAAAAGACGCCAAAGGACTGACCCTGTTCACGCGTGCCGACATCATGGCTGGCCAGGGAATCTTTCTCGGAAACGGGTTGATGGAAT
>Ga0326728_10018892_pt1 | contig 13480 bp, 12 predicted proteins | sample MB3enrmetagenome_FD_207602 | JGI IMG/M metagenome (GOLD analysis project Ga0326728, IMG submission 207602) | Lab enriched peat soil microbial communities from McLean, Ithaca, NY, United States - MB31MN | ecosystem: Environmental > Terrestrial > Soil > Wetlands > Peat | place: USA: New York... | reverse complement strand
CGAGGACCGTGACCGAATTGCCCACTTTGGACAGTGGCTCCGGAGCACGGTTGGCCACGACGACCACTTCATCCAGTGATTCCTCGCCGTCCGCGGACCATGCGGTCGGCATCAGCACGATATTGAAAGCAGTTGCTGCGCATGACGCCACGGCCCATGCGAAACGCAAGGTGTAGATCTTCAAGCCGAGTTCCCCCGCTGACGATGATGCAGTCATCTCCGTCGCCACTAGGGATGGTCCTCTCGCTCAGCACACCCCGGCTGTTCGATGGGCGACCACGACAAGCAGGTCTCCTGGCTCGCGGCTTTGGAGTCCCTGCATCACCTTCCCGGATGTTGCGATCCAGTGGTCTACGACGCAGGGCACACCGCTTACAGTTGCGGGGGCAGCCCGGGCCTTCAACCCGAGTTCCCTTTCAATCCCCGTCAGGGGAACTTGTCGCGTTCGATTACGGTGCAATAATCCACGCCGCGGGTCAATAGCCGGACATACGAATGGCGTCCCGGGCGCATCAGCCGCTATGGGCAGCCCACCCCTCCGCGGCCAGAATTCCCGCGGTTGTGCCAAGAAAAGCTCCGGCCACAATGTCGCTGAGAAAGTGCCAGTCCCCGAGGAGCAACAGAGCGGCGGCCAGCAGGAGCAGCGCGGAAAAAGGCCCTATGCTGGCTCTGTGAAGTCTCATGAAGACGCCGGCGAATGCGGCTGCCAGCGCCATGTGGCCAGAAGGAAAACTGCTGCCTTCCGAGCCCATCCAGAGATTGAAGCTGTGCCGGGCGCCACGCATGACGTCTGCCGGACCCGGCACCCCGCAAGCCACTTTGAGCACGTGATCGTTGACGACGTATGCGCACATCGATGTCAGGCAGGCGATCACCACGGTGCGTCCCAACACAGATATATGGCCTCTCACCAGCCGTGCGATTACCAGGTAGAGGACCACCGCCGACTCTGCGGACAACAGGATGGTGGCACCGAAGGTTTCACCCAACGGGCTCAGATGTCGACTGCGAGCCCAGAAGTGCACCGCGACCGGGACGTCAACGTACTCGAACAGGCACACCACCAGTGCGGCGCAGGCCAGCAGCGAACCCACCCAGATCCGCACGACAACGGCCCCGGTCACTCCTTGGATTTCAGCCTGTCGTTGTTTGCCTCGATGAAAGCCCTGATGTCATCGGCCATGCCCAGGAGCCTGAGCCACTGCTCCTTGTACAGCGTCACGGGAAATCTGCCCATCCCATACACGGACAGGGCGCCTTTTTCGCTTACCTTCATCGACGGATTGCCGCGAACAGGCTTCTTGAGAGCTTCGTTCTCGGCTCGCAGTCGCTCAATCTCGGCTTTCAGATCGTCGGACACGGTACGCCTCGGTGTTCGTGGAATCGGAATCGGATCATACGCCAGAGGGGAGCGATAGGTTCATGACTGCCGGGGTGCGCTAATATCCGGCGGGTGCACGTAATGAGCCATTTTCGATTGCCGAAATCGGCGCTGGCACTCGGCCTGCTCGCGCTGGGCCTTCTCGCCGGCTGTGCAAACCAGGGCCTCAATGCCCCGGCGCACGCGCCCGGGTGGCAGCAGACCGACCTTTACTTCGCGATCGCACGAGTGGGAAACAGCGCACAGGGAGAGGCTACCTGGCACCGATTTGTAACGGATGAGGTGATTCCGCGCTTTCCCGATGGGTTCACGATCGTTCCCGCGCGAGGAACGTGGCAGACACGCGAGGCGGAGTCCCCGCCCGAACTTGAGACGCGCGTGCTCGTGGTTGTGCACCCTCAATCCCCAGAGATGAATGCGCGGATCGAAGCGATTCGTCGCGCATGGCGCGCGCTGACTTCCGCGAAGTCAGTCCTGCGGGTCGATCGGAAAGCGGAGGTATCCTTCTGATCGCAGCGCACCTCCCATGCATGTTTGATAACCCGCCATGAGCGCAAATCCAGGCCCCATCTCCCAGAACCCGGACATCCGCTTCCTCGGCAAACTGCTCGGCGATGTCATCCGTGAATATGGCGGCCAGGCCCTGTTCGAGCGGATCGAGTTCATCCGCTCGAGCTCGGTGGATCGTTACCGTGGCCGCACCGGTCCCGACCCATTGAGCCGGGGGCTGGAGGCGCTGGATCCGGATGATACGCTGGCTTTCGTCCGCAGCTTCATGCTGTTTTCCATGCTGGCGAACCTGGCGGAGGACCGGCAGGTGGGCCGGCACGAGCCGTCGGAGCGCATCGAGGCAGCCCTGCAGCAGCTCGCAGCCGAGGGCGTTGACGGGGAGCAGGTCGCAGCGCTGCTCAAGGAAGCGCTCATAGTCCCTGTGCTTACGGCGCATCCCACCGAGGTCATGCGAAAAAGCATGATCGATCACAGGAGCCGGATTGCGGAACTCATGCGACTGCGGGACGCCGGCCACACCGAGACGCCCGAAGGCGATCTGATCGAGCCCTCGATCGTGCGTCAGATTGCCCTGCTGTGGCAGACCCGTCCGCTGCGCCGGGAGCGGCTGTACGTCGAGGATGAAGTGGATGTGGCGCTCACCTACATGCGCGATGTGTTCCTGCGCGTACTGCCCATGCTGTACGCAAAGTGGCAGCGCCTGCTTCCCTCACGGCTGCGCAGTTTCCTCCGGCTGGGCAGCTGGATCGGCGGCGATCGGGACGGCAATCCCAATGTAACGGATCAGTCCCTCCGGTACGCAATGGCCCGCAACTCGCAGGCTGTGATCGAGCACTACCTGGAGCAATTGCACAGGCTCGGCGCGGAACTGTCCGTCTCATCGGAACTCACCGCGCCCTCCCCGGCTCTCAGGACTCTCGCGGACGCCAGCGAGGACAACAATCCCGCCCGATCCGACGAGCCCTACCGGCGCGCGATCGCGGGAATGTACGCGCGGCTGGCCGCCACCTACACGCAGCTCAGCGGCCGCTCGCCGCTGCGGCCACCCACGGTCCGCGGCATTCCGTACGCCAGGCCCGAGGAGTTTCGCGCCGATCTGGTGCTGCTGGCGCGCAGCCTCAACAGTGCTGGCTCCGGCCTGCTTGCCTCCGGCGGTGCGCTCGGCCGCCTGATCCGGGCCATAGAAACCTTCGGCTTCCATCTTGCGACGCTGGATCTGCGCCAGAACGCCGATGTTCATGCGCGCGTCGTCGCAGAACTGCTCAAGGTTGCCGGTGTCGCGCCCGACTATGCGGCCCTCCCCGAGGAGGCTCGACTGCAGATCCTGCGTCGCGAACTGTCGAGCGAGCGTCCGCTCGCGAGCCCGTTTGCCACCTACGGCGCCGAGACCCGCAGCGAGCTTGCGATCCTGCGTGCGGCCGCAGACGCGCACACGATCTATGGACGCGCGTCCATCACGACGTACATCATTTCCAAGTGCGAGAGCGTGTCCGACCTGCTCGAAGTCAACCTGCTCCTGAAGGAAGTCGGCCTGTATCGCGCCTCCGATCCGGCGTCCGCTGCCATCATGATCGTGCCGCTTTTCGAGACGATCGCCGACCTGGACGGTGCACCGGACATCATGGCGCGATGGCTGGATCTGCCCGAGGTCCGGGTTGCGGCAGCAGCTCGCGGACATCAGGAGGTGATGCTCGGGTATTCCGACAGCAATAAGGACGGTGGTTATCTGACATCCGTGTGGTGCCTGAATCGCTGCACACGCGCACTGGAGGCGGTATTTCGCGGGACGGGTATTCGCATGCAGATCTTCCACGGCCGTGGCGGGGCTGTCGGCCGCGGCGGCGGCTCCTCGTTTGCAGCCATTCGTGCGCAGCCGGCCAATACGGTTCAGGGTCGGATCCGCATCACCGAGCAGGGCGAAGTCATCGCAGCCAAGTACGGCACGCAGGAGAACGCTGCCCTCAATCTCGAGGCCATCACCTCTGCGGTGCTGCTGGCTTCGCTCGCACAACGACCCAATTCCCGCCAGGACATCGCGCGATTCATCGACGCCATGGATCGTCTTTCGCGGGAAGCCTTCCGCAGCTACCGCTCGCTGGTCTATGACACGCCCGGCTTCAAGGAATTCTTCCGGCAGATGACACCGCTGCGCGAGATTGCCGAGCTCAAGATCGGCTCGCGTCCGTCCTCGCGGACTCAATCGGACCGCATCGAGGATCTGCGCGCAATACCGTGGGTCTTCAGCTGGGCCCAGGCCCGCGTGATGCTGCCGGGCTGGTATGGGGTGGGTCAGGCCCTCAGAGCTTTCCCGGACGACGGGCTGCTGGCCGAGATGGCGCAGGCGTGGCCGTTCTTTGCCGCTACGCTTGCGAATCTCGAGATGGTGCTCGCCAAGTCGGACATGAGCATCGCACGCAGTTACGCAGGTCTGGTGGAGGACCGGGCTTTGGCCGAGCGGCTGTTCGACCAGATCGACTCCGATTGGAACGAGACGCACGACCGACTGCTGCGCATTACACGACAGGCGCGACTGCTCGAAAAGTCGCCCGCCCTGGAAGCCTCGATCCGCCTGCGTATACCCTACATCGAGCCACTGAACCTGCTGCAGGTGCAGCTGCTGCGCCGTTACCGGGCCGGGGACGATGATGCGCGCGTTCGGGAAGGCATTCATCTGTCCATCAACGCTGTGGCAACCGGCCTGCGGAACAGTGGATGACTGCGATGTCGACTCAGAAAGAGGGAAAGCGCAGCTCCAAGCCGACCGAGTCCACCTTGTGGTAGTAATTGGCCAGGCTGCTCATGTAGCCGTGCTGGACCCATAGCGCGAGGGGAAGGCTCCAGAACTGCGCTCCGACTTCTGCACGCACGGTGCTGAATTCCAGAAACTGCGCATAACCGGTGAGGTATTTCAGCGAGTAGTTGACGCGACCGATGCGATCGAAACCGTCATCGACGAAGTGGGCAAATTCGCTGGGGTAATCGAGGCTGAGCTCGACTCCATCGACCGATTTTCGCGGCTTGCCTTCCGGGCTCTGCTCCCAGGAATGATATTCATCCTCCGGACCCTGCAGCAGGCCGTTGGGGAGAAAATACTTTCCTTCCACATCCAGCGTGAGGTGGTGAGTACCGGCGGGGAAGCTCTTTTTCCAGACACCATCCAGATAATCCCATCCGCGGTGGATGAAGTCGTTGGCATAGTCGCGGCCCGGCGTCTCCAGCAGCTGCTGCTGGTACTGCGCCAGCGTGTGGACGAGCTGTCCGTTCGACTCATGCGCATAGCCCACCTCGAAGAATTGCGCATACTCGAAGCGGTTCCCCGGCCCTGGGAGGGTTCCCTCGCTCGGCGGCAGGATGCGCAGGAGCAGCTCGGGGTTGTACGTCTTGCCGATCACCGGCGAGTGCGGCCGCGATCCCCAGTAGAAGCCAAATCGCGTATCCATGGCGAAGAAAGGCCGCCATCGCGGCAGGAAGCGCGCGGGCGTGAGCCTGATCTTTACCGACAGATTGACATCCATGAAATTCACATCATCGCTGTCCTTCGTCTCTCCGCCTGTAATGGGCTGAAAAGGCTGCAGAATAGGCTCCAGCGTGGCCGCTTCGTCGGCTGACGGCCCCGACGCACGGGCATGGCTCACCAATCCACTATCCTGTGCGTGGACGCTTCCGGTGACCATCAGGGCCAGAAGGGTCATGGCAATGGCCCGGATCCGACAGGATGAAGCAGGGAGATCCCTCATGAATTGGCTTCGCTTGGTGCGAGTCGCGACGGTCTCAGTATGGCTGATGCCCGCAGCAGCGGTCTCGGCGTCACGCTGCGCGACTATGGCCGCTTCGGGCTGCTGGTTGCGGACGATGGCAGAATTGGTGGGAAATCGATACTTCCTGCCAACTGGTTTGCAGACGCCGGCGTGCCCCGCGTCATGGGAGGCCACACGGTGGACTACGGGTACATGGGGTGGATACCGCCGGGGCAAATGCCCTGCACGCAGAATCAACCGTTGATGATGCGCTTGTGCAGCCTCGTGACGGCATCCAGCGATGACAGGATGGCGCCCTCCTGCCAGCCTGAGAGTCCCCGCGAGACATGATCCCCGGCAAGGATGATTCGGCCGTCGATCTCCGCCAGGTTCCGGTAATGCTGCGCCATGAGCGCAGAGTTCCAGGCTGCGGCGCAGCCCAGGGCACCCGGTACCCGGTGCCAGGCTACGGAGATGCCGTTCTCGTATTCCGTGGCGTACTGCGGATGAATCTGTGCGCCGTACTCGACCGCCTTCTTCACACGCATGGCCGGTGACATGCCCGTGAGCGTCAGCGCTTTTTCGCCGAAGGCGAAGGTACCGAGCAGCACTCCCTTGCCGGGCTTGTTGTACGCCGTGTTCGGGTACGCGATATGCGAAATCGGCAGGTCGGTGAATGTGATGCCGCCGTAGATCGCATCGTCCTCCTCCCAGAACCGGCGTTTCATCTGCAGCCCGGTCTTGACAGCACTTTCGTAGGAAATCGAGTTGATGCCTGCCTGCATCGGCGCGCCAACGTTGAGGTCGATCTGGCTCAGTATCGACAGTGGGATCGTGCAGACGCACCAGTCCGCACGCACCTGGCGCGGATCCTGTCCGCTGTGCGCATCCACATAGCTGACCGTGACGCCCCGTTCATCCTGCCGGATGGCCTTCACCTTGGCATTGAAGGTGATCAGCTCAGCGATGGACTTGCCGACAGCTTTCGGCGTGCTGTCCATGCCGCCGACGGGCTGGAAGATGGTGGACTGCCATTGATGGATCTGTCCTGGATTCAGAGACGACCAGAGTCCCGAGCGCAGCAGATCCTGCAGACTGATCGGCGTCGAGGGCATTGGCGGTGGCATCAGGCCGCCGCCCTTGTTGATTTCGTACCCTCGACGTTCCGCGCTCGACATGTTCGCGCCGTAAGCGAAATTCTCATCCAGCGCACCCCAGCTGCGCAGGGCCTCGAGCAGCATCTCCTGATCTTCGCGCGTCAGCGCATCGTCGAGCCGCTCCTTGTGGGCCGCCTTTGCCAGCAGCTCGGCCACATGGCCATGGAAGTCGGCCTGCACTTCGCGAAAGCGACGCGGCTTGCCGTCGAAATACTGGTTCGAGTGCACATAGGCGTTGTAGTTGACCATGATGAACGGCTCGAGCGTCACGTTGAAGCGCTTCGCATAGGCCAGGTAGCCGCGATGGTGATAGGGAATGCGCCAGGGTCCCGGATTGATATAGAGACCCGGGTCGAATTCGCAACGCTGGGTCTCGCCACCGAGCTCGGTATAGACATCCCCGCCACGAAGTGTCCAGGCACGGCCACCGATGCGGTCGTTGTAATCGAGCACCTGGACCTGGTAGCCAGCGTCGCGCAGCTCCAGCGCAGCCACCAGGCCCGCCCAACCGGCGCCGAGCACGACCACCTTGGTACCGGCAGGCGCACCGGAGAGCCTGATCGGACCCGTGTACTGCGAGTCCGCCGCAAAGCCCAGCGTGCTCATGGCGTTGTACATGGCGGCGCTCCCCGCGAAGAGGCCGATCATGCGGAACAGATCCCGCCGCTTCATGACATCGGGGGTGGTCATTGTCTGAGTACCTTTACGTCATCCCCGGAGACCTTGTCCGAGTAGTGATTGTCGAAGTGCGTGCGGACATAGCCGACGACCGCGGCGATCTGCGCATCGGTGAGCACTCCCTTGAATGCGGGCATGGCCTTGCTGCCATTGAGCACGCGCGTGATGGGAAGTGCCTTGGCCTTCAGCCTTGGATCCTTCGCCAGAGCCGGGTAGGTCGCCGCTCCCGTGGCTCCCGCTCCATCGGGCATGTGGCACGCCTGGCAGCTGGAGGCGTAGAGATCGGCGCCTTCGGTCTGTGGAAAGGGCGGCCCATTGCGGCCCACACTGGGCATCGTGGGCTCCAGCGCGTCGGCTGGGTGCGCCATCGACACCAGGCAGAGGGATGAGGTCAATCCGAAGAGCACCCTGAGAAGCCATCGCGAACGCATCATTGAGCCTACCTTTGAAACTGATTCAGTATATCCATGGCAGCAGCGCCCAGCTTCGGCGTCGATACTCGGCGTAACGCTCGCCGAACTCCCGCATCATCCAGCGCTCTTCCAGACGCGCCTTGCGGGCGAGGCAGAACAGCGCCAGCACAAAGGCCAGCGCACCATAGACGCGACCCGCCGCCATCCCCGTGCCGAGCAATGCAAGCAGCATGCCGGTGTAGATGGGATGGCGAATGCGGCGGTAAGGGCCGCGCTCGATGAGTTCATGCTCCGCCTTGACCGTGACGCGTCCGCTCCAGTTCCGACCCAGCGCCGTGCGCGCGCGGATGCTGAACAGAAGACCGCCGACGATGAGTCCCACGGCAATCCAGTAACGCAGCCAGCCACCCGGTACTATCTGCAGGAAGAACCAGCGCGGTCCTACATGCACGAACAGCAGCAGCCCAACCAGGAACATCGGCACGGCAAACTGTAGTCGCGACGCGAGCGTCTCCTGGGCACGCACGGGCTTCACGCCCCGGGCAGCAATCCACCAGTAGAGTGCCCAGGAAATCCAGCACAGAGCAATCAGGATCCTGGGCCAGTCGCGCATGCTCTGAGAATTGCCGACCCGGGCAATATAGGCAAGTCCGCCCCCAAAAGGGGCGCTCATGTCAGCGCGGGAGCGATTTCGGCTGCAAAGGTCTCCGCAATTGCCAGGATTGCCGCATGCACGGGTCCGGAAGGAATGGTCGGGATCACCGAGGCATCCACGACATGCAGGTTGTCGAATCCCCGCACCCTCAGCTCCGCATCGACGACGCAGTCCGGCGCGCGTCCCATCCGGCAGGTGCCTACCGGATGATGGTGGGTCATTACGGCCTGCTGCAGGAAGGCATCGATATCCGCGTCACTGCGGCAACCGGGACCCGGCAGCAGTTCCACGTCCCGCCAGTCTGCAAGCGCCGGCTGCGATCCCATCCAGCGGGCCAGATCCAGCGCCCGGCGCATCGTGCGCCGATCGTAGTCCGTGGACAGGTAGGCAGGATCGATGTGCGGCGGATCGCGCGGGGAGGGACCGCGTGGCAGCAGCTGGCCACGACTGGTCGGGTGCGTGACGCCGGACAACAGCGTGTAGGCCGTGCCGGATGGTGGCCGCTCGAAGCATTCCGTCACGGATGGCGCCGCCACGCAGCCGAGCACGACGTCGGGGACGGCATCCGCGCGCGTGATGTCATCCGAGTACAGGTACATGAGCGATTCGGAGTGCTGCAGCCGCGAGGGCGGCACGCTCCGGCGTGAACGGTATACGGTGCCGCCCGTGAGCAGATGGTCATGCAGATTCTGACCGACCCCCGGCAGATCGACCGCACAGCGGATGCCGGCAGCACGCAGCGCTCTCGCCGGACCGATTCCGGAGCGCATGAGCAGCAGCGGGGATTCGATCGAGCCCGCACAGAGCACAATGTGCGCCGCCGAGAGTTCCCTCGCCGCGCCTTCGATGATGGCGTCCACGCCGCAGACGCGTGAGCCAGCGAGCCGCAGGCACTGCACGTGCGCATGCAGCAGGATGGTGAGGTTCGCGCGCCGCTGGGCCGGCTCGAGCCATGCGTCTGCGGCCGTCACGCGCCGGCCGTTTCGGATCGTCAGTGAATTCGGCGCCACACCCGTGAGCGGTCCGGTGTTGTGATCTCCAAGCCATGGCACTCCGGCAGCAAGCCCGGCATCCATGTAGGCGCGTACCACCGGGGCGAGCTCGGCGCCGGGCAGCCAGACCGTCAATGGACCGTCGGCCCCGTGATGCGGGCCGGCACCGCCCGAGAAATGCTCCATGCGACGGAATGCAGGCAGCAGACCGTCCCACGACCAGCGCGCATGGCCCGCGGCCTCCGCCCAGTGCCGGAAGTCTTCCGCATGGCCCCGCACGTGCGCCATGGCATGCAGGCAGCTCGAGCCCCCGACCAGTCTTCCGCGGGGCCAGGAATGCACCCGGTCCGCCGTGAAGGACTGCGGAATCGTCTTGTAGTTCCAGTCGTACGCACGGCCGCCAAGCGCGGGCCATTGCTGTGGGATCGCTACGTCCGGGTCCGTGACCGGACCACCGGCTTCGAGCAGCGCTACACGCAGAACGGGGTCCTCGGTCAGGCGCGCGGCGACTACGCTGCCCGCCGACCCGGCCCCGACGACGATGACGTCGAATGTGTCTGCCAATGAATGTCTCCGCTGCCTGCGACGGTCGGTTCTCACCGAACCATTGGTCTTCCGGATTTGCGCTGCATCCGAGAACATTGAACCAATAATCCTGATTGGTTCAACATGCCACATCCGCGGGCAACTGCCGCCCCAGCATGAAATCCGCGGCGCGCTCGGCGATCATGATCACCGCGGCATTGATGTTGCCGCTGGGCAGGTCCGGCATCACCGAGGCATCGACGACTCGCAGGCTGCCGATACCGTGGACCCGCAGCTGCGTGTCCACGACGGCAAGCGGATCGGCCGCCACGCCCATCCGGCAGGTGCCAGCCGGATGGTGCACGGTAATGGCACTATTACGGATGTAGGCATCCACGTCGGCTTCGGAATCCTTGCCCTCACCCGGGGCGATCTCGCGTGCGATGAGCGATCGCATCGAGGGCTGCGCTGCGATGGTGCGCGCGAAGCGCAAGCCCGCACGAACGGCCCGCCAGTCGGCATCGGTTGCCAGGAATCGCTGCAGGATGCGCGGATGCGCCGTCGGATCGGCCGACCGGAGCGAGACGCGACCGCGACTCTCGGGATGCAGCATCACCGTGCGGCAGGCAAATCCGTCCGGGAACGGAGCCTTGAATGGCCGCAGATACGGCCACGCGGCCAGCGGCGCGGCCGTCAGGATCAGCTGGGTATCCGGTACGGTCAGCCGTTCATCACTCTTGAGAAATCCGAGGATGCCTCCCGGCACGTCGGCCGCAAAGCCGGTACCGAACAGGTAAGCGCGCAGCAGCTCGCGACCGATCCGGTCGTAGCGCATCATCGCGTGGAACGGGCCCTGTCCCTCGCGGTGATACATCACGATCACGGAGACGTGATCCTGCAGATTGGTCCCCACGCCCGCAAGCGCGAGGCGCACGGGGATGTCGTGCTGGCGCAGCTCCACCGGATCACCCACACCGGAGAGCATCAGCAGCTGCGGCGTGTTGATCACGCCGCCCGAAAGCACGACTTCGCGGCGCGCGCGGGCGGTCACTGCACGGCCCTGGTGCTGATAATCGATCCCGGCGGCACGAGCGCCTTCGATGAGTACGCGCGTGGCGAGCGCGGCGGTGTGAACCGTGAGATTGGGACGGCCCAGCACCGGTCGCAGGTATGCCGTTGCGGTGCTGCTGCGCCGGCCACGGCCGATGGTCATCTGCAGGCGCGAGAGCCCTTCCTGCGCGGCACCGTTGTAGTCCTCGGTCCAGCCGAAGCCCGCTTCGCGTCCTGCCTGCGCAAAGGCATCGATGAGGGGATCGCGGTAGCGGCAGGTCTGTACGCTGAGCGGGCCATCGGCTCCGCGATAGGCGCTCGCCCCGCCCTCCCAGCTCTCCTGTCGACGGAAATACGGCAGGACGTCGCGATAGCCCCAGCCGGTGGCCCCGCTCTGCGCCCAGCGCTCGAAGTCCAGGCGATGGCCACGCACATAGGCCATGGCGTTGGTCGATGAACAGCCTCCCACGACCTTGCCGCGCGCGCACTCGACGCGACGCCCCCCGACGCTCGGCTCCGGCTCGCAGAAATAGCCCCAGTCATGCAGACGCCGCTGCAGGATCTTTCCCCAGCCGAGCGGGATGTGAATCCACGGATCGCGATCCCAGCCACCGGCCTCGAGCAGCAGGACCGAGGCAGCCGGATCGGCGCTCAGGCGGTTGGCGAGAACGCAGCCGGCACTGCCGGCTCCCACGATGATGTAATCGAATTCGGCAGTTTCAGGCATAGGCCGGCTCAGCGAGCCGGCGGCCGCGGCCGTCGACCTGCTCGCAGCGACAGCGCATCGCTACTGCGCCGGTTCCGTGCGCGGAAATGCCTGCTCGTGCAGATACTGCTGCACATCTGCGAGATGCCTCTGCATCAGAGAGCAGGCCTCGCGGCCATCCCGTGCGGCGATGGCTGCCGCGATCGACTCGTGGAACTGGGCGTATACCGCCTGGCGCTTGTAGCAGTGACCATGCTCACCGAGTCGGCGCCAGGCCGCATCGCGCTGGCTGGCGCGCGTGGTGTCGAAGAACGCGAGGAACATTGAGTTGCGGGTAGCTTCGGCGATGGTCCGATGGAACAGGGCGTCCGCGCGCTCATAAGTCTCCGGGTCCGCCGCTTCCCGCGTTCTGGCGGCCAGTTTCTCCAGTCGCTGAATCTCGGCCTGGGAAGCGCGCATCGCGGCGAGTCGAGCCAGCACGGGCTCGATGGCCATCCTGACCTCGATGACCTCGAGCGGATTGGTGTAGTCGAGGATCTGTTGCGTGATGGCGGCACTGAGCTCCGCAGGCGTATGAGGCAGCCCCGGCGCGGGCGGGCGCTGGTGAGCACTCCTCGCACCCATGGCTGGCTCGATGAATGTGCCGCGTCCCTGCTGGCGGCGAATGCGTCCTTCCTGCTCGAGCACATCGAGAGCTCGCCGCAGCGAACGGCGTCCGACCCCGAGATCGCTCGCCAGCTCGCGCTCCGGAGGGATGCGTCCGCCCTGCGCGGAATCGCGCCTGGCAAGAAACTCGCGCACCTTGTTAAGGGCCTGATCGCTGCGTTCCATACTGTCGGGATAGTGCAGAAAGGCACACCGTCACGGCGCCGGACGATACCATATCCGCACGCGAGGATCGCGATTGACGAGGCTATTGGTTCGGTGCACACTCATTCTACCGGGACCAATTATTGCTTGGTTCAGCAGAGGTACCCCATGGCCGTTGAGAGCAAGGTGGCCCAGACCACCGTCCAGCAAGCCGCTGCCCTGGATGCACTCCATCAAGACGTCGCCGCCGCCAACATGGCGCCCTACTGGGTCGTCGATCGCAGCGTCAGGAACGATGAGGACCAGCAGGTACAGAAGGGACGCAAGGCGGTGCCGTTCATCTGGAAGTACCAGTCGCAGATCGAGCCGCTGCTGCACCGCTCGGCGGCCCTGATCACCACGGAGACCTCCGAGCGCCGCTCGCTGGTGCTGGTCAATCCGGGACTCGCGCCGCAGCGGGCCACATCCACCACGATGTACGTGTCCTATCGTCTCAACGACCCGCGGGAAATCATGCCCCCGCACCGGCACTCGCCCAACGCCATCCGGCTCGGGCTCACGGGCAGCCTGAATCTCACCGGCGTGGAAGGCGAGAACATCATCTTCGGCCCGGGCGATCTGGTGCTCACTCCGCACGACACCTGGCACAACCATGGCAACCGCGGCGAGCAGGAAGCCATCAACCTCAGCGTGCTCGACCTGCCGCTCGCCGAGAACCTCAATTCCATGTACTTCGAGCACGATTACACGGAGGAGGAAGCGGGCGCGCGTGTAGCCAAGCGCGTCCAGACCGAGCGCTTTCCGTCGGATTATTCCCGCATGGCGTACGGCCAGGGCGGGCTGCTGCCGCGGTTCGTATCGCATCA